>Ga0265337_1000790_pt1 | contig 16657 bp, 13 predicted proteins | sample 42122metaG_FD_192441 | JGI IMG/M metagenome (GOLD analysis project Ga0265337, IMG submission 192441) | Rhizosphere microbial communities from Carex aquatilis grown in University of Washington, Seatle, WA, United States - 4-21-22 metaG | ecosystem: Host-associated > Plants > Roots > Rhizosphere >... | reverse complement strand
GCGACAACGTCGCCAGCATGATCAGCCGCATCAACGATTCCGCCGCGGGCGTCGTTGCCAACTATGATCCCACGAACAACCGGTTCACCCTGACCAATAAAAGCACCGGCGACGGGGGCATATCGGTCCAGGACGTGACGGGGAATTTTATGGCGGCCACCGGCTTGGCCGGGAGCACCTTGGTCCACGGCAAGAACCTGCTGTACACCATCAACGGCGGCCCGCAACTTTCCAGCCAGTCGAACACGATCGACGACACCAGTTCCTTCATCACCGGCCTGAGCGTGACTGCGCTGGCAAAAGGCACGGCCAATGTCACCGTTGCTTCCGACAACAGCAAGATCAAGACTGCGATCACCAACCTGGTCACGGAATACAACAAGGTCCAGTCGCTCATCAGCACCCAGACTGCCAGCACCACGGACGCAACCGGGAAAATGACGGCCGGTCTGCTGGCGGGCGATCAGGACACCGAGAACATGACCTCGACCTTGCGCAACCTGTTGACTGGGGCGAGTTCGAGCTCATCCGGGCAGACCTTGCGGCTCGACGGTCTCGGGTTCGCTTCGAACGGGCAGGACAACTCGCTCTCGTCGAGCGACCTTTCCGGCTTGGACTCAGCGCTGGCAACAAATCTCTCCGGGCTGAAGGACCTCTTCACAAACTCTTCGAGTGGCCTCGCGGTCCAGCTCAACTCGTTTCTGACCAGCACCATCGGTACTGCTGGGGCGCCGGTGGACGCCATCGTCGGCACGGATGGCTCGCTGGTGACGCACCAGGCAAACCTGACCAAGCAATCCGCAGATATCGACACGCAGATCAGCAACATCGAGGCTCAGGTTCAGGTCTACCAGACCCAGATGACCAATGAGTTCGTGGCGATGGAGACCGCTCAGGCCACGATTAACCAGCAACTGGCGTTTTTGACGCAGTCTTTCGGCGGCAGCAGCAGTAGTAGTAGTAGTGGTAGCGGTTGATCCGCATTTAGCTTGTGCCTGGACAGGAACTGTAACAGGCGGTTTGACGGTTTCTGGGGAACCCAGAATCGGCCACTCCCGCGTATTGGGCACCCGCCAGCGCAGAAATCCTAAGTTATGCCCGCTCAACTTTTGAGTCCGCCGCCGCCCCGCACGCCGCCCGCGTCCGTGGAGCGATTCAACCGCGCCTTGCGGTTCCAGGCGAGCAACCAAAAGCCCGAGGCAGCGCGCGAGTACTTGCAGGCGCTCGAATTGAACCCCGGCTACGTCGAGGCCGCATTCAATCTCGGCGTGCTCTTCCAGGAGATGGGGCAAAATGCCGAGGCGGTCGGCTGCTATCGTCGCGCGCTGCAATACAAGCCGGATTTCGCCCCCGCCTGGGGTAACCTGGGCGTGGCCCTGCGCAACACGAATCAGGGCGAGGAGGCCGTGGCCAGTTTTCAGCAGGCCTTGCGCTTGCAGCCGGGGGAGCCCGGCGTGCTCAACAACCTCGGCAATGCGTTGCTCGCGCAGCAGCAATACGCCGAAGCCACCGCCTGCTTCCGCGACGGGCTTCGCCGCGCGCCCGCGAATTCCGGCATTCACTTGAATCTCGGCAACGCGCTCCGGGTGTCCGGTCGCGTGGGCGAGGCCGTCCAGAGCCTCCGGCAGGCCATCGAACTGCGGCCTGACTATGCCGAAGCTCATTGGGATCTTGCCTTCGCGCTCTTGTTGCAGGGCGACTTCTCCCAGGGCTTCCAGGAATACGAGTGGCGCTGGCGGCGTCCGGATTTTCCCCGCCGCTCGTTTGCTTCGCCCCTCTGGCTCGGCGAAGACCTGGCCGGCCGGACGCTGCTCGTTCATGCCAAGCAAGGCGCCGGCGATGCCATCCAGTTCGTGCGGTTCGTTGGTGATCTCGCCGAACGCGGCGCGCGGGTCTTGCTCGAGTGCCCGCCTTCTCTGGCCGCTCTGTTCGAATCAGTATCGGGCGCGCATCGGGTCATTCCCAAAGGCGACGCGCTTCCAGAGGTTGATTATCACGTGCCTTTGCTGAGCCTGCCGCAGCGTCTTGGCATTACGATTGGCACCATCCCCGCGCGGACGCCGTACCTTCGCCCACCAGTCAACCACTGCGTGGTCCTGCCTTCTCCCCGCGACCGGCGGGACGTCCGTCTCAAGGTGGGCCTCGCCTGGCGAGGCAACCCGCAGCATTCAAACGACCGCCAGCGATCGATCCCACTGGAGTTGCTCGACCCATTATTCTCACTGCCTGGCGTGGCCTTTTACAACCTGCAAGTGGCATCCGGCCCTCAATTCGCCGGCGAGGGGACCAGCCAGCGGTCGCTCACACCGCTGAAGGGCTTGCTGCACGATTTCGCCGATACGGCCAGCGTTATCGCGCAACTGAACCTGGTAATATCCGCCGACACGAGTGTGGCCCACCTCGCCGGTGCGCTAGGCCGGCCCGCCTGGGTCCTGCTGCCGTTTGCGCCCGATTGGCGTTGGCTGCTTGAGCGCGAGGACACCCCTTGGTATCCCACACTCCGTCTCTTCCGCCAGTCCGCCCCTGGTGATTGGTCGGCTGTTATTCAGCGCGTCCACGACGCACTGCTAGCGTGACCGGCCTTATGGCGGCTGATGCCAGCAGGGGAAGTCGTGCAAGTGAGGGCGCACAGCTTGAGGCCGCCTGCAGTGATTCAACTTCGGCACTCAGCGGACGGAACGGTCTATCTTGGGGTCGAGTCTGATGCAGCCCGGGCGCTTTCTTGCCAGGCGGAACGGATGGCGTTAGCGAAGTCGCGGGCGAATTGCGGGTAGTCCATGAAGGGTGAGTTTTGCAAGCGTGCGCGCAGTCCGGGAGACCCGGCGGCCAGGACGGCGGGAGATTGGGCCAGCGCCACTGCTCGCTGAACGTAATCTTCGGGTGTGGCACAGAGCCATTCCGAGAGTCCCAGCAGCGAGAGCACACAGACGCCCTGACGCGAGACATAGCTGGACCCGATGACGCTAATGACCGGGATTCCCATCCACAGAGCGTCACAGGTCGTTACTGCGCCATTGTAAGGGAACGGGTCCAACAGCAGGTCAACCTGGTAATGATACTCGTAGAACTGGCGCGGAGTTCCCGGGACGACCAGGAGCAGTTGACTTGCTGAGACGCCTTGGAGGGCAAATCGCTGGCGCAGTTGTTGTTGGTAATCCTCGTCATCCCGGGTCATCAGCATCAGGCGCGCCTTGGGACAGAGCCGGAGAATGGCGATCCAGGCGGCGAGGCTGGCTTCGCTGGTTTTGGCGGGGTTGTTCAGGCAGCCGAAGGTGAACGGCTCGCCCCGCGTGTGAGGCAGCGGCCGGATCGGCAGTGGTTCCTCCGGAGCCTTATACAGCCATGGTGCCCCGCGCAGGCGCAGAAGCTTCTCAGTGTAGCGGCTTTCGTTCGCTCCGGGGGGATCGGATAGAGCGTCGGAGAGCCGCCAGTCGATCGCGTCCAGGCCAGTGCTATTCGGATAACCGAACCAGGTCGCCTGCATGGGGGCCGGCTTATGAGCGAAGACCAACAAGCGGTTTCCGGCAGTGTGTCCGGAGAGGTCGAAGAGAACATCTATGGCATCGCGCCTGATCAGTTCGGCGGCGTCGGCGTCACTGAGGCCCTGAAGGGACTGCCAGCGATCGGTGAGGGTGCGCAGCTTTTCACTCAGGCCATCCAGCCGGGTCCCGGCGTCGTAAGTCACCATTTCAGATTGCTCCCGATCCAGATGCCGCCAGAGCGCTTCCACAAGCCGTCCTACCGGATGCTGCTTAAAGTCAGCGGAGACGAATCCCAGGCGCAAACGGCGGGAGGTGGACCAGTCGTTCCGCAGCGGCAGCCTGCGGATGGCTTTCGCGTAGAGTGCCGCCCAGGCCCGCTGCTCGGAGGCAATGCGCTCGGGGGCGGTTTGGCTGTCGTAGTGAAGCGTCAATAAAAGGTTGCTGTAGGTGAGCGCGGCGGGGCGCGTGCGCAGGGAACTCTCCAGCAGCCGGATGGCCTCGCCAGTGTGGCCCGTATCACAGAGGATGCTGGCCAGGTTGGTTTGGACATTGGGATCGCCAGGCTTGGCTTGCAACGCCTGCTCGTAACAAAGGCGAGCCTCGCGTGTTTGCCGCTGGTCCCGCGCCAGGTTGCCCAGGCAAATCATGGCGCTCACCTTGCCGGGGGATAGTTCGAGGCAGGCGCGGTAGCAATTGTGCGCGTCTTGCGGATGTCCTGCCTCGCGAAAGATGCTCCCCAAGAGCAAATAATCGTCCGGCTGATTGGGTTTGGCGGCGATGGCCTGGCGAATCTGCTGGAACGCTTCCGGATAGCGCCCCCGGGCATAGAGCAATTGGGCCCGCTCGGCCAACAACCCGGCACGGCCCGGATGAGCCTGCTCCGCCCTATCCAGCAATGCCGCGGCCTGATCCAAGCGACCCTGCTCTCGCGCGGCTTTTGCCTGCTGAAGGAGTTGCTCGAAACGAGCCTCGGATTGCATATATCCCCAGAACTCTAACACGCTCCCTAAGCTTGAAAAGAGTTAGCTTTTCACACGCCGCCCTTTGCTTGACGCAGTGCGGGGAGGGAGAATTGGTTGGTGTTCTCTGTTATGGATGTCCGGCTCCGTGAGAATCCAGGCTGGCGTAGTTATCGATGCCGTTTCCCTAAAGCGCTTTTCCATACTGCCGATAAGTCTCCTGTCCGAAAGGCGGTTGACGGCCTTAAATAGTCAACAAGGACAACGGTGGATGCCTTAAGTTCCACCAGACGGCAAGGATGCCGTTAAGTAAAACAAAACCCCGCAAGGGGTGACTCATGGAAGGAGTCTTAGTACGGTAATCAATACAAACATCGCCGCCGAGAGCAGTGCTTCATTGTTGTCGGCTTCATCGGCCAATCTGGCCAAATCACTGCAACGCCTCTCCTCCGGCTCGAAAATCAAGTCGCCGGAGGATGACGCCGCAGGTCTCGGGGTTTCGATGAAATTCGACGCCCATTCCAGCCGCATCAGCGCTGCCTCGAACAACGTCAGTAACGCTGTTTCCTACACCCAGACGCAGGACGGTTTTCTGCAACAAGTCGGCAAGGCGCTCGATCGGATGAGCGAACTGGCTGTCTCGGCGCAGGACGTCACGAAGACCGACACCGACCGTTCCTTGTATAACGCGGAATACACTCAGCTCGCGCAATACATCAACAGCACGGCGTCGGAGGACTTCAACGGCGTCAGCCTGTTCAACGCTGTGGACAAAGCGGTGACGATCGACAGCGACGCCGCCACCTGGTCGATGGGCCAGATTAACCTCGGTGCCAATGCCTACACGGGTGCCACAACCGGGATGAACATCTCCACCACCGGTGCGGCGGTCACGGCGCTGACTAACGTCAAGACCGCCATCAACCAACTCGCCAGTGACCGCGCCACCATTGGCGCGAGCCTGGCTCGCCTCAACTACACCAATGACCAGTTGTCCGTCCAGAAGACGAACATTGACGCAGCGAATAGCCAGCTCAAGGACGTGGATGTGGCCCAGGAGAGTACGAACTACGCCAAGCTGAACATCCTGGTTCAGTCTGGCACGGCGATGCTCGCGCAGGCCAACACGATGCCTCAGTCCGTGTTGAAGCTGCTCGGATAGGCCAGTTGACTAAACCTACTCCGGTTTAGGAGCCTCCCGGACGGCGCACCCGCGCTGTCCGGGAGTATGTTTTTGCAACGGTCTCCGCCTGAGTCATTTACCAGGCTTAAGTCCTTTGCCCGGAGAGCCGATATACAGGCATGTCGATCCGCGCCTTGTATTTGGCTGCCCTGATCCCCGTGTTGGCCGCGGGTTGCTCGGTCATGCCGGCTTCCATGCGGCGATCCTTGGTCACACCCTACAAGCCCGCCAACGTAACTGTCTGCCAGGCCACACTGCCGCCAACGATCCGGCGGGAGGCGGTGCTCCCCCTGCCCCGCAGCCGCGAGGACGCCAACCAGGCCGCCGGGGCGAGTCTGCTGCAGCCCGTCTTAATCGCCGAGTTGGCCAAGCGCAACCTGTTCGAGGTTATCCCGGTCTCCCCCGAAGCCCTCCGGGAGCTCACTGCCGGCAACGGTTGGACGGTCGAGACCCCGCTGCCGCCGGATTTCTTTGAGCACCTGCGCCTGCTCACCGACTGTGATGCGGTGGTATTTGCCAGTCTGACCGTGTTCCGGGCCTATCCCCCGCTCCAAACGGGTTGGAAGATTCGCCTGGTCGATTGTCGCGAACACCAAACCTGGTGGGCGGTGGACGAAGTCTTTGACGCGGGCACGGAATCCGTCGCCGCCGCCGCCGAAAGCTACGCGCGCACGAGCTTGAGTCTTCCCAACCCGTTGCTGGCAGACACGGGCGTGCTCCATTCGCCCCTCCGCTTCGGCCAATATGCCGCCAACGCCGTCGCCCAGACCCTGCCGGGCCGCTGATTTGTGCTAAAGCCCGCCGTAAACCTGCCGATGTATCTGCCAGAAAGAGCGACTGCCTGCCACTCTGAAGAAATCGACTATGCGAGTTAATCCGAACAGTGAAGCATCGGTGGTATCAGCGATCCAGAGCCGGACGGCGGCCCCGCAACCGAGTCTCGGGCAGGACAAACTGGCTCTTACCACGGCCGAATCCCTCAACCGCTCCCTCGAGCAGACCCCGGAAGTGCGGGCTGACAAGGTGGCCGAAGCCAAAGCTCTCGTCCAGAACGGCTCCTACCCGCCGGCTGTCATCATTCGCAAAATCTCAGCTTTGTTGGCAAGCAAGCTCAACACACAGAGCCCCGCTGATTAAGCACCACTCGACTGCTCGCCGCAAATTGAACTATGGCTACTGCTGCCCCGCTCCGCTCTTACCAAACCATCGCCACCCAAACCGCACCGCCCGGCCAATTGGTGCTGATGCTCTACGAAGGCGCCATCCGCTTCCTCGAACGCGCCCTCGCCGGCTTCCAGCACGAGGACCCGCTTGAGTTCAACGAGACCATCAACAACAACGTCATTCGCGCCCAGGATATTCTTAACGAGCTAAACAACTCGCTCGACCTGCAGCAGGGCGGGGCCTTGGCGGCCACTTTGCACGGGCTCTACGACTACATGCACCGCCAGCTTACCGTCAGCAACACGCGCAAGTCTCCGGAGGGCATCCATGATACGATCAAGCGCCTTTCGGTACTGCGGGATGCCTGGAGCGAGATGCTCCGCCAGCAGAGCGCGCCCGCCACTCCGCAGCATTACAGCTCCTTCGCTCTCAATTCCTGAGCCGCCCCCCCAGCCATGGATGCAACTGCCGATTTGACCCGTGTGCTGGCCGAGTGGCGCCGGTTGACTCACCTCGAAAGCGAAGCGATCCTCGGCGACAACTGGTGAGGAGTCGCCGAACACCAGACGCGGAAGACCCAACTTCAGTCAGAGATCCGGCGCGCGCTCGCGTCTTTTTGCACCATCCCTTCCGCCCAGGCGCATACGCACCGAACTGCGGAAGGAGAGTTCGATTCCGTGGTAGGCGAATTAATGGCACTCGAACGGCACAACGGTGACCTCATCGCCGCGAAACGCAACCGCCGTCAGACGGAATCAGAACGCCTGGCGGGGACGCTTCTCGACCTGCACGGTATCCGACGGGCCTACGGCTCCAGCCGGGATTGTCATTGGCAGTCCTATTCCTGAATTCGGGCTGCAACGCGCCGCTGCCCGTTCTGTAGCCCGCTCGGAACAACGAAGCATTCCCTTCATTTCAGAGGGTTTGCTTTGACCCGCCCGCTATGTTCCATCCAGTCCAAGAGAGCGCGGGCTTTTCAGACCAGTTGGGAGGCTGTTTATAGAAGCAGGGCCGGAATCGACGTCCAAAACCATCCCAAAGCCAAGGAACGGCACGGTGCCACACAGGCTGGGTGTGCGGCCAGAGGCCCAATTCCCTGTAACTTCCGGGTCGGTCGCGGCTCGGTATGTAGCGGAACTTGAAAACGAACGGATTATGATTCTACGCATTATCATCGGGGTGGTTATGGGCGGCGGGTTGGGCTTTGCCTACTACAAGTTTGTCGGCTGCTCGACCGGCACTTGCCCATTGACCAGTAACCCGTTCCTCAGCTCCATTTACGGCAGTATTGTCGGAGCGCTGGTGGCAGGCAGTTTTCATTAACTTCGAGCACAAAGCGAAGTATCTCATATGAAAATGCAACTGATCATCCGGCGGTTTGCCGGGACGTTCATTCTGGCCAGCCTGGTGCTGGCGCACTATCACAGCCCATATTGGCTCTGGTTCACCGCCTTCGTCGGCTTCAACCTGCTCCAATCCTCGTTCACGAACTTCTGCCCCCTGGAGATCATTCTCAAGAAAGCCAGCGTGGGCGGCAGTTGCTGCGAGTCGCATAACGCCGGCGGTTCCTGCTGCCGGAAATGACAAGGGCACTGGGCATTGCGGGGCTGGTGCTTTCGTGGTCGCTGGCGGCGCTGGGAGCCGAGCCGTGGACCCTGGAACGGGCCCTGCAGCATGCGCTGGCAGCCAACCCGGACGCCCGCCTGGCGCAGCAGCGCATCGTGGCCGCGCAGGCGGGCCTGGAGCAGGCCAACGCCACCTTCTGGCCGCGCGTGCTGTTCCAGTCCAGCTATACCGGCAGCGACAACCCGATGCAGGTCTTCGGCAGCATCCTCAACCAGCGCGCCTATAGCACTTCGCTCAACTTCAACGACGTGCCGACCGTCGATGACCTGAATGCCCGGGGCCTCGTCACGGTGCCCCTCTACGCGGGCGGCAAGAACACGGCGACTCGCAAAGCGGCCAAAGCCAACACCGATGCCGCCCGGCAGGATAACGCAGCCGTTCGCAACGCCCTTGGCTTCGAGGTGTCCCGCGCCTTTTACACGGTGCTCAAGACGAGGCAGTTCATCCGAGCAGCGGAAGCCGGGGTCAACTCGTTTGAAGCGAGCCTGGCTGTCGCGACCAAGCGCCTCGACGGCGGCACGCTGCTGAAAAGCGGCGTGCTGGACATCGAAGTGCGCCTGGCGCAGGCTCGCGAGGAACTCGTCCGCGCCCGCAACGCAAACGCGTTAGCAGTCCGCGTGCTCCGCAATCTGCTGGGCATCGAGAGCGGTGAATTCGAGGTCGCCGACACGGCGCCCTCGGTCAATGCGCCGGACTCGGGCGATTTCTCCGGGCGCCCGGAATTGTCCGCCGCCGGGCACCGTGAGCGGGCCGCCCAGCAGCAGGCGCGCGCCGCCAAAGGCGGTTACCTCCCGCGCGTGAGCGCCTTTGGCAGCGTGGACTATGATTACGGGTGGAATTACGAGCACGGCGGGGGCAGCTACACTGCCGGCGCCCTGCTCCAATGGGACCTATGGGATGACAGGATGACGCGCGCCAAGGTGGCCGAGGCCAACGCCAATATCGAACTCGCCCGGGAAGAACAGCGCAAGCTGCGTCTCGCGCTCGACCTCGAAGTCGAGCAAGCCCGCCTCGACCTCAAGGCTGCCGATGAGCGTCTGAGGGTGACGGACAAGGCGGTCGCCCAAGCCGCGGAAAGCGCCAGCCTGACCCGCTCCCGGTTCGAGCAGGAGCTGGCGCTCTCCACGCAGTTGATCGATGCCGAGACCGCGCTGGTGGCCGCACGGGTCCGCCGCGCCGAGGCGGAGGCCGACCGCCAGATCGCCATCGCCGCCATGCGCAAGGCGCTCGCCCTGCCGCAACTGGATTCCCTATCGAAAGCAAAATGAGAAAGCCCCACTCTCTTGCGCTGGCCGGCATCTTCCATACCAGCGTAGCCGCCGACGTCAGTTGGCGCATTCTTGCCGCACCGAAGATGGAGCCGACTAACGTCGGCGGCTACGCCCCGTTAAAGAGGCGCGACAATAATGGAACATCGGTGCGTGCCGCTTGGCTGGGCCTGCTCCTGTCAGTCGCTATGGCCTTCGTCGTCGGCTGCGGCAAGCGGCATGAACCACAAGCGGCGGTCAGCGAAAAACTGCCGCCGGCCGCCGTGCGCGTGCAGACCATCGAGGCCGTCAAGCAGCCAGCAGTAGAGGAAGTCGTCGGCACGGTGCAGCCGAAGCTCCAGGCGGTCATTGAAGCCAAGACCAGTGGGCGTATTACCCGGGTGCCGATCACGCTCGGCCAATCGGTCAAGCAAGACGACGTGCTGGTGGAACTCGCCACGCAGGAGATTCAGGCCCGGCTTGACCAGGCCAACGCCGCCTTCCGGCAGGCAGAACTAGACTTCAATCGCACCGACAATCTGCGCAAACAACAGGCCGCCACGCAGGCCGAATTAGACGCCGCGCAGGCACGCTATAGCGTCGCCAAAGCCACCGTGGCAGAGGCGGATGCGCTGTCCGGCTATGCGAAGATCCTCGCCCCGTTCGACGGCGTGGTGGCCCGCAAGCTCGCGGACGAAGGCGATCTGGCGATGCCCGGCAAACCGCTGCTCGAACTGGAAGGCCGCGCCGGCCTGCGGTTGGTCGCCGATATTCCCAGCCTGCTCACCGGCAGGATTCTGCCGGGCGCGAAACTCGCCGTGCGGGTGGACACGCTGCCCGATACCATCACCGGCATGCTGGCCGAAATCTCCCCGGCGGCCGACCCGGCGTCCCGCACCGTATGCATGAAGGTGGACTTGCCGGAAACCGCGGGCTTGCGCACCGGACAATTTGGCCGGCTCGCCGTGCCGATTGGCGAGGCCACGTTCCTTTTCGTCCCACCCTCGGCGCTGGTTCGGCGTGGGCAGCTTGAGATTCTGTTCGTCGCCGCCGACGGCAAAGCGCAGATGCGCCTCGTGCGCGCCGGCAAGGAAACTCCGCAGGGCATCGAGATTCTCTCTGGCCTCACTGCAGGCGAGGCGGTTGTTGTAGAAGGGGCCGGCACCTTGCGAGACGGTCAGCCGCTGCAAACGCACTAGGAGCGGCGCGGGTTAAATAGGTTACATAAGTTACAAATGTTACATGAGTTGCATCGTCACAAGCATCGCCGGCGCTGGTTCCTCATCTGCCCCATGTAACTTATGTAACGCAGGTAACCATGTAACTTCTTGCGCTCGCCCATGAGCAAAGACTCTCCCAAACCTGACTCGCCGCGCCTGGGAATCGCCGGGCGCATCGCCCGGTCGTTCATCGATTCCAAGCTGACCCCGCTACTCATCATCACCTCGATCCTGCTGGGCACGGCGGCGACGTTGCTCCTGCCGCGCGAGGAGGAGCCGCAGATCAAGGTGCCGATGATCGACCTGCTGGTGGCCATGCCGGGTTTCAGCGCCAAAGAGGTCGAGGAGCGCGCCACCCGGCCCATGGAGAAGCTGCTCTGGGAAATTCCCAATGTGGAATACATCTACTCGACGTCGCGCGAGGGTGAGAGCCTGGCCATCGTCCGCTTCAAGGTCGGCGAGGATATCGAGCGCAGCCTGGTCCTCCTCAACCAGAAGATGCAGGCCAATTTCGACCGCATCCCTCAAGGGGTCTCATTCCCGCTCATCAAGCCCAAGTCCATTGACGACGTGCCGATCCTGGCCCTGACCTTTCACGGGGCGGGACTCGACCATTACACGCTGCGTCGCATCGTGGACGAAGTGGATGACGCCGTAAAGCAGGTGCCGCTGGTGGCCGAGACGACGCTCATCGGCGGCGAGCGCCGGCAACTCCGCGTGCTGCTCGACCCGGCGAAGCTGGCTTCGCGCCAACTCAGCGCCGCGGACATTGTTCCACGGCTCCAATCAGCTAACCGGCAGCTTGTCGCCGGACCGCTCGCCGATCACAACCGCGAGGTCCTGCTGCAAACCGGCAGCTTCCTCACCAGCGCGAAGGATGCGGGCAACGTGGTCGTAGGCGTGCACGGTGAGAAGCCCGTCTATCTGCGCGATGTAGCGACGATTGTGGACGGGCCCGAGGAACCAAGCCAGTATGTGTTCTTTGGGGCGGGTGCGGCGCACTCGGCCGTGGCTGACGAGCAGCCCGCCGTCACCTTGAGCATTGCCAAGCGACCGGGGGCAAATGCCATCTCGGTTGCGCGTGCGGTCCTCAAGAAAGTCGATGTGCTCCGTGGCCGAGTCATCCCTAATGGCGTCGAGGTGTCCATCACTCGTAACTACGGCCAGACGGCGGAGGAGAAGTCCGACGAGTTGCTGCTCCACATGGGCATCGCGGTGCTCGGCGTGTCACTGCTCATCCTGCTGACCCTGGGGTGGCGCGAGTCGATCATTGTCGGCATCGCCATTCCCTGCACACTCGGCCTGACGCTGCTGGTGTTTTACCTTCACGGCTACACGCTCAACCGCATCACGCTCTTCGCCTTGATCTTCTCCATCGGTATCCTGGTGGACGATGCCATTGTCGTGGTCGAGAACATCGTCCGCCACTTCCACCTGGCCCAGAACAAAGGCCGCGCGTGGTCGGCCATCGCGGTCGAAGCGGTTAACGAGGTCGGCAACCCGACCATCCTGGCTACCTTCGCCGTCATCTCGGCGGTGCTGCCCATGGCTTTCGTCGGCGGGTTGATGGGCCCGTACATGCGGCCGATTCCCATCGGGTCGAGTGCGGCGATGATCTGGTCGCTGGCCATTGCCTTCATTGTCACCCCTTGGGCGGCAATCCGGATTTTGCGCTGGGGCCGGAAGTATTCCCGCCTGACTGTAGCGGCAGGCAAGATGCCTGCCGCTACCCCAGCCGAAGGCGGCAAGGCGCACTCCCATTTTGAGCACGAGGAGGATTTCTTTACGCGGCTCTACCGGCGCTTCATGGGGCCCATGATCGCCCAGACCCGCTGGCGCCTGGCGTTCCTAGTGGGAATCATCGTTTTGCTCCTCGCCGCCATGGCGACCGTCCGCCTCGGCTGGGTGAAGGTGAAGATGCTGCCATTCGACAACAAGAGCGAGTTCCAGATCATTCTCAACATGCCCGAAGGCAGTGCCCTCGAGCGCACCGCCCAGGCCGCCCGCGAGATTGCCGCCGCCGTCCGTGTCGAGCCGGAGGTGACGGATTACCAGGTTTACACCGGCGTCGCCGCCCCGTTCAACTTCAACGGCCTGGTGCGCCACTACTTCATGCGCCGCGGCGCCCACATCGCGGACTTGCAGGTCAACCTCGTTTCCAAGAGCGAGCGCAAGGCCCAGAGCCATGACATCGCCAAGCGCGTCCGCCCGCGCGTCGCACAGATCGCCGCCAAATATGGCGCCCGCGTAGCCGTGGCCGAAGTTCCGCCCGGTCCGCCCGTCCTACAGACGCTTGTGGCCGAAGTCTATGGACCGAACGAGGAAAGCCGCTTGGCACTGGCCCATAAAGTCATCGACATCTTCCACACCACCAAAGGCGTCGTGGACACAGACTGGTATATGGAGGCCGACCAGGCCAAAGTGCGGTTCCTCTTGGACAAGGAAAAGGCAGCCCTGCACGGCATCAGCGACGAAGCCATTGCGCAGACCTTGAAGCTGGCCGTCGGTGGGGCGGCGGTGGACTTGCTGCATCTGCCGCGCGAGAAGGAGGACGTTCAAATCGTGGTGCGCCTGCCGCAATCACTGCGCACCTCTCCCGAGGACCTGCTGGCCCTGCGCGTTCGCGGAGAGAACACTGGCGGCGCCCTGGTGCCATTGCGCGAGTTGGTCAAGGTGGAACCGGGTCTGGCGGACAAAAGCATCTACCACAAGAACCTGATGCCGGTGACCTACGTCATCGGTGACGTGGCCGGCGTAGTGGAAAGTCCGGTCTATGCCATCTTCAAGATGAACGAGGCCCTCCACGCGCTCGACACGAAACAATTCGGCGGCAGCGGCGCGCCCCTCAAGATCTATAACGCCACGCAGCCGTTCACCGAAGATGAGCCGTCCATCAAGTGGGATGGGGAATGGCACATCACCATCGAAGTGTTTCGCGACCTCGGCTCGGCCTTCGCCGCGGTGCTGGTGTTGATCTTCATCCTGATGGTCGGCTGGTTCCGATCGTTTCTTACGCCGCTGGTTGTCATGGCGGCGATTCCCTTCTCACTGGTCGGCATCCTGCCCGCCCACGGGTTGCTGGGGGCGTTCTTTACCGCCACCTCGATGATCGGCTTCATGGCCGGGGCGGGCATCGTCGTGCGCAACTCGATCATCCTGGTCGATTTCATCGAGCAACGCCTGGCCGAAGGGATGCCGCTCGACCAGGCGGTGGTGGATGCCGGCGCGGTGCGCTTTCGCCCGATGCTGCTGACCGCGTTAGCCGTGGTGGTAGGCGCGAGTGTGATCCTCGCCGATCCGATCTTCCAGGGTTTGGCAATCTCGCTGATGGCGGGCGAGATCGCATCCCTTCTCATCAGCCGTATGGCCGTCCCCGTGCTCTACTTCATGGCCTATAATCGCAAACCAAAGGGCTAACCGTTGATCGGCGGCTTCTCTTTGTGCCAGCTCGTGCTCTGCTCGTAGGCGTGGGCAATGCGCAGGATCGTTTCCTCCCCGAACGGTTTGCCCAGGAGCTGCAGCCCAATCGGCAGGCGCGGTGGATGGTCGGTGAAACCGCAGGGCAACGCCAGGCCGCAGATGCCAGCCAGGTTGCACGAGATGGTGAAGATATCCATCAGATACATCTGCAACGGGTCCGCCGCCTTCTCGCCAATCTTGAAGGCGGCGGTGGGTGAGGTCGGGCTAACGATGGCATCTACTTTCTCGAACGCCTTCAGGAAGTCGTTGCGGATCAGGGTGCGAACCTTCTGCGCGCGGATGTAATAGGCGTCGTAGTAGCCGCTGCTCAGGACGTAGGTGCCGAGGATGATGCGCCGCTTCACTTCGAGGCCGAAGCCCTGCCCGCGCGTCTTGCCGTAAAGCTCGATTGGGTCCGCTCCCTCGACGCGTTTGCCGTAACGAATGCCGTCAAAGCGCGCCAGGTTGGCGCTGGCCTCGGCGGTGGCGATGATGTAGTAGGTCGCGATAGCGTAGTCGGTGTGGGGCAAGGAGACTTCGACCACCTCCGCGCCCAGCTTGGCAAGCTGCTGCACCGCGTCGGCGACGGCCTGCTTCACTTCGGGGTCCAGGCCGCCGATCATGTACTCCTTCGGCAGCCCCAGCTTCAGGCCCTTGATGTTGCCGGTCAGGCCGGCTGGGTAATTTGGAACGGGCTGTGGGACGCTGGAAGAATCGCGCGGATCGTGGCCGCCGATTACGCCCAGCATTGTCGCCGCGTCGCGCACGTCTTTGGCAAAGCAGCCGATCTGGTCGAGCGATGACGCGTAGGCCACCAGGCCGTAACGTGAGACGCGGCCATACGAGGGCTTGAGGCCGACACACCCGCAAAGCGAAGCCGGCTGGCGAATCGAGCCGCCGGTATCCGAGCCGAGCGCCGCCACGCATTCATCGGCCGACACTGCCGCCGCGGAACCACCCGAGGACCCGCCGGGAATACGCGAGGTATCCCACGGGTTGTGGGTGATTTGGAACGCCGAGTTCTCTGTCGAGCTGCCCATGGCGAACTCGTCCATATTCAGCCGCCCGAACACCACCGCCCCAACCGCCTTCAGCTTCTCGATCACCGTCGCATCGTAGGGCGAGTGGAAGTCGCCCAGTATCCTGGACCCGCAATTGAGCGGCTGTCCCTTTACGGCGATGACATCCTTTACGCCGACGGGCACGCCCAGCAGCGGCTTCTGGGCGTGGGTCTGGCCATGCGCGAGAGCCTGGTCGGCGGCGTCGGCCTGCGCTAAAGCGTCCGCGGCGTCGTAACTGATGAAGGCGCGGATCTGAGGATCGACCCGCTCAATCCGGTCCAGGCAAGCTTGCATGGCGGCCCGCGCGGAGACTTCGCGCCTGGCCAGTTTCGCCACGAGCGCGGAAATCGTAAGTTGGTTCAGCATGACATGGCCGCAGCCCACACTCCGGCCGCAGCACGGCGTGGAAAGTGGCCAAGCCGGCGGCAAAAGGCGAGCGGAAAACGGGGTAGCAACCACGTTGCACCTCCTTCCGGCTTCGTGCTATCTAACAGCCAGGCTTGATTGCGGATCCGACGCAAACCCTCAACCCGAGCAAGTAAGCCTCGATCTCGCGGCGGTCGGCTGCATAATGACCGCGGCAATGGACAACCATGAACTTGCGCACGTAATCCATGAACTGCCCCCTCTGTCCCCATGTCCTCGCCCAACCCGAACCCGCAAATGAACCTTAACCTGCTCCTTCCTGCCGGCCTTATCGTGGCGCTCGCCGCTTCGATCTCCAACAGCCCCGCCGCCGAGCCCACCGGCGCCTCGCTCGCGTTCACTTCCCAGGACCCCGTAGTACTCAAAGCAATGGACCTGGTGAAGTCCGGCAAATTCCAGAAGGCGGAAACGTGGCTGCGCGCCGCTGACAACCGGGCTGATCCTGAGGCTCTCCGCGCCCGTGAGGAGGCTCTCGAAATCATTCGCCGCACGCGCTACGAGTACTCCCTGACTGCGCCCGAACTGCTCGCCAAAATAAAGCAGGATATCCCCGATGCGACCGCCCGCGACGTCGAGCGCTGGGCCAAGGACAGCGCGGCCCGCTATCGCATGATCGACGGCAAGAAATACTTCGCGCGCCGCGAGCCTTCCAACATCTTCCTCTTTTGCGAGGAAGGCAAAGCCCGTCGCGCCAAGGCCGGCAATGCGCCTGCAAAATCGGAATGGAAGCTCACCGACCACCTGCAAGCTGTGGTCGATGAAGCTGAGCGGACGGGGAAGGTCGAGGTCCAGCCCGTTCACCATCGCATGACCTACAGGTTGATGCTGCG
>Ga0265337_1000789_pt1 | contig 16661 bp, 12 predicted proteins | sample 42122metaG_FD_192441 | JGI IMG/M metagenome (GOLD analysis project Ga0265337, IMG submission 192441) | Rhizosphere microbial communities from Carex aquatilis grown in University of Washington, Seatle, WA, United States - 4-21-22 metaG | ecosystem: Host-associated > Plants > Roots > Rhizosphere >... | reverse complement strand
GTTCTACCCGCAGACGAGCCTCGTTCGCGCGAACGGACGGCGTGGCGTCCTCCTCACGGTGTTGAAGAGCGCCAGCGCTTCGACACTCGACATCGTGAGCCGCGTTCGGGCCGCCTTGCCCGGCCTCCTCGCGACGCTGCCGCCGGCGTACAGGCTGGATCTCCTGTTCGATCAGTCACTCTACGTCCGGGCTGCCGTGGAGGGAGTCGTCAAGGAAGCCTCCATCGCGGCCGGCCTGACCGCGTTGATGATCCTCCTCTTCCTGGGAAGCTGGCGGAGCACCCTCATCGTCGTCATCTCCATTCCGATGTCTATCCTGGTCTCCCTGACCGTCCTCGCCTGTCTCGGACAGACGCTGAATCTGATGACGCTCGGAGGCCTGTCCCTCGCCGTTGGCATCTTGGTCGACGACGCCACCGTCGAGCTCGAGAACGTGCACCGCAACATGGCGATGAAGAAGCCCCTCGTTCGCGCCATCCTCGACGGCGCTCAGCAGATCGCGGTGCCCGCGTTCGTCGCGACGCTCTGCATCTGCATCGTGTTCATCCCCATCACGTTCATTTCCGGCGCGGCGCGGTCGCTCTTCACGCCCCTCGGCATGGCGGTCGTGTTCGCGATGATGACGTCCTACTTCCTGTCGCGCACCCTCGTCCCCACCCTGGTGCACTACCTGCTCGCCGCCGAGGTCGAGCTCTACTCCGGCGACACGCAGCGATCCGCGAGCAGGCGGGACATCGTTTTCCGCGTGCACGAACGGTTCAACGCTCACTTCGAGCGTCTGCGCCGTCTTTACGGGGGCTACCTCGACTTCGCGCTCGACCACAAGCGGTCCGTGTCGCTCGGCTTCGGAGCCTTCGTGGTCGCGTCGCTCGGCTTGCTCTTTCCGAACCTCGGCAGAGACTTCTTTCCCGCCGTCGACGCCGGGCAGATTCGCTTTCACGTGCGAACCAACGCCGGGACACGCATCGAGACGACGGAACACCTCTTCGAGGGCGTCGAAGACGTCGTTCACGCCGTGATCCCGAAGAACGAGATCGTGACGGTCATCGACAACATCGGCATGCCGATCAGCGGCTTGAACCTGGCGCTCGGCGATCCTTCGATGATCTCGTCGGCGGACGGCGAGGTCATGGTCCAGCTCGCCGAGAGGCACGGGCCGACTGCGGAGTACGTGAAGGCGCTGCGCCGGCGATTCGCAGTCGATTGGCCGTCAGCGGATTTCTTCTTCCTCGCGCCGGACATCACGACTCAGGTGCTGAACTTCGGTCTGACGGCTCCCATCGACGTGCAGGTCGTCGGGCCCTTGTCCAACGTGGAGAGGAACTACGAGGTCGCCAACGCGCTCCGCGAGCGGATCTCCCGCGTGTCGGGCGCCGTGGACGTACACCTCGCACAGGTGGTGAACCAGCCGGAGATTCGCGTGAACGTCGACCGCGCGGAGGCCAGTCTAGCTGGGGTCACCGAACGCGACATCGCAAGCGACGCGCTGGTGTCGTTGAGCTCGAGCGGACAGGTTGCGCCGAACTTCTGGCTCGACCCGAAGCGTGGCGTCCAGTACCTCGTCGCCGTCCAGACGCCTCAATACAAGGTCGACTCTCTCGATGCCGTCCGCCAGACACCGGTGCATCTGCCGGGAGCCGAATCACCCGAAATGCTCGGCAACCTGACGACTTTCCACCGCAGCTTCTCTCCGGTGAACATCACGCACTACGACATTCTGCCGACCTTCGACGTTCAGGCCAACGTGCAGGGGACGGACCTCGGTTCGGTGTCGGACTCCGTGGATCGGCTGATCGCAGAAGCGAAGAAGACCTTGCCTCGCGGGACGTCGATAGCGGTGCGCGGACAGGTCGAGAGCATGAACGCGAGCTTTCGTGGGCTTTCCTACGGGATCATCGCGGCCGTCGGGCTCGTGTACCTGCTGATGGTCGTGAATTTCCAGTCCTGGCTCGATCCCGCGATCATCCTGTCGGCGCTCCCCGGCGCGCTCGCGGGGATCGTGTGGATGCTCTTCGCGACACGCACGACCCTCTCGGTCCCTGCGCTGATGGGAGCGATCATGAGCATCGGCGTCGCTACCTCGAACAGCATCCTCATGGTCACGTTTGCAAACGAGCAAAGGGGCGACGGAGTCGACGCTCGACGGGCCGCGTGGCTTGCCGGCATCACGCGTCTGCGACCGGTGATGATGACGGCGCTCGCGATGATCATCGGCATGTTGCCGATGTCGCTCGGACTGGGGGAGGGGGGCGAACAGAACGCGCCGCTCGGACGCGCGGTGATCGGCGGCCTTTCCGTCGCAACGTTCACGACGCTCTTCTTCGTGCCTGTCGTTTACGCCGCTCTTCGCGCAAAGCCTCCGCGCGCGCCCGAGTTGGAAGGAGAATCCCGTGACGCCATCGCCTGACTCATCGCAACCCGTTCTTCTCGAGGCCGGCACCCACGGCGAGGAGGGGGCCTTCGATCCGGCGCGTTTTCGTCCGACGAAGAAGGGGCTAGCGTGGGCACTGGCCGCGACGGCCGGGCTCCTCGGGCTTCTCTCGCTGGCGGGCGTCTTGCCGCGAGTGCTCCACAAAGCGGCCATCGCCGACGAAGCGCGCGCGATCGCGGAGGAGCCGGCGAGTGTGGCCGTGGTCCGCGTCGAACGCTCCACGGAGGCACCGAACCTGTCCTTGCCGGGTTCGGTCGAGGCGCTGCAGGAGACCAGCGTGTATGCACGCGCAAACGGGTACGTCCGTGCGTGGCTGGTCGACATCGGCGCGCACGTCAGGAAAGGACAGACGCTGGCGGAGCTCGAGGTGCCCGACGTCGACGAAGAGCTGCGGCAACAGCAAGCCGCGGCCAACCAGGCGCTCCAGGGAGTCGCGCAAGCCAAGACCCGACTCGAGCTCGCGCGGACGACGAATACACGTTACGGCGCCCTCGGCCCGAAGGGGGTCGTCTCACAGCAAGAGGTCGATCAATATCAGGCTGCCTACGACGCGCAGCGCGCGGACGTCGCCGCCGCAGAAGCAGCCCACGGAAGCACGTTGGCCGCCGTACGGCGTCTTCAGGATCTGAAGAGCTTCGGTGTCCTCGTCGCTCCGTTCGATGGGGTGGTGACGCTACGCACGGCGGAGGTCGGGCAGCTCGTGACTTCCGGGACGGGAATGGGACAGCCTCTTTTCAAGATTGCGGAGGTCGACACGGTGCGCGTGTTCGTCAACGTACCCCAGCTCTACGCCTCCGCCGTTCGGTCCGGCATGCGCGCGACGATGACGATCTCCGACCCGAGCGGCCGCGTTTTCGAGGGCACCGTCGCGCGCACGTCCAACGAGCTCGATGTTGGAACCCGCACGCTCCGCACTGAAGTCGATCTGCCGAACCCCAAGGGTGCTCTCATCGCAGGCATGTACGGCCGCGTCTCGTTCCATTTTCCCGGGCCGCCTCCGGTGCTCTTCGTGCCCGCCACTGCCGTGCTCATCGACGCCCACGGCACGCGCGTCGCGCGCGTGCGCGCCGGTGTCTTGTCGTGGGTGCCGGTCGAGATCGACAGCGACCTCGGAGATAAGTTCGCGATCTCGGAAGGGCTCTCGGAGGGCGACGTCGTCATCCTCGCTCCGAGCGATCGCTTGGGGGAGGGGATGCGAGTCCGCCCGGTAGCAACCTCGTCGAGTTCAGGATGAACGCCAGCTCCGACGCGACGTGGATGAACGCCGCGAGGAGCGGGTTCAGAAGGTTCAAGGCGGCGAGCAGAACGCCGACGCCGTCGACGAGGAGGGTGCCGACGAAGTTCTGCATGATGATGGCCCTGCATCGGCGGGCGATCCTCATCGTCTCGACGAGCTTCAGGAGATCGTTTCCGAGAAGAACGACGTCGGCCGCTTCGCGCGCGATTTCGGTACCCGACCCCATGCCGATCCCCACGAGCGCTTCGGCGAGCGCAGGCGCGTCGTTGATCCCGTCGCCGACCATGGCCACTTTTCGACCGGCCGCTTGAAGACGCTTGATCTCGGCCGTCTTCTGCTCGGGCAAGAGGTCCGCGAGCACATTGTCGAGACCTAGCTCCGCCCCGACGGTCTTGGCGACGGCAGCGGCATCACCGGTGAGCAGCACCAAGTGGAGCCCCATGGCCTTCAGCTGCTCCATCGCCGCCTTGGCTTCGGGGCGAACCACGTCTGCCACCTCGATCCCCCCCAGGTACTTTTCGCCGATGGCGACGTGGATGTTGCACGATGCGTCCTCGTTCTCGATGACGACGCCTTTCTCGCGAAGCAGTGCGACCTTGCCGACGACGAGCTGCGCTCCGGAGGAAGAGCAGACGATCCCGCGCCCCGGCGTGTAAGCGAAGTTTTCCGCGCGCGCCGCCGTGACGCCTTCCGCCTGCGCCTTCTTCAGGACGGCCGCGGCAAGGGGATGCTCCGATGCCGACTCTGCGGTGGCGGCAGCTTGAAGAAGGTCGCGGATCGAGACGCCGGGTGCTGCGCGGACGGCGACCACCGCGGGAGTTCCGAGCGTGAGCGTTCCCGTTTTGTCCAGGACCACGGTATCCACATGGCCGAGCGCTTCGAGGTGGATCCCTCCCTTGATGATGGACCCCAACCGGGCGGCTCGACCGATCGCGCCGAGAATCGCGAGCGGCGTTCCGGCGGCGATCCCGCAAGCGCCCGCCACGATGACGACCGAGATCGTCGCGCGTGCGTTCCTCGTGATGAGGAAGGTCAGGACAGCTGCGGCTAATGCGAAGTAGACGAGGTATCCCGCCAGGCGGTCCGCCGTCTTCTGAATGGGGGCCCGCGTTTTTTCGGCTCGCTCGACTGCCTCGATGATTCGAGCATAGGCGGTGTCCTTGCCGACGCCGAAGGCCTTGACCTCGAGAACACCCGACTGGTTCACCGTGCCGGCGAAGACCTTCACGCCAGCCGTCTTTTCGACAGGAAGCGACTCCCCCGTCACCATCGCCTGATCCACGAACGAATGACCCCCGACGACCTCGCCGTCGACGGGGACGCGGCTTCCTGGTTTCACGACGACCACATCGCCGAGTCGTAGAGCGTCGGCCGAGAGCTCCTCGGTTCCTTCGCCCCGGCGGACCGAGACGCTGCGGGGAAGGAAATCCATGAGGTCGCGGATCGCTTTTCGCCCACGCCCCACGGTCAGGTGCTCCAGCACCTCGGCAATGAGGACGAAGAGGACGATCACCAACGCGGTGAACGCCTCGCCGATGCTGAGCGCCGCCCCGAGAGCGATCGTCATCGACAGCTCCATCGTCATGCGGCGTTCGAGAAGCGCCGAGACTGCCTCCTTGAAGATCGGATAGCCGCCGGCGAGCGTGGCGCCCCAGGCCACGAGGTCGAAGTTCGCCACGGGGCGCCACAGGTGAAGCCAAGAAACGGCGACCGCGACCGCGACGAACCCGATCCTCAAGAGCTCCAGGCGATCGAGCCCGTGTTCATGCCCTTCGTCGTCGTCATCGACGTCGTGCGCGGGATCGCGCACGTGGGTCTTTTCCGCCGGCGGCATGAGGGCTTTGGCCGCCGTCTCGTCGAGGGGCTCGGGTGTAGGCTGCATATCTTCTCCAGCGCGCTGCTGTTCGCGACGAGAGCGCGCGCGGAAAAAAAGAGGAGTGCGACCCCCGGTCCCTCTCCACCTCCAATCTATGCCAGACACGGGGGCTTGCGGCAAGCCCCGGGTCCTGCCGCACGGATCGGTCATGACGAACCATGCAGTGGTGATTGCTGGAGGCGGTCCGACGGGGTTGATGTTGGCGGGCGAGCTCGCGCTTTCGCGCGTCGACGTCGCCATCGTCGAGCGGCGCGTGAGCCAGGACCTCGCCGGCTCGCGCGCAGGAGGCCTCCTTTCACGCACCATCGAGGTGCTCGATCAGCGTGGAATCGCGGACCGCTTCCTCTCGCAAGGAAAGATCATGCAGGTCGGGAGCCTCGCGACGATCCCTCTCGACATCAGTGATTTTCCGACTCGCCACAACTACGGGCTCGCGTTGTGGCAGAGCCACATCGAGCGAATCTTGGCCGCCTGGGTCGAGGAGCTCGGGGTACCGATCTATCGCGGACGCGACGTGACGGGCTTCGTCCAGGATGACACCGGCGTCGACGTCGAGCTTTCCCCCGTTGGGGACCTGGCAGCGGCGCCCGAGGGCCGTTCGCTCCGGGCGGAGTACCTCGTCGGATGCGACGGCGGTCGCAGCGTGGTCCGCAAGAACGCCGGCATCGAGTTCCCGGGGTGGGATCCGTCCCTCAGCTACCTGATTGCCGAGGGCGAGATGACCGACGAGCCCGAGCTGGGACTTCGCCGCGATGAAAAGGGCGTCCATGGCCTTGCCAGACTCGAGGAGGGGAAGCGCGTGCGCGTGGTGTTGAACGAGCAGGACGTGAGGCAAGGCGACGAGCCAACCTTGGCCGATCTTCGCGCGGCACTCGTCGCCGTCTACGGGACCGACTTCGGTGTTCACCAGGTCACGTGGCTCTCGAGGTTCACCGACATGGCTCGGCAGGCGGCGTCCTACAGAGAGAGACGAGTGCTCTTGGCCGGCGACGCAGCGCACGTGCATTCGCCGGTCGGCGGCCAAGGACTCAACATCGGCGTCCAGGACGCCGTGAACTTGGGTTGGAAGCTGGCCCAGGTCGTCAACGGCACCTCGCCGGAGAGGCTGCTCGATACCTATCAGGCCGAGCGACACCCGATCGGTGCGCGCGTGCTCAAGACCACCTTGGCGCAAACCGCGCTCAGCCGCGGCGACGAACGGACGAACGCCTTGCGCGAGACCCTGTCCGAGCTGCTCCAGATGGACGAACCTCGCAAGCGATACGCGGCAATGATGTCTGGTCTCGACATTCACTACGACCTCGGCGCGGGACACCCGCTGCTCGGGCGCCGCATGCCCGATCTCGACCTGGTCACCGAAAGCGGCGCACGGCGGGTGTTCACGCTACTGCACCATGCCCGACCGGTACTGCTCAATCTCGGTGAGCCTCGCGCCCTCGACATCACTCCATGGGCGCATCGGGTTCAACGGATCGAAGCTCGATGCGATGGTGCGTGGGAGCTCCCGGTGCTCGGCGCGGTTGCGGCTCCTCCTGCCGTCTTGATTCGCCCCGACGGATACGTCGCATGGGTCGGAGACGGCACGGAACACGGCCTTCGTGACGCGCTGACCACCTGGTTCGGAGCGCCGACCGCCCCGTAGCTCCACGCGCTCACGCCGCCCTTCTACTCATGCTGCGTGACCCGGGCCGCTTCCGCTCACCCCAGGCAAGAAAAAAGAAAAACTGGCTCCGGGACCGTCGTTCGGCACCGCCCACAGGCGGCCACCGTGGCTTTCGACCATGGAGCGGCTGACGGAAAGCCCGATCCCCATGCCCCAATTTTTGGTCGTGTAAAATGCGTCGAACAGCCTCTCGGCGGTGCTCGGTTCGAAGCCCACTCCGGTGTCGCGTACCGTGAGATGCACTCGATCGCGTTCGTCCTTTTCGGTTCTGATTGTCAACTGCCGCGGACGGTCCTCGACGGCGCTCATCGCGTCCATGGCGTTCAGGACCAGGTTCACGATTACCTGTTGAAGTTGGACGCGATCGCCCGTGACGAAGGGCAAGTCATCGGCGAGTTCCCGGTGAACCTGCACTCGATTCTCTCGCAGGTCGTTCAACGACAGGGCAATCACTTCCCGCGCTGCCTCGTTCAGGTCGATCGATTCGGCGGTGACGCCCTTCCGCGAGAACATCGCGCGCAATCGCTTCGTCACTTCCGCCGCGCGATTGCCGAATTGTATCGTGCGCCGCGCGGTCTCGCGTGCACCGTCGAGGTTCGGGGGTTCGGCGGCCAGCATCCGCAAACACGTACCCGCGCTCGTCACGATTCCCGAGAGCGGCTGGTTGATTTCGTGCGCGATCGACGCGGTCAGCACGCCGAGACTCACGACCCGGTTGACGTGCGCGAGCTCGGACTGCGCCGCTTCGAGCGTCTGCCGTGCAACCAGCTGCTCGGTCACGTCTTGGACCGCACCGATATAGTCGACTCGGCAGCGTGCGTCGTGCGCCCGCTGAGCGACCAAGTGCAAGTACCTGACGGAGTGGTCGGACGTTCGCAGCCGCAGCTCGTGCTCGAAGTCCGAGCCCGTTCGTCGCGCGCGATGGATCGAATCACGGAACAGCGACACGTCCTCCGGATCGAGGCGAGCCTCAACCTGAGTCAAGGTCACCGGCAACGTCGGCTCGAACTCGAAGAGGCGATAGAGCTGCGCCGACCAGACCATCTCGTCTTCGGCCGCATTCCAGCAAAACGTACCTGTCGAGCCGAGACGCTGCCCGTGTCCGACCAGCCCGGCGCGTTCTGCCGGCTCGCGCTCGTGCGCCCCGAGCGTGCGAGCACGCAACGCCTTGCTTCGGTGGACCGCCGCGAGTCCGTCCAGGGAAGCGTCGCTTCCGGGTCCTGACGGGGCGTCTCGAGCCACATTTTCTGGGCTATTTGCCATTTCCGGGGAACTCCTTGAGCACTCGACGAGTTTCGATGCTTTCGACTGAAGTAATAGATAAAAGGTTCCGGTGTCAACCGCGAAGGTTTGGCTATTCGGCCTGAAAACTAGCGGAAACGCAGCGCTAGGGCCGGAGAGCAACGGCTCCGGCGAGCGGACCTTCGGGGGATCTGCTTGTCAGGAGCGCCCGATGAAGCTAGATTCGCCGCGTTGAATAGGCAAAAGTCAACGCGCGCCGTTGCGGGCACCCGAGCACCCAAGGACCTCGCATCCGGTGCCGGGAAGAGACCTCGAACGGGAAACCTGGCCAGTCCAGGCAATAGCCAGCAGGCCGTGCTGAACCATCTGCTCGAACACAAGTCGGGCGCGACGCTGGCAGAGCTTGCAACCGCCGTCGGCTTGAGCCGAACGGCCGTCAATCAGCACCTGATGGTGCTCGAGCGGGAGAGCTACGTCCGGAAAGCCGGCGTGCGCAAGACAGGCGGTCGCCCGCTACACGTCTACGTACTGACCGAAGAAGGCGCCAATAGCTTTCCCAAGCAATATTCCTGGTTCTCCAAGTTGCTCATCCAGGTCCTGCGCGAACGGCTCGGCGAAGAGGAGGCCAGCCGTTACATGTACGATCTCGGCGTGAAGATGTCCGCCAATCTCATTCCGCGTCTCGTCGGAAAGAATCGACAGGAGCGCGTCGCGGAGATCGTTCAGATCATGAACGAAACCGGATTCGTGGCGCGAATGATTTCACCGAACGGCGGCGACAAGCTACCGCGCGTGGAGTGCAAGAATTGCGTCTACCACGACCTGTCGAAGGACTACCGGGAGGTGTGTCGCTTCGACATCGGATTTCTCTCCGGCCTGATGGGCGCCGAGATCGAGCACCAGGCGTGCATGCAGGAAGGTGGTGACTCCTGCCGCTTCCGTTTCATTCCCCCTGCTTGAAGCGATCCGCCGCCCGCGAGTCGCGCCTACAAATCCCGGACGGACGGACATGGCAATCGACTTCACGCTGACGAGTGCGCAACAGAAGTTGCAGCGAAACGCGAGAGAGTTCGCGACGGAAATTCTTCAACCGATCGTCAAGAGCGCGGACGACGAACCCGACACGCAAAAGGCCTTTCAGCTCCTGAAGGGCGCGTACGTCGAGTGCTACAAGCTCGGCTTCGCGATGGGCTTTCTGCCGAGGAAATATGGCGGGGGTGGAGTGAGCAACGTGGATCTCCAGATCGTCGCCGAGGAAATCACGGCGGTGGATCCGGGTTTCGCCACCGTGCTCCTCGTGAACGGTCTGGCCCTCATGCCCGTCGCCTGGTTCGCCTCGGAGGAGCAAAAGCGGAAATGGATCGGTGAAGCGACCAGCGACCCGCGCGGTGAATACCTGGCTGGTTGGACGGTGAGCGAGGGCGCGGGTGCCCCGGGCGGCACCGCCAACTTCGACCACCCCGGCGCCCATCCGACGGGCATCGGACTCGTCGCGCGGCACGACAAGGGTCGTGGAGAATACGTGATCACCGGCGCGAAGCACTGGCCTGCCAACGCCGGCGGATGGGACCTGAATGGTGCGAACGTCAACGTTTGCATCGTGCGGACGAACCCCCACGAAGGCGGCAAGACGGGGCTGAGCGCCATCATCGTGCCGCGCGGAACGCCGGGTGTGTCCTACAAACAGCCAATCTCCAAAATCGGCCACCGCCTGTGCCAGAACAACTCCATCGTCTTCCAGGAGTGCCGGGTGCCGGAAGAGAATGCATTCGCGATAGGCGACGGGGACCTGGTGATCAGCAAGGCGTTTACGTGGTCCGGGCCGGTAGTGGCAATCGCTGCGGTCGGCGTGGCCCGCTCCGCGTACGAGTACGTGTTGAAGTGGGCGAAGACATATACCGCGGGTGGGAATCTGCCGATCATCCATCATCAGGCAGTGGGCTACTTGCTCGCCGAAGTTGCGATGAAAATAGAGGCGTGCCGTGCCTTCTCCTGGAAGGCAGCTCACTATCTCGACCAGCACGATTCCGAAGGGCATGCCGTCGGCGCGATGGCCAAGGTCTATTGCGGCGAAACGCTGTTCAACGCCGTCTTCCGCGCGATGCAGGCCATGGGGGTCAACGCTCTCGACAAGACGCACCCACTCGAAAAATTTCTTCGGGAGGCCGCGGTTTTGCCCCTCTACGACGCCGGCAACATCGGCATGCAGATGCGCAAGATCTGGGGCGTCATGCTGGACCCGGCGTTCGATCCCCGGGCTATCGCCGATTCCAGGGCGATGGAGTTCAAGAAATCGATGGAAGGCGTCGGGACACTCGTGTCGCCGGACGAGGCCACGCCCGCTCATGCCGAAGGGCCAACGGGGGATCGGAAGGGAGCGAAGCGTTCCCGGCGTCAGGCGTGAACAGCTCGGGTGTCGGCGGGCCTCTGCGCGAGCTCCTCCGCCAGTTCGGACAATCGGGGCCACGCCCGAGGACCCCGGTTGCTCTTCCCTCGGCTCGTCGCAACGGCGACAATCTTCGTCGGCGCGCCAGGGGAGAAGGTCATGAACAAGTGGACGGTTTGGACCGCCGCGCTCGCGATGGCGAGCGCGTGCTCGAGCTGCAGCGGCAGTGTGCACTCCGAGAGCGGGACTTCCGCGAGCTCGGGCGCGAGCGGTTCCGGGGGCACCGTGCTTGCCTCGGGTGGAGACGCGAGCGGCGGAGTAAACGCGTCGAGCGGTGGCCGCGCGAGCGGGGGCGGTACGTCGCAGACTGCGAGCGGCGGCCACGCAAATTCAGGTGGCGCGAACTCGGACGGTCGCGGCTCCGAGCGCGACGCGAGCGCGGACGCGAACGCCGCGATCCGCGACGCGGCGATACTTGATGCCTACGCCGTGGCCGACGTGGAAGTGAGCCCGCCCAAGCCCGATCCATGTCCGGACGCGCCGGACGTCGTGCTCCTCGATCCGGGCAACGGTTGCCGCCCCGACGCCGCCGCCCCCGGAACGGAAGTGGGGACGATGCAGCTCGCCGTAGACGACACGAACGTGTACGCGGTGGGATGCGCGAAAGGGGAATGCCCCGAAGGGTTCTGCTCCGAGACGCCGGGCTTAATCTATCGCGTGCCTCGCTGCGGTGGCGCGGTCACCGAGATACAGAGCTTACGCGGAGTAGAGTGGGGGCCCAGGCAGCTCTCGGCGGGTCCGCCGTTCATCGGCGGGGGCTCGTACTTGTACGCGCAAGGGACATTCGATTCCGGGACCGTGCTCCGCATTCCGAAGGCGGGCGGTCCGGCGACGGTGCTCGACGTGGGTGTCTATTGCACGTTCGGTGCTGCGGACGCGACCGGATACTATTGCCCGACCCGGGCCACGATCGAGAAAGCCGCTGTCGGTTCGACGTCCGTGACCTCCGTTTTCAATCTCGGAATGGCGTTCGACTTCGATGCAGCGACCCTTCCCTGGCTCGTGTGGCAGATCGCCGTGCACGGTGACGCGTTGTTCTTCTCCAACACCGTGAGCGTGTGGAGCGCGCCCGTCGGAGGTTCGCGTGCGACGCTCCTTTTCAATACTCCCCCGTCGTCGTCGATCATCGAGGCGGAGATGGCAGACAGTGACGCGATCTACGTCTCCGATGTCGAGTCGGACAGCGTCATGCGTGTCCACCGGATCCCTTTCGACGGTTCGCCCCGCTCGACCTACCCGAGTCCTTCCACCGATGCTTCGTTGGTGGGCACGGACTCGGGATACCTGTATCTTCATCTGGGCGCGGCGCAAATCGTTCGAGAACCCCTTCGCGGAAAGGTGACCGCCGAGACCATCACCAACTCGGTCACGAACTCGGCCGGAAACCCGGATCGCTACATCACTGCCGTCGCCGTCAGGGACGGCTGGCTCTACTTTGCCGAGTCCGGGAAACTGTTCGCGGCGCGCATCCACGGTGGGATCATTCCCGATCCGCTCGCCGACGCGGGGCACTAGAGATCGTTGCGGGCTGCGGTCTCGTAGAAACGCTGGCTCACTGCATGATCACGCGAGGCGAGATGCAGATGTCTCACTTCCGGGCCCATGCGCCATTTGTACCGGATCGAGAGACCGCGTCCAGCCACGCCGTCCTTCGGAAGAAGACCGGCACTGCGGCTATCGTGCTAGAATTACCTCGTGCACCCCGACGAAAAGAGAGCCGCTCGGTGGGCCAGAGCCGAGGCGCGGCGAGCGAGCATGACCGTCGAGATCGTGCCACTCGGTCAGCACAAGCCGGCGCCCTATGCCGGCAGCACGCCAGAAGAGAGGCTCGCTGCGGCGGTGCGTCTCATCGAGTATCACCTGGCACTTCGTGGCGCGCCATCGGCCATTCCGCGCGCGGATTGGCCGGGAGAAATCTTCGTGAGCGGCGAGGAGCTTGGCTAAACTTCCACAAGATTTCGCCGATCTGCTCGCCGAGCTCCGCGAAGCCGACGTGGAATTTCTGCTGGTCGGCGGTTGGGCCGTGATCCTGTACGGTCACGTCCGTGCAACGGACGACATGGACATCTTCGTGAGAGCGTCCGAGACGAATTCGCAGCGAGTCGTCGCCGCCCTCGAGGCATTTGGCGCGCCGCTGCGGGCGCACGGCGTAACCTCGAGGCACTTCGCCAAGGAGGGCGACGCTTATCGCTTCGGCATCGCGCCGCTCAAGGTCGAGGTGCTGACCAAGATCAGCGGAGTGTCTTTCGACGAAGCACTACGAGGATCGAAGACCTTCGATCTCGACGGTCTTCAAATCCCGTACATCGGCCGGTTGGCGCTCATTACCAACAAGAAAGCCGCCGGACGCCACAAAGACCTCGCGGACGTCGAGGAGCTCGAGCGCCTGGGAGAATCGTCTTGAAGCAGGCCTGGACGGCCGCCGGGGCGAGACGCTCGGGATATAAGGAGCAGACCATGAAGAAAGCAAAGAACACCATCTGCCTCTGGTTCGACAAGGACGCGGAAGAGGCGGCGCGCTTCTACGCCGCTACTTTCCCGAACAGTGAAGTCACCGGCGTTCACAAGGCGCCGGGTGATTTTCCGGGCGGCAAGGAAGGCAGCGTGCTGACGGTGGAGTTCACCGTCCTCGGCATTCCCTGTATCGGCATCAATGGGGGGCCGCAGTTCAAGCAGAGCGAGGCGTTCTCGTTCCAGGTCGCCACCGACAACCAGGCGGAAACGGACCGCTACTGGAATGCGATCGTCGGCAATGGCGGCCAGGAAAGCGCCTGTGGCTGGTGCAAGGACCGCTGGGGCCTCTCCTGGCAGATCACGCCGCGTGCGCTCACGGACGCCATGGCCGCGGGGGGAGCCGAGGCAAAGCGTGCTTTCGACGCGATGATGAAGATGCGGAAGATCGACGTCGCCGCCATCGAGGCAGCCCGGCACGGGTAACGTCGCATCGGAGTCGTGGCGACGAAGTCCGCGTCACGTCGCCGCGGAGTCACCCTGCGAAAAGCGCCGTCGTCCGAGCTCTCCGAGGCCCGCAGCGGCGAGACACACGAGACCGCCGATCGCGATCGGCGCGCGGCCGCCCGCGAGATCGGCGAGGCGCCCGACGATGGGTCCACCCACGAGCGCGGTTCCGCCAATCAGCGCGGTCTGGAGCGCGAGCACGCGCCCGTGCATGTCTCGCCGCGTGTCGACCTGCGCGATCGTGCTGGACGCGGTCATGTGCACCACGATCGCCGCGCCCAGGAAAAACGCCGCGGGCACGGCCGCGAGCACCGAAGGCATGAACGACAGGAGCAGCATGCCACATCCGAGCGCGAATGCGGCCGTGACTGCGTGCCTGAGCTCTACGAGCCGCCGGTGCGCCACGACGAGTGTGCCGACCACCGCTCCGCAGCTCAACGTGGCGTAGAGCGCGGTGAACGCGACCTCGGCGCCGTGGAGTGGCCCAGTCACGAACAGCGGCAGCGCGACGCGCAGGTTGAACGAGAAGATCCCGATGGCCGTGAACATCGCGAAGCTGATCCAGAGACGCGGCACCGACGCGACGTAGCGCAGCCCCTCCCGCACCTCACGGCCCGTGCGCGCTCGCGGCGGCTGCCGGTGGAGCTCGCGCTCGCGCATCATGACGAGGCACGTGATCACCGCGAGGTACGTGACCGCGTCGAGCAGGAAGCACCAGCCGAATCCGACGGTCGTGATGAGGGCGCCCGCCAGCGCCGGACCCGAGACCTGCGACAACGCGACGATCGTGCTGTAGAGCACGACCGCGTTCGGCAGGTCGTCCTTCGACACCATCTCCGGCACGAACGAGCGCCGGAGCGGGTTGTCGAACGCCAAGAGCACGCCGCCCACGATCGCGAGGGTGTACAAGAGGACGAGCGACGGGTGGGGCAGGAACGCGAGCACGGCGAGCGCGATGGACTGGGCCATCTCGAGGCCCTGCGTCACGAGCAACATGCGACGCTTGTCCGAGCGATCCGCGACGGCGCCGGCCCACGCCGAGAGCGCGACCAACGGCCCGAACTGGCACGCAGCAAGCGCGCCGACGGCAAGCCCACTGTGACCGAGCTTCAGAACGAACAGGATGAGCGCGACGTTGGTGAGCTGGTTGCCCGTATTCGAGATCGACTGGCCGATGAAGAACAGCCGGAAGTTGTAGGTCGAAAGGGACTGGAAGGTCCTGCCGAGCACGGTCCGCGTGCGAGCGCGAACGGTGGAGGGGGCGGCGGACGAAGCGGACGGACCTGGCGTCGAAGTGGACATGGCGAGGATCGACTAGGACTCCCGACGCTCCGCATCGGCGAGGCGCTCGAGGAGCTCGATCGACTTCTCGACCGCGGCGCGTTCGCGAGGGGAGACGACGTGTCCGAGGGCCCGGGCGAGCCACGCGTCACGCGACGCGATCGCTGACTCGAACAGGCGGTTGCCTGTGGGCGTGACGCTGATGACGCTCTTCCGGCCGTCGGTCGGGTCCGCCGCGGAGCGTACGAGCCCGGCGCGCTTCAGCGCAGCGAGCGTCTGCGTGATGGCCTGGTGGGTGACGTGCTCGGCGGCGGCGAGCGCCGACGCGGTCGTGGGCCCGTCGTTGCGGAGCCGCTTGAGCACGGCCACCTGCGCGATCGGCAGCTCGACTTCGCCGGCCCAGGCCGCTTCGCGCAGCCGTCCGCGCAGGCGCTTGATCGCGACGGCAAGCCTCACCGCCTGGGTGTCGGCGGTCGAGGGACGAGCAGGCTTCATGCCCATGCGACCAGCATGAGTTGTACAAGTCACTTGCGCAAGCGAGTTGTATATTTTACGCTCGGCTCATGGTCGACGTCGCCCCCTCTTCGGCGCTCCTCGGTCGCGTTGCGCGCAAGAGAAATCCGCCACCTCGTGCTGGGATACCGCCGAGCCGGATTCGTTGCATCGCCCCGGGGCGATGACGAAGGCACTCGATTGGAGCTGTCCCACCGATAAACGTTTGGCCTTCGCGGCCAATCCACTGACCCACGACGCCTAACCCCGAGCGCCGGGGAGAGCAGCGACGGTTTCGCGAAATTGCCAACACCTCGTCTCCGAAAATTCGATTGATCAAGAGCGATCGGATGGGCCAATCTGCCGCCTCCACTTGCACGGGAGGGATCATGATCGCACGCGCCCGGATTTCGCAGCTCACGTCCATCGCATCGTTGTTCTCGCTGTTCGCGGCAACCACGGCCTTCGCAGCGCCGACGCACGAAGATCTGTCGTTCAACGTCAGTTTGAGGGGAACGGGGAGCGTTTCGATTCACGCCGACGTGTTCGACAATTCCCCGAAACACGGCCTGCTGACGATTCTCGCGGTGCACGGTCTCTCGGAGCGCGGCTCGATGTTCGGTCCGCTTGCTTCGGCGATTTTCGCCGACAGGACCTTGGGCGCGGTAGTGAAGCGCATCATCGCAATCGACATGCCGGCGCATGGTGAAAGCGGCGTTCCCACGCTGCCGAGCCCGCTTCTATTTCAGGACCTCCTGATCGAGGACAACACGAGCGTCGTGCTCCAATCGATCGATATCCTGCGCGGTCTCCACGAAGGTCCGCAAATCATCCTCGGACACAGCATGGGTGGTCTAGAGGTACAAGCTTCGCAAGAGACGCTGCTCGCTCAGAATTCGAGCTTGGCGAAGCACGGCGTCGTCGGTGCCGTCCTGGTCGACGCCGTCCCGGCCCGCGGTACGCAGTGGACGCAGCCGGTGGAGCCGGCGAATCTTGCGGACTTCATCGTGACCGATCCGGTGCTCGGCACGATCC
>Ga0265337_1000784_pt1 | contig 16711 bp, 16 predicted proteins | sample 42122metaG_FD_192441 | JGI IMG/M metagenome (GOLD analysis project Ga0265337, IMG submission 192441) | Rhizosphere microbial communities from Carex aquatilis grown in University of Washington, Seatle, WA, United States - 4-21-22 metaG | ecosystem: Host-associated > Plants > Roots > Rhizosphere >... | reverse complement strand
CAACGACGTCCTGCAGCCGTGCCGCCAGCGTCGTCTTGCCGCTGGAACTGCGCCCGTCCACGGCCAGGACCAACGGGCGACCGACGCCTCTGCCGCGCCCGGGCAGCATCGCAGTGGCCGCGACGGAGTCCAGAGACTTACGCGGGCCCCTAGCGAGTTTGAGCTGCTCGTCGCCAAGGCGGCGATGAGCTTGAGAGTGCCGCCGAGTGGCCCTGCCGCGCGCAGCCTCGTTGCTTCCACTGGCTGCGCGGTTGTGTCAGATGGCGGCGACCCCGTGCTTGGCCAGTAGGCCGAGCAAGGTGGCGTGACCATCCGTGAGGGTCCATTGCTCGGCGGCGAGGCCAGCGTTACGGGCGCCGGCGACGTTACGGTCGCTGTCATCGATGAACAGAATGGACGATGGCACCCCACCGATCCGGCGGGCGGCCTCGGCGAAGAACGCGGCATCGGGCTTGCGCGCGCCGAGTTCCCAGGAGTAGCAGCTGACGTCAAAGTGCGCGTCGTAGCCGAGCTCCTCGCGCATGTGGACCGCCCGGTTCCTGTCCTGGTTGGTACCGAGGTGGACGCCGTACCCGTTGCGCCGCAGCGCGCGCACCAGCGCGAAGGACTCCTCAGCCGGCTCAATCCGCAGCCAGATGGCCCGGAAGACTTCCTCGAGCGGCGCGGTCACCCCGAAATCCGCCAGCGCTGCCGCAACCAGCGGCAGGAGTTCACCCTGCCCGGCAAGCGCGGGGAGCTCGTCATCCCAGACGCGGCGCAGGAACTCCATCGCCCGCTCGCCGAGGTAAGGCTCGGTCCCGGCCTCCCATCCGCCCGGCACGTCCTGCAAGACGCCGTCGGCGTCGAACAGCACATGCCGGATCGGCGAAGCGGCCACCGTCCGCTTCGACCCGGCGGTGGTCGGGCGGAGCGTCACGCCCTCTCGCGGCGGATCTGGCACGCCACGGACATACGGAATGACCCCGATCTGGTGCTCGTCCTCGTACACCATAGTCCCTGGGTCGTCGGACCATACTGTCTCGCAGGCTATCCCGTGCGCCCCCAGGATGCCGGTCAACTGCCCGACCCGCCGTTGCATCTCCTCCGGCACCGGGTACCGGAACCACGTCACCGCGCCAATGGAGTTCCCGCCGGCGTAGAAGCCGGGGTTGGGCAGGTGCTCGTTGAACCAGTCGTCGATATCGAGGTAAAGCGCCTCATCCTCAGTGGTCAGCCGCCCAGCCCGCCGCAGGTGATCGACCGCAACGAACACCCCGACCTCAACACCGAGCCTCCCCCGGTATCGGGCCTGAACCCGCAGATACCTCTGCCCGTCACCCACACGACGATGATGAACCGCCATCGCCCGCAACGTCCATCACATTTCCGTGACAGCAGAACCGGGTCCGGGACGCGCGTCCACGGTCACCCCCTCCGAAGGCGCCGTGGGCTGGCGTGACTACATTCCGCTAGGCGGAGCCGCCGCGGTTGTCGAGAGGTCACGAGTGGCTGGCTGCCTGCGGCGTAGACTTCTCTTGGGAACGACTGAGGGGAGGCGAGGCAGTGAACCTGGACGAGATCAAGGCACTCGGAGCGCGCCTCGCCGAGTTGTGCCGGAAGTACGGCATCGCCGAGCTGGCTGTCTTCGGCTCGGTCGCGCGGGGTGACGCCGGGCCGGACAGTGATGTCGATCTGCTGTACGTGCGGGTGCCCGGGAACGACCTTGGCATGGCGTACTTCGACCTGCAGGAGGACCTGGAGCGCCTCTTCGGCCATCGGGTGGACCTGGTGGCCAAGGACGGCTTGCACCGGGTGATCCGGGACCAGGTACTGGCCGACGCGCAGGTCCTGTATGCGGCGTGAGGAACTGTACCTCGCCGACCTGATCGACAACGCGCGAGCGGTCCGCGGCTACCTGGACGGGGTAACCCGGGAGCGCTGGGACGCCGAGGACATCTTGCGGGACGCAGTGCTGTACCGGATGCTGCTGCTTGCGTTGGCCCTTCGGGCCGAGGACCCTGGAGCCCGCGCAGGGTGGTACGGCGGACTCGGACCGACCGACCGCGACGACATCGCTGCCGACCTCCGGCTCAGCATCGACCAGCCACCCCCACCTGACCGAGCCATGGAGGCTGCTCGGCTTCGAGCCGAAGGGTGGACGGTGTCCGAGATCGCAGCCCAGCTGGCCTGCAGTCGGCGGACCGTACAGCGGTATCTCCGGATGGTCGGCTGATCTCGGGCACCGTGAACGGCGCGCGGTCGGGTCAGAATTGAGACAGACCCTCCTAGGCAGCTTGACAGATCGCATAACGACGTTCCCGGCGCTGACTTGACCATCGCCAGCATCGAGCCCGGATCCTCATCGTTCGTCCGCATCCCCCGGTCAGAGTCAAGATCCGCGCCGATAAGGCTGGGCCGGATCGGGCCACGACCGTGTCAAACCACCTCTCTAGTTCAGAGAATTCGGTCGCGCCCTGCCGCGCGACTTTCTGAACGTGGATGCCGGCATCACAAGCGGCCGGTACACGCGAGCAGCTGCTGGAACTTGCCGAAGAGGCCAACCGCGGCCACGCTCCGGCTTCCGGCGCGGCCGACGGCGAGGACGGGCCAGGCCCGGCTACAGCGTGCCGTGCCGTTGCAGCACCAGGTACGACACCCAGCCGGCCGGGATGGGCAGCCAGAACGTCGCCAAGCGGAAGATGAGCACCGCGGGGATCGCCTGGATCGCCGGGATGCCGACGGCGGTCAGCCCGCCGGCGAGGACCGCCTCGACGGCGCCAAGCCCGCCGGGCGTCGGCGTCGCCGATCCGACCGCGTTGCCGGCCAGGAAGACGGCCGCGGCGGCCAGGACGGGCGGATGGACGCCCACCGACCGCAGCGCCGCGATGAGCGCGATCACGTACGCGGCGGTGACCAGCAGGTTCGCGCCGACGCTGACGGATAGCCGCAGCTGGTCTGAGACGGCGTCGAGCAGCCGGGGCCAGACCGCGCGCAGGTGCGGCAGCACGGTCCCGGCCAGCATGGCCCGGCTCTGCGGCACCGACACCACGGCGACGAGGACGGCAACGATGACGCTGAGCCCGATGAGCACGTGGCTGTCCGGCACGATCTTGAAGCGGCTGAACCCCGAGCCGGTGAGCACTCCGGACACGATCAGCAGGAACATCGTCACGACGATGTTCACCAGCTGCGACATCGTCACCGCGGCGGCGATGGTGCCCTGGTCCACCTGCTGGCGGTGCAGGTAGCGGGCGTTGACGGCCACGTGTCCCACGGTCGGCGGCATGGCGACGCCGACGAACGCGGTGGACAGCTGGACGAGGAAGCCGCGCCAGATGGACAGGCGCCTGGGGATGAACGCCGCGACGTTGACGGCCGCTCCCAGGAAGGTCACCGCCGCCGCGGTCACCGCGACGGCGAGCCAGCCGGGATCGGCCTGGCTCAGCGTGCCGGGGACGTCTACGCCGGAAACGCTGGCGATGAGCAGGTAGGCGGCGACGGTGAGGGCGATCGCGGTCGCCACGGTCCGCAAGCGGAACCGTTCAAGCCGGACGGCAGGCGCCGCGTCCTGGCCCTCGGCCAGCTCGTGCCTGATCTGGCTGAGCGAACCGCCGGCGCCCCGCATGGCCGCCCAGCCCCAGGGGGCCAGGGCGAGCGGCTGTACAACCGACGCGATGGCGGCCTCGTCGGCCGGCCCGTAGCCGGCGCGCAGCGCGGTGACGGCTTGGGCGGGGCCGGTGATCGTGGCCAGCGTCGCCAGCGCCTGGACCAGGTCGAGGCGGCGGGTCAGCTCACTGGCGGCGGGCTCGGCCGCCTCGAGCGAGCAGAACCCCGCCTGCTTCCCGGCCATGAACACGCTGCCCGGCTGCAGGTCCCGGTGGGCGACGCCCGAGTCGTGCAGGCGGCGCAGCGATGCGAACAATGACGCGCCGTCCGGCGGGCGCGCCGCTACGGAACCGTCCGCCAGCCCGGCCGACGCGGCGGGGTCAGCCGGGACGCTGGTGACAAGCACCAGCGTCTCCCCGGGCATCTCACCGAGCAGCAGCACCGCGGGACTTGGCACGCCGGCCTGCTGGGCCAGGCAGCAGGCCAGGGCCAGCTGCTCGACCTGGGCGCGGGTACCGACCGTGACGCGCCCCGCGACCGCGCGCCGCAGCCGGACTAGCGCCCACAGCTGGCGGAGCAGCCCCGATCCGCGGGTGTCACGGCCCGACAGGTGAACGCGGATCGGTGTGCCGTCGGACAGCGTTCCCTCCAGCCGTGCGCGGCCGGGCCCGGCGGCCGAAAGGCCCGCGGCCCGCACGCCCTGGCCCGCCAGCCAGTCGGCGAGCTCCGCGGTGCCGGGCAGCACCGAGGCGGCGCCGAGCAGCCAGCGCACCACCCAGCCTACGAGGAGCCCGCCCGACGCCGCGATCACCACGGCGAAGGGCGTGAGCGTGCTGACGGCCAGCCCCGATAGCAGCAGCGCCGCGCCAGCGCATAGCCACCACCGCGACCAGTGCGTATGCCGGGACAAGTCCGTCCCCACCACGAACGCGACGAACGCGGTGCCCACCACGAACGTTGAGGGATCGCTGCCGTGCAGCACCGCGTGCTGAACGGCCGCGTGCTCAGAACGCCACACGGCCGACGCGATGATGGCCGACGCGGCGCCGGCTAGGCCGGCGGCGACCGCGTTCCGCGCGTCCCGCCACTGGCCGCGGGCCAGCACGACCAGGGCCGCGACCGCCAGGGCGAAGCAGGCCACCCCGGCGGCCACCGCGGCCAGGTACGACAGCCAGCGGGCGATGTGCGCCATCCAGCCAGAGACGTCGTTGGCCGCCTCGGTGGTACCCAGGGGCAGTGCCTGGATGGTCCCGAGCACCGCCGCGACGACCAGGAACGAGATGACCGCGAAGAGCAGGTCGGCGGGGCGGCGCACCCGGTCCGCGCCAGGCTCACCGCGGTGCGCCGCCGTGCCTGCGCTCATCGCCTGCCCCGTCCCCACGTTCTCTTGGCTACCGTAATGGGATAGCAGGGAGTATTTCCCGGTTATCCAGCGGCCCCAGGCACAGCGGCGCCACTCCCAGGCGCTGCGGCGGTCCCGCTCCGCCGCGTCAGCCGAGGACCTGCTCCAGGGCCTTGCGGACCGAGCCGGGACGTTCGATCCACGGGAAGTGGCCGCAGTCCGCTTCGACCACGGACCGGGCACCGGGGATGAGAGCGGCCGAGGCGATGCCGTGCCTGGGCGGAATGGGGCTGTCCGCGCCGAGGACGAACACGGTCGGCATGGTCAGCGCGGGCAGCAGCCGCTCCAGGGTGCGCTGGCCGAAGTGCTCCTGCACTGAGGCGAAGGTCCCCGCGTAGCACTCCACCGACAGGCGCAGCGGCGGCATCGGCGGTGCCTTGTCCGGCGAGGAGAAGTACCCGGGCCAGACGATGGCGAGGCTTTCCAGGGCATCCTCAGGAGTGCCCTCGCCCGCCATGGCCCGCTCGTCGAGTTCCAGCGCCCGCGCCGCCAGCTCCGGCCTGATCCGGTCGGCGAGGTTCTGCCCCAGCTCGGCTGCGCCGCCGTCGGGGACCGCGCCGAGCGGGTCGGCGATCACCAGCCCGAGTACCCGGCCGGGGTGCCGGACGGCCAGGTGCATGGCCAGGTGCCCGCCCCAGGAGTGCCCGACCACGTACGCGCGGCCGGCCCCGGCCGCATCGAGGACGGCAACCGCGTCCGCCACGTGCTGCTCGACGCTGAACGGCCCGGCCACGACCGACGGCGCGAGCCCGCGCTGCTGGTAGCGCAGCACCCGGAAGCCGTCCGCGAGCTCGTCGGCCAGCGGCGCGGTGTAGTCCGACAGGCCGGGCCCGCCGTGCAGGATGAGCACGGGCGGCCCGTCCCCGGTCGTCCACCCGGTGACGCCGCCGCCAGGCACCGGGGCAAGGAACTGCTCAGCGTCCACTGCACATCGCCTCCTGCGCGCCGCGGTTGCCTGGAATGGTACGTTGCCGGCCGATCTTTAGGATCACTCGCGGTGCCTGGCGTGGCAACCGTCCAGCGGCTGAAGGTCAGCTCCTTCGGCCCGCCCGGCGCGTACAATCCCGGCATCAGGCATGTGGGCGCAGGAGGATGCCGTGCAAGTCGGGGCCGCGAGGGCAGCGTCCTTGCTCGATTTCCCGGTGAAGATCCCGACCCGGGTGCCGGTGCCGTCCGGCGTGAAGATCCCGGTCGGCCGGGCCGACCTGACCCTGCAGCCGATGATGTGGATGTTCCTCGCGATCCTGGTCACCTTCCTGCTCACCAGGACGGTGACCAGGCTGATCCGGTCGGGCAGCGGCACCGGGCTCGGCAACGTCCATATCGGCGGCAATCACGTGCATCACCAGGTGTTCGGCATCCTGATCATCATCGGCACCGGCATCACCCTGGTATCGCAGACGCCGCGGGGCGCGGCGCTCGACGTGGCGGCCGCCGTTTTCGGCGTGGGCATCGGCCTGACCGTCGATGAGTTCGCGCTCTGGCTCCACCTGGAAGACGTCTACTGGGCGGAGCAGGGCAGGAAATCGGTCGACGCGATCTTCTGCGTGCTCGTGATCACCGGGACGCTGATCGGCGGCACCAGCTTCGCGACCGGCCGGGCCGGCACGGCCGCATGGTGGTCGTCGGTCGCGGTGATCGCCCTCACCCTGCTGCTTTGCGTGATCTGCCTGCTTAAGGGCAAGGTCGTGACCGGCGTCGTCGGCATCTTCTTCAGCCCGGCGGCCCTGGTCGGCGCCGTCCGGCTGGCCAAGCCCGGGTCTTGGTGGGCGACGCACCGCTACGCCGGCCGGCCGGGCCGCGCCGGCCGCGCCGCCCGCCGCTTCGACCAGCGTCACCACGACCGGTGGAACTGGGTGCGCGACTTGGTCGCGGGTGCCCCCTCACGGGAAGGGTCGGTCTGAGCACGCCAGCGGCCGGGTGGCGTTACCGCGTGCGGCCCGCCGCGTTGTCGCTCGTCGTCATCGCGCGGCCTCTCATGTCTCCGCGGCAACCTGCTCGATGAAGCGGGCGGAGGCGGCAGGCGGCAGCGCCTCGCTGCTCAGCTGGTCCATGACCGCCAGGTAGTGCTCGACGTCCGAGCGCTGCTCCAGGTAGACGGCGCCGGTGAGCTGCTCGATGTAGACCACGTCCGGCAGGTGCAGCTCATCGAAGCGCAAGATGGTGAACGACCCGCTCGCGCCGGCATGACCGCCCCGGGCGAACGGGACGACCTGAATGGTCACCCCGGGCGCCCTGGCCGCCTCGACGAGGTGGCGCAACTGCGCCCGCATCACCGCGGCTCCGCCCACCGGCCGGCGGAGCACCGCCTCGTCCATGACCGACCAGATCTTGGGCGGGCTCGCCTTGGTGAGCAGGTCCTGTCGCTTGACGCGCAGCCCGACCCGGCGCCCGATCTCCGCCGGGGACGCGGCGTCAAGGCCAAGCGCGGTGACCGCCCTGGCGTAGTCCTCGGTCTGGAACAGCCCGTGCACGAACTGGATCTCGAAGGTCCGGATGGTGGAGCACACGGACTCCAGGCCCAGGTAGTTCTCGAACCAGCCGGGCAGGACGTCGCTGTAGCTGGTCCACCAGTCCAGCCGCTTGGACTGTCCGGCCAGGTCAAGGAGCCTGGACCGCGCCCGCTCGTCGGTCACGCCGTAGAAAGTGAGCAGGTCCTCAATGTCGCGCGTCTTGAATCCGACCCGGCCGGTCTCCATCCGGCTGATCTTGGACCGTGAGGCCCGGATCTCGTAGCCGGCCCGGTCGGGCGTGATGCCCGCGTCTTCGCGAAGCTGTCGCAGCTGCGAGCCGAGCAGCATGCGCAGGACGAACCCGTCGGCTTGCGGTTCGTCCGGGCTGGGATCTGGCTGCCCGCCCCCCGGCTCCTCAGTGCTCATGACCGCTCCGACGCCGCTTGACCTGCACTCTGCGAGCTTCCCGCCAGGCAGACAGCCGCGGCGCTGCCCCGCAACTTCCCCGGCATTTTACGCATTCTGGAACTGCGTGCATATTCATACCGGGTCGGCTGGCATCGCGTTGCCAAATGGGCGAAACTGTTTTCCGACCGTTAATTCGAATCATGTAAATGCAATACTGGCAGGCGTCAGCTCGTGTAGATGCCGGTCGGCCGGTCGTGGTAGCCCTTCGCTCCGATGGCCCGGGCGAGCGGGCTGCGCGGGTCCTGCCCGGCCTTGAGCGCGTCGAGGACAGCGCGGAAGTCGTAACGGGGCGACCAGCCCAGGTCAGCACGTGCGCGGGCGTTGACGTAGACGCGGCCGATGGACGGGAACATCCGCCAGCCCCGCCGGGCGTACTCCGCCTCGTAGTCGGGGAACAGCCGCCGCACCACCGCGGGCGCGTCGGCCCGCAGCCCGGCCAGGTCGGCGGGGGTGAACGGCGTCGTCGCGCTGAGGATGTACTTGCCGAACCCGATCCGCGCCGCCCGGTCGACCGCCCGCAGGTGCGCGTCCGCCACGTCCGTCACGTCGACCCGCCGGTAGAGGTACTCGTTGGCCTTGACGCACGCGTCCGGGTAGGCTTCGCGCACCTCGTCGCGGTCGTCGCCCTCGGGAAAGAACCGCGCGGTCCGCAGCACCACGACGGGCAGGCCGTGCTCCGCGTGCACCAGCTCGCATAGGTCCTCGGCGGCCGTCTTGGTGACACCGTAGATGTTCCTCGGCCGCGGCACGACGTCCTCGGTGATCCACGCGGCCGGCTCGCCCGGTCCCGGCGTCAGCGCCCGGCCGAACGTGCTTGTCGTGCTGGTGAACACGAAGCTCCCCACGCCGGCCGCGACGGCCTCCTCGAGCAGCGTCAGCGTGCCGGTGACGTTGGTGTCCACGAACGCCTGCTTGGCGTGCGAGCCGACGTGCGGCTTGTGCAGCGTCGCGGCGTGCAGCACCGCCGCGGCCCCGGTCATGCACTCGCGCACCACGGCCCGGTCGGCGACCGACCCGACCACCGTCGTGTAAGGCGACGGCCGGACGTCGATCCCGGTCACCTCGTAGCCGCCGTCCCGCAGCACCCGGACCAGTGCCTCGCCCAGGTGACCCGCGCTTCCCGTCACCAGAACCCTTGTCGCCACGGCGGTCAGCGTACCGTCCGGCATTGGCATGATGGGTGGCATGAGCCTTCCCCGGCCGCTCCGGCCTTCGCCGCCCGCCGATTTCCCGGTCTACGGGCTGGACGCGGCGTGGCCGGGCACCCGGTGGCTCGAGTCGTTCGGCGACGCCATCGGCGATCCGCTGCACTGGGTATCGCTCGGGCACCTGGGCCCGGGCGGCGGATCGCTGATCCTGGCGGAAAGCCACTCCCGGGCGCGCACCGACGCGATGGTCGCGCCGTCTGGACGGCCGCCGCTGACGCACGTCGCGCAGTGCGCCGCCACCACCCTGGTCAACCTCACGCTGCCGGTGCTGTCCGTGCCCCGGCCGGACGGCATGCTACGGGCACTGGCCGACCACGCCGAGGAACGCGGCGGGGGATACCTGGCGTGGCCGCGCGCCCGCTGGCAGGTGGACGGCGCCGCGGTGACCGCACGCGCGTGGCGGTTCGCCGGCGGCTGGGCCGCGGTCAGCGACGCCGTGGATGATGTGTACCTGGCCATGGCTGGCGCCGGCACCGATCCCGACGGCCTCTCCCTCGGCCTCATCGCGGACGGCGGCGCGTACCATTTCCGGCTCGATCAGCCGCTGCACCCGGACGTGATGGCCGCTTCCCGCGCGGCCCGCCCCGGAGGTGACGAATTGCCGTGGCCGCAGCCCGGGCAGTGGCACGACGACCAGCTACGGGTGCTGCAGGGGCGGGCCTGAGCCTACACTCGTGGCATGGCCAGGTACTTCGACATCCATCCGGCCAACCCGCAGCGGCGCGTGATCGCGCAGGTGGCCGACATCGTGCGCGGCGGCGGCGTGATCGCCTACCCGACGGACTCCTGCTACGCACTCGGCTGCCAGCTCGGCAACTCCGACGGCATCGACCGGATCAGGGCGATCCGCGGCCTTGACGACAAGCACCACCTCACCCTGGTCTGCGAGGACTTCGCGCAGCTCGGCCAGTTCGCGCTGATACCGAACCGCGTGTTCCGCGCCCTCAAGGCGGCGACGCCGGGCAGCTACACGTTCATCCTGCCCGCGACGCGGGAGGTGCCCCGCCGGCTGCGGCACCCGGGTAAGAAGACCGTCGGGGTGCGCATCCCTGGCCACTCGGTCACCCAGGCCCTGCTCGAGGAGCTCGGCGAGCCGCTCGTGTCGAGCACCTTGCTGCTGCCGGGCCATGACGACCCGATGACGCAGGGCTGGGAGATCGCCGAGGAACTGGGGACCGCGGTGGACGCGGTCATCGACTCGGGCGAGTGCGGCACCGAGCCGACCACGGTCATCGACTTCTCCGTTGACGAGCCGGAGATCCTGCGCCGCGGGGCGGGTGACCCGTCCGCCTTCGAGTGAGCTCGCCGGGCCGTCCATGTGACGCCAGGGAGCGTCAGTCCGAGCCTGCCATGATCCGCCACACCAGCTTCTCGAGCAGGTCAAGCTCGGCTGCGTTGAGGCGGCAGAAGCCCGGCGGCGGTTCCAGCCGGATCCGCAGCACCTCGGCGACCGCGTCCCGCCCCTCCGGGGTGAGCGTCACGAGCTTGCGGCGCCGGTCCGCGGGGTCGGGCTGCCGCTCCACCAGGCCGCGCTCCTCAAGGTTGTCGACGATCAGGGTCGCATAGGGCGCGTCGACGCCGACTGCCTCGGCGAGGCCGCTCAGCGACAGCGGGCCCTCCGCCAGCCATATCAGTGACTTGACCCGGCCGCTGCCGCGGCCGAGGTCGAGGGCGTCGCGCAGCCGCTGCTTCGTCGGCTGGCCCTCGACCAGGGCGCGCATGGCCGCCCAGACACGGCCGGCCTGGTCGTCGCTCGCCTGGTCGTCGCTCGCCTGGTCGTCGCTCGCCTGCTCGTCGCTTGGCCGCCGACCGCCGGGCTGCCCGGCGCCTGCCGGGTCGTCACCGGCCTCCCATTGCCGTGCCACGGGCCTGTGCCTCCCTCGCCGTGCCAGTGTCGCCGTCCGCGCGGGCGTCCCCGTCCGCGCGGGCGTCCCCGTCCGCGCCAGTGTCGCCGTCCGGGCCAGTGTCGCCGTCCGGGCCAGCGCCTGCGTCCAGGCCGGTGAACGCCGCCGCGCCGCGGCCCGTGCCCTTGGCCGCCGGGCCGGGTGCGTCTCCTGCGAGGATCTCACGGACGCGGTCCGCCGTGGCGAGCGCGCGCCGGCCGGTGGAGGCGTAGCCGATGACGCCCACCGCCAGCCCGCAGGCGGCGAGCAGCGCCCACGCGGCGTGACTGGCGGCGGCGAACCCGGCGCCGGAGGCGCCGGCCACCAGCGACCCGGTGACGGCCACGCCGAGCGTGGACCCGGTCTGCCTGCTCGCCGAGGCGACCGACGCGGCCACGCCCGCCTGGCTGTTCGGCATGCCGGAGATGGCGGTGTTGGCGATTGGCGCGTTCACCAGGCCGAATGCGATCCCGAAAAGCACGTAGTCGGCGAGCAGGAAGCCCGGGGGCGTGTCGGCACTCAGCCGGAGCAGCAGCCCGGCGGCCACCATCATGGTGAGCCCGGCGGCGACCAGCGGCAGGCGCGGCCCTCGGGTGCCCACGAGCCGGCCGGAGACCGGGGCGAACAGGCAGATCATCACCGCCATGGGCAGCGTCATGAGCCCGGCGTGCAGCGCGCTGTAGCCGCGCCCGTCCTGCAGGTACAGCGTGTTGATGAAGAGGAAGCCGCCGAGCACGGCGAACGCGAGCACGGCGATCGCGCTCGCCCCGCTGAACGGCGGGCTGCGGAAGAACCGCACCTCGAGCAGCGGCTGCCGGCGGCGGGACTCGACGAGCACGAGCGCCGCCGCCGAGGCCGCCGCCGCGGCGAACGTCGCCACGATCACCGGCGAGGCCCAGCCATGAGCGGGGCCCTCGATGACGCCGTAGGTCAGCGTCGCGAGCAGGGAGATCACGAGCAGCTGGCCCCACGGGTCGAAGCGGCGCGCGGTGGCCGCCTTGGACTCGGGCACGAACACCTGGGTCAGCACGATGGCGGCGATCCCGACGGGAATGTTGATCCAGAAGATCGCCCGCCAGCTGGCCGCGCTGACCAGGAAGCCGCCGAGCACCGGGCCGAGCGCGAGGCTGAGCCCGAACACGGCGGCCCAGATGCCCAGCGCCCTGGCCCGCGCCCGCCGCTCGGTGAAGGTGTTGCTCACGATCGACAGGGCGACCGGGTTGAGCATCGACCCGCCGAGCGCCTGCAGGGCGCGGAAGGCCACCAGCGCCGTCACGCTGGTCGCCAGGCTGCACAGCAGCGACCCGACGGTGAACACCGCCAGGCCGGTCTGGAACACGCGCCGCCGCCCGAAGCGGTCGCCCATCGACCCGGAGGCCATCAGCAGGCTGCCGATCACCAGCGTGTACGCGTCGACCGACCACTGCAGCCCGCTCAGCGAGGCGTGCAGCCCGCGCCCGATGGCGGGCAGCGCCACGTTGACGATGGTGACGTCGATGCCCACGACGAGCAGGCTCAGGCAGCAGATGCCCAGGATGAGCCACGAACGCCGATTACTTGTAGACATATATCTATTGTATTTCTACAAATGTTGTATGTCTACAAGTAAATCTCGCGCGCTACGAAGCGGCGGCGTTGTCCCGCCGGACGGCGATGAGGTGCAGCAGCGCGGCGACGTGCCGGTAGGGGTCGGTCCGGCCGGCCCGCTCCTCGTGCCGCACGATGGCGTCGAGCGTGGCCGGCTCGGGCAGCGGCGCGTCGGACCCGGCCGTGTCGGTGAACACCCGAACCCCGTACCACTGTCGCACCGGCAGCCGCCGCGCTGACAGCGCCGCCGTCAGGTCCGCCAGCCGGTCGGCTCGCGCGTCCACCCCGATCCGGTTGCGGTAGGCGCCGCCGTCGAACGCCGCGGCCACGCTGTCCCAGTCGCCGAGCAGCCCGGGGCGCAGCGCCAGGGCGTCCCCGTTGCGGACGAGCAGGGACACGACCGCGCCTGGGGCCGACACCCGGGCGATAGCGTCGAGCAGCGGACCGGGGTCGGCGAAGTACATCAGCACGCCATGGCACAGCACCGCGTCGAAGCTGGACGCCGGGAACAGGTCGCCGGCCGCCAAGGCCTCGCCCTGAACCAGCCGCACCCGGTCGCGGACCCCGGCCGGCTCGGCCGCCAGCGCGGCGCGGAAGTCGTCAAGCAGCCGCGCCGAGGCGTCAAGCCCGGTGACCGAGTGCCCGCGGCGGGCCAGCAGCAGCGCCTGAGTGCCCTGCCCGCACCCGATGTCAAGCACCCGCCGCGGCGGCTGGCCGGGCAGGTGGGCGGCGAGCTGCCGCGCTACGAGTTCCTGGCGTACCACCTGCCGGAGTGTCCCCAGATGAGCCCGCCATTCCTGCTCGCCCGTGGCGAAGCCACCGCTCACGTTGTTCCCTTCGCCTGCCTTCGGGTCAGCGAGGAGCTTACGCGACGAGTCCCGGGCCACTGCCACCCGGAGCGAGCCGCGCCGGACGCTAGGTGCCGAACAGGGCGAACAGCCCGCGCCGGCCGTCGAGCGGCTCCGCGGGCGCGGTGAAGCCGGCCCGGGCGAGCAGCGCGGCCTCCACCCCGTTGAACGCGGCCTTGCCCACCTGGAGCGGGAACGCGTCCGTGCCCTCGGCGGCGCGCAGCCCGGCCGCCTGCGTGGCGCAGATGCCGATGGCGGCGCGCAGCCGCGACCCGGTGAGACCGAGCAGCAGCCCCGCGGCCACGCCGGCGCCGACCACGGCGGCGGCGGTGCCCGGCGACCAGCCGCCCCACTCGGTCAGCCCGGACTCGACGATCGCCGCCGCGCCAAGCCCGGCGGTGACGGCCGTGGTGACGGCGACCGCCGGGGGAGCGCTCCCGGCGGGGTCGGTGACCGCGACGGCGGCGCCGAAGACCGCGCACCAGCCCGGCGTCCCGGCCGTCCGTTCACCCGCGTACGCTTCACCGGGCACCGCAGCTGCCCCGGTGGCGGCCGCGGCGGCCATCAGCCAGGCGGTCCACGCTGGGCTCCCTGAGGCCAGGGCGGACGGCGCATCCGGATGCCCGGCGGGCTGCCCCAGCGACCCGGTGGCCGGGCGGGCCGCGAGCAGCGCGCGTACCGCGGCGCTGTCTTCGCCCTGCGCCACCAGCGCGCGGAACGCGGCGACATCGGCTTCCGTCACCGTCGCCGCGCCGGCGGAGGAGATGGCGAGCGCGAGGATCTCGTCGGTGGCGGTCACTGGCTGGCCTCCGGGCGGATCGCGGCGAGCAACGCCGAGGTGTCTTCGGCACCAGGCAGCTTGCCGATGGCGTCGCGCGCCCGATCCGCGGCGCGCTCACCGAGCACCGGGCCGAACAAGGCGCGCACCTTGTCGAGGAGGTCGTCGTCCGTGAGCGGCCGGCTGACGCTGCCCCGGGAATGCTCGACAGTTACCTCGATCCCTGGCGCCTCGATCGCTGGCCACTCGACGCCCGGTTCCCGGCCAGGCGCGGGCCGCAGGCTGACCCGGAGGACCGCCGCGTCGCGGGCGACCGCGGGATCGACGTCCAAGGTGATCAGGGAGCGCAGCCGGGCGACCTCCGGAGCGGTCGCGGTGGCGTCACTGAACTCAGCCAGGCCGGCCCGCCCGCACAGCAGGCCGACCGCGACCCCGTGCCGGGCACTGAAGCGGGACCGCAGCCCGTCATCCGGCTGCTCGAGCCCCATCAGCTCGGGCACCAGAGGGTTGCAGCGCAGCCTGACGTCGCTGATCTCCGCCCGCCCGGCCAGCTCCGAGATCCGGGCGGAAGCGATGATGGCGGCGTCCATCGCCGGGTGGGCGACCACGCCGCACGGATACGACTTGAACGTGTTCAGCTCCAGCTCCCAGCGGTGCCCGGCCGGCCAGCCGAGACCCAGCGCGTCCCGGTCCACGCTGGCGGCGAGCACCTCGAGGACGCCGCCGGCGCCGAGCGGGTCGGCGGGCCCGCCGAGGCCGGCGGCGGCGAGCCGCGCCGCCAGCACGCCGTTGGCGGCCGCCTTTCCCGCGTGCAACGGCTTCGTCATCGTGCCGAACGCCTCCCGGTGCCCGGCGGTCATCGTCGCGGCCAGCGACAGCGCCCGCGCCGTCGCCTGGGCGTCCAGGTGCAGCAGCGCGCACGCCGCGACCGCCGCGCCGAACACCCCGCAGGTCCCGGTGATGTGCCAGCCGTGGTCGTAGTGCGCGGGTGAGATAGCGCAGCCAATCCGCAGCTGCGCCTCGCACCCGACGGCGAACGCGCCGAGGAACGCCGCACCGGACGGCGTCGTCTCCGGCACGAGGGACAGGACGGCCCCGAGCGCCGACGCGCCCGGGTGGATGACCGTGGCCAGGTGCGTGTCGTCAAAGTCGTCCAGGTGCGCGGCCGTCCCGGTGACCAGCGCCGCCCAGTACGGGTCCAGCGTCCTCGCCAGCCCGGGCACGGTGGCCTGCCCCGCACTGGTATTCCCCGCACTGGCCGCCTCGTCCGCCACGGCGAGCAGCACGCGGACCGCGTCCGAGCCGGCCGCCGACACCGCCGGGCCGAGCACGTTAAGCAGCGACCGGCCCGTTGCCCGCGCCACCGCCGGCTCCAGCGGCCCGCGCGCGGCCCCGAGCATCGCCGCGCAGAACTCCTCGGTGACCGAAGGCATGCGCCCACCGTACGGCCCAGCCCCCGCATCGCGCACTGGCCGCCGCCACAAGCCTCGCCGGACCGGGCCGGGGGCACTACGGGTCTTGTGTTAGCGTTCGGACCGTGGCTGCCGCAGAAGCTCGCGCGACCTCTTTCGGCCAGGTGGCGGATGATTACGACCGGCTCCGGCCCGGTCCTCCCGCTGACGCGCTCGACTGGCTGCTGCCAGCGGACTGCGAGGTCGCGGCCGACCTCGGCGCCGGGACCGGGCTGTTCAGCCGGGCTCTGGCGGGCCGGGTTGGCCAGGTCATCGCGGTAGAGCCCGACGACCGGATGCGCGCCGTGCTCGCCGCGCGGTCGCCTGGCGTGCGTGCCTTGGCCGGCCGGGGTGAGGCCATCCCGTTGCCCGACAGATGCGTGGACGCGGTGTTCGTGTCGTCCGCGTGGCACTGGCTGGATCACGCGGTGGCCGTCCCTGAGATCGCCCGCGTGCTGCGGGACGGCGGGCGGCTCGGCGTGATCTGGACGAGCAGGGACCACAGGACCGACTGGGTGGCCCAGCTCGACGTAGGGCGCAGGCGGGATGCCGGCCAGCCATCCGAGGACGCCGCAGACTCCGGGCTACGGCGCCGCCCGCACGAGGTCACGCTCGCCGATGACGCGCCGTTCGTGAACGTCGCGAGCGCGTCCTTCACGACCACTCGGTCGATGACGGTCGACGATGCGGTTGACTGGCTCGGCACGTACAGCGGGCTCATCACCGCGCCCGCCGCGGAGCGGGCCGCCGCGCTCGCCGGCAGCCGCGAGGCGTTGCTGCGCCGGGCCGACGGAAATGGAATGGTCGAGATCCCGGTGCGGGCGGCCTGCTGGCGGGCGGACCGCATGCCACGGCCGGCGGCCTAACGCCCAGTAAGCTGCCGTCATGCCTGACCGCCCACCGGCCGGCCGTCTGTTGCGGGCGCCTCACGGATTTCATCATTTACCAACTGGTAACGAGTTCCGTAGATTGATCCTCAGCGCTGGAGGAGTCAGCGGCCCGCTGACCCCGCTAATGAGGGCGAGGTGCGATGCCGGAGGACTTCCTT
>Ga0265337_1000783_pt1 | contig 16734 bp, 17 predicted proteins | sample 42122metaG_FD_192441 | JGI IMG/M metagenome (GOLD analysis project Ga0265337, IMG submission 192441) | Rhizosphere microbial communities from Carex aquatilis grown in University of Washington, Seatle, WA, United States - 4-21-22 metaG | ecosystem: Host-associated > Plants > Roots > Rhizosphere >... | reverse complement strand
CGGATATAGCAAAGATGTGCAGAAGACACATCCCCGTGCCGCGAAGAAACCGTTCGGGCGCAGCGCAATGAAGAAGGTGCTTGCAGCGCTGGGCCTGCCGGCCGTCTTGATGGCGTCCGGCCCGGCATTCGCCCAGCTTACCCAGACCGACGTGATGGTGGCGGCGCGCACTGTGGATTTCATTCAGAAGATCCACACCGGAGAGTTGCGTGCCGGCATCGTGTTCGCCCCCGAATCGCCCAAATCCGTCGACCAGGCGAACGAGCTGCGCACGATCTTCGGCAACGGATTCCGCTCGGGAGACACAACGCTTAAACCCGTGATGCTGAGGACCGATCAATTGGCCGACGCCGATGTCGCTCTGCTCTTCATGACCGAGGGAATGGGCGCATCGGCCGCGAAGGTCGCCGGCATCAGCAAGGCGAGGAAGATTCCCTGCATCACCTTCGACCTCGCACAGGTGCGCGATGGCAATTGCGCCATCGGCGTGCAGTCCCGGCCGAAGATCGCGGTCTTCATCAACCGCAAGGCGGCCGCCGAAAGCAACGCCACATTCTCCGACGTGTTCCGCCTGATGGCGACGGAGTATTGAGCCGCGCCGTCATTATCGACACCCCGGGCGCCCGCGTTTAAGCTTGCCCAAGGCACGCCTTGGGGAGCCGCCGATGGCGAATGCAGACGATGTGGCGAATGTCAGGCGCCGCAAATTCCTGAAGGGCGCGAGCCTTGCCGGAGCGGCCGCGTTCGCCACCCCGCTGAAGGCGATGGCGCAGGAGCGCGCGGCGACGCCGGCCGGCAATTCCGTGCCGCTTCCGAACAGGGCGGCCGAAACCGCTCCGCCGCCGGCGCTCGAGGTGCTCACCGAAGGCAAGAGCGGCAGCGATTTCATGGTCGACTGCATCAAGAGTTTGGGCTTCGAATATATGGCGGCCAATCCGGCGTCGAGCTTCCGCGGCTTGCACGAATCGCTGGTCAATTACGGCGGCAACAAGGACCCGGAATTCCTCACCTGCAGCCACGAGGAAATCTCCGTCGCCATGGGCCATGGCTATTTCAAGATCGAAGGCAAGCCGCTCTGCGTGTTCGCGCACGGCACCGTCGGACTGCACCACGCCACCATGGCGCTGTACAATTCCTGGTGCGACCGCGTGCCGGTCTATGTCGTGATCGGCAATATCATGGACGTGCAGTTGCGCCGTCCGGGCATCGAATGGAACCACAGCGCACAAGACCCCGCCGCCGTGGTGCGCGACTTCACCAAATGGGACGACAACCCGGCCTCGCTGCAGCATTTCGCCGAAAGCTCGGTGCGCGCCTACAAGATCGCCATGACGCCGCCGACCCTGCCGGTGCTGCTCGTCGCCGACGGCGCGCTGCAGGAAGACCCGATTCCAGCGGGCCTGGATTTGCGCATACCGAAGCTGCCCAAGGTGTCGGTGCCGCAAGGCGAATCCGGAGCCGTCACCGAAACCGCACGCCTGCTCGCGACGGCGGAGAATCCGGTACTGATCGCCGACCGGTTTGCGCGGACGCCGGCCGGCGCGAAGATGCTGGTCGAACTCGCCGAAGCGCTGCAATGCCCGGTGATCGACACCAGCGGGCGGCTGAACCTGCCGAGCCGGCACCCGCTCAATCAGAGCAGCCGTGCGCGTGCGCATTTGAGCCAGGCCGATGTCGTGCTCGGACTGGAAATGACCGATTATTGGGGCACCATCAATTCCTATCGCGATCAGCTTCACCGCACCTCCAAGCCGATCACCAAGCCGGACGCCAAGCTCATCAGCCTCGGCACGGGCGATCTCTACACCAAATCGAATTACCAGGATTTCCAGCGCTTCGCCGACGTCGATGTCGCGATTGCGGGCGACGGGGAAGCCACCATGCCGATGCTGATCGAAGCGGTGAAGAAGCACGCCGACAGCGGCAAGAAATCGGCCTTCGAAACGCGCGGCAAAAAGCTCGCCGATATGCACAACGCCGATTTCGAACGCGCCCGCATCGATGCGACCTATGGCTGGGACGCGAGCCCGGTTTCCACCGGAAGGCTGTGCGCGGAGGTCTATAACCAGATCAAGGACGAGGATTGGTCGATGGCCTCGCCCACCGCCTCGCTCAGCTATTGGCCGCAGCGGCTGTGGACCATGGACAAGCCCCATCATTTCATCGGCGACGGCGGCGGCATGGGCATCGGCTATTGCGCATCGGCCTCGGTGGGTGCGGCGCTCGCCAACCGCAAGCATGGCCGGTTCACCGTCGCCATTCAATGCGACGGGGACCTCCTGATGACCATTGGCGTGTTGTGGACCGCGGCCCATCACAAGATTCCGCTGATGTTCGTGATGCACAACAATCGCGGCTATCACCAGGAACTGATGCATGTGCAGCGCATGGCCAACCGCCATATGCGCGGGCTCGACCGCGCCCATATCGGCACCACGCTGCGCGATCCTTTCATCGATTACGCCAAGATCGCGCAAGGCATGGGCATCGCGGCGATCGGGCCGATTTCCGATCCGAAGGATCTGGGGCCGGCGCTGACGCGCGCGAAGGCCATCGTCAAAGGCGGCCAGCCGGTGCTGGTCGATGTCGTGACGCAGGGGCGCTGACGACTATGATCCTGCGCTTGTCCGCAATTGTGCTCGCGGCTTCCCTCACGGCCGCATGGGCGGCCGACGCGCCGAAAGGCGACGCCGCGAAAGGCCGCGCGCTCTATATGGCCAATGGCTGCTCCTATTGCCATGGCACCGCGGGACAAGGCGGCGGCGGACGCACCGGTGGCTTGCGCATCGCCAATATGGGGATCGGATTCCCCGCGTTCCTGAATCAGCTGCGCCACCCCGCGAACGAGATGCCGCCCTATGCGGAATCGGCGATGCCGGATCAGCAAGTGGCGGACATCCATGCGTTCGTGTCGAGCCTGCCGCCACCGCCCGACGTGAAATCGATCCCGCTCCTGAACCGATAGGGCGGCGCCGCTCACCGCGCCCGCAGGATCACGCCTTCGTTGGCGCGCAAGCCAAGTTCGCGGCCGAGCGTTTCGTGTTCGCGGTCCAGGAACGTGGACATTTCCACCGTCGCGCCCTCGAAACGGCCGCACTCCGCGCTGCGCGGCTCGTGCCCGAGATTGAGCACCACCAGGAAGCGATCCGAACCGCAGGCGCGCTCATAAGCCAGCAAATCCTCGCCGCCCTTGAGCTCCAGATTCGCATAACTTCCCGTCGACAGCGCAAGGCAGCCCCGTCTCAGCGCAATCAGCCGCCGATAGAGCGAGAGAATAGATTTGTCGTCCTGGCTCAAGCGGTCGACATTGCAGTTGGGCGCCTCAGCGTTAAGCGGCAGCCATGGCGTTCCCGCGGTGAAGCCCGACACCGGCGAGGCGTCCCACGGCATCGGCGTGCGTTGGGGATCGCGTCCCAAGCCGAGGCCCGGTTCGTTGTGCTCCCAGGGGTCCTGCACGCGCTCGGGCGGTATCGAGACCTGCGCGATGCCGACCTCGTCGCCGTAATACATGGTCGGCGTTCCGCGCAACGTCAGCAGCAGCATTGCGGCGATGCGGGCCTGCGCCAGACCGATTCGCGCGGCAATGCGCGGCTTGTCGTGATTGCCGAGCACCCAATTGGGCCAGCTTCCGGGCGGCAGAACGCTTTCATATTCCTTCACCACCGAGGCGATCATGCGAGCGTTCCACGGGGTCTGCAGAAGCTGGAAATTGAACGGCAGATGTGTTCCCCCCATGTGCTGGCCGTAATAGGTGACGAGCCTTTCGAGCGGCAGATAGATCTCCCCGATCAGCACGCGGTCTTCATAGGCATCGAGCACACCGCGCAGGCCCCTGACCACGTCGTGGATGTCCGGCTGATCGGCGGAATGGAGCTGGAGGAATTTCTCGATTTCCGGCTGGCCGGGCGCATAAGCGGGATTGGGCGGATTATTCCGGAACTCCGGGTCCTTCATCAGATGCCACAGAACGTCGGCGCGGAATCCGTCCACGCCGCGGTCGAGCCAGAAGCGCAGCACATCGTGCATCGCCGCCCGCACCTCGGGATTGCGCCAATTGAGGTCCGGCTGCTCCTTCAGGAACGCGTGGTAGTAATATTGGCCGGTCGCTGCGTCCCACTCCCAGGCGCTGCCGCCGAAATTGCTCCGCCAATTGTTGGGCGGGCCGCCCTCCGGGCTTGCGTCGCGCCAGATGTACCAATCGCGCTTCGTGCCGGTTCGCGAGGAGCGGCTTGCCCGAAACCAGTCATGCTGATCCGATGTGTGATTGGGCACAAAATCCATGATCAGTTTCAGCCCACGCCGATGGACATCGGCAAGCAGCCGGTCGAAATCGCCCAGCGTCCCGAAAGTCGGATCGATGCTGCAATGATCCGTGATGTCGTAGCCGAAATCCTTCATCGGCGAGGGATAGATCGGCGTGATCCAGATCGCGTCGATGCCGAGCCAGGTGAGATAATCGAGCCGCCCACGGATCCCTTCGAGATCGCCGATGCCGTCGCCATTCGAATCCTGAAAGGAGCGCGCATAAATCTCGTAGACGATGCCCTGCTGCCACCAACGCGTTTGCCCCATGGTTCCTTCCGGAGGGAATGGCTCCGCTGAAGGAACTCCTTTGGCCTCAAGATGTTCACTTTCAAGCATCGTGGGCTCGCGAAAATGCTGAATACAATCGAGACCCGGCATGGTTCCCCTTCCGCGGCGGCCCGGCGGCTGGCCGTGGGCGCAGAACCCGATGGCGCGGGGACGAGCTTCCGCGTCTGGGCCCCGGACCGGCGCGCGGTGTCGGCATGCATCGAGGGCGTTGGCGAACATCATCTTTCGCGCGAGGAAGGCGGTTATTTCTCCGGGCATTTTCGCGGCATCGCGGCCGGCATGCGCTATTGGATCCGGCTGGATGAGGACGAGACGCTCTACCCCGATCCCGCCTCGCGGTTTCAGCCCGATGGCCCGCATGGCGCATCCGAAATCGTCGATGGAAGCGCGTTCGCCTGGACCGACGCCGGTTGGCCGGGGCTGACACTCAAAGGTCAAGTGGTTTACGAGATGCATTCCGGCACGTTCACGCCCGAAGGCACCTGGACAAGCGCGGCCGAAAAGCTGCCGCTGTTGAGAGATGTCGGCATCACCTGCATCGAGATGATGCCGATCGCGGAATTTCCCGGCCGTTTCGGCTGGGGCTATGACGGCGTCAACCTGTTCGCGCCGTCGCATCTCTATGGCCGCCCCGACGATCTGCGCCGCTTCGTGGCGAGCGCGCACGCGCTCGGGATGGGCGTGATCCTGGACGTGGTCTACAACCATTTCGGCCCGGACGGCTGTTACCTGCGGTCATACGCGGAATCCTATTTCACCCCCGCCTACGAAAACGAATGGGGTGACGCGATCAATTTCCATGGCGAGGACGCAGGCGGCGCGCGCGACCTCGTCATCGCCAACGCGCGCTATTGGACGGAAGAATTTCATTTCGACGGTTTGCGGCTGGATGCGACGCAGAGCATCAACGATTTGCCGGAAACCCATATCCTTCGCGAGGTTGCGCAAGCCGCGCGCGATGGAGCCCGGTGCCGCAGCATCATCGTCGTCGCCGAAAACGAGAGACAGGAGGCCAGACTCGCACGCGGAATCGAATCGGGCGGCTATGGTTTGGACGCGCTGTGGAACGACGATTTCCATCATTCGGCCGCCGTCGCGATGACCGGGCACAATCCGGCGTATTACTCCGATCATCGCGGCACCCCACAGGAATTCGTTTCAGCGGCGAAATACGGCTTCCTGTTTCAAGGACAGCGTTACGCCTGGCAGGGCCAGCCGCGCGGCACGCCCGCGCTCGATCTCGAGCCTCCGCAATTCGTGCTGTTCTTGGAAAACCACGACCAGGTAGCCAATTCCGGTTGGGGTCGCCGCATTCACCAATGCACGAGCCCCGGGCGTATGCGCGCCTTCACCGCGCTGATGCTCCTGCTGCCGGGGACGCCGATGCTGTTCCAGGGGCAGGAATTCGGTTCGTCCCGGCCGTTCCGTTATTTCGCGGATCACGAAGGGGAGCTGGGCAAGTCCGTCGAACGCGGAAGAAAGGAATTTCTCGCGCAGTTTCCCCATCTTGCCGACGCGCCGGGACTCGCAGCGCCGGGCGATCCGGCAGCCTTCGAAGCCTGCAAACTCGACTGGACGGAGTTGGAGCGGAATCGGGACATCGTGGCGCTGCATCGCGATCTCATTGCAATGCGCCGGACCGATCCCGTGTTTGCCGCGCAAGTACCGCGCGCGCTCGATGGCGCCGAAATTGGCGAGCAGGCCTTCCTGTTGCGGTTCTTCGGCGCGCGCGGCGACGACCGGATTCTGCTGGTCAATTATGGGCGCGATCTCAATCTCGAATCGCTGGCGGAGCCGCTCATCGCCCCGCCCGTTGACCGCCGCTGGCAGCTCATCTGGTCGAGCGAGGATCCCCGCTATGGTGGCAGCGGCATCGCGCCGTTCGATGCGGAGGATGGACTGTTCATCCCCGGCGACGCGGCCCTGGTTCTTTCCGGCGTGTGAGTTCACGCACGGCCGGCCCGGTGCCGGATGCAGCAGGGTCCCCGAAGGTGGAAACGGCTTTCGCAAGAGCAGCTTGCGCATGACGCCCTTTAAGCAGGCTGGAGACTGCCCAGACGCAGGCGGGGATTCCCGCGAAGGGCAACATACTTTAAACTGGCAGCACATAGTCCCAAAGACCGCCCGCTGCCCGCGTCCTCAGGAGAACTCCCCATGCTCACGCGAAACGCCGTCTTCCGCTTTGCCGCGATTGCGGGCCTTACCTGTTTTGCCACGGCCGCGCTCGCCCAATCGTCCGAGCCGCTGACCATCCGTAAGATCAACGATCGCATCTATATGGCGGAGGGCGGCGGCGGTGCGTCCGGCATTGTCATCGGCCAAAACGGCGTCATCGTCATCGACGTGAAGACGACGGCCGAGTCCGGCAAAGACGTCGTGGACGCGGTGAAGAAGCTGACCCCCAAACCGATCACGACGGTGATCTTCACCCACAGCGACGGGGACCATGTCAACGGCATCGTGTCGTTTCCAAAGGGCCTGACCATCGTCGCGCAGGAAAACGACAAGAAGGAGATGGAAGAGGCGCTTGCCGCCGGAGCGCGCGGCGCCCCGCCCAAGGAACTGTTGCCGAACAAGGTCGTGACCCAGACGCGAGAAGACGACGTTTTCGACGGCGTCAAGATGACGCTTATCCATGTTGCGCCGGCCCATACCAGCGGCGATCTTGCGATCTATCTGCCCGACGAGAAGGTGGTGTTCACGGGCGATCTGGTGGGCAATGGCGATCCCACGATCCATGCCGCGAAGCATGGCCAAACCGAGGGGTGGATCAAATTCGTCACCGCGTTGACGCAACTCGACGCCAACACCTATTTGCTGGGCCACGCTCCTCCGGCGACGAAGGCGCAATTCGAGGCGAAACTGAAAGCGGCCAGCGACAAGCGCGCGAAGATTACCGCGCTCGTGAGGGAAAGCAAATCGCTCGATCAGATCAAGCAGGCCTTGGGCGAAGCGCCGGCCCCCGGCGCTGCCGCTCCGCGCTTCGCCTCCTACACGGAAGTTGTCTACGACGAACTGACGAAGAGGTAACGCCGGGCAGCACGGGCATGAGGCGCGGGCGCGGCGTTCGCTCGCGGAGGTTCGGAACGGAATTTTTCGGGGCGCAGCGGAATGAAGAGTGCCCGTGGTCCGATGCATTGATTTTGTTGGCGCTCCCTAGGGGAATCGAACCCCTGTTTTCGCCGTGAGAGGGCGACGTCCTGGGCCGCTAGACGAAGGGAGCCGCGAACAGCGCCGCTTATACGTTTGCGGCAGAGGCGGATCAAGCGAGAGCGCCTCAGCTTCGGATTTCGACGGGAAGGAATTTGTTTTCCGCGGTGAAAACGAAGGCGGCGAGCGTCAGCCCAAAATCCGGCGAGCCGGCCGCGATCAGATAGAGAAAATCCGTCTCATAGGCGTCCGCGCGGTCGGTGGCGGAAGGTTCGGCGACACCGTCCGGGTGCGAATGGAAGCAGCCTATGATCCGCCGCCCGGTCCCGCGCAAACGCCGCATGAGGTCGAACTGCACTTGCGGATCGAGCAGGAATTTGCGCTCCGGATTTTCCGACAGATTGGCGGTTTCATGCACCGCGAGGACGCGCCAGCCTTGCGGCTCGCCCACGCCTTCGATCAGCCCGCATGCTTCGTTCGGATAGGCGCGCGCGGCCGCGACCAGCATCTGGGCCGCCAATTCCTCCGGCAGACTCAGAATAGGCCCGCTCACGGTTTCGCTTTGATCGCGATGCGCCCGAGAACGCGCCCGGAGCCCGCGTCCAAAACCACCAGTTCTTCCCCGGCGGGGCCGGAGAGCGTGACGAGAATGCGGTTGCCGTCGAGTTCGGCCTGCTCGACCTTTTCACCGGGCGCGGCCAGCGCGGCGCTGTAACCCGAAGCGGTCGTGGCCGCATCGGCCGCCGGCCGGTTGCCCGCCTTCAGCGCCGCAGCGACGATCAGCCCAATGACGCCCAGGACGATAAGCACGCCCAGGATGATGACGAGGGCAAGCAGGCCGCGATAGCCTGGGGCGGGTTTTGCTTCGCTTGGAGTCATGGCCGAGAAATCATCCGCCAACGGAAGAGTTCGCGAATTTCGCGCAAGCGATGCGCACAAGGGCTGGCGGCTGGATCATTTTCTCGCGGTCCAAGTCCCCGAGCTTTCGCGTTCGCGCCTGCAGGGGCTGATCGCGAAAGGCAGCGTCACGCTTGGCGGCGCGACCATAAGAGACCCCAACAAGCGGGTCAAACCGGAAGACGACGTCTCCATCGACGTGCCGCCGCCTGCGCCCGCAACACCCGAGCCACAGGCCATTCCGCTCACGATCGTGTATGAGGACTCCGATCTCATCGTCATCGACAAGCCCGTTGGCCTCGTGGTCCATCCGGCCGCCGGTAATCTCGACGGCACGCTGGTCAACGCACTCCTCGCCCATTGCGGCGATACCCTGCCCGGTATTGGCGGGGTCGCCCGTCCCGGCATCGTCCATCGGCTGGACAAGGATACCAGCGGGCTGCTTGTGGCCGCCAAAACCGAACGCGCGATGCGCAGCCTTGCCAAGCAATTCGCCGCGCACACGGTCGAGCGCTCGTACAATGCGGTGGTGTGGGGAAGTCCGCGTCTCGCGGAGGGCGTGGTCGAAGGCAATCTCGGCCGCAACCCGTTCGACCGGAAACGGATGGCCGTGCTGCGCGGACAGGGAAAGCCGGCGCGCACGCGCTATAGCGTGTTGGAACGCTTTGGCGATTCCGAAAAGCCGTTTGCGGCGCTCATCGAATGCCGGTTGGAAACCGGGCGCACCCACCAGATCCGGGTTCATCTCGCCCATATCGGCCATCCGCTGATCGGGGACGCCACCTACGGCAGAAGCCGCCACCCGCCAAAGCCAAAAACCCCTGAAGAAAAAACGGCTTACGAGGCGGCCACCGAATTTCCCCGGCAGGCGCTCCACGCCGGCGTGCTCGGATTCTTCCATCCCACGCGGCAGATGAAACTGCGCTTCGAGTCCCCTTGGCCGCCAGACTTCTTGATGCTGATCAATGCCTTACGCGGGATGCGGTCTTAAGAATAAACAATCTTGTAATCGAAGACTGCGATACCCACATTTCGCCAGAATGGGGGGATACGCTTCATCTAACAGGCGTTAGCACCAGGAAAGGTTTGCTTTGGCAAACCCGGTTGGTGGCGTTTTTCCGAGGGGAATGAAAAGAATGGCGACCAGAGCGCTTCCGGCGATGGGTGAGGGCGGCCTTTCCCGCTATTTGGCCGAAATCCGCAAATTTCCGCTGCTCGATCCGCAGGAAGAATACATGCTCGCCAAACGCTGGCGGGAGCATGAGGACACCGAGGCGGCACACAGACTCGTGACCAGCCATTTGCGGCTCGTGGCGAAAATCGCCATGGGCTATCGCGGTTATGGGCTGCCGATCAACGAAGTCATTGCGGAAGGCAATATCGGCCTGATGCAGGCGGTCAAGCGCTTCGAGCCGGAGCGGGGCTTCCGGCTGGCGACCTACGCGATGTGGTGGATCAGGGCGTCGATCCAGGAATACATCCTGCGCTCGTGGAGCCTGGTGAAGCTCGGCACCACTGCGGCACAGAAGAAGCTGTTCTTCAATCTGCGCCGCGTGAAGGGCCAGATCGAGGCGCTGGAAGAAGGCGATCTCAGGCCCGAACAGGTGGCCGACATCGCGCACAAGCTGGGCGTACCGGAAGAGGAAGTGGTGAACATGAACCGCCGCCTCGCCTCGCCCGATTCGTCCCTCAACACGCCTCTGGGCGGGGAGTCCGATTCCGAGTGGCAGGATTGGCTGGCCGACGACACGCTTGACCAGGAGAGCCGGCTCGCCGAGTCGGAGGAACTGGACGAGCGCCGGACGCTTCTTTCCACGGCGCTGGAGGAACTCACCCCGCGCGAACGGGACATCCTGGAGGCCCGGCGGCTACGCGAGGAGCCCATGACGCTGGAGGACCTCTCCGTCAAATACGACATCAGCCGCGAGCGGGTCCGCCAGATCGAGGTCCGGGCCTTTGAAAAACTTCAGGAAAAGATGAAGGCCGCGCTCACCCACAAGCGCGCCGCCACTCTCGACGCGCGCTAACCTCTGCTCTAGATTGCCCCTCCTGGAACGCCGGGCAACGTATCCGGCGGGGGAGGCTTGAGCTATGGACAAACTGATCAGGAATCTTGCCGTCGCCACGCTTGCGGTGTTTGCCGTCGGGGCGGCCTGGGCGCTGGTCCAACAATTGGTGAAAACCGCGACCTTGCAGTCGCTTTCCGGCAACGACATTTCCGTCGAGCAGGCGCTGCTGGTCGCGCAAGGGGCCCTCGACGCGTGCAAGAAGGACAATCCCACTGTCACGGTCGCGGTTGTGGATCATGAAGGCGACGTGCGCTTTCTGCTCCGCGGCGATGGCGCGTCGCCGGAAATGGTCGATGCGGCCCGCCGCAAGGCCTACACCGCGCGGACCTTCCGCCAGGCGACCTCGGCGTGGCTGGAGCGCACCGAGATGGACGCCAAGGACGATGCAGGCAAGCGGATCGACCTTTATGGCCAGCGGATGCTCGATGGCGTGATCGCCGAGAAGGGCGGCATACCGCTCCTCTGGCATGCCGATGCCATTGGTGGGGTGGGCGTTTCCGGCTCCAAGAGCGGGGAAACGGACGAGGCTTGCGCCAAGGCCGGTGCCGACGCCATTGCCGATCAGCTGTTCTAACCTACCCTCGCTTCGCGACACGCACACTCATTGAAGGAGGATTTCATGTCCCGCATATCTTTGGTGCTGACGGCAGCCACGATTGCCGGCGCTCTCGCGGCCGCAAGCGGCGCGGCGCAAGGACAGACGACTTCCAGTCTTACATCGGCCCAGGCGATGGCGGCTCTGCGCGCCGTGCAGGCTTACGCGAAAAACGACGGTACCGATCCTTCCCTGGCGGTGATCGACCGCGACGGGAACATCGTGCTCGAACTCAGGGGCAACGGCGCAGCCCCGCACAATATCGGCCTCGCAGAGCGCAAGGCTTTCACCGCCAATACATTCAAGATGAAATCGATCGAATGGCGCGACAAGACCATGCCCGGCAAGCCCGATGCCGATCAGCGCAATACCCCCAAAGCGATTCCGCTGGGCGGCGGCGTTCCCATCGTGGTCGGCAATGAAGTCGTCGGCGCGGTGGGCGTGTCCGGCACCAAAGGCGGCCAGGAAGGCGATACCGCAGGTGCGCAGGCCGGCGCCGACGCGGCCGCGGCTGCCGCCTCGTCGCGACCCGTAGCACAGAATTGAGTTAACCCGGAGATAACAGAATGAAATCCTTTTTCACCGCGCTCATCGGCGCGTTTCTTTTGTTGTGCGGCGCGAACGAATTGGCGAAAGCCGCTGCCGCCGATATCTCGGCCGAAGGCCAGATCTACGCCACCACCTTTGTCGAGGTGACCCCAGGCGCAACCGCGCAAGCCCTCGCGATGCTGAAGGAATACCGCGACGCCACACGCCGCGAACCGGGCGTAATGACGGCCGATGTGTACCAGGAAATGACGACGCCCTCGCGCTTCGTAGCCAACGAAGTATGGCGGGATCTCGCGGCTTATGAAGCCCATGCTAAAGCCGCCGCGCGGACGCAGCTCTTCCAGAAATTGCTGCCCATCCAATATGGGCCGCCGGATCCCCGCACCCATATCGGCTATTTCGTGGCTCCGAGCGGCGGCGCGCCGAGCGCCAACAGCGTTTTCGTCTTGAGCCACCTCGACGTGACGCCGCCTGCTTTGCCCAAATTGTTCGAACTCATGAAGCCCTTGTCGGAGGGTTCGGCCAAAGACCCCGGCATGCTGACCTACGATATTCTTCGCCAGGCGCCGGGAACGGGAAATCATTTCCGGCTGTTCGAAATCTGGGCGAACGAACGCGCCTTCGATGCGCACAATCTGGCGGGGCATACGCAGGCCTTCCGCAAGGAACTCGCCCAATATCTCGGAACGCCCTACGACCAGCGCCGCTACAGCGTCGTGAATTAAGGTGAAGGAGCCTCGCCCAATGAGAAAGCTTCGCCGGCTTGCGTTGGGCGCAGGTCTTGCGGTGTTCGGCGCTTCGCCATCGCTTGCTCAGCTCGACCGGCAGATTCCGGTTATCGACGGGCCGACTTATACGATGACCTATCTCGAGGTCGTGCCCAGCGCGACCGCGCAGGCACTCAACCTGCTCAAGGACTATCGCGACGCAAGCCGCAAGGAACAGGGCGCGATGTTTGTTGAAATCTATCAGGAGCAGGGGCAGTCGCACCGCTTTGTCTTACGCGAGATCTGGCAGAACCGCGGGGCCGCCGCGGCGCACGGCAACGCGGCCGCAATGAACGCGCTCGCGCAAAAACTCAAACCGGTCGAACTCGGGCCGATCGATACGCGCATCCATCAGGCCAACGCCGTGACTCAGGCGAAGGCGCCCAATCCGAACGACGTCTTCATCATCAGCCATGTCGATGTGGCAGGCGGCAATACGCAGAACCTGATCAACCAGCTCGGCACGCTGGGCGAGGCCAGCCGCAAAGAGAACGGCATGGCACAATACGAAATCCTGGACGAGGTTCCGGCGCACTCGAACCACTTCCGGACGTTCGAGGAGTGGACAAGCATGGCCGCGTTCGAGGCGCATGACCGCGCGCCGCAGACCCAGACCTTTCGCAACACCGTGCTGCAATGGCTGGGCACGCCTTACGACCAGCGAATCTACAAGCTCGTGAATTGACCGGAGGCGGACGCATGATCGATCACGTCGGTATTCCAGTCTCCGACTATGAGCGCGCCAAGGCGTTCTATGCGAATGCGCTGGCGCCGCTGGATTATGTTCTGATCATGGAAGTGCAGCAGACCGCCGGCGATTCACCGGCTTGCGGTTTCGGCGCCAACGGCAAGCCCGACCTCTGGATCGGGGCGGAAGGCGGATTGAACAAGCCCGTGCACATCGCGATCCTGGCCAAGAACCGCGCGGCCGTGGATGCGTTCCATCGCGCAGGCCTTGCCGCGGGCGGCAAGGATAACGGCGCGCCGGGGCTGCGGCCGCATTATCATCCGAATTATTACGGCGCCTTCGTGCTCGATCCCGACGGTCACAACATTGAGGCCGTGTACCATGGCGCCCCGTAAGACGCGGTGTTGAAAAGAAACGGCCGCTCTCCAACGAGGAAAGCGGCCGCCGGTTTTCATCTCATCCTTCGACAAGCTCAGGATGAGGAAGCCGTTCATCTCAATACCATTTGCGCACGCGCACTTCGGACGCGTTGCCGACGAGCTGCTGGAATTTCGGGATATCGCCCGACGGCATGCCCTGCGTGTGATAGGGGTACACCACCTTCGGCTTGAAATCCTTCACCCATTGGGCGGCAGCTTCCGCCGTCTGCGTGTAGGGCAGATTGAACGGCACGAACGCAACGTCGATATTGGGAAGGTTCTTCAGCTCGGGCGCCTCTTCCGTATCGCCCGCGAGATAGACGCGCTTGCCGCCCATGGTCATCACATAGCCGTTGTCGCGCCCCTTGGGGTGGAACATCAGCCGGTCCGGGCTGGTGTTGTATTCCACCACCGCCTCGACCGGCACGCCGGCATAGGTGCCCTTATCGCCGTTCTTCATCACCTTGGTCTTGGCCTGCAGCGCCGGCGGCATCATCGCAAAGACGCTTTGGGGGGCCACGATGACGGTGTTGGGGCCGGCAAGCTCGGTCAGCGTCGGCACGCTGAAATGGTCGCCGTGCTCATGGGTGATGAGGATGAGATCCGGGGGGGCAGCTCCGCGGAAATCGGCGGCTCCACTGTTCGGGCCCGGCGGATAGCTGGTCGGGTCGGCGACAATGCGCTTGCCGTTCCAGGTGAAGACCACGCCGGCATGATGGACGGGGTGGATGATGACGTCGCCCATGCTGGTGGCGAGCTTGTCGTCCTGCGCGGCCTGCGCGGCGACGGGTGTCGATACCGATACGGAAATGGCCGTCGAGGCGAGCGCGAGTGCTGCCACCGCGGCGGCTGCACCGAAAATGCCAAGAGTTTTCACGTTAGTCGTCTCCAATGTTCGTTTCGTGGAAGCAAATCCGGCGAATCGCGTGGCTCGCAGCCGGTGCCGGGCGCGATTATAGGGCGGAGCGATACCCTATGGCTACGCTCTTGCGCGCAGTCCGCTATGGTAGGCGGCAGGAAGCCCGCGGAGGGCCGATGGACGCAGATTCGGCAATCCCGCCTGGGATTGCGCCATCCCCCGCGTGGGCTGAAAAGGAGCGCACCATGAGATTGAAACTTTGGCAAGTCGATGCGTTCGCCGAGAAGCCGTTTGCGGGCAATCCTGCTGCGGTCGTGCCGCTTGAGTCCTGGCTCGACGACGCGCTGATGCAGAGCATCGCGAACGAGAACAATCTGTCGGAGACCGCGTTTTTCGTGCCCCGCGAGGAGGGCTTCTACGATTTGCGCTGGTTCACACCGTCCGCAGAAGTGGAGCTTTGCGGACACGCGACGCTCGCAAGCGCCTGGGTGATTTTTTCGGAACTGGGCATTGCCGGAGACCGGGTACGCTTTGCCACCAGGAGCGGGGTGCTGAGCGTGGATCGCGGCGAGGCCGGGCACAACCGCATGGCGCTGCCTGCCGATCCGGTTCGGCCCTACGCCAGCCCCGCCGGATTTGCGCAGGAACTCGGTGCCGCCCTAGGCGTGCGCGCCCCCGACGAGATGCATCGCGGGCGCTACCTTTTCGCGGTGTGGAACGACAGCGCCAGCATCCGCAGCATCAATCCCGGCAGCGCCTTCACGCCCTTGCTCCGGCAGACGGGGTTCTGGGGCCTGATCGTGACGGGCGAAGGCGACGGCAAGCCCTATGACTGCGTCTCGCGCTTCTTCGCACCCGACAAGGGCGTGTTCGAAGACCCGGTGACGGGTTCGGCTCATTGCGCGATCGTTCCCTATTGGGCGAAGCGGCTGGGCAAGAGCGCGATCCGCGCCTATCAAGCGAGCCCGCGGGGCGGAGATCTTCAGTGTACGGATGAGGGCGCGCGGGTCGTGCTGTCGGGCCCTTGCGCGCTCTATATGCGCGGCAAGATCGAAGTGTGATCAGCCGGCGTTGGCGAGCCTGTTCTGGGCCGCCAGACGTTCGCACGCCTCATCGAGCGCGCGCTCCAGGCCCGAGACCGGCACCGCCTCGTCGAACGTGAAACCGCGGTGGGCCGCATGCAGTCCCACGAGCCCGAGTTCGTTCGGCGGATCGAGCCAGATATGCCCCGTGGATTCATGGCGCGAGCCGATCCAGACATAAATGGTAACGGATCGGACGACGTTCTGCTTGTGCCCGGTGTAAACGTGCAGGCCGCGCTTCTCGGCCCATGGCAACAGGATGGAATCGATCTCGCTGTAATCGTTCATGCGCCAATGGTTGAGCAAAGCCTAACAAACAGCAAGCTCGCGACTTTGCGACGCGGACGTCGCCCGGGGATTACAACGCAATTGACGCGAGCGCCCCGAACGGCTACAGACGCGCCCGGGCCACGCTCCCCCAACGGAGCGCCGTCATTCTGGAAGGAATGAATCATGACCGGTAGCAAACCGGCCGTGCGCCCCGCACGGCCTTTTTTTTCGTCCGGACCCTGCGCCAAACGGCCGGGCTGGACTCCTGAAGCCCTGAAGGACGCCTGCCTCGGGCGTTCGCACCGTTCCAAGCCGGGTAAGGCAAAGCTCAAGGAAGCGATCGACCGTACCCGCAGCGTGCTGCGCGTGCCGGCCGATTACCGCATCGGCATCGTCGCAGGCTCCGATACGGGCGCGGTCGAGATGGCGCTGTGGTCCCTGCTGGGCCCGAAGCCCGTCGACGTGCTGGCCTGGGAAAGCTTCGGCGAGGATTGGGTCACCGACATCGCCAAACAGCTGAAGCTCAAGGACACGCGCATCATCAAGGCGCCGTATGGCGCGTTGCCCGATCTCGCGCAAACCGATCCTTCGCACGACATCGTATTCCTGTGGAACGGCACCACGTCGGGCGTGCGCGTTCCCAACGGCGACTGGATTCCCGCCAATCGCGAGGGCCTCACCATCTGCGATGCGACCTCGGCGGCGTTCGCGATGGACCTGCCGTGGGCGAAGCTCGATGTCGTCACCTTCTCCTGGCAGAAGGTGCTCGGCGGCGAAGCGGCGCACGGCATGCTGA
>Ga0265337_1000778_pt1 | contig 16802 bp, 11 predicted proteins | sample 42122metaG_FD_192441 | JGI IMG/M metagenome (GOLD analysis project Ga0265337, IMG submission 192441) | Rhizosphere microbial communities from Carex aquatilis grown in University of Washington, Seatle, WA, United States - 4-21-22 metaG | ecosystem: Host-associated > Plants > Roots > Rhizosphere >... | reverse complement strand
GAATTGATGCACCTGCGCCACATGAACCACTCGGCGCGTTTCTGGCGGGAAGTAGAGAGCGTCTGTCCCGAATATGAAGTCGCCGAGAAGTGGGTGAAACAACACTCCGAATTGCTCAAATAGCCCCCGCATCTACTCATCATCGGAAATCATCGCGTCAATCGTTTCGAGCGCGTTCCCTTCCAGCCGGTTGTTGACGTAGATAAATGTCGTGCGACTCGGCCCGGCGGCTTTACCCTCGGCAACCAACGCCTTGCCTGCCGCCCGTGCGTCGGGGTTCTTTTCCTTCACCTTGTCATAGGGCTGGAATGTTTTTACTGCCTCCTCGTATTTTCGGCCTGGCTTTAGCAGGAATCGGGCTGTGAGCAAATTCGCATTAGTTTGGCTGCCCGGCATCGCCATCTGTTCACCGACGGGCGGCATGGCATCCCACGAATTGAAAACGTGCGTGACGCCGTGCCGTGCCAGACACCCAAAGTATTCAGGAGCCAGCCAATGATGGTTGCGCATTTCAATCGCATACGGCCACCCCTTCGGGAGCTTGTCGAGAAACGTGTCCAAGTCGGCCACGAAATCGCGCCCGTGCTCGTAATCGCTTGGCCAGAACCTTGTGAACTCGAACATGAGGACGCCGAGCTTGCTGCGAATTTCCTCGCACGGTTTCAGGAACGCTTTTGCGAACAGGTCGGCGTTTAGGAAATCGGCGTTAGGTTGTCCTGCCTTCGCGCCGAACCGCGCCAGGTTCGGAAACTTTTTGATCGTCACAGTGTCCGTCACCTTGAAGCCGAATCGAAAATCATCGGGCACGGCGTCAACCAGTTTTTGCAGATACTCCGGGCTTGGAAACGTGTAATACGCCGCATCCACGCTCACCGTTTTGAAAACTTCCGCGTATTCGCTCAAACAGTCACGCTCAAACCGCGTCTTGGCGACCTTGCCGCGATACTCGTATCGCGCGGGCGTGTAAAGCTGCCCAAACCAGCCTTCGTATTTCCAACTTGACGTGCCAACGAACACGCCTTCGGCGGCGAGTGCCGCCGCCATTGCTTTCATCTTGTCACGGTCAAAGGCCATGCGAAAGCCTGTCGCGGTCTTGGAGGGAAGTCAACTTGTTGGAGAAATCAAACCAGTCTCGTTCACCATTTGGCCATTTGGTGAAAATTTCCACGCGGAAGAATCCATCGGATCAACTTACTTCGGCAGCCGGGAGCACCCCCCGGCACACCCGAGGACGCGATAAATAGTGATTTTGTTTGTTATGATGCGCCACATTTGGAGTGGTATCGGCAATTTGCATTCGAGCGAGGACCTGCCCTTCACGCTCCAATTAGACCGCTAACTTAGTTTGCTACACTTTTTGCGACAGTATTCCAGGTTGAACCACAACCAGCGATTGACGCGGCTAAAGTGAAGTATAGTCAATAATATCAACGGTTTTATTAACTTTTGTGTAACGCGACGAAACCCGATGAAAGTGCCAAAAACGTAATCCTAAGTCTGGCGCGTCTGCCATTCCGCCACGCGCGCATCGTTTATCTACAATTACTTACACATAAAATGTAAGCTCGACCTTGACATTGCTACAGTATTGCCGCATGAAACGCATAGCAACGCTGGGGAATAAAACTGGCTCAAAGTCAACATCACGTCGCCACTCCTACCACAAGGTTCTGGATAATCGCAAGCACGCAATTCGGGGCCTCTGGCGTCGCAACGGCAAGTTTGTGGCCCGGATCACCGTCGAGGTTGACGACGGCACCAAAAGTGTCCGCTGGGTGACGCTCGCCGCCGCGAGTGCCGCCGAAGCGCAAGAGGAATTCCTCAAACTGCTTGTCGAGCGCAGCGAGAACCGTCTGCGTCACGTGGGACGCGCCCCCACGTTTGGCGAGTTTTACGACCAGACCAATCTACCGATGCTCCAAGCGTCCGGCAAAAAGCCGGCCACGATCATCACCGAGAAGACGCATTACAAACGCTGGCAAAAGGCGCTGGGCCATCTGCGGCTCGACAAAATCCGCCCCAGCCACATCCAGGACGCACTGAACAAACTGCGGGCCGTGCGCTCGCCTCGAACGTGCAACGTGGCGCTGGTTTGCCTGCGGCATGTCCTCAAGGCAGCCAAACGCGATGGCTATTTGAAAACGCTGCCGACGGAGGACATTGCTTGGCGGCGAACGGAACAGAAGTCGCGCCGTCTTTTCACCCGCGAAGATGTTGACCTGTTTTGCCAGGCGGCGATGACCGCCTCGAAGAACGGCGTGGAGTTCACCGATTACGTCCGACTGTTGGCGCTGTGCGGTGCCCGCGAGCAGGAAAGTATCAAGCTGCGGTGGGCTGACGTGGATTTCGAGCACAAGCTGCTCACCATCGGCGCGGACGCGGACACAAAGAACCGGGAAGCCCGGCGCGTGGACTTCAACGCCGAATTGGAAGCCCATCTCAAAGCCATGCACGCCCGCCGCGCGCCGGATTCAAAATGGCTGTTTCCCAGTCCGCAACGAGGCGACGAAGACACCCGCGCAAAGACTTTCCGGGAATCCCTGCTGCTGACGCGGGCGGTGTCGGGCTGCATTTGCCAGGACTGCAAACGCATCCAGTTCGGCAAAGAGACGGCGAAAACATGCCCTCAATGTCAGGGCACACGGATTGAACACAAAGAGAAGGTGTTGCCCGATCACTTCCAAAAGTTTGGCTTCCATGACTGCCGGCACCACTTCATCAGCTACGCGGTGATGAGCGGAATTGACTTTATGACGATTGCCCGGTGGGTTGGCCACAAGGATGGGGGGATTCTCATTGGCAAGGTGTATGGGCATTTGAGCAACGAACACGCGCAGTTGCAGGCGGCACGGATGAACTTTGGCCCGGCGCTTGTGACGTTGCCACAGGCGGCGACTGCGTGATGTATGGAAACGTCATGCACCCGGTTCGGCCTGCTTGCGCGTCGGCACTTTATTGACTTGGGAAAATTCACCGGCACTGGCGCGGCGGTGGTGGCGCCTTGAGTAACGCCTCCGCGAACTTGCCGCGCAACGGATCGCTCACAAACGCCGACGGATTGGCGACAATGGCCGTGACCTCCTCGCGCAACCGCGACTTGTCGCCGCCGCCGAGGATGAAATTGGCAACAAAATCGGTCGCTTGCCGGGTGGCTTCACCCAACGGCACGCCGAGACGGAGAAAATCTTTGGTGTTCATTTGAATTAAATTTTCCAAGTCCTAAAAGAGTGACAGACTTCGAGGGTCAGTGTCACGCTTTGTTGTCATCTTCTGCGGATGTAGATTTCTGGAATGGCGGAATGTTCTGAAATTGCGGTTCGCCTTTGCTGCCACGCTTTGGAATGTTGCAGCGATATGGGTATTGCGGCTGAAATGTTGGCGTTGGTTGATTGTTGGGAACAATTGCAAAAATTACGCGCCCTTGTTCTGGCAAACGCGTATGCTTCGTTGCTGCCGTTCTTTGCTCGCAGAATTCTCGGCTGAAAACGACAGGATAACTTAGCGGGTATTCGCGGTCGTCTGGGAATCTAATCAAGCTGGCAATGTGGGCGACCACAGCGTCCTCCAAGCCACAAACATAAATTTGACCAAGCAGTGAGCGATATAAAATCACGTCTAGTCCCGGCGTCATCACAAGTTTTTTTTCACACAGGGCAAAGAAGCTGTTGTCAGCATCGTCAAGTCTTGGCTCTGCGAATCCTGTGATCGCTGCCACACATTTGCGAAATGCAGACTTCTCCGATGGAAACTTGTGCCCAATCTCGCCAAAAAAGCCTTCATCCACAGCCACACCGCCGCAATCCGGAGTTCGCATCCAGTCTGTAGAGCGAAATTCTGCCTCAAGGTAAATTGGCGTCCCGTCCGAAATGAAGAACCAATCAACATCGCCAGCCTTACTCCCACCCATTACACGTCTGGAGATTTGCCGAAGAAAAAGACGAAGCGGCTGGCCGCCAAGTTAAACCAGACGCCCGAATTGGTGGTGTTTGAGAAAGTGAGCGATGAGGGCGCCTGTAGCGAGTGCGGCGTGGAACTGCTCCCAGGAGACTTCCTGTTGATGGAGAAAGGCCAGCCGCTTTGTCTGGCCTGCGCGGATCTGGACCGATTGGTGTTTCTGCCCGCTGGTGACACGGCACTGTCGCGGCGCGCACGCCGGCACAGTTCACTTGCGACAGTGGTGGTGCGATTCAGCCGTGCGCGGAAACGATACGAACGGCAAGGACTGCTCGTAACCGAAGAAGGCTTGGCCAAAGCCGAAGAGGAATGCACCGCCGACGCATCCGCACGCGCCGCTGCGCGTGGCCGTGCGGCGCTCGCCCGGCAGGAAGAAGACCACGAATTTGTGACCGCTTTGACCCAGGCAATACTGCAGCGATACCCCAGTTGCCCCGCCGATGAATCCCGACGAATTGCTGAACACACCGGCTGCCGCCGCAGTGGGCGGGTGGGCCGTTCGGCGGTCGGAAAGGCGCTGGAGGCGTCCGCAGTGGACCTTGCTGTGATTGCTCACATCCGTCAAGGATGTTACCACCCACCTCCTTGGCTCGCGTTTCTTTGCACGGTGTTCCCCTAGCGGGGCCGCCATTCTCCATTACACTGGCGCGATTTCTCCAAACCTCAACCGCGCCTCCGTCAAGAAAGGCTGTGCGCATCCTTTTTGCTGGTTTTGACGCTGCCCAATTTCCCAGGCACAGGCAGCCGCGACGACAGGCGCAAGCCTGCTCAAGGTTTGGCTGTTATTATAAGCTTGACTGGCCACTGGCGTCTGTTAGCATCAGTAACGCTGCCATGAACAAAATGCTTCTGCCGCTGCTCGCGTTGATTTTGGGGTCAACAAAGCTTCACGCACAGCCTGTCATCACGAACCAGCCCGCCAGCCAGACGAATTTGGTGGGAACCACAGTGAGCTTCAGCGTGACCGTGAATGGAACCGGACCATTCACCTATCAATGGCGGTTCAACGGCACCAACCTCCCAAATAGTATCATCACTACAATCGCGGGTAATACTACCCCCAGCTTCTCCGGTGATGGTGGTGCGGCCACCAATGCCAGCCTGTATGGACCTCAGGGGGTAGCCTTCGACACTGCCGGCAATTTGTATGTCTCCGACTCGGGCAATAATCGCATTCGCAAAGTGGACACCAATGGTATCATCACAACGGTGGCTGGCAATGGCAGCGCAGCTTATGGAGGAGATAGTGGTGCGGCCACCAACGCCAGTGTAATTTCTCCGAACGGGGTGGCCTTGGACGCCCTCGGCAATTTATTTGTGGCGGACTCGGGCAATAATCGCATTCGCAAAGTCGATACCAATGGTGTCATCACTACCTTTGTGGGCGATGGCAACGCCGCATACACCGGCGACGGCGGTGCAGCCACCAATGCCAGCATCAATTCACCTACCGGCGTGATCATTGATGCTTCCGGCAACCTGTATTTTGGTGCCAACTACAATAACTGCGTTCGAATCGTAAGCACCAACGGTATCATTAACACTGTCGCTGGAGGCGGCAACCCAAGCGGAGACTACCAGGGAGGGCCTTATGCAAACAACAATGCAGCCTTGTATTCCCCCAATGGCATGGCTTTCGACTCGCGAGGCAACTTGTATATTGCCGACACCGCCAACAACCGTATCCGCAAGGTGACCACCAATAACCTTATTTCCACGGTGGCTGGTGTTGGGAACTTGTCTTACGCCACCGGTGATGCTGGCCCGGCAACCAATGCCAGCATCAATTTTCCCACTGCTGTGGCCTTCGACGCGCGCGGCAACCTTTATATTGCCGCTGACTATAACAACAACGATATTCGCAAGGTTGATACCAACGGTATCATCACCACTGTTGCAGGATCCGGTAACCGAACTTACGGCGGCGGCTCCTACACAGGCGATGGCGGTCCAGCCACCAACGCAACCTTGAATGCTCCCGGCGGCTTGGTCTTCGATGCCGTCGGCAATTTGATGATAGCTGACAGCGCCAATAATTGCGTTCGCAAGATCTATTACGGAGGGATTCCCAGGCTCACATTGGCTAACATCACCACAAATAATACCGGCAATTATACTGTCGTCATCACTGGTCCCAACGGTAGCATAACCAGCGCAGTAGCCGCGCTGACGGTTGTGCTAAAACCCGCAATTGTTGTCCAGCCGGCCAGCCAAGGGGTTCTGTTTGGCAGCAATGCTTTATTAAACGTGTCCGCCACGGGCACACAACCGCTCTACTATTTGTGGTATTTTAACACCATCAACCTGGTCCAAAACAGCACGAACGCCTCGTTAGTCGTATCCAACTTTAGCGCCGAAAATGTCGGCCAATACAGGGCAGTCGTTACCAACATGTATGGTAGTGCGACCAGCAGTCTTGCTATGCTTGCATTCCCGCCCTGTATCTCGCTGACAACACAACCGGTCAGCCAAACAAATTTGACGGAAACCACTGTGAGCTTCAGCATTACTGCGGATGGAGCCGGACCCTTTACCTACCAATGGCAGTTCAACGGCACCAACCTTCCAAATAACATCATCTCAACCGTGGCTGGCAATGGCGGGCTTGCCTATTCCGGTGATGGAATCCCGGCCACCAACAGCGGTATTGACGCTGGTGACATGGTGGTGGACAGATTCGGCAACTTGTTTATTGCCGACGGTGGGCACAACCTAATCCGCAAGGTGGACACAAACGGCATCATTACCTCGGTGGCAGGTGATGGCGCCGAAGATTATTCCGGAGACGGTGTCGCAGCTACCAATACAAGTATTTCCCATCCCAACGGCATCTGTTTGGACTCGGCTGGAAACATATATATAGCTGACTCCGCCAACGAGCGCGTTCGTAAAGTGGATACCAGCGGTGTCATAACCACGTTGGTAGGCAATACAGACGGTGGTTATTTCGGACATTATTCTGGAGATGGCGGTCCGGCAACCAATGCTACCCTGAACTACCCGTTCGGAGTGTTCTGTAACGTTTCGGGCAATCTCTTCATAGCGGATTACGGAAACAACCGCATCCGTAAGATCGACACCAATGGGATAATCACTACTGTCGCAGGTAATGGGACCGCAACTTATTCCGGGGACGGTGATGCAGCCACCAATGCCGCTTTCAACAGTCCTCTCAAAGTGTTTGCAGATGCCGTAGGTGATCTCTATATTGCTGATTCCGGCAACAACCTCATCCGTAAAGTGGATACTAACGGCGTCATCACAACAGTGGCAGGCGGAGGTGCTGGAGGGGACGGTATCGCAGCCACTAATTCAGGTATACTCCATCCACATGGTGTCTGTTTGGATTCGGCTGGAAACATATACTTGACCGACTCCTTCAATTCGCGAGTTCGGGAAGTTGACACTAATGGCATCATCACAACGGTGGCCGGAGGAGGAACCGGAGATGATGGTGGTGCAGCTACCGATGCTGGCCTCAACCAACCCTATGGCATATCCCTGGATAGTTTAGGCAATTTATATATTGCCGATACTGGCAACCACCGCATCCGTGAAGTTAATTTTGCAGGGAGTCCCTCGCGCACGTTATTCGGTATCAGCACCAACAATGCTGGCGACTACTCTGTTGTGATTTCCGGCCCCTATGGTAGCGTGACAAGTGCGGTGGCGACACTCACGGTCGTTTTCCCACCATCCATTCTTGTTCAACCGCAGAACCAATGGGTTTTGAATGGAACCAATGCGACGCTAAATGTCACGGCAACGGGGACGCCTCCACTCTACTATTCCTGGTTCTTTAATGGCACGAACCTGCTTCTAAGCAGCACGAACACCTCGTTCACTGTAACCAACATCAACTTCAGCAATGATGGACAATACATGGTTGTCGTCACCAACGCTTACGCCAGTGTGACGAGCCAGGTTGCTACCTTGACGGCGGGGTTTGCCCCTTCGGTGGCAACCCAACCGATCAGCCGGACGAACCCGCCAGGAACAACCGCGAGCTTTAATGTGGCAGCTTATGGCACAGGCCCATTCAGCTACCAATGGCAATTCAACGGCACAAACCTACCGAACAACATCATTACGACGGTGGCAGGTAATGGTAGTGCGACCTATACAGGAGACGGTGGCGCGGCCGCATCCGCCAGCCTCCGCTCTCCTTCAGGGGTCGTCTTTGATGCCCCCGGAAATCTTTATATTGCCGATACCTCTAACAATCGTATCCGGAAGGTGGATTTGAATGGCGTTATCACCACCGTGGTGGGCAATGGCAGCGGAATCTATGCTGGAGATGGTGGCGCAGCCACCAACGCCAGCCTGAATCAGCCATATGACATGGCTTTTGATGCCGCAAATAACTTTTATATTGTTGATAGTTACAACCAGCGCGTTCGCAGAGTGGACACGAACGGAATGATCACCACCGTGGCGGGCAATGGCAATGCAACCTCTGCGGGCGACGGTGGCCAAGCCACCAACGCCAGTTTTTATTATCCTTACGGCTTAACTTCTGATTCGACCGGCAACCTTTATGTTGCTGACAGCCTAGCCCACCGCATCCGCAAGATAGATACCAATGGCATCATCACTACCGTTGCGGGCAATGGTTTGACCGCAGGCAACGGAGCTGGTGCCTTTTCTGGCGACGGCGGCGCGGCTACTAACTCCAGCCTGAATTATCCCTACGGCATATTCTTGGATATGGTAGGCAATCTCTATATTGCCGATTGCTACAACGGCCGCATCCGCAAGGTGGATACAAACGGCGTCATTACCACGGTGGTGGGAGGTGGTCCCGGAGGCGACGGCGGGCCAGCCACAAATGCCAGCCTAAACACTCCTCAAGGTGTAGCTTTGGATGCTTCTGGCAATATATTTGTTGCTGACCCGGGAGGTAGCTTCGTCCGCATGGTGGATACCAACGGTATTATTAGGACGGTAGCCGGGAATGGGAAGTATGGCTATTCGGGGGACGGTGGCGTGGCTACTAACGCCACTCTCTATGAACCTTCTCGAGTGGCAGTAGATAACTCTGGCAACGTGTATGTTGCCGACTTTGTCGAGAACCGGGTCAGAAAGATATGGTTATATGCGGGGTATCCCACGCTCACGCTTGGCCACGCGGGAGTATTTCAGGCTGGCAGTTATTCGGTAGTCATCACCAGTCCTTTCGGCTGCGTGACTAGCGATGTTGTCACCCTCACTGTTGCAGCGCCTCCTGTGATAACAGTGCAGCCCGCAACCCAGATTGCTGTGGCAGGAAAGAATGCCATGCTCTCTGTTGCCGTCGCGGGTTCGGGACCATTTGGATATCTTTGGTTCCTGGACGGCACTAACCTGATCCACAGCGACACCAATAACACACTCATATTTCCCAATGTGATCACAAACAATGCAGGCAAATACTCGGTCGTGGTCACCAACAACTATGGGAGCGTGACCAGTCAAGTTGCAGCCCTAACAGTGGCGTTGCCACCTTCGCTAACTTCCCAGCCAGCAAGCCAGACGAACCTGCCGGGCACCACCGTGACTTTCAATGTCACCGCGAGCGGAACCGGGCCATTCACCTACCAATGGCAGTTCAACAGCACTAATTTGCATATAGATACAATCACCACCATTGTCGGCGGCAATTTTAGTGGCTTTGGCGGGGATGGTGGCGCAGCCATCAACGCCAGCCTTCGTAATCCTCGGGGCGTTGCCTTCGATGGCTTCGGCAACCTTTATATAGCCGACAGTGGCAACAATCGCATTCGTGCGGTAAACACCAACGGCGTTATCACCACGGTGGCGGGCAATGGCTCCGCAACCTTCGCGGGAGACGGCGGTGCGGCCACAAACGCTAGCCTTCGTGCTCCCTCCAGTATTGCCTTTGATGCCTTCGGCAACGTTTATATAGCCGACGGCAGCAACAATCGCATCCGCAAGCTAGCCACCAACGGCATTATCACCACGGTGGCGGGTAATGGCTCTGCAACCTACGCGGGAGATGGCGGCACGGCTACCAACGCCAGCCTTCGTGCTCCCGCCGGTGTCGCCTTTGATGCCTTCGGCAACCTGTATATTGCTGACAACAACAACAATTGCATCCGTGAGGTGGCTAACAACGGTATCATCGTGACAGTGGCGGGCAATGGCTCTGCAACCTACGCGGGAGATGGCGGCACGGCTACCAACGCCAGCCTTCGTGCTCCCTCCGGTATCGCCTTTGATGCCTTCGGCAACCTGTATATTGCTGACAATAACAACAACCGCATCCGCGAGGTCCATCTCGCCACTTCTCCAACTCTAGTGCTAACCAACTTGAGTATTACTAATGCCGGCAGTTACTCGGTGATTATTACCAGCCCATACGCCAGCGTGACCAGTGAAGTGGCTACGCTGACGATCACAATTCCACGCACTCCCCCTCAAATCATGACGAACGGGCCCATGTTCGGTTTTCTGACCAACAAGTTCGGCTTCACCGTCAGCGGGGCACTCGGGCAGAACATTGTCATTGATGCCTCGAGCAATTTGGTGGATTGGAATCCACTTTATACCAATACCATGAACGGCACTCCCATTTACTTCTTCGACCCTTCCTCAACCAACTTTTCGCGGCGCTTTTATCGGGGCAGGCTGCCGTGATGGAAGACGCAATTGAAACCCACAGGACCAACCATTCGCGAATTTCGGTCTGCAAACCATTTCTGGGAACCACACAACAGGAAGCATAGCGCCTCTTTCTGAGAACGTCACTGGACCGGCGATAACGGTTCACACGCCTCTTGACTCTTGACCGGCTGAAGCCAGCCCCAGACGGGGCCGTAAACGTCAAGAGAAGGGCCATAGCGCGCTGCCAAGGCTGCGGCATATCTGCCACCTGTGAAACGATTCAACGTGGTGCCACCACACCCAGCCGCGCGGAGCGCGGCGGGTGCGGTGGCTCGCTTGAAGATAAATTGTGCCCAGATGAAAACGACTGAACTGAAAATGCTCTGGAAGCTGGTGAAGGCCGGCGAGGACAGGCCGCTGACGGCGGCGGACCTGGCTTTGCTGCTGCGCATCCGGTTCGCGCTTCAGGAATATGAGGTAAAGAGCGGGCAAGAGCGTCGGCGAGGTGAAGCATGAATGACGACATCAGACAAACGGCATTGGCGACTTGGGCAGCAAAAGATATTCCGGCACGTCTTCTGGCGGAGCAAGTGGCAAAGCTGTTGAACTGCTCAACGGACGATGTTGCGATTCTGGTGAGCGCGGGGAAACTGCGGGCACTGGGCAAGCCCAGGCCCAACGCCGTGAAATTCTTTAGCTCCATTGAATTGATCACCTTGCTCGCTGACCCAGATTGGCTGGATGAGGCGACCAAAACCATCGTCCAATTCTGGCGGCGAAAAAATGCCAGACGTAATAGATTGCTACCAGTTCTAAAAGAGACATAGCTGCCGGAATTTATTAAGAGCCGAATTCCGCATGAACAATGCGCCGATGCCATAAAATAATGTTGACTGTTAAGTCAATCTCCTGTTAAATAGCACAAGGTAGCAGAAGCGCAAATAATTGCATCTATGCAAATGAATGCAACAGCCACCCGATTATGGGGTAACTGCGCATGGCAGGTGCTGTTCCTGACGTGGGTCAGTCTGGCCTTACCATCTCAAGCCCAATCACCTGGCGGGACGGTTTTAGGTTGGGGGCAAAATCAATCTGTTCCACCGGCCGGTCTGTCGGACGTTTCAGCGGTAGGAGTGGGCTCGGCTGACAATTTGGCCCTAAGGACCGACGGAACTGTTGTTGCATGGGGGGCTAGGGGAACTGGAACGATCTGGAGTAATGCGGTGGCGGTTGCCATTGGGTCGGATTGGAGCTTTGCGCTGATAACTAACGGAACTGTGGTGGCGGGAAACAGTTCCCTTCCCAACGGTTTGACAAACGTAACAGCCCTCTCAGTCTGCTCCGACTATTGCCTTGCACTCAGAAGCAACGGCACCGTTGTATCATGGGGTATAGGGTGGAATGGTCTCGATTATCTGACTTCGTTACCTCCGCCTGCTGATTTGACGAACGCTGTGGCCATTTCTGCAGGGCAAGCGCACGGTGTGGCATTACGACGGGACGGCAGCGTTGTAGCTTGGGGAGACAATACATACGGCCAAACGAACCTTCCCACAACATTGACCAATGTCGTTGCACTGGCGGCCGGTCAATATCATACCGTAGCATTGAATGCCGATGGTTCACTGACGGTTTGGGGCGTTGCCCCTAATTTACCAGCCGGGACAAATGTCGTGGCTGTCGCCAGCTGTGCGTATTCTTATGTGGGGCTGATGGGCGATGGCACCGTTTCAGGGTGGGGCGTGAATGCTGGAGTCCCTGCGGGCTTGGCGGGCGTGATGGGTATTGCTGCGGGCGGTTTTGACGGCGTCGCGGTTATCGATACGAATGACTTTCGTTTTGCCTCGCGACAAACAGTTGGTTCGACTGTTTTCGACGGGACGACATTCTTCATCAGATCCGCGATTGCTGATTTTCCGATCTCCAGCTACCAATGGCGGTTGAATGGAACCAACATCACCAATGCAACGAATCGATTGTTGACGTTAAAGAACATCCCTTTGTCCGGGGCCGGGAATTACAGCGTCATCGTGAGCAACCTGTATGGCCTAACCGTTAGTTCAAATGTCGTTTTGTGTGTCACCACTTCTCCGCCGTTTGTAATCATGCAGCCGATCCCCCAAACAGCCGTCCCCGGCACCAAAATTGCACTTTCGGTTAGTGCGGGTGGCTCGCTGCCCATCAATTACCAATGGCGATTCACAGGAACGAATATTGACGGTGCAACCAATAGCATTCTGTCTTTTGCTCCCGTTTTACCTCAAGACCGCGGGTATTACGATGTGATCTTAAGCAATGCCTATGACACGGTTGTTAGTTCAAATGTATTCCTGCATGTTTTGGATGCGGGTGACGCCTTAAATGCCACAAACCTCATTTGGTCGTTTGGCGGCGATGCATCTTGGTTCGTGGAAAATGGAACCTCTTACGACGCGACCCACGATGGATTGGCAATTCAAAGCGGCGCGATCACAGCAGGGCAGGAATCATCCATCCAAACCACCGTGACCGGTCCCAGCACGCTGACGTTTTGGTGGAACGTGAGCTCCTGGCCTTTGAATTACCTGGATTTTTCAGTCAACGGATTAGAAAAGGTGCGGATTTGGAGCGATTACTATTTTTCCTACGGTTGGGAAGCGCGGACCAACTATCTCGGCGCTGGCCCGCAGAGTTTGAAATGGGACTTCGTCAAGACCGATTCGCGCGGTAGCCTCAACGGCTACGCGTGGGATTCAGGTTGGCTCGACCAAGTTAGCTATACGCCCGGTGGCACGGCCCCGTTCTTGACGCTGAATCCGACAAACCAAGTCCTCTTGTTGGGTGCAAATGCCTCTCTGAATGGCGCAGCACAGGGAACGCCGCCTTTGAGTTACCAGTGGCAGTTGAACCAGACGAATATTGACGACGCCACAAGCACCAATTTCATCCTGACTAACGTTCAGTTTGTCGCGGAAGGCTACTATACTTTGGTCATCAGCAACGCCTACGGTGTTACTAGTTCCGTTCCTGCGTTTCTGAACGTGGTGGATTTTACCGAGGCGCTGAATGCGACGAACCTCGCCTGGATTTCGAACGGCGATCAGCCGTGGTTCCCCGAAACAACCGTGACGCATGATGGGGTGGCGGCATTGCAGAGCGGAGCCATCAGCGGCAGCCAGCTATCAACCGACTCGACGATCCTGTCCGGCCCCGGGACATTGAGCTTTTGGTGGAAGGTATCATCGGAAACCAACAACGACTATGTTAACTTCACATTGGACGGCTTGGAGCAATCCAGAATTTCCGGGACGGTGAACTGGCAGCAAAGGACGTTTTATCTCACCAATGGCACACACTCGCTGGCCTGGACTTATAGAAAAAACGCCACGATCAATGGCGGTTCAGATGCCGCGTGGTTGGACCAAGTGTCTTACGCTCCCGGTGGAACCGCCGCCTTTGCCGCGTCTGGACCAGCAGACCAAAATGCTGCCATCTCAGCCAATGCAACCTTCACTGTTTCTGCGGGCGGAACACCGCTAATCAGTCATCAATGGTATTTTAACAGCATCTCAATTCCTTCAGCGACCAACTCGTCGCTCACGATCACCAATGTCCAAGCCGCCAGCACCGGGACTTATGCGGTGGCCGTTACCAACGATTACGGTGGATCGGTCAGCACGAATGCCAATCTGTATCTATTGAGCGTATATGCGTGGGGTGCAGGGCAAAGCAACACTCTCACCACACCCAATTACGGACAATGCATTGTGCCAACCAACTTGTTGGGTGTAACGGCCATTGCCGCCGGAGGGTATCACAGCCTTGCTTTGCGCGCCAATGGCATCGTCGTGGCGTGGGGCTACAACTTCTATCATCAAACAAATGTGCCATCAACCTTGACCAATGTGACCGCTGTGGCCGCTGGATTGTTGCACAGCCTTGCTTTACGCAGCGATGGGATTGTGACGGCATGGGGAAACTCCAGTTATAGCCAAACCACAGTGCCCCCTTATGCCAGCAATGTGACCGCGATCGCAGCTGGCTGGTATCATTGCTTGGCCTTGAGAAGCAACGGCACGGTCGTGGCTTGGGGTGCCGGAACTTCCCAAGGACTCCTGCCGAATTACGGCCAAAGCATGGTGCCGATTGATCTGAGCAATGTGACTGCGATTGCTGCCGGAGGCTATCACAGCCTTGCCCTGCGCACTAACGGCACGGTGGTCGCTTGGGGCTGGAATGCGTTCGGACAAACCAACGTGCCAGTTGGCTTGAGCAACGTTATCGCCATTGCCGCGTGTAATTCCAATAGTCTCGCGCTCAAAAACGACGGCACGCTCGTCGCTTGGGGTGCCAATGCGTCCGGCCAGACCAACATCCCTGCCGGTCTGAGCAATGTCGTCGCCATTTCTGCCGGCGTCGCGCACAACATGGCGCTTCGGAATGACGGATCACTGGTGGTCTGGGGATTGAACGGCAACGGCCAAACCAACATTCCAGCGGGCTTGACGAACATCATGGCCGTTTCCGCCGGGGCCTATCACAGCATGGCACTCATTAACGTCGGGCCGGTCACATTTTTGAGCCAACCCTTGAGACAGTCAGCTTACACTGCCTCAACAGTGGCTTTCGCCTCCAGCATGATCGGTGCGGGGCAACTGAGTTATCAGTGGCTTTTTAACGGCACGAACATCGACGGGGCGACAAACGCTTTGCTGGTTTTGACTAACTTGCCGTTGTCTGACGCTGGCAGCTATTGGTGCATTGCCAGCAACAGTTTCGGCGCAGCCACCAATCTGATTGCCAAACTCACGGTGCTTCGCTCCACGCCTTGGTTCAATCCTGGCGTCTTGACTTTCACAACCAACGGCCTCGTCTGGGAACTCGACCGCCTCTCAGGTCATGGTGTAGCGATCATATATGCTTCCACCAATATGGTGGATTGGATCCCCATTTTGACAAATCCGCCACAAGTCGGTTCGTTCCAGTTTTGGGATGCTTCTGTGACAAACAAGTCAGCTCGCTTCTATCGGGCGCTAGAGCAGTAAAACTTGTAGTTGCGATGACGCAATGGGATTAGGTTCTCGGAGGTCACAAAAGCGGCTGAACACCTTCAACGAAACCTTCAACGATTTCTTCAATAACGGTGTGGGCGGAGTGTGCGTGGCGTGTAGGCACTGGTAATAGGCGGATAGTGAGAAAAGGCTCTTGAAAGCTACGGAAATCGGCATTAGAATTCCCCCTGAAAATCAGTGTATTGAGGCTGGTAGTCGGTGAAGACTGCGTTCGATTCCGACCCTCGCCTCGAGATCATAAAACGCCCATCGGAGTAACAACAAAAGTAAAAACAATCGTCGAATCGCGGGTGGTTCGCCGATGTGCAAATCGTTGATAATCAAGGGGTCCAATGCGCCAGCTATTGAGATGAGGGTTCGATTCCATTCACCCGCTCCAATCTTGATTTCAAATTCGGATTTCGTTTTAAACAAAAAATTACGGGTGAAAAATCCAATGCTGACGTGGTTTTTACGCGGTATTTTGAGCGTTTCCGTCGTGAAAATAAATCATGCCGTTTTTGTTCAATATCCACGCGGATTTTATGAGCGTATTTTCAGCGCAAGCTCCCGTGCTCCTTTTGGAAAATGGCGAGGCGACAGTGAAGCCCGTGCCACGGAACGATGGACGGGAACGAGGACGATCAAGTCTTTTGAAATCTGCAGGCGGGAAGCCCGCGCCACTTTTCAAATCGTGCCACCGCGTTTCGGAACAGGTTGACAGGGTGGGGCTGGATGCTAACCTATAGAATCAATCAGCCTTGCCGTGTTTGACCACAGACCTTTGCCTGCGGGAAACAGGTTGAGCAACAAGAACCACACAAGAAAGACAGGCGTATATGAACTCAAAAGAATTGTTTGGGTTGTTTCTGCGGGCCGTCGGGGTGCTGGGCATCATATTTATCGTTCGTCACGTGCTGGGATCAGTTTTCACGGAAACGGTCCCGGCATATGTGCTCATAAAGTGGGTGGTCGGCGTGTTCGTGGGCCTTTACTTGATCCGGGGAGCGCCGTTGCTGGTGAAGTTCGCGTTTCCGGAAAAGCCCGTCAGCCCGGCGCAATAGCCGAAGCCTGGTCTGCACTGCCGGCAAGCCAAAGGATGAAAGCATCGGCGACAAGCTGATTAACGCCCGCGCCGAGCCGGGTGATCGGAACTCTTGCCATCATCACGACGGAAGCGAATCCGATGGTTGCGGCCGTTCGGGGATGCCCGTC
>Ga0265337_1000770_pt1 | contig 16910 bp, 12 predicted proteins | sample 42122metaG_FD_192441 | JGI IMG/M metagenome (GOLD analysis project Ga0265337, IMG submission 192441) | Rhizosphere microbial communities from Carex aquatilis grown in University of Washington, Seatle, WA, United States - 4-21-22 metaG | ecosystem: Host-associated > Plants > Roots > Rhizosphere >... | reverse complement strand
CAACAAAAGTGTAACCCATGTCGTGGGAACATGTGTTACCTATGTGGTGAGAACGCCCAGTGACGCGCCCTACCTTAGGTTTGGCAACGGTCGTGATGAGAGCGGACGATCAAGCCCGTTGATTTTCGCAGGTTTTGCTGTGTTTGTTCGGTGGCCGGCGGTTCCCTGCGTTCCGTGATTGCGGGCGGGATTTTCCCTGATATATTCAGGGCGTCCCTTCGTAGGGGGCGTCCTTTTACATGACGATTTTGAGATACATATTCATCGCGCTGGAAGTGGTGTTGCTCTTCAACCTGCTCATTGCGGTCCACGAACTGGGCCATTTTCTGGCGGCTCGCTGGCGCGGACTGAAGATCGAGCGTTTCGCCATCTGGTTCGGCAAAGCCATCTGGAAGAAGAAAATCAACGGGGTGGAATACGCGCTGGGCTGGATTCCCGCCGGCGGCTACGTCGCCCTGCCGCAAATGGCGACGATGGATATCATTGAAGGAAAAACGGAATCTTCCGATGTGCCGTTGCCCAACGTTTCGCCGCTGGACAAAATCATCGTTGCCTTCGCCGGACCATTGTTCAGCTTTGGGCTGGCGGTCATTTTTGCGTTTATCGTCTGGGGCGTCGGCAAGCCGAGCAACGAGGCTGACAGCTCCACCACCATCGGTTGGGCAGACCAGGATGGACCCGCTTGGAAGGCCGGCCTGCGTCCGGGCGACACGGTTTTGGAGGTGGACGGACATCCGGTGAAACATTTTGCGGCGACGGCCCAGGACAGCGTGACGTGGCGCATTATCACCAGCGAAAGCACCAACATCGCCATCAAATATCTTCGCGATGGGAAGGAAGCCATGGCTTATCCCGTGCCCTACCATCGTCCCACCAAATGGTACGAGCGCAAGGCGTTGAGGCAGATCCTGGTTGCGCCGGAGGCGAGGTCCATCATTTACGCGGTGGCCACCAACAGCCCCGCCGCATTGGCCGGGCTGACCAACGGGGATGAGGTGATTGCCTTGAACGGGCAAAAAATTTATCACCCGTGGTCTGTTGTTTCCTTGCAGGACTCCTGGAGCAACAGCCCGGTCCAGCCCGTGACCTTGACGGTGAAACGCGGGGATCAGCAGTTCGATCGCACGCTGCTGGCGGTGAAACCACTGCAACCGACGAACAGCATCCCCATGCTGGGGATTTTGGCGTGGCAGGGCGACGCCAGCACGGCGCTCACCCATCCCGATCCGCTCCAGCAAATTTCTGAAAGCGTGGGGCAGATTGCCGGCACCATTGGCGCGCTGTTTTCGCACAAGGGCGAGATCGGGGTGCAACAGCTCGGCGGGGCAGTGATGATCATCCGCGTTTATAGCAACCTGTTTGAAAGCGAGGACGGCTGGCGGCGCGTGCTGTGGTTCAGCGTCATCCTTAACGTGAATCTGGCACTGATCAACCTGTTGCCGCTGCCGGTGCTCGACGGCGGGCATATCACGCTTTCGCTCATCGAAGCCGTCCGCCGCCGCCCCGTGAGCGCCAGGATTTTAAACAGCATCCAGACCGGCTTCATGGTTTTTCTCATCGGCTTCATGGTTTATATCGCGTTCTTTGACACCGGTGACTGGCTGCGCAGTGCCCATGGCGATCGCGAGCCGGCGATCATTTTTGCGCCGGCAAAATAATTCCAATTCCCCCATGCGCTACTGCGAGTCACCCTTTTTTTCCCAACGGCGACAGACCCGCGAGGTGGTCATCGGCGATCCGGCGCGCGGCGGCGTCATCATCGGCGGCAACCATCCCGTCGTGAACCAATCCATGCTCACGTGCGACACGATGGACACCGCCGAGAGCGTGAAACAGACGCTTGACCTGGTCGCCGTCGGCTGCCAGTTGGTGCGCATCACGGCGCCAACGGTGAAGGACGCGGCGAATTTGCAGAACATCGTCGCTGAATTGCATCAACGCGGCTGTTTCGTGCCGATCGTCGCCGACATTCATTTCAAGCCCGAGGCGGCCATGGAAGCGGTGAAATGGGTCGAGGTGGTGCGGGTAAACCCTGGCAACTACGCCGACTCAAAGAAGTTTGCCATCAAGGAATACACGGACGAGCAATATGCCGCCGAGTTGAAGCGCATCGAGGAAAAATTTGCGCCGCTGGTCCTCGAATGCATCCGGCTGAAACGCGCAATCCGCATCGGCACGAACCACGGTTCGCTCTCGGACCGCATCATGAACCGCTACGGCGACACGCCGCTGGGCATGGTCGAGAGCGCGCTCGAATTCGCCCGTATCTGCCGCAAACACGACTTCCACAACTTCAAGTTCTCGATGAAGTCGAGCAACCCGAAGGTGATGATTGAGTGCTACCGTCTGCTCGTGGCGCGCCTGGAACAGGAAGGGCCGGACTGGAATTATCCGATTCATTTGGGCGTCACCGAGGCCGGCGAGGGCGAGGACGGCCGCATCAAGAGCGCCATCGGCATCGGCTCCTTGCTGTGTGACGGACTGGGCGACACCATCCGCGTCTCGCTTACGGAGGACAGTCCACGCGAAATCGAGGTCTGCCGCGATTTGCTGGCGCAGATTCCCATTCTTTCTGTGGCTGCGAACGTGAGTTTGCGGCTGACTCAATCACAAGAGGTGGCTTCGCCGGAAATCAGCCGCGTTCTCACGAACGCGGTTACGTGGCCCTTCGATCCTTTTCATTTTGAGAAACGCGAGACGCCGGAAATTGAACTGGCGGACGGTGTGAAATGCGGCGGCGAACAACTCATCCGGGTGGTAGTTACCCGCGCCACGTTCGACAAGGTCGCCCACAAGATCCGCCCGAAGGATGACGTGAAGCCGGAGGCGGTCTATGAAGACCTGAATATTGCCGAGATCGATCCGACGGGAGAATTTGAAATCAATTGTGAGACACAGTTGGTGACCGTCAAAGACGGGGTGAGGCTGCCGGCCATCACCGCGTTTCGGCTCCTGGCATTGAAGCTGAAACGGCTGGGGCGAAATAATCCGATTTTGCTGAAGGACTGTATCAATTTTGATGGTAGCCGCCGAGGCAACGAGGCGGACGGTTCGCTTGCCGGAAATCCACCTCCTCACGTCGGTGGCCACGTGGTTTTGGAACCAAAAATCGCCCTATTGCGGGCTTCGGTGGTTATCGGTTCGCTGCTGGCGGACGGTATTGGCGATGCGATCCTGGTTCGCGGCGAGGCCGGCGGCGGACAATCGCTGAGGCTGGCGTACAATATTTTGCAGGCGGCGGGCTGCCGTTCGTTCAAGACTGATTACGTGGCGTGCCCGAGTTGCGGGCGGACGTTGTTCAACCTGCAGACGGTGACGGCACGCATCAAGGCGCGCACGGAACATCTCAAGGGTGTGAAGATCGCCATCATGGGTTGCATCGTGAACGGTCCGGGTGAAATGGCGGACGCGGACTTCGGCTACGTCGGCGGCGCGCCGAACAAGATCAATCTCTACGTCGGCAAAACCCCGATCAAATTCAACATCCCCGAAGCCGAGGCCGTGGAACGCCTGGTGGACCTCATCAAGGAACACAACAAATGGGTGGAGCCGGAGGCGAAAGAGGCGGTGCCGGCCTGATTAATGCCGGCTCTGACTCGCGACGTTTCACCAGACAGCGGAAGATTCTCCTTCGCCCCGGGGGAGAAGGCCGGGATGAGGGCGGGAGTCGAAACTATCCTTCAGCTTAAGTTTGAAAGACGGTGCCAGCGCAATCGAAAAGCGCCAGAGGGCTGGCGCACTCCAGGACGCTTTGCGCGACAGGTGAGTTGCCAAAAGCGTCCGCCGCTTTTGCCGGTGGAGACAATGCGGGCTTCCTGAACCGGTTGCGAGACTTCCAGACATTGGCAATCCATTCCATTCCGAATCTGCTCCGGTTCGTCAGATGCCGAAAATGCCGGTTCACAAGGTCTTTTGTTTTATGAGCGTGAGTTGTTGGAGTTCATGCTTTAGCATGTTTTCGGCCCAAAACAGTTTGAAGGCTGAACACCAACAGGTTTCCGCGACAAAACAAAAGACCCTGCCGGTTCATTTGTTCAGGCCGATAAAACTTGCCAAGCACATGCATTGTATTAAAGTGAGCGGCCAATTTTCAATATATGCGCTTTATTGACCTGAACGGATTTTTGGCCCAAGCCGCCGCTCCGCAAACATCGCAACCGGGAACACCAGGCTCAGCCCCCAACGGGATGCAGTCCATCCTGGGCAGCCCGATCATTTTCATCGGCGCCATGCTGGTCATGATGTATTTTGTCATGATCCGGCCACAACAACAGCGCGCCAAGCTGCTGGCCAAGTTAATCGCCGCCCTCAAACCCGGTGACAAGGTGGTCACGTCCAGTGGCATTGTGGGCGTCGTCATCACGGTGAAGGACCGGACCGTTTCCCTCCGTTCGATGGACGCCAAAATGGAAGTCACCAAGGCTTCCGTGACGGAAATCATTGCCGGCGGCGACGCCGCTGAATCCTGACCCAGCCATGAAACCAAACGATCGTTGGAAGTTACTGCTTGTTGTCGGCATCCTTTTTTGGTCGCTGTGGTCCATCGGCATTATCGGGCCCAATTCCCCGAAATCGCGCGATCTGGTGACGGTCTTCAAGGCCCGGGCGGTGAACCGGGACGCGAATTTCACGAACATCCTGGAACGGCTCCAGCCCCTGCAAGCAGCGCGGCCCGAACGCGAGTTTTCCAATTTGCAGGAAGCCATCGGGACGGACAACATCACTACGAATTTCCCGTTCTTCAATGCGAAGAACAAGGTCCACCAGACCACATTCATTCTGAACGAGCTTCAGCGCCAGGCCTCGGGCCAGATCAAGCTGGGCCTTGATTTGCAGGGCGGCACGTCATTCCTCGTCGAGATGGACACCAACAACCTGGTTTATATCGAGTCGGTTACGAACAAAAATACGGGGCTGGCTGAGATGGTCACGAACCGGTTGGGGGTTGAGGGAGCGCTGTCGCAGGCGGTGGAAGTATTGCGCAAGCGGGTGGACGCTTTCGGCGTGGCCGAACCCATCATTCAACCGGCGGGCGGCAACCGCATTTTGATCCAATTGCCGGGACTTTCGGAAGCGGTCAAGGCGGAGGCCAGGACCAACATTCAAAAATCCGCGTATCTGGAATTCCGGATGGTAAAGGAGGACAGTTCGGCCTACGTCAAGGAAGACACCGGTGATATCCTGCAACCCATTCCGCCGGGCTATGTGATGCTCAAGCATAGCGAGCCGCAATTGAACGGCCTCCCCGACAAAATCGAGGCGGTGGTGGTGAAGAAAAAAGCCGAGCCCGGGCTGACCGGTGACATCATCGAAAATGCCATGGCGGGGCATGGCAACCTGGGCGAACCACAGATCGATTTCAGACTGAAAACCGACGGCGCGGTACGGTTCGGAGAGGTGACCAAAAACAACGTCGGGCAGCGGCTGGCCATCGTTTTGGACGGAGAATTGTATTCGGCGCCGGTGATCCAAGGTCCGATTGAAACGGGCAGCGGGCAAATCACCGGGCATTTCACACCCGAGGAGGCCCAGCAACTGGCCAGCGTGCTGCAAAACCCGCTCCGCGCGTCGCTCAGGATTGATTCCTCCTATGATGTTGACCCGACACTGGGCCGCGACTCGATCCACAGCGGCGTCCAGGCCTCCATCGCCGGGGTGCTTTTGGTTTCCGCGTTCATGCTGTGCTATTACCTGCTGGCCGGCATCGTGGCGAACATAGCGCTGGTTACGAACATCATCATTCTGCTGGGCGTAATGTGTTCCATTGGCACGACCCTCACGTTGCCGGGCATCGCGGGCGTGGTGCTCACCGTCGGTATGGCGGTGGATGCCAACGTGCTGATTTACGAGCGTATTCGCGAGGAGCTGGCCAAGGGCAAATCCCTGCGCGGGGCCATCGCCGCCGGTTACGCCCGCGCCTTCGGCACCATCTTCGATTCGCACGTCACCACGCTGATTGCGTCCGTTATTTTGATTTTCATGGGCACGGGCGAAGTGAAGGGCTTCGGAGTCACCCTGACCATCGGTGTGGCGGCCAGCCTGTTCACGGCCCTCGTGGTGACCCGCCTGATTTTCAATTTCCTGCTCGACATGAACTGGATCAAATCGCTCCGGATGTTCCACCTGATCCGCGCCACCAAGCTCGATTTCATGAAGCTGGCCAAGCCCGCCTTTATCCTGTCGTGGACCATCATTCTCATCGGCCTGGGGTACGGGATTTTTGAACGCGGTTCGAAATTGTTCGGCGTGGACTTTGCGGGCGGCGACAGCACCAGGTTTAGTTACGCGCAAAAACTGGACGTCGAACAAATCCGTGAGGTGTTGATCGCTGCGGACCAGAAGGATTCCACCATCCAATATGAAAAGGACATGGCCGGGACCGGTGCGGAAACCCTCCGGGTGACCACTTTGCCCGGTTCCGCCGACAAGGTTGCGCGGGCGCTGGCGGAAAAGTTTCCGCAGGCGCAGTTCAAAGTGATCGGCCAGCAACAGGTCGGAGCAGTCGTGGGCGCGGAAATCCTGCAATCGGCCATCATCGCCTGTTTGCTGTCGCTGTTTGGCATCCTGGTTTATGTCGCCTTCCGTTATGAATTCATGTTCGCCATCGGTGCGGTCGTCGCGGTCATTCACGACGTGCTGATGACCGTTGGTTGCTACTGCATCGCCAACGGTGTTTCGGGCCGCGAATTCAATGCCACCGTCGTGGCGGCCATCCTGACCATCATCGGCTTCTCCACCAACGACACCATCGTCATTTTCGACCGGATTCGTGAAGACCTGAAACTGGGGGTGCGCGGCTCGTTCCGGGAAATCATCAACCAGGCGCTCAATCAGACGTTGAGCCGGACGCTCATCACCTCGGGCACGGTGTTTCTTGCCACCACGGCGTTGTACGTTTTTGGCGGCGGCGTCATCAACGATTTCGCGTTCACCTTCCTCATCGGCATTCTCACCGGCACCTATTCGAGCATCTACATTGCCAGCGCGCTGGTGCTCTGGTTGCACAAGGGAGAACGCCCGGCCATTGGCGCCTCGCAGGTGACGATGCAAAACACGAACCCGGCGTCAGCGCGCGTCTGACGCTGCCCAACGATGCTGGGTATTGTCGAAATTACGCCTTGGCATTGGGCGGGCTTCATCCTTTGCGTGCTGTTCTTCCTCGCGCTCGACCTGGGCCTGTTTCATCGCCATGCGCGCGCGGTCAAATTCAGGGAAGCCGCCGCCTGGAGCGCGTTGTGGTTCATCCTGGCCATGGCCTTTGCCGGAGTCATGTTCGCCTGGCGCGGTCGTGAAGAGGCCACTCAATTCACCACCGGTTACATCATCGAACTGTCGCTCTCGATGGACAACGTCTTTGTCATCGCGCTCATCTTCGCGTTTTTTCGGGTGCCGTCACAATATCAGCATCGCGTCCTCTTCTGGGGTATTCTGGGTGCGCTGCTGATGCGCGGCGTGATGATCGCCGCCGGTGCGGCGCTGGTCCAGCGTGTCCAATGGACGCTCTATCTGTTCGGCGCGTTCCTCGTCCTCACCGGCATCAAGATGCTTTTTGCCAAGGATGTGGGGGTGCATCCCGAAAAAAATGTCCTGGTTCGCATGGCGCGAAAATTCTTTCCCGTCACCACCGAGCTGCAGGGCCAGAAATTCCTGGCCCGAATTGACGGCCGCCGTCTGCTCACGCCCCTGGCGCTGGTGTTGCTGGTGGTCGAGACGACCGACCTGATTTTCGCGCTCGATTCCATTCCCGCCATTTTCGCCGTTACCACCAAACCGTTCATCGTTTTCACCTCGAATGTTTTTGCCATCCTCGGCCTCCGTTCGCTGTATTTCCTCCTCGCCGGGGCCATCGGTTATTTCCGTTATCTGAAGGTCGGCCTGTCGGTCGTGCTGGTGTTTATCGGCGTAAAAATGCTAATCGACCCGCATGGCGAGGAGCCGAAACAATTCCAGATCGAAATCCCGACGGGCGTTTCGTTGATGACCGTCGCCACGATCATTTTGATTGCCATTGTGCTGTCCATCATGGTTGCCGAACGGGAGAAACGCACCGGCAACGCCAAGGCGCCAAAACCCTGAGCGATGATGAAATTTCGCTGGTCGCTTGCTCCGCCCCAGCCGCTGCTCGCCGGCCAGTTGGCGGTGCAACTCAAAATTTCACCCTTGCTCGCCCAATGCCTGCTCAATCGGGGCCTCAGCGAACGGGCTGGCATCGAAACCTTTCTTTCGCCCCGCCTCAAAAATCTTGCCGACCCGTTTCTATTGCCCAACATGGCCGCCGCGGTCGATCGCCTGCTCCTTGCCCATGAACATAATGAGCCCCTGGTCATCTTTGGGGATTACGACGTGGATGGGGTCTCCTCCACCGCGTTGTTGCTCGAGGTTTTGCGCCCGCTCGGCTGGCAGGTGGATTATTACCTGCCGCATCGCCTGGACGAAGGCTACGGACTCAGCGCGGATGGCGTCGAGAATTGTCTCAAAAAGTTTCCGGTAAAATTACTGCTGGCCGTGGATTGCGGCTCGACCGCCGTGGAAACCATCCAACAACTGCGTTCACGAGGCGTGGACGTCATCGTCCTCGACCACCATCAGGTTTCATCTCCCGCTCCCGATGCGGTCGCACTCGTCAATCCGCAACTTCAAAGCAGGGCAGGCGTCTCGCCTGCCCCGGACAGGCGAGACGCCTGTCCAGCTTTCACTGAACTTTGCTCCGCCGGGCTCGCGTTTAAACTCGCCCATGCGCTCATCAAGCGCGGACGCGAGACCGGCCTGCCCGGTGCGGCGGAATTTGATTTGCGACCGCTGCTGGACCTGGTGGCGCTGGGCACGATCGCCGATCTTGTGCCGTTGACTGGCGAAAATCGCATCCTGGTTTCCACCGGGTTGCAGCGGCTCAGTACGACCCTGAGGCCGGGCCTGATCGCGCTCAAACAGGTTGCGCAATGTCCGCCCGTTCTCGGAGCTTATGAAGTCGGCTTTCAACTGGGGCCGCGACTGAATGCCGCCGGCCGGCTCGAAACCGCCGGAGAATCGTTGCAGTTGTTGCTGGCACGGGATCCCGCCGTGGCGATGCCGCTGGCGGAAAGTCTTGATTCGCGAAATCGCGAGCGGCAAAAGATCGAACGAGGCATTGTGGAGGAGGTGGTCGGTGCGCTGAAAGCGAAGTTCGATCCAAAGACGGACTTTGTCATTGTTGAAGGACAACTGCTCTGGCACATCGGGGTGGTCGGCATTGTTGCATCGCGCGTGCTCCAGCAATTTTACCGGCCCACGATTATTCTGGGCGGTGAGGGCGGCGAATGGCGGGGTTCGGGCCGCAGCATCGCGGGGTTCGATCTGGCCGCCGCCCTGCGGGAGTGCGACGATTTGCTCGTGCGCCATGGCGGCCATGCGCTGGCAGCGGGCTTGAGCCTGCGACCGGAACGGTTGGACGCGTTTCGGCAACGGTTGAACGAACTGGCCCGGCGGGCGTTGACACCGGAGGATCTGCAGCCGTCCCTGCGCCTGGATGCGGAAACCGGCCTGCATGAAATGACTTTTGAAACGCTCGATGAACTGGCGGGTTTGAAACCCACCGGGCAGGGGAACCCGACGGTACAATTCTGCGCGCGCAACCTCACGCATCAACGCCCATTGCAGCGCATCGGCACGGAGAAACAGCACGTGAAAATGTGGGTGACGGATGGCGGGGTTACGCTCGAGGCCCTTTGGTGGAACGGCGGCGACAAATCCCTGCCGGCGGGCAAGTTCGACCTGGCGTTCGCCCCACAGACCAACGAATTCAACGGTCGCCGCACGGTGCAATTGAAGGTGCTTGATTGGCAGGCCACCGGCGGTTGAGACGTGGCTTGCCGGCGGGCGCCCAGCTTACGTTGGCGGCGATGCCTTGGGATCTGGAACTGTTGTTTCCGCGACCAGGGTCGTTTCGGATGAAGGCAGATTTGTAAAAAACACGGTCATGATGGTCGCAAACCAGGCCAGTAGTATGGGCAAAAGATATCGTCCGGCAACATCGTCGGTGGTGTACGCGATCACGTGGGACAGATTGGTGATGTTCACGAAACTGGAGAATACCAGACTGAAGGCAGCCAGGGCGCCGATCAGCATTGCCAGTGTCCAGATAACAACTTGACGGCGGGCGGGAACCGCAAACCAAAGTGCTGCCGTCATAAACAAACACACCCATGCCAGTCCGAGTGTGGTTTGGTTGAATAGCGACAAAAGACCGTCCCACCTGCCCGTCCAGTGAAGGCTCCCGGTCTCCCCGCTCCAACAGGCGAAATCAGGATTTACAAACAATCGGGCCAGCAGGACCAAAAAGAGCCCGGGCCAGTTTGAAAGCGTGTTGCCGGGATTTTGCAGCGCATAACCAGCCCAGCCCGATTCGAAGTGGAGTGTGGGTATCTGGGCGCGCAAGCAAACGAACGGAAGTGCGGCCAGAAAGCAAAATGCCGGTACTCGCCACGCAGGGAAGGACAGTTTCAAGGAGGGTCGCATGGAAGGTAACAGCAAGAGCCAGCCTCCCGCCAAGGCGAGAAATATAAAGCCCTCGAACTTGGCCATCGCCGCTCCAAATAAAAGTGTCAGTCCCAGGCCAAGCCGGCTTCGGTCCCGTGTTGCCAGCCAGAAGCCGCATTGCACGAAACCGAGGACGGTGAAAAAGATCATGGGCAGCGTGCCGCCTTCCATCTGGACGTATTTTTGGGTGGCAGGCAGCAACAGCAAACCCAGCAGCGCAACCGGAGGCGCCCAAAACCGGCTTTCCCCGCCCCGGCTCAACGAAACCAGCGCACCCATAAGAAACAGCAGCATCCAGGCAGGCCAGAACTTGGTGACAAACTCGTCCACATGTCCAAGCGAGTCGTACGTGGCGGCATGCAATGAAGGTACGAGGGTCGGATAATCGAGATGCGCTGCCGTCAGTCGTGGATTGGAAAACCATTGCACCAGTTCGTGTCCGGTATAGAGATGTATGATTTTCGCCTTGAGCGACCACCCCATCACCGCATCAAATTCAACGAGCCCCTGCAAGCCGGCCAGGCGGAAGAGAATCAGGAACACCAGCAGCCCCGGCAGCAGCAGGGCAATGGTCGCGGGGCGATGAATCATTCGCCGGCCACTGGCGGTAATCCCCGCCCAAAATATTCTGCGGTCATGCCAGATTTCCGCGGCGCTCCCCGCGGCCGCCGCCAGAAAGATCAGATGATATCCATGAAAGCCGCACAGTTTGAGGCACAGTGTGAGCGCGGCCACGATCATCATTCCCAGGCCCAGGGCACAGGCTAGCTGTTCCAGCAGTGGCATCTGGTTGCTCAACCCGGGGAATAAAGGGCGAAACAACCACATTCCGGCCAATGCGGTCAGCAGGGGAAGCAGAAAGGCCATGATGGCATCAGCGCCGGAGCCAAACCAATCCGGGGTGACCGGTTCCTTGATGGGAAATTCACGCCGTGGTCTGAGCAGTCTGAGGGTCAACGTATCATCCGGAGGATAATCCACCACCGCGTCATATCCATGGCCGAGAATTTCCTGGTCTGACCCCGCCGCCTGGCCCACAAAACCGTCCTTGGTCAACCGGGCCGGCTGATCCAGACTCACACCGACTTCACGTGGGAAGAGATAGTAGGCTGTAAAAAAATAATTCCCAATCCTGGTCTGATTGGTGGGACCAGTCATATTGGGTATGAAAACACGCGCATCCTTGGGCAGCACCAAATCGACGTACCGGCATAATCCGGAAGCCGGAACGATCATTTGGTCTCTTTTCACGATGTCGGAAACCTTGGCCAGTTGTCCGGCGCGGACATGGGATTGGTAAATGGACGAAATAATGTCATTATCTCTGGCGTTGCTTCGGCCGTGTTCAACCCATTCGCGAAGGGTTGCTTCCCGGTCGCGATGCAAAAACTGCCACGCCATCACAAGGCAAGTGAAGGTTACCAGGGACAGGCTGACCAGAAACCGACAACGGTTGCTCATGCAATTCAAAAACTCATGTTGGTTCACGCGGAGCGAGAAAACCAGTTCAATGTAAAAGTCTTGGCCCTTCCCTCGGGGGCAACGGCCGTCGTTACGGACACTGCCTTGGTGGTCCCGGTCGATATGGCGTGTCCCATTCTTAGAATTAGCTTGCATTGACTTTGGGAACGATTAAGCTGGCTGTGTCTGTTGGATAACTTGTCCTTCGAGGACTGGAAAATCTTCAGGTGAACGCGGTTCAGTGATGATTTGAGACCCGACGGTCGGGAACAGTCTGGAATAACGGTTAGTCTTGAACAGCAAATCATTAAATGAGCACGAAACTGTTTGTCGGAAATCTTTCCTTCAACACTACAGAAAATGACCTCCAGGAGGCGTTTGCCGCCCACGGCACGGTCGTCGAAGCCAACCTCATGATGGATCGGATGAGCGGCCGCTCCCGCGGTTTTGCTTTTGTCACCATGTCCACCCCGGAGGAGGCGCAAAAGGCCATCCAGGCCATGAACGGGGCAACCTTGGGCGAACGTCAGTTGACGGTGAACATCGCCCGGCCCAAAGAAGAGCGGCCGCACAGCGATCGCGGTCCGCGTCGTGACTTTGGCGGCGGTGGCGGCGGCGGAGGAGGAGGACGTCGGGAACGTTATTGACATACCGCATGCAATTTTGACCGGGGCGACGTTTCATAACAGGCGTCGCCCTGATTTTTGTGGACGTGTAGTCTTTCATCATGGAAGAGCATATACAAATCGAAGGGCGTATTTTGACCGTGCTGGCCGGGACGATGTTTCGCGTGGAACTGGACAACAAACATCTGGTGCTCGCGACCATCTCCGGCAAGATGCGCAAACGCTTTGTCCGGCTCACCGTCGGCGACCGCGTCAAGATGGAGATGTCGCAATACGACCTGAACAAGGCGCGCATCGTCTGGCGGTTGGGCTGAGAAGCAATTTGATTTCGTCCTGTCCGGCGCTTGCGCCCGCCGCGGACAATCTCCACTCTGCAAGGCTGTGAACAGCGCCATTCTCGTCGCCGCCGGCAAAGGCACCCGCATGGGCGCCGGGGTGGACAAATTATTTCTCGAGGTGGCCGGGCGCCCGGTCATGGCGCACACCTGGCAGCGGTTCGATGACGCAAAGTGCATCGGCGAAATCATTCTCGTCGTTCGCCAGGAAATGCAGGAAACCGTTTCCCAATTGACGGAAAAATATCATTTTCAAAAACCATTTCATATCGTTGTGGGTGGGGCGGAGAGTCAGGACTCGGTCTGGAATGGTTTGCAGGCGCTTTCGCCGGCCTCGGAAATCGTGGCGATCCAGGATGCCGCGCGGCCCTGCACCGACGGGGAGTTGATTGCCGCCACCGTCAAGGCGGCGGAAGAAAGCGGCGCGGCGGTGGCGGCCCAGCCGGTCACGGACACCCTCAAGGAGTCCGCCGACGGCCGGTTCATCCAACGCACGCTCGACCGGTCCAGGTTGTGGTCGGTACAAACCCCGCAAACGTTCCGGGTTGAAGTGATCCGCCGCGCGTTGACGGAAGTGCGTCGCCGCGGGCTGATTTTCACGGACGATACGGCGGCCTGCGAATTGATCGGGCAGCCGGTTCGCCTCGTTTCCAGCGTGGCGCCGAATCCCAAAGTCACGGTGGCGGGTGATTTGCCGCTGGTGGAGACCTTGTTGAACGGTCACGTTTGATGCGAGACGGCCGGCACTTCCGCCAGCTCAGCCGGAGGGACGCTTTGTGCTTTCGGAGCATTGCTCTACGCTCCGGTCAAGCAAAGCCGCAGGGTCTTTTGACTTGTGAGCGTGAGTTGTTGGAGTTCATGCTTTGGCATGTTTTCGGCCCAAAACAGCCTGAAGGCTGAACACCAACAGGTATCCCCACAAAACAAAAGACCCTGAGCCAAGCCGTCATCATCGTTTCCAAAAACTTGGTGTCCGGGCGCGATTGTGGTAGCTTGTTGCCCGCTTATGAAAAGACGTTTGATTTATGGATTGGTGGTTGTGGCGCTCGTGTTGAATCTGGCCGTGGGCGCGCGAATCTATCTCGGTTCGGCCCGGGCGGCGGGCAAGCAGGACGCGGTGTATCCAAACCTGGAATTATTTGCCGACGTGCTCGAAAAAGTGCGCAAGGAATATGTGGACGGCCGGGATATGACGTATCACGATCTTGTTTACTCATCGCTCAAGGGCATGGTCGATTCGCTGGATCCGCACAGCGAATTCATGGACGTGGATGATTACCAGCGGTTGCAGAACGACACCGAGGGACAATTCGGCGGGCTGGGGCTGGTGGTTTCAATGCGGGACGGATTTGTGACGATTGTCGCGCCCATGGAGGACACCCCGGGATTTCGCGCAGGAATTTTGTCCGGCGATCGCATCATCAAGATTGACGGCCAGAGCGCGGAAAAAATGTCATTGACGGATGTAGTAAAGCAATTGCGCGGCGAGCCGGGCACGCAGGTGAGGGTGACCATTCAGCGCGCGTCGTCGGACGTGGTGAAGAATTTCACGCTCACGCGGGCCGTCATCAAGATGGACATGGTCAAGGACATTGCCGGCCGCAAGGAATTTCCCCTGGGCGATGACAAAATCGGCTACGTCCGCATCACGGAGTTTGGCGATCAGACCGGGGAGGAACTGGAATCCGCCCTGAACAAACTGAAGGCCACCGGGATGAGGGCGTTGATCATTGATCTGCGTTGGAACCCCGGCGGCCTGCTGGATGAGGCGGTGGAGGTTTGCGGGAAATTTCTGCCCCACGGCCAGTTGATCGTCACCACCGAAGGACGCGATCCGGATCAGAATGCCATCCGTCGCGCCGACGGCCACGGCGATGAATTGAACGGGATGCCGGTGGTGGTGCTGGTCAATCTGGGCAGCGCCAGCGCGGCGGAAATTGTCACCGGGTGTTTGCAGGATCTGCACCGGGCCATCATTCTCGGCGAGAAAACGTTTGGCAAGGGGTCGGTCCAGAGCATATTTCCGCTCAGCGACGGCTCGGCGTTGAAACTCACGACGGCCAAATATTACACGCCCAGCCACAAGGTCATTCATCAGCATGGCATCACCCCGGACATTGAGGTGCCCATGTCCGAGGAGCAGGAAGCCGCCCTGTTGCTGAAGCGCGCGCCCGGTGGAATGGAATCGCTCAGCGAAGCCAACCGCGTCAGTATCGCCAGCCTACATGATCTTCAGATGGATCGGGCCGTGGATTTGCTCCGGGGCATTCTGCTTTACAATGTGCTTAACGATGGGGGATCGCCCAGGAATCCTGAAAAGATGGCGATCAAATGAAATGAGATCTCGGCAACCGGCGTGGTGGCTTTCGGCAGAAAGCCGAACGATTCAATTTTCCGAAGTGATGCGGCGGTCTGCCGACACGCCGCTACAATAAACATGACTCTTTTGGCCCTTGAAACTTCCTGCGATGAAACCAGTGCCGCGATCGTGCGCGAAGGCAGGGTTTTGTCCAATACGGTCGCCTCCCAGATCAAGCTCCACGCTGAATATGGCGGGGTGGTGCCGGAACTCGCCGCCCGGGAACACCTCCGAAACCTGATCCTGGTGGTTCAAACCGCATTGCGTGATGCGGGCGTGACCATGGAACAACTCGATGCCATCGCGGCCACGCAGGGGCCCGGATTGCCAATGGCGTTGCTGGTTGGATTCAAAGCGGCCCAGGCTGTTGCCTTTACCTTGCGGAAGCCCTTTGTGGGCATCAACCATCACGAAGCGCATTTGTATTCGCCATGGATTGTGGGTGATGACGGTGCCTTCGCCGCCAACTTTCCTGATTTTCAGCCGAATCTTTCGCTCATCGTCAGCGGCGGGCATACGATGCTCGTGCTGGTGGAATCGGAATTGAAACATCGGGTGCTCGGCTCGACGGCGGATGACGCGGCCGGCGAATGTTTTGACAAAACCGGCAAGCTGATGGGCTTGCCATATCCTGCCGGCCCGGAAATTGACCGGCTGGCAGAGCAGGGGAATCCCAAGGCGTTTGACTTCCCCCGGCCGATGCTAAACGATCCCGGTGACGATTTCAGTTTCAGCGGTCTGAAAACCTCTGTGCGTTATTTTCTCCGCGATCACCCGGACCTTTTGAGCGATGCGCAGAAGGTTCGCGACCTGTGTGCCAGCGTCCAGGCGGCGATTGTTGAGGTGCTCGTGAAGAAGACCATTCGCGCCGCAAAACGCGAAGGCGTCCGCTGCGTGACCGCTTCCGGTGGCGTGACCTGCAACCGCGCCCTGCGTACCGGACTGGCCCGGGCCTGCGAACGCGAGGGTTTCAAGCTGCGACTGGCGGACACAAGTTTCTGCACGGACAACGCCGCGATGGTGGGGGTGTTGGCGGAATACAAACTGCGACATGAGGTGGCCGATACCTCCCTGGATGCGGAAATCCAGCCGGGCATGGCATTGATCTGACTTTTTCAGAATGTGAGGCTGAGGCCTCAACGCACTCCCACATAAATGAGACTGCAATGTTTGGGAGCGCCGGCGCTCCCAGGAGACGAAAGAACAATCGTGCAAAAATCCTTTCGCCAGAAGGTTCCTCCGCCCGTTACGATTGGGGCGCATGGCCGACCGGCTGCCCATTTACGAAATCGAATCCGACATCGTCGCTGCACTCAAAGCGACGAAGCGGCTCATCCTTCAGGCACCGACCGGTTCCGGCAAATCCACCCAGGTGCCGCAGATGCTCCTCAAACACGGTTTGTTGGGCAACGGACAGGTGGTGATTCTTCAGCCGCGCCGGCTGGCCGCCCGGTTGCTGGCGTCACGCGTCGCGCAGGAGCTGGGTGTGGAGCTGGGCCGCGAGGTTGGCTATCAGGTCCGATTCGAAAATTGCGTGAGCGACGCCACGCGCGTCAAATTCGAAACCGAGGGCATCCTGCTCCGGCAGCTGATCCGGGATCCGGCGTTGCGCGG
>Ga0265337_1000769_pt1 | contig 16920 bp, 13 predicted proteins | sample 42122metaG_FD_192441 | JGI IMG/M metagenome (GOLD analysis project Ga0265337, IMG submission 192441) | Rhizosphere microbial communities from Carex aquatilis grown in University of Washington, Seatle, WA, United States - 4-21-22 metaG | ecosystem: Host-associated > Plants > Roots > Rhizosphere >... | reverse complement strand
CACCGCCGGCGTGTTCGGCGCGGCGCTGGTGGCGATATTCGCCGGCGCGATCTCGCAGGCCTTCGAGGGCGCGGGCCAAGAGCTGTTCAATGCCAGCGTGCTCGGCATCGCCGTGGTCATGCTGATGTGGCACAACGCCTGGATGGCGCGGCACGGCCGCGAAATCGCCGAGGAGATGCAATCGATCGGTATGGCGGTGAGCGAAGGCGCCAAACCGCTCACCGCGCTCGCCATCGTGGTGGGGCTGGCGGTGCTGCGCGAAGGCTCCGAGGTGGTGCTGTTCCTGTACGGAATTTTCGCGTCCGGCACCTCGGGCGCGGCCTTGCTGGTGGGCGGCGTGCTCGGCATCGCCGCCGGCGCGGCCTTCACCGGGCTCACTTATGTCGGCCTGCTGGCGATCCCGACCCGCTACATTTTCTCGGTGACGAGCTGGCTGATCGCGCTGCTCGCCGCCGGCATGGCGGCGCAATCGGTGCAGTTCCTCAATAATGCCGGCGTGCTGGTCGCGCTCGACCGCACGGTCTGGGACACGTCCTGGCTGCTGTCGGACGGCAGCCTGTTCGGCAAATTGCTGCACACTCTGATCGGCTACACCGAACGGCCGACCGAAATGCAGTTGATGACTTATATCGCGACGCTGTTCGCGATGTTCCTGCTGATGCGGCTGGCGCGCCCGGCGCCGCGCAATCCCGTAGCCGCCTAACGGCGTTTCCCACCTAAAGCGGCGAAGGCCGCGTCCGGCGCGTTGTCGATCAGCTTGAGCAGCGCGCGCGCCGGCCCGCGCGGGTGGCGTTTGCCCTGCTCCCAATTGCGCACGGTTTCGATCGGCACCTCGATCTTTTCGGCAAAGGCCGCCTGCGTGAGCCCGCAGCGCGCCCGCACCTGGCGCACGAACGAGGCCGGGTCGGAATGATCGACGGTTCTCTCGCTGCCGTCCGGCATGATCTCGACGATCCGCCCATCGGCCTTCAGCCGCACCCGCATCATGGCTAAGCCTCCTCGCATTCGAGTCGGCCAATGGACTACCTGATTCGGGACCGGTAAAAGTTAATGGTGAGAAGCGCTACCTTGTCTTCTCGAAAATCTCCCGGCCGATCAGCATGCGCCTGATCTCGCTGGTGCCCGCCCCAATCTCGTAGAGCTTGGCGTCGCGCAGCAGGCGCCCGGTGGGGAAATCGTTGATGTAGCCGTTGCCGCCCAGGCACTGGATCGCTTCCAGCGCCATCCAGGTGGCACGTTCGGCGGCATACAAAATGGCGCCGGCGGCGTCCTCGCGCGTGGTGCGGCCCTCGTCGCAGGCCTTCGCCACCGTGTAGACGTAAGATCGGGCCGCGTTCATGGTCACATACATGTCGGCGAGCTTGGCCTGCATCAACTGAAAGCGCCCGATCGCCTGACCGAACTGCTGGCGCTCGTGCACATAGGGGATCACCACGTCCATGCAGGCCTGCATGATGCCCAAAGGCCCTGCCGCCAGCACCACGCGTTCGTAGTCGAGGCCCGACATCAGTATGTTGACGCCGTTGCCGACCGCGCCCAGCACGTTCTCCTCCGGCACCGCGCAGTCGGTGAACACCAGCTCTGAGGTGTCGGAGCCGCGCATGCCGAGCTTGTCGAGCTTCTGCGCCGGCGCGAAGCCTTGCATCCCCTTCTCGACGATGAAGGCGGTGATGCCGCTTGCGCCGGCGGTGCGGTCGGTCTTCGCATAAACAACAAGTGTGTCGGCGACCGGGCCGTTGGTGATCCACATTTTCGAGCCGTTGAGAATGTAGCGGTCGCCCTTTTTGTCGGCGCGCGTGCGCATCGATACCACGTCGGAGCCGGCGCCCGGCTCCGACATGGCGAGCGCGCCGACATGCTCGCCGGAAATCAGCTTGGGCAGATATTTCTTCTTCTGCGCGGCATTGCCGTTGCGGCTGAGCTGGTTGACGCACAGGTTGGAATGGGCGCCGTAAGACAGGCCGACCGCGGCGGAAGCGCGCGATATTTCCTCCATCGCCACGCAATGCTCGAGATAGCCCAGACCGGAGCCGCCGTATTCCTCCTCGGCCGTGATGCCGTGCAAGCCGAGCGCGCCCATTTCCGGCCACAGATCGCGCGGGAACGTATTGTCGCGGTCGATCGCCGCGGCGCGCGGCGCGATGCGGTCCTGCGCGAAATCGTGCGCGGTCTTGCGCAGCATTTCGACGTCGGGCCCGAGGCCGAAATCGAAGCCCGCCCAGGCATTGGGGATCATTGCTTGGTCTCCGGCAGATTGGAGACGACTCTATAGGCTTGCGCTCACGCTGTCAGCGTCGCGGGCGACAGCGGTGGCGGCAGCATTCTCCCGCTACCGCCGGATTTGCCCTGTCCCAGCAGCCGGTCGATCGCCTTGGCCGGCGCCGGCTTGGCGAACAGGTAGCCCTGCATCTCGTCGCAGCCGGCCAGCCGCAGCAGCACGCGCTGCTGCTCGGTCTCCACGCCCTCCACCACCACCGTGAGGCCGAGCGCGCGGCCGAGCGCGACAATCGCCTGGATGATCACCCCGCCATTGGCTGAACTGCCGAGCGCGGTCACGAAACTGCGGTCGATCTTAAGCTTGTCGAGCGGGAAGCGTTGCAGATAGCCCAAATTCGAATAGCCGGAGCCGAAATCGTCCAACGCAATGCGCACGCCGAGCGCATGCAAATCCTCGATGCGCTTGACCATCTCGTCCGGATTGTCGATCAGCACGCCTTCGGTGATTTCCAGCATCAGCCGCGCCGGCGGCACGCCGCTCTCGGCCAGGGCCGAGCGCACCAGCTCGACGATAGCGCGATCGCGCACCTGCAGCGGCGACAGGTTCACCGCCACATAGAGACCGGGCCAGCGCTTCGCTTCGCTGAGCGCGCGCCGCAGCACGAAGGCGCCGAGCGCGTCCATCAGGCCCATCTGCTCGGCGACCGGGATGAAGACCGCCGGCCCGATCGGCCCGCGCGTGGCATGGGTCCAGCGCAACAGGGCTTCGACGCCGACGATGCGCGCGCCCTGCGACGACACGATCGGCTGATAGTGCAGCTCCAGCTCGTTGGCGCTGAGCGCGCGCGGCAATTCGCGCTGGATGAACTTCTGGTCGGTCGACACGGTGTCGATCGCGCGCTCGAAACCGACGATGGCGCCGGGGCCTTTTTTGGCGGCCGCACGCAGCGCCAGCCCGGCCCGGCGCGTCAGCTCGCCGCGGGTGGTGGCATGGCGAGGCGCCTGCGCGAAGCCGGCGTGCGCGCTGATGCGCACCACGGTATCGATCCAATGCGGGCGAGCGATCGCCTCGAGCGCGGCGCGGATGACGGCGCCGGCATCGACGCCGCCGCCAGCCGTGAACGCCACCGCGAACTCGTCGCTGCCGATGCGGCCGCACACGGCCTGCGCCGGCAGCGCTTCTCGCAGCCGGGTGGCCACCGCCACGATCAGTTCGTCGCTGCCGAGCACGCCGAGTTGCGCGTTGACGTCGGCCATGCCGTCGAGCTCGATGAGGGCGAAAGTCGTGACGTCGTCGCCAGCGCGCTCGGCCAATGCGAGGTCGAGCAATTCGAGCGTCTTGCCGTGGTTCGGCAGACCGGTGAGCTTGTCCGCGTCGGCGGCGCGGCGCGCCTGCTGCTCGCTCGCCGCCAGTTCGCGCCGCGCGCGGGCGAGCTGCGCCAGCGAAATTCCGGCGAAGCCCACCAGCACGATGGCGATGGCGGCGATGAACGGCATCAGCCGCTGCATCGCCCGTAGCATCGGATGGGCCTTGTCCCAGGTCAGAAAGCCGGCGATGCGGCCTTGCGCATCCATCACCGGCTGCATCTCACGCTCGCTTGCGCCCGGATCGATTTCGAATTTGAGGCCCTCGAGGCCGACGCTCTGCTCGATCATGCGCACGAAACGCGGATCGACCGCGTCGGCTTTTCCGAACAGGTTGCGGAATTCAGCCGTCGCGTTGCGCAGCGCGGCGCGCTGCTCCGACCACAGCCGCTCGTCGCTCTGGCGCGCTACCTCAAAGCCGATGGCGCCGGCGAGCAAAGTCGCGCCCATGGCGAGGGCCGCGAGCACGACGATCAGCTGCGAGGCCGACAACATGCGTTTGGCGCGCGCGCGCGGTGTGGCGCCCGCGCGCCGGCGCTTGAGCCATGCCAGCAGCGAGCGGCCAGGCTGCGCGCCCGCCGCTTGCGTTATGACCTCGCCGTCCACAGGACACTCCCCGCGCTACGCTGCGGAATCCCGAAAAGACGCTAGGGATTTAGCGTTAATGGCGGGTCAGCAAACAAGGTGAACGAATTATGAGCGCAGGCTTGCCGGCCGGCGGATGATGCGGTCAATTGCGAAATCTCAGGACGCCCCATGATACGCATCCTTGCCATCGCGGCGATCGCCGCCAGCCTGCCATTGGCCGCTCTGGCTGCGCCCTGCCCGGGCAATCCGGACGCGCTCGGCACCGAGCGCGTGCTCGCGGTCGACGCCGCTAGCACGCCGCGCCTCGGCCGCAAGCAGTTCCCGCATACCTTGCCGCTCCAGCGCAAGGAGCTGGTGCTCACCTTCGACGACGGACCCTGGCCGGGCACCACGCCGAAAGTCCTGAACGCGCTCAAGCATGAATGCGTGCGCGCCACGTTCTTTTTGCTCGGCCGCAATGTCGCAGCGCACCCGGACATCGCGCGGCGCGAACTGGCCGAGGGCCACAGCCTCGGTCACCACACGTTTTCGCACCCCCTGCTCGCCCGCATTGCGCCGGCCAAGGCGGAGGCCGAGATCGACCGCGGCATCGCCGAAGACGAACGCGTGCTTTACGGCCGGCACGGCAGCGATCCGACCACGCCGTTCTTCCGCTTTCCCGGTTTTGCCGCAAACCGCGCACTGCTCGACCGCTTGCAGGCTCGCCACATCGTGGTGTTCGGCGCCGACGTCTGGGCCAGCGACTGGCTGCCGATGGGCCCTGCCCAGGAATTGCAGCTGATCCTGGCGCGAATCGAGCGCCTCGGCAGCGGCATCGTGCTGTTCCATGACACCAAGGTGCAGACGGCCCGGATGCTCCCCGCCCTGCTGCGCGAGCTCAAACGACGCGGATACCGCATCGTTCACGTCGTCCCGGCCGCAAACCAGGGCATTTCGCGCTAAGGCGGCGCTGTTCTTTGCTAAACCTTAGGAAAAACAGCGGCATGATGAACCTGTGGGCTGCCTTAGTCGGTTAATTAGCCGTTAATGTTGAGATTCGTAATTTCTGAAAGCCGCGCTATTCGGGGGTAGAAGGCGCGAACGTCGGGGCTGGGGAAACGTTATGCGTCTTGTCGCGGGGGGTTGTTTTTTGCTGGCCGCAGCTTTGGGGCCGGCCATGGCTGGCGAATTGGCGGCCGAATGCCCGGGCCATCCGGAGGCGCTCGGCACGTCGCGTGTGCTCACCATCAGCCCGGACGACTTCAAGCTCATCGGTAGCATCCAGTACAAGCAAACGCTGCCGCTCGCCGACCATGAGGTGGTGCTCACCTTCGACGACGGCCCGATCCCGCCCTATTCCAACAGCATCCTCGACACGTTGGACTCGCAATGCGTGAAGGCGACCTATTTCATGGTCGGCGAGATGGCGCATGCTTATCCGGCCATCGCGCGGCGCATCTACAATGCCGGCCATACCATCGGCACGCATAGTCAGCACCATCCGTACGCCTTCCAGAACTTGTCGATGCAGCGGATCGAAAGCGAGGTTGACGGCGGCATCGCGTCGATCGACGCCGCGCTCGGCGATCCGAAAGCGGTGGCGCCGTTCTTCCGCATCCCCGGCCTAGGCCGTACCAATGCGATAGAGCACTACCTGGAGGGCAAAGCGCTGGTGACCTGGAGCGCCGACATCGACACCAATGACTGGTGGCGCGGCACCAGCGCGAGCCAGCTCGTCAAACGCGCCATGCGCCGGCTGAATGAAAAAGGCCGGGGTATCCTGCTGATGCACGACATTCATCCCGCCACCGCGATGGCGTTGCCGACGCTGCTCAAGGAACTCAAGAGCCAGGGCTATCACGTGGTGCAGGTGGTGCCGACCGGCGAGCGGCCGGCGGCGTTACCCGAATTGGTAGCCTCGCCTGCCGAGGACAAGGGCAACTGGCCGCGGGTGCTGAAAACCAGCGCCAGCACCACCAGCGATGAAACGCCGCTGCGCCACCGCATCAAGAGGGCCCGCGCCAGCGCTCATGCGGCGTTGCGCCACCGCATCAAGAAGGCGCACGCCGGCAAGCGTCATCGTCCGGCCGCGGTCGCGAGCATGCCGGCGTCCGATCACGCCGCATCCCGCGCCTCGCAACAAAGCCAATTCTAGCGCCCGCTTTCGCCGAGTTTTCAGAAAGCCAGTGCGCTCGCGCGCAGATCTCAACGAATTTCAAAAATCATCGCGTGATGTGCGCCGCCGTCACCACCTTCTTAAACAGCGCCGTCATCGCCTGCGATATTCCATCGGTCGGGCTCACTTCAAAATAATATCCGGGCGACGCACAGCTCTGCATATTCGCGGCGATCTGGCTATTAACGGATGGGCCGTATGGCCCCTTATTAAACGGATCGATCCAGCTCATGTACCAACCATTGGTCGGCAACGCCAAATAGGTGGTGTAGAGCACGGCGATTTTAATGCCACGGTCTTTCATGGCCGTGCATGAAGCTACATTGAGCGGCTCTTGGCATCTTATGTAATTTTGTTTGGTTTGCGGGTCTTGGCCCGCGCTTGTCGGTTGCGAGCAAGTTATACCGGCGGCGTCAGCAACCCCGTCGGAGACGAAAAAGAGTATTTTCTGCGGCGACGACGGCGAAGTGCCATCGCCCGGGACCGCAATGATGCTGTTGATGGCCGGAAGGACACCATCGAAATTGGTATCGGTATCGCTGGCGTAATTCTGGTAGGGAACCGTCATCAGGTCGATATTCGCCGCCGCCGTCTTCGCGCTCGAGAGACTGGACGACAGCGGAAAGATTTTCGACAGGCCGGCGCTGCTGGCGGACGCACCGAACGTATAGATCGCCGCGCGAAACTGGTTGGGAACCGTCTGCGTCGCGTTCGCGGTATCCATGAGCTGTTGCGTCGCGCTCCGCACTACATCGATACGCATTGTTACACCGAGCTTTTTTGCTAGCCCATAATAATCGTTCGGGGATATATCCAATTCGTGGCATGCGAACGCGCATTTATCCGGCGTATTATTGACCATGATGGTCACGTCAGCCGGCGTCGCGCCAACACCCATCGATGGGGTGTTGTCGAGCAACAGGTAGAAATCGATGTAGGTTGGAATCGCGGACGCCGCCGTCGACGATCCGGCAATGGCGATGTTATTGTACCCTACGATCCCCATGAAGGCGGTTGGAACGCTTGCCGTATAGTTCACCACCGCGGTGCGACCGGTTCCGCCGTCGGTCACCTTGGCTGAAACCGTGCTTAGGCTGCCGCGCTTGAGCGAAGCGGCTTGCGCTTTAAAGAATTTGACCGCGTTCGTTTGTTCCTTCGCGGCGGAAAGCGACAAGGCGGATTGACTAACCGCCGACAGCGACGCCGCGTCGGCAATCTGATCAAGCATTGCCTTCGTTCGGTTGGCCAGGCTGTAATCGACGGCGGCGCCGACCGACAAAATGATCGGGATCGCCGCAATGCCAAACGTGATGGCGACATTGCCGCGGCTCTCGCGCTGGAACGCCGCCAAAATGCGGGCAAGTCGCGGAAACATTTTGCAGGATCCTGCAACGATGAAATGTCTCAATATATTGCGGCTAGATGTTTAAGCTCCTGTTAAAGTTCGTGTCTGCGCGCCGGCAGGACCGCGTTCGCAAGACACGCGAATCCAATCAGACGGCGATAAATAGTCGTGCTCGCGGGAGCTGATTTGTTCCCGGTCGGCATTGCATCGCCTAGGCACGGATAAAGACTGACTCGGCCGCATGAATGGCAATACCGCCAGCTATTTGCAGCGCTAAAATTCTACACTTCGGGGCCTGGACATTCGCCGCAATGCGCTGACAATGCCGCCGCTAGGGGTGCGTATGAGTAGCGATATAATCCTCGAAACAGAGGATTTGACTAAGGAATTTGCCGGATTTATCGCCGTCAACGGCGTCAGCCTGCGCGTCAAGCGCCGGACCATCCATGCTTTGATCGGTCCCAACGGCGCCGGCAAGACCACCTGCTTCAATATGCTGACCAAGTTCCTCAGTCCGACGCGCGGGCGCATTGTCTATAACGGCCATGACATCACCGCGCTGCCGCCGGCCGAAGTGGCGCGACTCGGACTGGTGCGCTCGTTCCAGATCTCCGCCGTGTTCCCGCACATGACCGTGCTGGAAAACGTGCGCATCGCGCTGCAGCGCCAGCGCGGCGGCTCTTTCGATTTCTGGCGCTCGGCTTCCGTTCTCGACCGGTTCAACGAGCGGGCGATGGCGCTGATCGAAGACGTCGGGCTTACCTCATTCGCCGATTGGGCCGCCGTCGAACTGCCTTATGGCCGCAAGCGCGCCTTGGAAATCGCCACCACGATTGCGCTCGACCCGGAAATGCTGCTGCTCGACGAACCGACGGCGGGCATGGGGCACGAGGACATCCAGCGCATCGCGGAATTGATCAAGCGCGTCGCCGCCGACCGCACCGTGCTGATGGTCGAGCATAATCTGTCGGTGGTGGCCGATCTGTCCGATCACATCACGGTACTCACGCGCGGTCGCGTGCTCGCCGAAGGCGACTACGAAGCGGTCTCCAACAACACGGAAGTGCGCGAAGCCTACATGGGAGTGGGGCATGCTTGATGCGCGCAACGCCCTGCTCGCGGTCAAGGACCTGCAAGCCTGGTATGGCGAGTCGCACATCCTGCACGGCGTGAATTTCGACGTGCACGAAGGCGAGGTGGTGACCCTGCTCGGCCGCAACGGCGCCGGCAAAACCACGACGTTGAAATCGATCATGGGGATGGTCGGGCGGCGCCAAGGCTCGGTGCGCTTCGAGGGCCAGGAACTGATCGATCGCTCGTCGGATCAGATCGCGCGCGCCGGCATCGCGCTCTGCCCCGAGGAGCGCGGCATCTTCGCCAGCCTCAATGTCGAGGAAAATCTCCTGCTGCCGCCGGTGATCCGGCCGGGCGGGCTCTCGCTCGAGCGCATCTTCGAATTGTTTCCCAATCTCTACGAACGGCTCGGCTCCAGCCAGGGCACCAAGCTATCCGGCGGCGAACAGCAGATGCTCGCCATCGGCCGCATCCTGCGCACCGGCGCCCGGCTGTTGCTGCTCGACGAGCCGACCGAGGGTCTCGCCCCCGTCATCATCCAGCAGATCGGCAAGACCATCCGCTCGCTCAAGGAACAGGGCTTCACCATTCTCCTGGTCGAGCAGAATTTCCGCTTCGCGGCGACGGTCGCGGACCGTTACTACGTCATGGAATATGGGCGTATCATCGATCAGTTCGCCACCAGCGAACTGGACGCCAATGTCGAGAAGCTGCACGATTATCTCGGAGTGTAACAAAAAGGTGCCTCAGGGCACGCAACGAGGGGGAAACGTCAATGAAACGAACTATGAGTTTGGCGGCCCTTGCCATCCTATTGGCCTGCGGCGCCGCCAGTGCCCAACAGATCAACGTCAAGATCGGCGTGCTCACCGACATGTCGAGCCTTTATGCGGACGCCACCGGCCCCGGCTCGGTCGCCGCCGCCAAAATGGCGATCGCCGACTTCACCAAGACTCACCCCAATGTGAAGGTCGAGCTGGTCAGCGGCGACCATCAGAACAAACCGGATGTCGGTTCGCAAATCACCAACCAGTGGTACGACGTCGACAAGGTCGACGTCGTCGTCGACGTGCCGAATTCGGGCGTGGCGCTGGCGGTGAGCCAAATCACCGCCACCAAGAACAAGGTGTTCGTCGTCTCCGGCGCTGCGAGTTCCGACCTCACCGGGCCGAAGTGCAATGCCAACACCGTGCACTGGACCTATGACACCTGGATGCTGGCCAACGGCACCGGCAAGGCGATGGTGAAGACGGGTGGCGACACCTGGTTCTTCCTCACGGCCGACTATGCCTTCGGCTATGCGCTCGAGCGCGACACCGCGGCGGTGGTGGAAAAGAACGGCGGCAAAGTGCTCGGCAAGGTGCGCCATCCGCTCAACACCAACGACTTCTCGTCGTTCCTGCTGCAGGCGCAGGCTTCCAAAGCCAAGGTCATCGGGCTCGCCAATGCCGGCGGCGACACTATCAACTCGATCAAGCAGGCGTCCGAATTCGGCATCGTCAAGGGTGGCCAGAGTCTCGCCGGCCTGCTGGTGTTCGCCACCGACATCAATGCGCTCGGCCTGCAAACCGCCCAGGGCCTGTTCCTGACCGAGACCTGGTACTGGGACTTGAACGACGCCAGCCGCGCCTGGACCAAGCGCTGGCACAAGGAGCGTGGCGCCGACAACAAATATCCGGCCATGAACCATGCCGGCGTTTATGCCGGCATCACGCACTACCTGAAGGCGGTCGTTGCGCTCAAGAGTGCGGCCGACGGCAAGGCCGTGGTGGCGCAGATGAAGAAGATGCCGACCGACGATCCTCTATTCGGCAAGGGCAGCGTCCGCGCCGATGGCCGCGTCATACACCCGGCCTATCTGTTCGAGGTGAAGAAGCCGGAAGAGTCGAAATATCCCGGCGACTTCTATAAGACCCGCGCTACCATTCCGGCGGACGAGGCCTTCCGGCCACTCAAGGAAGGCAACTGCCCGCTGGTGAGCGGCTAGACTGAAGCGATCCATAACAACAAGGAGGAATGCACATATGAGAAAAACTTTAGGGCTGGCGGTCCTCGCCGCCGCGCTCGCTTGCGGAACGGCCAGTGCCCAGCAGGTCAATGTCAAGATCGGCGTGCTCACCGATATGTCGAGCCTTTATTCCGACATCGGCGGTCCGGGCTCGGTTGCCGCCGCCAAGTTGGCAATCGCCGATTTCACCAAGGCCAACCCGAACGTCAAAGTCGAACTGATCTCCGGCGATCATCAAAACAAGCCGGACGTCGGCTCGCAGATCGCCAATCAGTGGTACGACGTCGAAAAGGTTGATCTCATCATCGACACGCCAAATTCCGGCGTGGCGTTGGCCGTCACCGAGATCACCAAATCGAAAAACAAAGTCTTCATCAATTCCGGCGCGGCCTCGTCCGATCTCACCGGCGCTAAATGCTCGCCCAATACCGTTCACTGGACCTATGACACCTGGATGCTGGCGAACGGCACCGGCAAAGCCATCGTGAAGACCGGCGGCGACACCTGGTTCTTCCTTACCGCCGACTACGCCTTCGGCCATGCGCTCGAACGCGACACCATGGCCGCGGTCGAAGCCAACGGCGGCAAGGTGATCGGCAAGGTCCGCGTCCCGATCAATACCAACGACTTCTCGTCGTTCCTGCTGCAGGCGCAGGCGTCCAAGGCCAAAATCATCGGTCTTGCGAACGCAGGCGGTGATACCATCAACTCGATCAAGCAGGGCGCCGAATTCGGTATCGTCAAGGGCGGGCAGAAGTTTGCGGGATTGCTGGTGTTTGCGAGCGACGTCAACGCGCTCGGCCTGGCGACCGCGCAGGGCCTCACTCTGACGGAAACCTGGTACTGGGACATGAACGACGCCAACCGGGCCTGGACCAAGCGCTGGCAGACGGAACGTGCCGCGGCGGGCAAGTTCCCGACCATGGTGCAGGCCGGCGTCTATTCCGGCGTCACGCACTACCTCAAGGCGGTCGCCGCGCTGAAGAGCGCGGCCGACGGCAAGGCCGTTGTCGCCAAGATGAAGGAAATGCCGACCGACGATCCGCTGTTCGGCAAGGGCACCATCCGCGCCGATGGCCGCAAGCTGCACCCAGCCTATCTGCTCGAGGTGAAGGCACCGGCGGACTCGAAATACCCCGGCGATTTCTACCATGTGCGCGCCACCATCCCGGCGAACGAAGCTTTCCGTCCGCTCAAGGACGGCAACTGTCCGCTGGTCAGCGGCTGATCGTGACGGCAATCGAGGGGCGGGCCTTGTGGCCCGCCCTTTCCGCCTGACGGAGCGTTTGCGTGTTTGAAATTTTCGGCATCCCTTCAACAGCGCTGTTCGGACAGCTCCTGATCGGGCTGATCAACGGCTCGTTCTATGCGCTGTTGAGCCTCGGGCTGGCCGTGATCTTCGGCATGCTCAACATCATCAATTTCAGCCACGGCGCCCAGTACATGATGGGCGCCTTCGCCGCCTATCTGCTGCTGCAATATTCCGACATCGGCTATTGGCCGGCGCTCATCGTCGCGCCCGTGCTGGTCGGCATCACCGGCGTCATCGTCGAGCGGCTGTTCCTGCAATGGCTCTACAAGCTCGACCACCTCTATGGCCTGTTGTTGACCTTTGGGCTCGCGCTGATCATCGAGGGCGTGGCCCGCAATCATTTTGGCTCGGCCGGCATGCCCTACACCGTGCCGGAATCGCTGCAGGGCGGCCGCAATCTCGGCTTCATGTTTCTTCCCAATTACCGCGCCTGGGTGATCGTGGCGTCGCTCGCGATCTGCTTCGTCACCTGGTTCGTGATTGAGCGCACGCGGCTCGGCGCCTACCTGCGCGCCGCCACCGAGAATCCGAGCCTGGTGCGCGCCTTCGGCATCAACGTCCCGCGCATGATCACGCTGACGTATGGCTTCGGCGTCGCGCTCGCCGCATTTGCCGGCGTGATGGCGGCGCCGATCTACAACGTGTCGCCGCAGATGGGCTCCGAGCTGATCATCGTCGTGTTCGCGGTGGTGGTGATCGGCGGCATGGGGTCGATCCTGGGCGCTATCGTCACCGGTTTCGGCCTCGGGGTGATCGAGGGCCTGACCAAGGTGTTTTTCCCCGAGGCGTCGAACACCGTGATCTTCGTCATCATGGCGATCGTGCTGCTGGTCCGCCCGGCCGGCCTGTTTGGGCGGGGCAGCTGATGGAGCGCGCCGTCGATCCCTTGCAGAGCGCACAGTCCACGGTGCTTCCGGCGAGCAAAACCATTGCCTTCGCCATCATGGTGGTCGCGCTGGTGGCGGCGCCGTTTTTCACCTATCCGCTGTTCCTGATGCAGGCGATGTGCTTCGCGCTGTTCGCGTGCGCCTTCAACCTGCTGATCGGCTATGTCGGCCTGCTGTCGTTCGGCCATGCGCTCTATTTCGGCTGGGCGAGCTATCTCTCGGCCTATGCCGCGAAGGCCTGGGGCTTCACGCCGGAGCTTGCGATCCTCACCGGGACCGCGACCGCCGCACTTTGCGGTCTTGCTGCCGGCTCGCTGGCGATCCGCCGCCAGGGCATCTATTTCGCCATGATCACGCTGGCGCTGGCGCAGATGATGTATTTCTTCGCGCTGCAGGCGAAGTTCACCGGCGGCGAGGACGGCATCCAGGCGGTGCCGCGCGGCTATCTGTTCGGCCTCATCGACCTGCACAACGAAACGGCGATGTATGTCGTGGTGCTGGTGATTTTCCTCGCCGGGTTCCTGTTCATCTACCGCATCGTTCATTCGCCCTTCGGCGAAGTGCTCAAGGCGATCCGCGAGAACGAGCCGCGCGCGATCTCGCTCGGCTACAAGACCGACCGCTACAAGCTCGTGGCCTTCGTGCTGTCGGCGACGCTGGCCGGCTTGGCGGGCTCGACCAAGGCGATCGTGCTGCAACTGGCCTCGCTCACCGACGTCAATTGGCCGATGTCGGGCGAGGTCGTGCTGATGACCCTGGTCGGCGGGCTCGGCACCATTTTCGGCCCCATCGTCGGGTCGTTCGTAATCCTGCTCATGCAGTACAAGCTCGCCATCGTGGGCGAGTGGGTGCTGGTGATTCAAGGCGTGATTTTCGTCGCCTGCGTGCTGTTGTTCCGCCGCGGCATCGTCGGCGAGATCGCCAACCGGCTGCGCATCCGGCTTTGACAACGTCGCGGCCAAACGGCGGCCCGCCTCGATAAGACGTTGAAATACCGATTATAATTTGATTGGTGCGGCCAAGAGAAGTGGGACAGATAAGCAATTTCAGTTAGTTGGACAAAGGTGAGGGCGAAAAGGGACCTTTGAAGGGCAAAGGTTATTTTCAGCGGCGCCCTCACCTTCTCCGTATCGCTAAACCAATCCATCGCCTTTGCAGTCAATTTTTTATCCGACGCATCCGGTCGGCTGCACTAAGCTGAAAAGCAGACCCCACGTCCTTCCTCTGGCGCAGCGCGTCAATTCAGACGCATACCCTGGATGTCCGTTTTTGGGGAATAACGGACAAATTTTGATTTTGGGCCGCGACGGTTTGTCCGCTTATGACCCAACGCGGACATTAGCCGCCTCAGCACCATCGATGAATGAAAGCCAGTCGAAAAAAGAAAGACCGCCTCGTGGCGGTCTCTCCGAAATCCGATCAGGTGCTTTGATCAGGCTGCCATAGCGGTCCTTCTGGCGTTACCCGGCATTTTCTCTACGATCTGAATGCGAATCGCCTCCTCGATGCGCCTAAGTGCATTTTCAGCTTCGGCCGCTCGCGCTTCAGCAATTCTTGCTCGCTGCTCAGCAACGGATAGTTGTGCTTCAGCGGCAGCTATGCGGGAGGCCGTTTGCTCCACTACCTTTTCTACTTCTTGCAGCCTAACGCTGAGCTCATTTTCAAGCCTATCGCTGAACTCTCTAATCCCAGTTTCGGCTGCGAGCCTTCTTGATTCTGCAGATTGAACACAATCGTGCGCGATCTTCAGTTTTTCGATTGCTTGTCTAGCAAGTGTCTCTGCGCGAGCATGCCTTTCGGCTGCGTAATTATCGACGTCCCGGATAAGCTCAGCTGCTTGATAGACAACATCTAGAGCTGCTGCGCCCGGGTTCATTTTGGAATTTGGAGAACTCTGGAAACTTAATACATTTTCTGCCGAGTCAAGCACACTGTGGTTAGCGATGTGGCCCCGCATGTGCTCTCGAAGCCAATTCGTGTGGCTCTCTCTCATGCGGATCTCCGTTGATTACCGAGATGGTTCCAAAACACATAACGACCGACATAATTCCAGCAATAAAGTTAACAAACCGTGCATTGCGACAATCTGTCATTGTACAGCGCATCAACGAGTGGGTTGGGCGTTCAACATCCGTTTACGGATTGCGAGCAGTGTTTGCCTCAACTCATAGAGGAGATACTGCTGTGGCCTCTGACAATTGGAAATCAGACGTTGAAAAACGCTCCGGGGATGACCGCCGCGCTGCTCGCGAGCGACGGTCTGGTGTAGATACCCGATCAGAGAAAGAAAAGCGCACAATAGGCGAGCGCCGAGCAAATGCAGATCGGCGCACTGGGAAAGACCGGCGCGCTCCGCCGGGGAGCCGGGCTTGATATTGGGTATTCCAAATTTACTCCTTTTTCACGTAGCGACGATTACAATCTTGGGCTGAAAAAGCATGTTTCGATTGAGTTGAGTTGCAAATGTCCAAGATCAAAATTGTCTGCGGAAAATGCACCGCAGCTTTCAATGAACACCATTCGAAAATTCGCGGCGGCCAGTCAGTAAACTGTCCGGCTTGCGCCCAGCCCATTGTTTTCGAGGGTAACTCGGAAGATCTGAACGCGAGAAAAGCTTTGATCGCAGCACGGCGCTTTCGGCTAGAAGCTAGCGTGGCTCAAAAATCATAATATCAACGGCTAACGTTCTGAATAAGGACCGCTAGGCCGCCTTAATTGGTGATCCTCTTTAGTTTTCCGTAACCAAGTTATCCCATGGTTATTTTGCGTTTCTGGTGTTGCGTCACGTGTGTGAGAGCCCCGGCCTTTGGGACAAATAGGCCGGGGCCTCTTTCTATTTCGGCCTCAATTGGTGGCCTCTTTCAATTCCAATCAAGCATGCAATGTCGGCTATTGGCACAAAGCGGTCATGCCAACCGCACCCGCGAATGTCCGCTTTCGGGGTAAGAGCGGACATCACACGGACTTGTCGCCATGTCCGCTTAGGCCCGCGCCGTTAGCTTTCGTGAATTGATTAAATAAAGAAGCCCCGGCACTTGTATGCCGGGGCCTCCCTGTCGCCCGAGGCTCAGACATAATCCCGGGCAGCTTTTGTTTTAATCGCGCTGTAGCACTTGGCGGCTCGCCTAGAAATTCTTGATTAATAAACTCTTTTCGGTGTGGGCTTTCCTATAGCAGTTCAGCTTAAGACATTGCCTATTTTTGCCTTCTATTTTGAGGTCAGTTCGACAGGAGTTTTACTTGCAAGAACGCCGTAAGCATCCCCGATTGCGTGTGCTCAAATGCGCAAAGCTTGTTCTCGCGAAGTCTTCAGCGATCGATTGTGTCGTGCGCGATTTAACCATTGTCGGCGCGCGAATTGAAATTCCAAACGGAATCGATCTGCCGGAGAAAGTGGGAATGACTTTCGATGGCGGTCGTTCAATCAGGCCCTGCCGACTTGTATGGCGAACATTTTCTGGAGCGGGCGTGGAATTCTCTGAAGTCGCCAACTCCATTGGCGATAGCACAATGAAAGCTCAGCAAGAAAGCACCACCCTAACGCCATGCCCTAAGTGTCATTCGGGCATGACCCAAGTCAACATTACCCCTCATCCGGTTGCTCCAAGAATGCTGAGACACACCTATGTTTGTCGTGCCTGCAATCAGACTCGAACATACATGTTGCCGACGCCGCCAGTGGCGGAGGAGATTTATGCTGGCACATCGAGCCGACGTGTTGACGTGATGGTTGCCTGACGCGCGCGGCTAAGCGTCTCGCCGATCATGTTGCAGCGCAAGAGTCCGCTTTTGGCACATAGCGGACATCTCAGCCGCAGCCGCGTTTGTCCGCTATTGGACTAAGAGCGGACATTGGTCGGTATGGGCGATTCTTGTAAATGCGATTCCAGTTCTTAAAGGTGCGGGCAAAAAATCTAAAACACCAGCGATAGCAATGAGTTGTATTTGTATCTGGTGCGGCCAAGAGGA
>Ga0265337_1000766_pt1 | contig 16940 bp, 12 predicted proteins | sample 42122metaG_FD_192441 | JGI IMG/M metagenome (GOLD analysis project Ga0265337, IMG submission 192441) | Rhizosphere microbial communities from Carex aquatilis grown in University of Washington, Seatle, WA, United States - 4-21-22 metaG | ecosystem: Host-associated > Plants > Roots > Rhizosphere >... | reverse complement strand
GTTGTGGTGGATTTGTTTTCCTCATCTGCGCTGATTGCGCTGGTGCAGGTGCTGATGATCAACATCGTATTGTCGGGCGACAATGCGGTGGTCATCGGCATGGTTGCAGCACGCGTCGAGCCGGAGAGACGGCGCAAGGTCATTCTCTGGGGCATGGGCGCGGCCGTATTGCTGCGGATCCTCCTGGCTCTGGTGGCGGTCGACCTGCTCTACATTCTGGGTCTTACGCTCGCGGGCGGCATCATCCTGATGTGGGTGGCCTGGCGGCTTTACCGCGACATTCGCGAGCAGGCCGAGGAGAGGGCGGGGCTCGAAGCCGTCGCGACGAAATTCCAACCCGGACATGCCGGGCCGGCCGCACGCGCCGCCATTCCGTTGGGCCGCGCCGTCGGACAGATCGCTATCGCCGATATTTCCATGTCCGTGGACAACGTGCTCGCGGTTGCGGGCGCCGCCAATCAGAACGTACCGGTTCTGGTGATCGGGCTGATCGTCTCGGTTGCGCTGATGGGCGTGGCGGCAACCTTTATCGCCAAGCTGCTCCAGCGTTACCCCGCGTTTTCCTATGTCGGCGTGGTGCTGATCGTCTATGTCGCTGGCCAAATGATCTGGAACGGAAGCGACGATGTCCCGGAGATACTGCGCTATTTGTTCTAGACAGGGCGGGCGCTCCTTGTGGACTTAGGCGCGCGCCTGCGCAAAGCTTGCAGCACGCAAGCCCAGGGAGGGTGCCATCATGCGTGTCACTTCCGCGATTTTCGCCTTTGTGCTGACGGCCGTGCTCCAAAGCGGTCTCGCGCAAGCGGCCATCAAGACCCAATATGTCGATTACAAGGACGGCGATCAGACGCTGAAGGGCTATCTCGCCTATGACGACAGCAAGGCCGGAAAGCGTCCGGGCGTGCTGCTGGTGCACTATCGCGGCGGCCTGCAGGGCGAGACGCTGAAGGACGCCGAGATGATCGCGGGCATGGGCTATGTCGTCTTTGCCGAGGATATTTTCGGCGTGGCAACGCCGCCCAAGACCGTCCCCGAAATGACAGCACTGACCGACGTCTACAACAAGAACCGCCCGCTGATGCGCAACCGCTCACGCGCCGGATATGACGTGCTGGCCAAGAACGCGATGGTCGATCCGGCGAAGGTTGCCGTCATCGGTTATTGCTTCGGGGGCACGGTTGCCGTCGAGCTTGGTGAAACCGGCGTTCCGGCGCTGGGCGTCGTGGCTGTCCACGGCTCGTTCCGCGACTTCCAGCCGGACGCCGCCAAGAACATCAAAGGACGTGTGCTGATCCTGCACGGCGCCGAAGACGAAGTCGCGCCGCTGAGCGAAGTGAACAAACTGGTGGCCGATCTGCGCGCGGCCAAGGTGCCATGGGAGCTGCAGGTCTTTTCCGGCGCCCAGCACGGCTTCACGACGCCGGCGAATGCCTCTGACGAACGCGCCGACCGCGAATACAAGGTCGCGATCCAGCGCTTCTTCAAGGAAATCTTCGGAACGTAATCCACCGCTAATGTGGTGGATTTGAAGTTCCTGCGAATTTCGCATTTGCCACACTGGCGGGGGGCTTTAGGAGGATGAAATGGTCGCGTCGGTCCGTCCCGGAATGGGCGCCATATCCTATGCCGGGGGCGTAACCTTCCGCGTCTGGGCACCGTCCGCCTCGAGCGTAACGGTGCCCGGCGGCTTCAATGGCTGGGACGATCATGCCGCGGCAATGGCGCAAGATGGCGGCGGCTATTGGTCGGTGGACATTCCGGGTGCTGCCATCGGCGATCAATACAAATTCGTCATCGCCAATCCTGCCGCCGCTGAGCCGCTGTGGAAGAACGATCCTTACGCGCGGTCGATGACCAATTCGGTCGGCAACAGCATCGTCGCCGAAACGGAGTTTCTCTGGTCGGCGGAAGGCTATTCGACACCGCCCTGGAACGAACTCGTCATCTATGAGCTGCACGTGGGAAGCTTCGCGTTCGATCCCGGCACGCAAAGCGGCCGCGGCGATTTCAATACCGTCATCGGCAAGCTGGATTACCTGGACGATCTGGGCATCAACGCGATCCAGCTGATGCCCTCCGACGAGTTCGCAGGCGACACATCCTGGGGCTACAACCCCGCGGCGATCTTTGCCATCGAGGAAAGCTATGGCGGCCCCAACGGGCTGCGCAGTCTGATCGACGCCGCCCATTCCCGCGGCATCGCGATCATCTACGACGTCGTCTACAACCATTTCGGACCAAGCGACCTCGATCTGTGGCAGTTCGATGGCTGGAGCGAGAACGGGCAAGGCGGCATCTATTTCTACAATGATTGGCGGCGGCAGACGCCGTGGGGCGATACGCGGCCCGATTATGGACGCACTGAAGTCCGGCAATACATCCGGGACAACGCGCTCACCTGGCTCGAAGACCATCGCTGCGACGGGTTGCGCTGGGACGCGACGGGCTGGATTCGCAATGTCTGGGGAAGCGGCAGCGATTCGGGCGCGGATATTCCCGATGGCTGGTCGCTGATGTGCCGGATCAATTCGGAAATCCGCGACCGCCAGCCCTGGAAGATCTCCATCGCGGAAGACATGCAGGACAATGAATGGATCACGCGCGATCCCGATTCCGGCGGCGCCGGATTCGGCACGCAATGGGGCGCGGGCTTCATGCATGCCGTCCGCAACGCGATTGTTCCGCCGGACGATACCGGCCGGGACATGGGCGCGATTTGCGGCGTCATCTCACAGCGCTTCAACAGCAATGCGTTCCAGCGCGTCGTCTATACCGAATCCCATGACGAGGTGGCGGCATCGGCCGGACAGGCCCGCGTGCCGGAACTGATCTGGCCCGGCAATGCTGACAGCTTCGTCTCGCAGAAGAAATCGACGCTCGCGGCTGCGCTGGTGTTCACCGCGCCCGGCATTCCGATGATTTTCATGGGGCAGGAATTCCTGGAATGGGGTTCGTGGTCCGACGCCAATCCGCTCGATTGGTCGAAGGCCGAACGCTTCGCCGGGATCCGCGATCTCTATCGCGACCTGATCCGGCTCCGCCGCAATTGGTACGACACCACGCGCGGGCTGAAGGGGCACAACGTCAACGTCCATCACGTCAATCAGCCGGACAAGCTGCTGGCGTTCCACCGTTGGGATAAAGGCGGAGCGCGCGACGACGTCGTGGTGCTGGCGAATTTTTCGGACCGCTCCTACGCGAATTACACAATCGGCTTCCCGCGCGGGGGATCGTGGCGCGTGCGCTTCAACGGAGATTGGAGCGGCTATAGTCCCGCCTTCACAAATGCTTCCAGTTTCGACACCTGGGCATCGGATAGCGGCGCCGACGGAATGCCCTATGCCGGGAGTGTCGGCGTGGGGCCTTATACGGCCGTGATCCTGTCGCAGGACGAATGAGCGAAATTCACGCCCGCGCGAAGCCGTAGAAGGTTTCCGGGTTCTCGACCAGAATCCGATGGCGCAGCCCGTCCGTGGGCGCCCATTCGGCGAGCAGATCGAACAGCAGCGCATCGTCCGGTTTGGTTGGACCCGGCGAGGTGGGATGCGGCCAATCGCTGCCCCACACCATTCGCTCGGGCGCCGCTTTGACGAATGCCACCGCGATGGCCGTGGCTTCGGGGTATGGCGGCCCGATCTTGCTGTTGAGATAGGCGCCCGAGAGCTTCACCCAGGCGCGGTTCTTATCGATCAGTTCACGGATGATCGCGTGCGAGGGATGCGAGGCGCCCGCCGGCAGCGGCGGATTGCCGAGATGATCGAACACCATCGGCACGGGCAGCCGCCTGAGCACATCGGCAAGCGCGACAATCTGCTCGCCCTGCATATTGAACTGGATATGCCAGCCGAGCGGAGCGATCTTCTTCGCCAGCGGCTCGATCATTTCGGGCTTCACCACGGAGGTGGCGGGATCGCCGAGGCTGAAGCGCGTGCCGCGGATGCCGGCATCGTTCAGCCGCTTCAATTCGGCATCGGACACGTCGTCGTGCAGCACGGCGACGCCGCGCGCATTGCCGAGTTTTGCGATCGCATCAACGGTGGCGCGATTGTCGGTGAAGTAGTTCCTCGGCGTGACGATCACGACGCGGGTGGTGCCGATGCGCTTCTGCAGCAATTTGTACTGATCGGCCGCGGCGTTGGAGGGCGCCACGCGCGGACTGGGCAGCATCGGAAATTGCGCCGGATTGTAGATGTGCATATGGCAATCGGCAGCGTTCGCCGGCGCCTTCAGCTTGGGCGATTGGGTGCCCGTCGAATTGGAAACGGCGATCTGTGCCTCGGCCTCGCCCATTTTGCCCATCCCCGCAGCCAGCGCCGCGACGCTCGCGATCCCGACGAAAGTCCGCCGCCCGATCCCATCCATGACAGTCCGCCCCGTTGAACGGCGTCAAGCTTAGCACAGGCAAGTATCCTCATGCTGAGCTTGTCGAAGCATGGGCCTTTGATCTCGTCTGATTGCAATCCGTTCTAGGAGGGCCGTTGCAGCGCGGCCGCGAAGCCATGCACGGGTTCGTTGTTCTCGTGGCGCAGCACGCAACGCGTCAGATCGGCGACGTACAGGCCCGCTTTCGCCGCGGCCTCCCGCAAATAGGATTCGCTATGGCGGAAGCGTTTGACGTCCGTCAGCTCCCATCCTTCGCCCTCTTTGGCCTCGACCGCCAGGAGATAGAACGCGCCGGGACCGAGCCTGCCGGCAACTCCGGACAATGTCGGCCCAAGCTCGCCGAAATAGATCATCGTATCGGCGGCAAGAACGAGATCGTAGGTTCGTTCCAGCCCGCCAAGCGCCTGCTCTATGTCGCCGAGGATGAGATCGTCATAGAGGCCGCGTGCGCGCGCCGTTTCGATCATCCGGGGCGAAAGATCGATCCCGTCGAGCCGCCCGCCTTTCGCAAGATCGGCGAACGCCAACCCCACAAGCCCCGTACCCGACCCGAGATCGAGAATCCGCAAACCGCGCGCGCCTTCCGGCAGGACGCGTTCGGCAAGTGTGCGCAAGTGACGGTGCGCGCGATAACCGAGCGTCTGGATCATCCGGCTGTCGTAGCCGGGCGCGAATTCATCGAACAGCGTGCGGATGTAGCTCGCGGGACAGCGCCGAACCTGTTTGAGTTCGAGCAGCACGATGTCGCGATTGTCGGCCGCCACCGAAAGACCGGGATCGATCGCGAGCGCTTTGTCGAAGCTTAAGATTGCATCGTCGTAGCGCTTCATGGCGGAGAGCGTGTTGCCGCGGGTGTTCCAGACGGCGGCATTGTTGAAGTCGAGCCTGAGCGCCGCGTCGCAATCGGCCAGCGCCTCATCCAGCCGTTCCGTGTCGATGCAAATGGCAGCGCGATTGGCGAGCGATTCGACGGATTTGGGATCGATGACAATCGCCCTGTCGAAACTTTCCCGTGCGTCTTCCAGACGGCCCATCGACACCAGGATTCCGCCGCGATTGTTCCAAACCGCAGCGTCCCCAGGCTTCAACCGCAACAAGGCGTTGAGGGTCTTGAGCGCCTCCGCGGCTCTGTCCAGCTGCATCAAGGCGCCGGCCCGCCCCGAGAGCGCCTCCGGAAAATCCGGCTTCAGGCCCAGCGCCGAGTCGAAGCAGCGCAGCGCTTCCTTGGGGCGGTTCAGCCCCACCAGCACTTTGGCCTGGACGAACCAGCCCTCGGCAAAGTCCGATTTCTGCTTCATCGCGCGCTCGATGATGCCGAGCGCCTCCTCAAGCTCCCCGTTCTGGAGGCGGGCGACGCCAAGCGCATAGAGCACGTCGAAATCGAAGGGCTGCGCGCGCAGCACCTTGTGATACAGGCGAACGGCTTCGGGAAGCTTGCCGGCGCGATGCAAACCGGCGGCGCGCTCAAACAGCGATTGGGTCTCGGAAGAAGGGCTCGATGTCGGCATGCAACCTGAATGACGTGTATGTTACGCTCGAACCTAGCATGTCATCAGGCTTGGCCTTACAATATTTCTAAATTGTAGGTAAATGTATTACGCTCCATCCGCTGACACAGACGGTTGCACAAAACCGGCAGGCGGCTTTGGAAGGGCATCTTCGACGCGGATCGCGCGCCCGCTCAGGCTCTCGCAAATCCGTAAAGCGCCGCCGGATTTTGCCCGGCGTGCAGGAAGATCGTCCTTCGTCTCACACGGCGATTGCGGGGATCAGGAGGGGGCCGCGCCGGACAACTGGTGCACCATCCGCACTTCGACGCCGGGGTAGCCTTCGACCTCGGCCCGCCAGTCCGGAGGGATATGATAATTGTAGCTGACGAAAAAGAGGATCAGGCTTTCTGCTTCCCCTTTGCCCTCCGCGGGATACATCAAATACTGAACGGCGGTGGTTCTTGGCCCGGAAGACAGCTGCGTCTGCTGCCGCGATCGGGATCGGTTGCGCGCGTTTGTCTGGCGGGGCGCAGCGGACTGGAGCCCCGCTTTGACCAGAGTTCCCTTCTTCCGCGCGGCATATGCCTGCTGTGCCGCCAAATAGGGCTCGATGGTGGTGATCCCGCCGGGGGTTATGCGCCGCAGGGTGCAACTTGCGTCCGGGGCATCGACGATCGTGAGGGCGTAAAGCGCGTTCGGGGTCCGGAAAGACCACCCACGGGCGGGATTCTCGTTGACGTAGGCCGCGTTCTGTTCCCGCGTGAGCGCCGTCGCGGCTTTGGCGGCGGCAAGCCTTTCAATCGCCGCGCGGTCCGGAAACGCGTTCAGGCAAAAAGACGTGTAAAGATCCACCATCTCCGAAATGGCTGCGGGCGGGATATCCTTGGGGACGAGTTTGGCCGCCGGGGCATCGGCCGCCGACACCGGAAACGAATTTGCGGCCAACAGAACCGAAGCGATCAGAACGGTCGCGCGTTTCATCGCAAGCCTCTATTTTCCGGCCCTCAACATACAGGCCACTCATTGCAGCCACCAGATGAGGGACAGCGGCTGGTTAACCCCGTGAGATCAGCAGCAAGGCGGTGGCGTCGTCGCTGCGCTTGAAGCGCGGGTAATTGATGCCGTCCGGATCGGCCGCTTCGATGGCGCGCAACTCTTCGCCCAGCACGCCAAGGCCGCCTGTCTGGGCGGCTTCGAACAGTGCCTCGGGCGTGTAGCGCCCGTAGTCGCTGGTAAGCGCCAGAAAGCCGTCGCTGGCGAGCAGCACCGCCGAGCCGGGCGTAATCGCCACCCGCGCGTCCTTGGCGTGATCGGCGCAACGAACATCCGGCGCGAACAGCCATTCCTCGCCCGTGTTGACGGCGTTGCGCGAGGCGCGCAGGGCGGGGAGAAATTCGTCGCGCACGCCGGTGGCAGCCGGCCCGCGGCCCCCGGGCTTTACCAGCCGCTCCACCCGCGCGCGTTCGCTCTCTCGTTTGTCGAGCGTATCGCCGAGGAAGGCGAGGCTGCCGTCCGGCCGGCGCAGCAGCGCCGCGCAATCGCCGAACCAGAGCACGTGCAATTCCCCGTCCAGAGGCGTCACCATCACCGCCGAGGCATAGGCGATCTCGTAATTCTCGGCCGGGGGGCGCCTGCGCAACGCCTTGAAGCTTTTCTCGGTATCGGCGGCGGCGGACCGCAGCCAATCGCGCAAACCGCCCTCGCCATCTTCGGCATAGGCCCGGAAGCGCCGGGCGCCGAATTGGGCAATCCATTGCGCGTCCGACCCGCCCGGCATCAGCCGCTCGCCCAAGCCGGTTGCGCCGTCGAACACGCAAGCCGCATTGGCGGCAAAGGCAAAACTGTCCTCATTGGGTTTTGCCGGGTCGCCCGGCAGCGTCAGACTGTCGATCAGCTCAAGGTGCATGTCGCTTGCTCACCGCATCCTTCAGCCGTTCCAACAGAGCCTGCCTGCCGGGTGCGAAGTCCTTGTCCGCCCACCAGCCTTCGACATCGCGCAAAATTGCGCCTATTTCCGGGCCTTCCTCCAGCCCGAGCGCCATCACATCGTTTCCGTCCAGCGCAAACACAGGGGGCTTCCATTCTCTCGCAAGCTTCAGAAGCGCGCCCCAGGCCGGATCCTGCGCGACCGCGCCCGTCGCCGCCCAGTTCAGGAGAATCTGATCCTCGAAGCATTGCGCGCCCAGACGATAGATGAGCTTCCGCGCTTCGGCAGGGGCGAGCGTGGCGCCGATGCGGGCATCCTTATCCATGGCTTGAACAAGGCGGTCACGCGCGGCATTCGAGAGCTTCAGTTGGCCGGCCAATGAACGCGCCGCCGCTGCGCCGTCTTCCAGCAGCGCCGCCAAACGCAGCAGCGGGTCGGGCTTGCGCTCCTTCGCGTCTTCGATCGCGATCAAGCGCCCAAGCCGCGCCACATCGCCATTCGAGGGCAGGATTTCGGCGAGGATTCCCGCATCCTGCATGACGGCCAGCGTCGGCGACGGATCGTGCGCTTCCAGCAGCCTTAAGACTTCCTTCTGCACCCGTTCGCCGGAAAGCCGTTTCAGCCCGGCGCGTTCGGCACGCGCCGCGGCCAGCGCTTCGCCGTCGAGCGCGCCTTTGCCGTACCAGGCGTGAAAGCGGAACAGCCGCAGGATTCGGAGATAATCCTCACGGATGCGCGTGACCGCATCGCCCACGAAGCGCACGCGACGCGCCTCAAGATCGTCCAGCCCTCCGAAATAATCATAGAGCGTGCCGTCTTCGGCGGCATAAAGCGCGTTGATGGTGAAGTCGCGCCGCATCGCGTCCTCGCGCCAATCGAGCGTAAAGGCGATCACCGCGCGCCGCCCGTCGGTTTCGACATCGCGCCTCAGTGTCGTCACCTCGAACGGCTTGCCCCCGGAAATCGCCGTCACGGTGCCGTGCTCGAGTCCGGTCGGCACGGCGCCGAGGCCCACCGCCTGCAAACGCTGCATCACGATGTCGGGCGTGAGCGGCGTCGCAATGTCAACGTCGCCGACGGGCTCCCCCAGAAGCGCGTTCCGGATGGCGCCGCCGACAAAGCGGGCATCGCCCCCTCCCGATGTCAGCGCCGCCATCACTGCGCGCGTCTCCGGAGCCTTCATCCAGGGATGAGCGTCCGGATCGAGCTTCACATTCACTTGGGCGCGCCCGGCTCGACGTGACCCGGCACCACGCTGCCGTTTTCCACATGCGGCGGCACATAGACGCCCTGCTCGCCCGAGCCTTCGGTAATGCCCCAGAGAAGGAAGCTCACCGCCACCAGCGCCAGCCCCGACGCGAAAAGAATGGTCCAGGGATGGGCGGGCGCAGGTGCGGTTTGGTCGCGCCTCGCGATACGCCAATACATGCCGTAGAGCGCGAAGGGCAGCAGGAACAGCAGGGTCTCGAAAGCGAGCCGCCGGATCATTAGGACACCCTGCTCCAAACAATGCGTGTCATGGCCCGCAACAGCGGCCCATCCAGACGGCCGCAAGATTCCTGCGGCGCACGTCCGTGCGCCGGCTGGGTGGCCCGGTCAAGCCGGGCCAGGACAATTGAGAACGTCATCTCAATCCCAGCCTCTCCGACAGATTGACGATCATCGCCGCCGTCGCTCCCCAGATCGTATGGCCGCCATAGTCGATGGCATAGAACTCGCGGACCACGCCGCCTCGCTCCGCGGTTTTCAGCACCTGATGACGAGGCTCCAGAATATAGGAGAGCGGCGCCTCGAACACTTCGGCCACTTCGCCGGGATTGATGGTGAGCTGCAGATCCGGCGGCACGAAACCCACCACCGGCAGGATCATGAAGCCGGTGTTCTGTGTCTCATGCGGATCGAGGAATCCGGCGATCTCCACCTTGGCGGGCGAAAGCCCGATCTCCTCTTCCATTTCCCGCAATGCCGTGCGGATCAGGCTCTCGTCGTCGACATGAAAGCGCCCGCCGGGAAAGCATATTTGTCCGGCGTGAGAGGAAAGATGCTCCGTCCGCCGCGTGAACAATGCGCAAAGCTCCTCGCGCTCGACGATGGGGAACAGCACCGCGGCTGGACGCGTGGCGCGCCGCCCTTCCGGCAATTCCGGCGGGCCCTTGCGCAGACTTTCCGCGATGCGCGCGCGCGTCAGCGGTCCGCCGGGGAAACCCGTTTCGACGATCCGCTCCTGTGTCATGCGTGCGCGTCCTCCTTTCCAGGTTCACGTCCTTTTGTGCAGGGCTTGTCAAGCCGGTCCTATGACGCCCTGCCCGTCCCCCCTAGGCTGTTGCATGAGCCCCGCAAGGGTGCAACATGGCGGGGGTCGGCGGCCGGACTTCGGGCCCGGGAATGCCCCAAAACGAGCCGAAGGACGCGATCTCTGTCAGAAAGCCCAACACCGGAACGGACAAGCTAACGGGACCATGGACATGAGCACAGTTACGGGCGCCGATACGGCGTCGTTCAAAGGTTTTGCCCCTGGCGCTGAGGCCATTGACGCCGAAGCTCTCGCCGATGAGTTGGGGTCCCGTTTCTCGGCCGCCCGCGAAGGGATTTCGAGTTTCATCTTTGGCCAGAAAGCGGTGGTGGACCAGGTCCTCATCTCGCTGCTCGCGGGGGGCAACACGCTCTTGATCGGCGTGCCCGGACTCGCCAAGACGCGCCTTGTCGATACGCTCGGCACCGTGCTCGGCATGGACACCAAGCGCATCCAGTTCACGCCCGATTTGATGCCGGGCGACATCGTCGGTTCGGAAGTGCTGGAGGAAGACGAGCACGGCCGCCGCACCTTCCGCTTTATCAAGGGCCCGGTGTTCTGTCAGTTGCTGATGGCCGATGAAATCAACCGCGCCTCCCCGCGTACGCAATCCGCGCTGCTGCAGGCGATGCAGGAACGCCACGTCACCATCGCGGGCCAGCGCTACGATCTGCCCAAGCCCTTTCATGTGCTCGCGACCCAAAACCCGCTGGAGCAGGAAGGCACCTATCCGCTCCCCGAAGCCCAGCTTGACCGCTTTCTGTTGCAGGTCGATGTCGGCTACCCCGACCGCGAAGCCGAACAGAAGATGCTGATGGCGACCACGGTCGGCGACGAGCGTCCGCCGCAAAAGGTGATCGACCCCGAGACTCTGATGAAAGCGCAGGCGTTGGTGCGCCGGTTGCCGGTGGGCGAGAAGGTCGTGCAGGCGATCCTCAGTCTGGTGCGTTCCGGCCGTCCCGACGATGGCGCGAGCGAAACCGTGCGCAATTTCGTCGCCTGGGGTCCAAGCCCTCGCGCAAGCCAGGCCTTCATGCTGGCGATCCGCGCACGTGCACTGCTCGAAGGGCGCTTTGCGCCTTCCATCGACGATGTCGTCGCACTGGCGCACCCGATCCTCCGGCACCGCATGGCGCTCAACTTCTCGGCCCGCGCCGAGGGCGCCACCATCGGTCAAGTGATCGACGGCCTGTGCCAAGCCTATATGTGATGACCCTCTCCCCTTAGGGGGAGCAACAGCACGGCAGCCATGGCGAGCACGGCATTTCAGCCTTTTGACACCCGCCAGCCCGAACGGTGGGACCGTCCGCGCGAGGAAGCCGAGAAACTCGGAAGCGCGCTGCCGCCCTTGCTGGTGGACGCCGAACGGCTGACCTCGGGCATCTGGCTCGGCGTGCATGGCCGCCGCAAAGCGGGCATCGGCGAGACCTTCTGGCAGTTCCGCCGCTATCGCCACGAGGACCCTTCCTCGGCCATCGATTGGCGGCAATCGGCAAAATCCCAGCACGTGTTCGTGCGCGAGCGCGAATGGGAGGCGGCCGAAACCGTCTGGTTCTGGCGCGATGCCTCGGCCAGCATGCGCTATGCCTCGCTGAAGGCGGTGCCTGAGAAATGGGAACGCGCCACCGTGATTGCGCTCGCGCTGTCGTCGCTGCTGGTGCGCGGGGGCGAGCGCATCGGCCTGCTCGGCAGCGGTGCGCCGCCCTCTTCGGGGCGGCTTGCGCTTCGCCGCATGGCGATGAGGCTCTCCAAGCCCGCCGAAGAGGAATCCGATCTGCCGCCCGAGCTGCACATCAAACGGCAATGCGAGGTGGTGTGGATCTCCGATTTCCTGCAGCCGCTCGATTCCATCGAGTCCGCGATGAAGGGGCTCGCCTATAGCGGCGCGCATGGCTACCTGCTGCAGATCATCGATCCGGCGGAGGAGGATTTCCCGTTCACGGGACGGGCGCGTTTCGAGGCTCGCAACATCCGGGACACGCAGATCCTTGGCCGCGCCGAAACGGTGAAGGCCAATTACCGCCGCCGTTATGATGCCCATTCCGAAGCCGTCGGCCAATTCGCGCGCCGGATGGGGTGGAGCTTCCTGCGCCACCGCACCGATCATTCGCCCGCGACCGCCTTGATCGCGCTCTATGGCGCGATTGGCGGAGCGCGTGCCCAACGGGGATTCTGAGCCATGTTCTCTGGTCTGATCGCCGGCCTGACTTTCGGAGCGCCCTATGTGATCTGGGCGCTGGCGGCTTTGCCTGTGATCTATTGGCTGTTGCGGGTCACCCCGCCCGCGCCCAAGCGCATCGTCTTCCCGCCTCTGCGGCTGCTGTTCGGCCTGAAGGCCTCCGAAGAGACCCCCGCGCGCACGCCATGGTGGCTCTTGCTGATGCGGCTGGTCGCGGCAGCCATCGTGATCCTGGCGCTGGCCGAGCCGCTTTACGACCCCACGCCGGTGGCGCGCGGCAACGGTCCGCTGGTGCTCGTGGTCGACAATGGGTGGCCGTCGGCGGCGGGCTGGCAGACGCGGCAGGCCGCCATGAACCGGGCGTTGACCGGCGCCACGCGCGACCGCCGGCCGGTGCTGATCGTCGCCACCGCAGAGACCGCGCCGGTGATCACTCAGTTTCTGGACCCCGGCAAGGCGCTGAAGGCGGTCGAGGACATGGTGCCCCGGCCCTGGCTTCCGGACCGCATGAAGACGCTCGCTCAATTGCAGCAGATGAAGTTCACGACCGGCACGCCCCAGATCATGTGGATGTCGGACGGGCTGGACCACGGCAATGCGCGCCAGTTCTCCGACGGGCTCGCCAAAATCGGCAGCTTGGGCGTGTTCCAGGACGAAGCGGACAAGATGCCGCTTGCCATGCGGCCGCCGGACAACGCCAACACCGGCTTCGGCATCACGCTCGTGCGCCTGCAGGCGGACAATCAGCGCGACGGCCGCGTGGCGGCGCTGGATGCGCGCGGCCAGGTGCTGGAGACCGCGCCCTATCATTTCGGCCTGCGCGCCACCGAGGCGAAGACCGTCATCGCGCTGCCGCTGGAGCTGCGCAACGACACCGTCCGCATCGCAGTGATGGCGCATGAATCGGCAGGCGCGGTGCAGCTCGTCGATGCGCGCTTCCGCCGCCGTCCCGTCGGCATCGTTTCGGGCTCGGCTGCCGATACGGCGCAACCGCTGCTGTCGGATGTTTATTACATCGAACGCGCGCTGACGCCTTATGCGGAGATTCACAAGGGTACGGTGGATCAGGTGCTCGATAGCGGCGTCGCGGTGATCGCGATCTCCGATATCGGCCGGCTGTCGCAGGAAGAGCACGACCGCATCGCCAAATTCGTCGAGGACGGCGGCGTACTGCTGCGTTTCGGCGGGCCGCGGCTCGCGGCGCAATCCGACGATCTCGTGCCGGTCCGCCTGCGCGCGGGCGAGCGCCTCATGGGCAGCTCGATGACCTGGGCTTCGCCGCAGCGTCTCACGCCGTTCGGGGACGAAAGCCCGTTCCGCGGCCTCACCATCGCCAATGAAGTCACCGTTACGCGCCAGGTGCTGGCGGAGCCCTCCGTCGAGCTTGCCGATCACACCTGGGCGCGGCTGACGGACGGCACCCCGCTCGTGACCGGCACGGCCAAGGGGCGCGGCTGGATCGTGCTCTTCCATGTCGCGGCGAGTCCGGGCTGGTCGTCGCTACCGCTGTCCGGCCTTTATGTGGATATGCTGCGCCGCGTGGTCGAACTCTCCGAAGGCGTGCGCGGCGGCGCGGCCGCGGCCAAGACGGGGACCTTCCCGCCGTTTCAGACGCTCGACGGTTTCGGCCATCTGGAGAAGCCCTATCCCGAGGCGACCCCGCTGCGTGCCTCCGAAATGGAAACCGCAACCGTCGGCCCATTGCATCCCCCAGGGCTTTACGGCGTTCAAGGGGCTCTGGTGGCGCTGAATGCGTTTGGATCGCGTTCGGTACTGCGTCCGCTCGAAGTTGGGCGCACGATCTTCCCCTATGCGGGCACCGCGGCGCAGGAGTTGAAATGGCCCATGCTTGAGATCGCCCTTATCCTGCTGCTCGTCGATTCCCTGATTTCGCTCGCGCTTCGCGGCTATATCACGGTGACCGGCCATCGCTTCCGCAAGACGGCGGTGAGGGCGGCAACCGCAATCGTGCTGATGCTGGCTCCGGCTGCGCTGTTGCTATCGGCGATACCGGCCCACGCAGCAGCGGCCCAGGCGCCCAATTTCGGCGACAAGGCCATCGAATCCGCGCTCGACACCAGGCTCGCCTATGTCGTCACCGGCGATTCCGAGGTGGACGCGATGAGCAAGGCCGGGCTTTTCGGGCTTGGCCTCGAGCTCAAGGCGCGCACTGCCTATGAACCGGCCGATCCCGTGGGCGTGGACCTGGATAAGGACAATCTCGCCTTTTATCCGCTGCTCTACTGGCCGATGGCGCCGACCGAAAAGGACCTGTCGCCGGCCGCGGTCGCCAAGGTCGACCAGTTCATGCGCGAAGGCGGCACCATCCTGTTCGACACCCGCGATTCGCCGATTGGCGGCTTGGGCTCGACCGCCTCGCCGGGCGAAGCTGTTCTCAGGCGCCTCCTTTCCAAGCTGGACATCCCCCCGCTTGAGCCCGCGCCTCAGGATCATGTGCTCACCCGCACCTTCTACCTGCTCAAGGAGTTCCCCGGCCGCTGGAGCGGTGGCCAGGTCTGGGTCGAGGCCCTGCCGCCGGTCGATCCGAAGAACCCGCCCTCGCAGCCGGTTGCGGCGCGCGGCGGCGACGGCGTTTCGCCGATCATCATGGGCGGCAATGACTGGGCGGCCGCCTGGGCCCGGGACGAACGGGGCAATCCGCTCGCGGCGGTCGTGCCGGGGGGCGAGGCGCAACGCGAAATGGCGATTCGCTTCGGGATCAACGTCGTGATCTATGCTATGACCGGCAATTATAAGACCGACCAGGTTCACGTCCCGGCCTTGCTGGAACGGCTGGGGAAATAGGAGCGCCATGTCGTCTTTCGGCATCGCCTTTGCACCGCATCTGCCCTTGTGGCTGCTGGGCGTATTCGGCGGTCTGGCTCTTCTGATCCTCGCCTATTCCGTCTACCGGCAGGCCCACGGGGCCTGGGCGCGGCTGTTCGCCTTCGTCGTCATCATGCTGGCTCTTGCCAATCCGCTCATCGTCAAGGAGACGCGCGAGGGCCTGTCCAACATCGTGGCCCTTGTCATCGATCGCTCCCAGAGCATGGAGATCGGCACCCGCAAGGCCGACGCCGACAAGGCGCTAGCCGCGATGCGCGACAAGCTGAAGGCGCTGAATGTCGAGGTGCGCGAGGCCGAAGTCCGCACCAATGCGGATGCGGGCGATGCAGGCGGCACGGCGCTGTTTTCGGCGCTGAACGCGGCTTTGTCGGATGCACCGCCCGACCGCGTGGCGGGCGCCATCGTCATCACGGACGGCGAGGTGCACGACGCGCCCGATCCCAAGACCTTCCATCCCGGCGCACCGTTCCATGTGCTCGTCACGGGCGCCCCCAACGAGCGCGACCGCAAGCTGACCGTGGTGCGCGCGACCCGCTTCAACATCGTCGGCAAAGAGGCCGAGATCACCTTCCGCATCGACGATTTCGGCGGTTCGGCTGCGGCCAACGCCCAGCTTTCGATGCGCATCGACGGCCTGGACGCCGGCAAGCGCACCGTGCCCGTAGGCAAGGACACCACCATCAAAGTGATTGTCGCCCATGGTGGCGAGAACGTGGTGGAGCTCGAAGCCGCCCCCGGCCCGGCCGAACAGACGCTGCAGAACAACCGCGCCGCTGTCATCATAAACGGCGTGCGCGACCGCTTGCGCGTGCTGCTGGTCTCGGGCGAACCCCATGCCGGCGAGCGCGTCTGGCGCAACCTGCTCAAGGCCGATCCTTCCGTCGATCTGGTGCACTTCACGATTCTGAGGCCGCCGGACAAGCAGGACAGCACCCCGATCAACGAACTTGCCCTGATCCAATTCCCGACGCGCGAGCTGTTCGCGGAAAAGCTCAGCGAGTTCGATCTGGTGATTCTGGACCGCTATCAGAACCGCGACATCCTTCCGCTCGCCTATTTCGACAATCTCGCACGCTATGTCGAAAATGGCGGCGCGCTGCTGCTGGCGTCGGGGCCGGAATTCGCCGACGAGACCAGCATCTATCGCACGCCGCTGGCCGCGGTTTTGCCCGCGCAGCCGACCGGCGAGGTGATCAGCCAGCCGTTCAAGCCGCTCATCACCAAGGCAGGCTTTGCCCATCCAGTGACGCGCGATCTGCCCCAGGGCAATGAATCGACCGAGCTGTTCTCCGAACCCGTTCCCGGCATCAAAGCCGACGACGGGGCTACGCTACCGGGACAGACGGCCTCTGCCGCGCCCGTTCCGCCCGCACCTGCCGCACGGCCCGCGCCGGCTCCTGCCGCGGCTCCCGGTCTGCCTCCGGCCGCCGTAAGCGGCCCGCCCAAGCAGCCCGATTGGGGCCGCTGGTTCCGCGTCATCGCGGCGCAAAAGCTTTCCGGCAACACGGTGATGTCCGGTCCGGGCGACCGGCCGCTTCTCGTGCTCGACCGCGTGCAGAAAGGCCGCGTGGCGCAGCTTCTGTCCGACCAGATCTGGCTGTGGGCGCGGGGCTATGAGAATGGCGGCCCGCAAGCCGAGCTGCTCCGGCGTCTCGCCCATTGGCTGATGAAGGAGCCCGAGCTTGAAGAGGAGCGGCTGACGGCCGAAGTCGCCGGCGGCGAACTGCGTGTCACGCGCCAGACCATGGGCGATCATGCGGCGAATGTGAACGTCATAACGCCGACCGGGAAGACCGAGACTGTGCCGCTTGCGGCCACCAG
>Ga0265337_1000763_pt1 | contig 16963 bp, 9 predicted proteins | sample 42122metaG_FD_192441 | JGI IMG/M metagenome (GOLD analysis project Ga0265337, IMG submission 192441) | Rhizosphere microbial communities from Carex aquatilis grown in University of Washington, Seatle, WA, United States - 4-21-22 metaG | ecosystem: Host-associated > Plants > Roots > Rhizosphere >... | reverse complement strand
AATCACCTTGAATCCGCCGTTTGGCGTGGCGGACACGATGAGCGTCGTGCCCAGCACCGCTGCCGCCGCGCCACCGGATTTGATCGCGCCGCCGCCCAGGCCTTTCGGCGCGTGAAACAGCACGTTTCCCTGTTCCAGATTCAGCGTGCGCCCGCCGTCGGCGAAGGAAAAAATCGTGTTCGCCCCGACACGCGTGATCGTCTGGTCCGGCGCAGTCAGTTCCACGCGCGATTCCGGACCAGTGCGAACGCGGTCGGGCGCCTTGAGGATGTCGTTCACCCTGGCGGGCGTCGCGCCGCCAGCCGTGGAAATGGTGGCAACGTCGTTGATGATTTCGGTGAACGTGCTTTCGGTGAGCGGGGCGGCCCCGCCGGGAAACCGGCACAACAGCGCCAGTCCAGTGATAAGAAGAGTTGTTTTCATCCTGTATTTCATCTAATGTTATTTTTGTTTTACACCTCCGGCCGCAAATTGTCAACCTGCCGGACGCCATGCCCGACCAATTCAACAACCGCCGCACGCCGCGCCGCACGGCCGTCGTTGGCGGCTTCTGCGCGCTCGTCACACTCACCGTGCTGGCGGTCTTTTTCGGCCCGGCACAACTGGCCGCGCCGCTCAAAGACGCAGAAAATTACGTCCAAGATTTCTATGCGCGCACCGGCCGCTTAACGCCTGAAAATACAAACCTCGTCCTTATCGGCATTGACCGGCCGAGCTACGACGACGTGATTTTTCCCAACGATGTGAAAAACGATCCCGTCCTCGCCGCCCTGCGCGAGCGTTATCCGTGGTCGCGACGGGTCTGGGCAGCGCTCATAACGAGGCTCGCCGACGCGGGCGCCAAGACCATCGCAATTGACCTCGTGTTCGTCGCGGATGCGGACGGCGACAGTGAACTTCGCGCTGCTCTGGACAAATACAAGGACCGCGTTGTCATTGGCGGGAATTTTACCGTTGCTGAAACCGACCGTGGAATTCCGGCGCAGTTCACACCACCAAACAGTTCGCTGATTCCTGATTTGTCCGGCCGACCGGCTGCGCTGGATACGCGCGTCGGCTTTGTCAACATCTGGCCGGATGATGACGACGTGTTTCGCCGCGCGCGCTACCGCACCACGAACCACGAGCTTGGCGACGCAGTGAACACAGGGCCGAACACCGTCGTCAATTCCTTTGACGCCCGTGTTCTGGAAAAATTTGGCGCGGCGGAAAAGATACCTGCTGCAGGCACGCGACAAACAATCCGTTTCACCGGCCCGCCCGGAACTTGGCAGGCCGTTTCGATTGCCGATGTGCTGACGCCGAAAATGTGGGAGAAAAATTTCGGCGGCGGACAATTTTTTGCCGGCAAACTCGTGCTTGTCGGCCCCACGGCGAACATTTTCCAAGACTTTCACCGCACGCCGTTCCGCAACGAAATGCCCGGTCCGGAAATCCACCTGAATATCATCAACGCCGCGTTGCACGGTGAGTTTCTTCAAGAATTGCCGGACAGGGCAACGGCATTGCTTGTTGCGCTTGCGGGCCTGATTGGCGCGATGTCATGCCAGTTCATCCGCGCCCCGGTGAAACGGCTGTTCGTTGTTTTTGTTCTGGCGGGAATTTTTTATTATGTCGGAAAATTTTGTTTCAACTGGCCGAGCCTGATCACAACCGTGGTAAATCCCGCGCTGGTGTTGATTTCCATTGGCATCATCGCGCTGGTCTATGATTTCGTCGCCGAGCGCCTGGAGCGGATGAAATTGCGGCACACGATGGGTCTCTATTTTTCGCCGCGCGTGCTGGATGTCGTTCTGGCCGACCCCGGCTCGATGAAACCGCGCCGCGCGGACGTCACATTGCTGCTGACCGACCTGCGGAATTCAACACCGCTGGCCGAGATGCTCGGCCCGCAGGGGACTTTTGACCTGCTCAACCGTGTTTTTGAAGCACAGACCGGCGCGATCATGAGCGAGGAGGGAAATCTGGAGCATTTTCTAGGCGACCAGTTTTTGAGCTACTGGGGCGCGCCGCAAAACCAGCCGGATGCTGCCGACCGGGCCGAGCGCGCGGCGATGAAGCTCATCCGCGCGATGGAGGAACTGCGCGTGACGCTGTCGCCGGAAGTCCGAGAATTATTCGGTTACGGCGTTGCGTTGCACAGCGGTCGCGTGCTGGTGGGCAACAAAGGCTCCGCGCTGCGGCTCGATTATGGCCTTGTCGGCGACACGGTGAACGAGGCTGCACGGGTGGAGGCGCTCACGAAATTTTACGGCGTGCGGCTGCTGGTGACGCGCGACACGTTTGCGCAGTTCAGCTCGCAGGGCGCGCGGCGGCTCCTGGACCGCGTCATCGTCAAGGGCAAGAGCGAGCCGGTGGAATTGTTCGAGTGTGAAAATCCCTGCACGCCGCCGGACTACGCCAGGCTTTGCGTGAGCTACAAGGCGGCTTGCGACGAATACTTCTTTGGACGGTTCGCCGAGGCACAGGCGCAGTTTGAAGAACTCGTTTCCAAATTCTCAGACGGGCCGAGCAAAACGCTGGCCGCCCGCTGCGCGCAACTTGCCGCGAACCCGCCTGCGAACTGGAACGGCATCTGGAAAATGGAATCGAAGTAGCTCGAGGTTACATCGCCGGGTTGCGCGGGAACTTGGCAAACGGCAGACGCGCGCCGCGGTATTGCGTCTGGTCGGCGCGGATGGGCGCCGGCGCGAGAAACAAGGACGCGCCACTGGCGGAAATCAAGTCGTCCTGGTCCACCCCGTCGCCGCTCACGCCAATCGCGCCGATCAAAGCGCCGTTGCGGTAGAGTGGAAAGCCGCCGGGGAAAATCGTGATGCCGTTCGGCAGGTTCGGGTCCACGTTTGTCGAGGTCATGAACACCGCGCCGTTCACCGGATTTGTCGCCAGAATTGCCGTGGGTGTGATGACGGAAAACCGTTCCTGCAACCCGAAAAACAATCCCGGCTCCGTGCCGCTGATGCCCGGCGGATACAAACTTTGTGCGAGGAAGCCGACGGTGCGCGTGGAATAGGCGCGGTTGGTCGCGGAAAAGAAAATGGCCGTGCGCGCCTTTTGCACGGCCACGTCCCAACTGAACCGCGTGGCGTTTGACGAGGTGCAAAACGTGCCGAGGACGACCGGCGGCACGCCGTTGGAATTTGGGTTGTTGACGACAGTGATGAACACCTGCGCCGCCTGCCCGCGTGGCAGCCGGATGCCGGCGCGCGTGGTGCGGCAGCGGTTCGCGGCGGCGACGATGATGTTCGAAACCTCCGTTGCGGTCAGTCGCGCGGTTCCGCCGGGCAGCGGCACGGTCGAAGGATCGGCGATGATGGGCTGGCGCAATTCGCCGATTTCGCCGCCGAACGTCGCGACCGGATACGGAAACGGCGCGGGCGAAGCCATGAGCGCGAACGGCGAAATGTTTTTCCCCGGCAGGCTGCCAAATGGAATCACCGCGCCGAGGCTGGTGGAACTTTCAATGTATTCGAGCCGGATGCCGTTCACAAAGACCTGCGAACCGAAAATCGTGGCCGACGGTTGAAATCCGATTTGCCCCGCGAGCGCGACGTCTTCATTGGCGTCCGGGCTGGCGATGACCGCGGGCGTGATGTCGGTGGGTTGCAGGCCGTCGCCGGCGACACCGACGCCGCCGATGAGATGGCCGTTTTTGTAAAGCGGCACGCCGCCGGGCGTGCCCGCGAGTCCGCCTGTGATGGGATTTGTCGGCGAGACCAGCGTGAGTCCGGGCGAACTGCCGTAGCTGATGACGCTGCCGGGCGCCTTGAATTTGTTGATGTCGGAAAAGGCGAGCTGCGAAAAATTCACGCCGACGAGCGGGCCGGGCGGCGTGTTGGCGATTCCCGGCGGAAAATGCTGCTGCACGATGTCCCCGGCGGTGCGCGAGGAAAAGGCGTTGTTATCGCTGCTCAAAAATGCGGCGGCGCCGGCCTTGGCGATGGCGTCGGCGACGAGCGGGTCGGATGACGAGGAATTTGTGTTCAGCGCCCAGACGCCGAGCACCCAGCCTTCGCGGTCCATGACGGCAACGACGGCGTTTGTTTTCAGCGGCGAGTTCGGGAGGGCGGTCGCGCGGGTGACGGACTGCGCGATGACGTTCTGCACATCCGCCAGCGTGAGTTGCGCGGACGCCGGGCGCGCGCCGAGTGCGGCAAAAACCAAAATTGCAAGGATCCGTTTCACCACGGGACGATGATAAGCGCTTGATTTATGAAAATAAACAACATCTTATTTCCGAGATGTCAGCGAGGCCGCGCCAGGCAAAGAACTTGGGCAAACCGTTTCTGCTCGGTTGCCTTGTAGCGTGGTCGTTGCCCTTGAAGGCTTTCAGCGCAGATGCGGCGGATACGAATGACGTCAACCGCCTCAAACCGTATCAGGCCGTCAGCACCAATACACCGCCGGCCTCGCCGGACATTTTCAGTCCCGACCCGAACGCACTGCAATTGCCGGAGCCGCCCCAGACGGATTTCCGCTGGACGCGGCAGGTCATCGTCAGCACGAATTCAGTGCCACAGCCGCAGTTCAATCCCGATCCTGGCGCGAGCCTGCGCCCGGGGACGAACGCGCCCGCCGCGCTGTTTCACGAGCCGGTCGCGCCGCCGATTTTCATGCCTCCCGTGATTTCGGCGGACCAATCTCTGCCGCGCGGCGACCTTCGCATCGGGGAAATTATTCCGCCGACGAACCCCCCGCTTCGCAACTACGGATCGGATCCGCTGCCGAACGGACTGCAATTGCCGCGAGAAGATACACGACGCGAATTGAAAATTTACCGGGATTTCGGCGTGCCGGAATATTCGCTGCGAAGGTTTGATTATCCGACAAACACCGAACCGCGCCCCGACCGCTGGCGCATCGGATTCGTGCCTTGGAAACGCTACACCAGCGGCGTCATCGAGCAGCCTTACGAAACGCCGGAGTCGCTGCTCTGGGCGCCTTACAAGCAAAGCGTGCTGAAGGGCGATGTGCCGGTCATCGGGCAGAATATTTTTCTCGATCTCACGGCTTCGGCGGAGACGGTGACGGAATTCAAGCGCGTGCCGACGGCCAGCGGCGTGAGCGGCGCGGTGCCCGGGGAATATGAATTTTACGGCGAGAGCGATCAGTTGAGCATCCAGAACAACCTCGCGCTTTCAATGTTTTTGTTCCAGGGCGAAACGGCTTTCCGGCCGGTGGACTGGGCGATTAAGATCGAGCCGGTGTTCAACGTGAATTATCGCGAGGCGCAGGAAACCGGCGTGGTCTCGCCCGACCCGCGCGGCTCGATCGGCGGCAACAGCAATACGCCGCCGCCAGACAATGGCTTCGTGCAAAATCCCGGCGACATCGGCTCGCTGCTCACCGGCCAGGTCGGCCCGGCGGACAGCTACCGCGCGACGCAAAGCACGCAGAGGACAAAAACGCATTTCGCGCTGCAGCAGGCGTTCGTGGAAATTCATCTCAAGGATTTGTCGGACAATTACGATTTTCTTTCGCTGCGCGCCGGCAACCAGCCGTTCAACGCGGACTTTCGCGGCTTTCTTTTCAACGACGTGAACCTCGGTGCCCGGCTGTTCGGCAACTGGAACAACAATCTCTACCAATACAACCTCGCCGTGTTCGACATGCGCGAGAAGGACACGGATTCGGAGCTGAACACGTTCGACGACCGTGATCAGGAAGTCGCCATCGCCAATTTATACCGGCAGGATTTCATCTGGCCGGGCTACACGGCGGAGTGGAGTTCTCTCGCGAACTTCGACCACGGCGGCGTGCATTACGACCAGAACGGAGATCTCGTGCGGCCCGAACCGCTCGGCACGGTGCGCGCCCGCCACGAAAGTGTTTATTACCTCGGCTGGGGAGGCGACGGCCACATCGGACGTTTCAATGTTTCACACCAATTTTACGAAGCATTTGGCCATGACGATTTCAACGGCCTCGCCGGCGGCCCGGTGGACATCAACGCGCAGATGGCCGCGCTGGAAGTTTCCTACGACCGCGACTGGGCGCGTTACAAGGCATCGTTCTTCTACGCGTCCGGCGACGGCAACGCCGGGGATGGCAAGGCCACCGGCTTCGACACGATTGTGGACAATCCGAATTTCACCGGCGGCCCGTTCAGCTTCTGGGCGCGGCAGGGTTTCAATCTCGGCGGCACAATGGTGAATTTGAAAAATTCCAGCAGTCTCGTCCCGGATTTGCGCACGAGCAAAACCGAAGGCCAGGCGAACTTCGTGAACCCCGGCGTTTTCATTTTTGGACTCGGCGCGGAATTTGACCTGACGCCGAAATTGCGGTCGTTCCTCAACGCAAATTACATCCGCTTCGCCGAGACCGACCCCATCAAGACGGCGCTGCTCACGGCGAAAGTGAACGACGAAGTCGGGTGGGATTTGAGCCTCGGTTTTCAATATCGCCCGCTGCTCAAGGACAACATCATTGTCTCCGCCGGGTTCGGCGCGCTGATTCCGGGACGCGGCTACCGCGACATTTACAGCAACAGCAGCGATCCCGTGCCCGGCTTTGACAGCACCAGCCGCGCCGGCGCAACGGACGGTTTTCTTTACAGCGGATTGATTGCAATCACGTTCACCTATTGAAACATGAAAACGCCTTGCTCAACTATTTTTTGCAGCCTCCTTGCTAAAAGAGCGGGGAAGCTCCAATTTCCAACCTCCAGGCACCAGAGAAATTCCAACCTCCAAACACCAAAGCCGCGAGCCGGATTTGGATGTTCAAAGTCTGATGATTGGGGCTTCCCTGGTGCCTGGTGTTTGGTGCTTGGTGTTTTTTTAAGCGCGTTTCTTGTGTCACGAACCTCGGCAGACGACCTCGGTTCCGGCCCGGAAATTTCCGTGCCGAAAAATCTGCCGCCCGACACAGCGCATGTGTTTCCAAAGCCCAACTTGATTGACCAGTCGCAGGCGGATGCCGACAAAAAATCGCGCGGTTGTCTGGAATGTCACCTGGGCGTCGAGCCGATGCACGCGTCAAGAAATGTCGTGCTCGGCTGCACCGATTGTCACGGCGGCAACGCGACGCCCGGCCTGACGCAGCGGCAGGCGCACGTTGCGCCGCGCAACCCAGTTTTCTGGGAAAGCTCGTCGAACCCGAACGATTCGTCCGTGCTGCTGAACCACGAGTCCGCCGAGTTCATCCAGTTCGTGAACCCCGGCGACCTGCGCGTCGCGAACACCACTTGCGGGTTGTGCCACGGCCAGATTGTCCGCGACGTCAGCCACAGCATGATGCGTCACGGCGCGATGCTCTGGGGCGCCGCGCTCTACAACAACGGCGCGTATCCGGCAAAAAATTACCGCTTCGGCCAGGCTTACGGGCTCGACGGCGTGCCGTTGCGTCTGGACAGTCCGGTCTCCGTCACACCGGAGATGACGGCGCAGCACGGCATTCTGCCGTTCCTTGATCCGCTGCCGCGCTTCGACGTCAGCCAGCCGGGCAACATCCTCCGCATCTTCGAGCGGGGTGGCGAAGCGCAGTTGCAACTTGGCAATCCCGATCCATTCGAGGAACCGGGCAGACCCGCGCGGCGTTTGTCCGATCGCGGCCTCGGCACGCTGCTCCGCACCGACCCGGTGTTTTTGAATCTGCAGAAAATGCGGCTGCATGATCCGCTGCTCGATTTCATGGGCTCGAACAATCATCCGGGCGATTATCGCAGCAGCGGCTGCACGGCGTGCCACGTTGTCTATGCGAACGACCGTTCGCCCACGGACTCCGGCTGGTATTCCAAATACGGCAACCAAGGCTTGAGCTTCAGCGCTGACAAGGCCATCCGCAAGGACGAGCGCGGCCATCCGATCATCCACCAGTTCACGCGCTCCATTCCGACGAGCCAGTGCATGAACTGCCACATGCACCAGGGAAATCTGTTTGTGAATCCCTACCTCGGCTACACGTGGTGGGATGAGGAAACCGACGGCGAATTCATGTATCCGGCCAAACAGAAAAATCCGACGCCGGAGGAACTTGTCAAATCCATCAGCGACAATCCCGAAGCCGCCGCCGCGCGCGGGCATTGGGGCAATCTTGATTTTCTGGAAAAAGTTTCAGAGCTGAACCCGAAACTGACGAACACACAATTCGCTGATTATCACGGGCACGGCTGGGTTTTCCGGGCGGTGTTCAAGCACGATCGCGAAGGCAATCTGCGCGGCCGCGATGACAACATCATTCCATTCGACGACCCGCAGAAATTCGCCAAGGCTGTTCATCTGAAGGACGAGCATCTTGCGCACGGGATGCAATGCGCCGACTGCCACTTCGACGTGGACGTTCACGGCAACGGCCTGCTCTACGGGGAACCGCGCGCCGCGACGACCATCGAATGCATTGACTGCCACGGCACGATTGAAAAACGCCCGACGCTCGTGACGAGCGGCAACGGCGGCATCTGGAACGGTGCGCAGGTCACCAATGTGGATTTGCGCGCCGACAACACGCCGTGGGGACCGCGCTTTTTCTGGCAGGGAAACAAATTGTTCCAGCGCTCGACGATGGCCCCGGACTTGATCTGGGAAATTCCGCAGACGATTGACACCATTGACCTGAACTCATCGCATTACAATGCCAAGTCCGCCTACGCCAAAACGCTTTTGCGCGACGGAAAATCATGGGGTGCGGTTCCAAAGCCTGAAAATTGCACACGCGATCTGGCGCACGACAATTCAAGCGTCTCCTGCCAGATATGCCATTCGTCCTGGGCGACTTCATGTTTTGGCTGTCATTTGCCGATGCGCGCCAACCAACGCGTGCCGCTGAACAAATTCGAGGGCGTCACCGACCGCAACTTCACCTCCTACAATCCGCAGGTGGTGCGCGACGACGTGTTCCAGCTGGGCGTGGACGCGGCCTACAAGAGCAACCGCCTTGCCGTGTTGCGCTCATCGTCCGCCGTCATCGTCGGCTCACAAAACGCGAACCGCGAATGGGTATACTCGCAGCAGCAGACCATCAGCGCCGAAGGTTTCAGCGGCCAGGCTTACAATCCGCACCTGCCGCACACGACCAGCGGCGTCGGCACGACGAAGGAATGCGAGGACTGCCACATATCCAAGGCGAACGACAACAACGCCTGGCTCGCGTCGCTGCTCGGCTTCGGCACCGGCACGGTGAATTTCTTCGGCCGCTACGCCTACGTCGGTGAAGGCAAGGGCGGCCTCGACGCGGTGATTTGGACGGAACAGGACGAACCGCAGGCCGCGATTGGCAGCCATTTGCAAAGGCTCGCGTATCCGGACAATTACCAAAAGCACGTTGACGACAATCACGGGGTCTTGCAGGAAGCCGAACACAAGGAAGCAAACGAGATTCTCGACCTGCAATCGCGCGGCGAATACCTCTACACAGCGAACGGCGCGGACGGCTTCGAGGTCTTCGACGTCGCAAACATTGACCAGAAGGGTTTCTCCGAGCGCATCAGCACCGCGCCGGTTTCGCCGCTCGGCCAGCGCACTTACGTCCGCACCAAATACGCCACGAGCGTCACGCTGCCAAGCACGCTCGGTGTGGACCCGCTGCGCACGCACCGGCCGGAAAATCAGGAGCAGCCTGTCAGCCCGATTTACGCGTGGGTTTTCATCACCGACCGCGAGGAAGGGCTGGTGATGGCGACCGTCGGCACGCTGCTCGACGGCAACCCCGACAACAACTTTTTCAACAGGGAAAAAATCATCCGCTTCAACCCGGATGGAAAACTCACCGGCGCGATGCACTCGTTCATGGCGGGAACAAACCTTTACGTCGCCGGTAAAAATGGATTGTTCGTCGTCGGCCTGCGCAACGACGCGCTCGAAGCGCCAATGCTGGCGGGCGAATTGACCGGGGGCCTGAAAAACCCGCGCGCCGTCGGCGTGCAATTCCGTTACGGCTTCATTACGGATGACGAAGGTTTCAAAGTTCTGGACATTTCCGACCCAACGAAGCCGAAATTGATTCCCGGCGCGTTCATTCCTCTGAAACACGCGCAGCGGTTTTATCTCGCGCGGACTTATGCCTACGTCGCCGACGGCGCGGACGGCCTCGCGTTCATTGACATCACGGACCCGGAAAAGCCCCGGCTCGAACGGCTTTACAACGCCGACGGAAAATTGACCGACACCCGCGCCGTGCAAATCGGTTCGGTCAACGCATCGGAATTCGCGCTCGTCGCCGACGGCAGAAACGGCCTGCGCGTCATCCAGTTGATTTCGCCGGAAAACGTCCCCGGCGCGATGGGCTTCAGCCCCGTGCCGAATCCGAAGCTCATCGCCACGTTCCCGACGAAATCCCCCGCCGTCGCTGTTTCGCGCGGGCTTGACCGTGACCGTGTCGTGGACGAAAGCGGCAATGAAACCGTCGTGTTTGGCCGGCGCGGCTCGCGCCCGTTCCATCTCGACGAAATGGGAAAATTCTATGAGCGCGACGGCGATCTTTACACCGTTGAAAATGTTTCCGTCCGCGACGGCAAGCTCATGACGCGCTCCGGCGGAGATTTGAAACCGACCGCCGAATTCCAGCCAGTGGCGGAAGAAACCACCGCCGCGCCGGTCGAAAACGAACGTTTAATGCGCCGGGGCCAATGAAAACATTATCCGCCATATTCTTGCTGTTCGCGCTCACCATTTCGGTGTTTGCACAGGACGCGGTGACAACGCTGGCCGGGCAGGCGCTCGTCAGCGGCGCGGCCAACGGCAACGGCACGAACGCGCTGTTCAGCGATCCGGCGGCGATTATCCCGGACACAAATGGAAATTTCTTCGTGGCCGATTCTCAGAACCACGCCATCCGCAAAATCACGACGAACGGCGTCGTGACAACGTTTGTGGGACAGCTTGGTATTTTCGGCAGCTTGAACGGCACCGGCACCAATGCCCGATTCAACACGCCGAGCGGACTGGCGTTTGATGGCAGCGGCAATTTGTTCGTGGCAGACACCGGCAACAGCACGATCCGCAAAATTTCACCCGCCGGGGCGGTTTCAACGTTCGCCGGGATTGCCGGCTCCAGCGGATTTGCCGACGGCGCCGCCGGTGGCGCGCAATTCGATTCGCCGCTGGGAATTGCCGTGGCGACGAACGGAGACGTTTTCGTCGCCGACAGCGGCAACCATTGCATCCGGCGGATTTCCGGCGGAGTGGTTTCGACGTTTGCGGGCAGCCCGCAAATTTGGGGCAGCGCGGATGGCACGGGCACGAACGCGCAGTTCAACGGGCCGGTCGGGCTGGTCTTCGACGCGCGGGGCAACCTGTTCGTGAGTGACGCGAACAATGACACCATCCGCAAAGTCACGACGAACGGCGTCGTTACGACGTTCACTGGCGCGGCGGGTGTGGACGGCACGGCGGACGGCAGTTTGAATGTCGCGCGGTTCCGCAGCCCGGCCGAACTGGCGTTTGACAAAAAGGGAAATCTGTTCGTCGCCGATTCGTTCAACCAGACCGTCCGTGAAATTTTGACAAATGGAATCGTCAGCACCGTGAGCGGCGCGGCAGGGATTTCCGGCACGAACAGCGGCGTGAACGGCGCAGGAAAATTTTTCAATCCCTACGGCCTGGCCGTGGCGGAGGACGGCTCGCTGCTGGTGGCGGACACTTACAACGAGCTGGTGCGCGTGGTGCTGGTGCCGTTCAAGCTGTCGCTGCAAATTTCCGGCGCGAACCGCGTGGCGACGATTTCCTGGGACGCGGTCATCGGGAAAAATTACCAAGCGCAATTCACAGACGACTTGACGGCGGCGTGGACCGATCTCGGCGCGCCGGTAACGGCGACGACCTTGAGCTTAAGCGTGACGGATAATTCAGCTGGCGGACTGCGGGTTTATCGTGTGTTGAACGAATAATACACCTCCTGACTTTATGACATTGTTTTCGTGTATTTTTGTGCGTCACAGTCAGAAAAGAGAAAAATGACGACGCTGGTTTTCGATTCATCGCGCAAATTCACAAAACGTTCAACTCGATTCAACTCCCGCCGACTCCACCATTCTCCACTTGGAACCGCGGCAGCGGTTCCGAGCTGCGCCCCGGCAAGCCGGTTTTGCTCAATTCACTTGCGCGGCGCCAATTGACGCCCGATTTCTTCAATCCATTCATTGTCAGGGCGCGCGTAGGGGCGGAAGATTTCCGTGTAGCCCTCACGGTCGTTGTAGTAAAGCGCGCGGTGCAGGCCGAGCGTGCCGGCATCCGGCGATTCCACCAGGCTGGCCGAATCGCTCGCGCTCATCTGGAACAAGACGCGCATTTCAAATTCGGTCAGAGTCTTCCGCCCGAGGAAACGGTTCACGTTGTTGTAGGTGTCACACGTGGCGATGATGTGAATGCCGTGTGCCGGGCCGTCGCTAATGAGATTTTGGAGCACCGCGGCGGGATTGATCGCGCCGGAATCTCCGGATGAAAAACTAAACTCATCCTCCTGCCGGAGTTTTTTGAAATTCTGCAGGCCGTGAATCAGCACAAACGTCTCCGCCGCACCGGCTTTTTCATCGGCGGCGCGCTTTTTCAATTCCTCCGCCAGCCCGCTCATCGTTTCGGCCAGATTGCTGTTGCCGGCCTGGATGATTTCATGAGGCATGGCCTGAACCACGCGTTCCAGAAATTCCCGCTCCGGAAATCCGGGCGGCGCGCTGTCGAGCACGACAAAGCGCACCGAGCCTTTCGAATATTGCGCCGCCAGCGACACGAGCGCGACGGACAAAAGGGTCAGTTCGCGCTCCTCGCTTTGGCCGATAATCAAAAGATTGCCGCCGCTTTGCCGCTGGAACACCGCCTCGGTTGGGCCTTTGATGGAATTGGGCGCGCCAAGCCAGACGCGCGCTTGCGCTGGAGTTTGTTTCCCTCTCCCCTCGGAGGGGAGAGGGACAGGGTGAGGGGTCCGTCCGGCGCGAGCCGTTGCCCCCTCACCCCGACCCTCTCCCCTGATGGGGGCGAGGGAGAACGCTTTCCACGATTTCAGCAATTCAGCGAGCAAAAGATTTTCCCGCACGTCCGCCGGCGCGTTGCCCTCGAACACAAACGGTCCCGGAAATTTTATTTCGTCGGCGCGTTCCCGGATTTTCGCAAGATAACCGTCGCGCACCTCCTCCGGCAGCCACACAGCCTGGAACGGGCTGTTGCCTTCAATCGCGCCCGCCGCGTCGTTGTAAATGCCTTCGCCGGGCCGCGAGAGCAGGCGCGGCGCCGGATTGTCCTGGTCCATGATGAGAAACGCGTCAGCCTCGTTGCACATGAGCGCGATGCGGATGACCATCTGGCCGATGGTCGCGCGCGCCAGCGTGTAGGCGCCGCCCAGCGTCTGCGAGCCAAGCAGCACGTGAATGCCAAATGCGCGGCCCTGCCGGACGATGCGGTCGAGCAGCACCGCCGCGCCCTGCGAGACGCGGTCTTCCTCCGTGAAAAATTCCTGGAACTCGTCAATCAGCAGCAGCGAGCGCGGCATTGGTTCCTTGCCGCCTGCCCGCTTGTAGCCGGCCACGTCCTGCACGCCGAGCTGGCGGAACAAATCGCCGCGCCGGCGCAATTCCTCGTCCACGCGCTGCAGCACGCTCAAGCCGAACGCGCGGTCGCTTTCGATGGCCACCACCTTCGCGTGCGGGAGCCTGCGGCTGGCGTAGCATTTGAACTCGACGCCCTTCTTGAAGTCCACGAGATAAAACTCGACCTGCTCCGGGCCGCACCAGAGTGCAAGGTTTGTGACGATGATGTGGAACAAGGTGGACTTGCCCGAACCGGTCTTGCCGGCGATGAGCGCGTGCTGGCGCGTGCCCCGGCCGATTTCGAGATACTGCATTTTCGTCGCGCCGGAACGGCCGATGGGCACGCGCAATTCCTCGTTTGTCTCCTCCGTCCAAATTTCCGAGTCGCCGGGCGCTACCTGCTCAAACGGCACCTCAACGCGCGTGGAGCCGCGGCCGCTTTCGCCGACGTCGTGCAGAAACTGCGTCGCAAATTCCGATGACGGCGGCGGATCAAGCACCAATCGCGTTCCGGGCTCGCGCCAGTCGGCCAGAACGAATTTTTTTTCGCTGCGCACGAGGCGGACGGAATTTTTTCGCATTTCGTCGGGGACAAAATCGTTCGGCGGCGCGTTCCGCTGGTCCCAATGAATGAGCGTATAAACGCCGCAGCGCGCGCCGTTGGCGGCGATGTTGCGAAGTCGGCGCGCCGCGACGTCGCTGAAGTTGACCGGGAACGACGCGATGACGAGAAAATGATATTTCTCGGCGATGCTGCCGGCTTGCGCGTTGTATTCCGCGATGGTCGCGTATTCGTTGCGCAGATACATCTGGATGACCTTTTCCATGTGCTCGTTCAACTCGGCGAGCTTTTCCTCAAACTGCGTCGTCTGCGTCCAGATGCGGCTGTTGATGGTGGCTTCCTCGTAATCCGCGAGGTGCATCAGCGCGGCGAAATTTTGGCCGAGGCCGACCGGATCGAAAATGGTGAAGCTCAACTTGCCGGGCGGCGTGGTGGACAGGAGGCGGAAGATGATGTTGTTGATGGCCGTCACCGCCTCGGCTTCGCCGCCCTTGGCCGTTTCAAAAAGAATGGAGCCTTCGAGCGGATAGGCCAGCGCCAGCGGCACGGAAAAGGCCGCCGGGCCGGGCAGGGCGAGCCGTTGGTCCTTCGGCATTGCTCCAGCCAGCGTGGCCACCTCCACTTCCAGCCGCCCGAATTTAGCGGCGTTTTTGAATTCCCGTGGCGGCGTCCAGTCTTTCCATCTGGCCGGCTCCCATTCATGGAAAAGTCTTTCCGCGTCGGCATTTGCGACGTGGATCTGGCTGTAAAGCGACTGGATGGAGCTTTTCCATTCGCTTTCGAGCGCCTGCCATTGCGCCTTAAAATCGGCTTCGAGCTTTGCCATTTTCGAGGCGAGCGAATCGGAGAATTTCCTGGCTTCCGTTTCAGATTCCTCGCGCAGCCGGGCGAGGATTGCGTCGTGGTTTTTTTCGCAATATTCGAGTTTGGTGCGGTGAAGCTGTTCGCATTTTTGAAAAGCGCGCTGCGCTTGTTCGTCCAATCCCATCGGGCGGGCGCCGCGCAATTCCATCGCCCCGCGCACCGCCTGGCGCCATTCCTGGTTCAGATTGCGGACTGTGGTTTCAAATTCGATCCGGATTCGTTCCTGATCCTGTGTGTAGCGCAATTCGGCCTTTTCCGCGCTGGCATCCAGCAAGCGCCGCGCTTTTGCCAGATCGGCGGCAATTGTTTTCGCCAGCGGACCCGCACCGCCCGTTCCAAAAAAATAAACCGCCAGCAGAAGCAACGTCGTCGCCGCGACTGCCCCCGCAACCGGCTGTGAAAGGGTGTTCACGCCAAAATGCGCCAGCACCAAGACCGCCGCGCCGCCCAGAAACAGCAGCATCACCAGCGGAACAGGAATGAACCGGAAAACTTTCGGCAGCGGGGATCTTTTGAATTGCGCCAGGTCAGCGCGGATTTTTTCCTGCAACCGCTGTTGCTGCTCGAATAATTTGCTTTCGTCGGGCGAAAGGTCGGGTTCCGGCCATTTCCGATGAGGCAAAAGCAGCCGGCGGAATTTGCCGCAGCCGCCGAACGCGCGGCGCGCGGATTTGGTCAATTCGTCCAAGGTGCCGGCGCTTTGAGCCGTGGCTTGCCGGAAATTTTCAAGCGTCGTGACCGTGTTGGCCAGCGCGTCGTCGCGGTGGTGTTAGGCCTCGAGCGTGCTCGCCTGGATTTTGTATTTCAAATGACCGTGCTGCTCGCCGATTTCGTCCATCACCCCTTTGCGGACGGCGGCGTGGGCCTGATTGATCCGGGCCTTCCGGTTTTCGTATTTCGCCTGACCCCGGATTTTTCGCTCCTCAAATTCGGCGTTCTCGCGGTCAACGGCGCCGGCCAGTTTTTCCGTTCGTTTGACGGCGGCCTCGTCCGACAACCGGGCGGCGGCGGCGGATTGTGCGTGGAACTCCCCGTTCAGCTTCTCCTCGCGCGCGGCAGAATCCCGGACGGCGCCTTTCAGCGCGTCCAGCAGCGCGAGCATTTCCCTGACGCCCAAGTTACTCACAATCGCTCCTGACCTTTTTCAAAAGTTCATCCAGTTTCTCGATGACCGCAATCGCCTTGTCCATGCCAATAAAAAGCTCCTGCAGATACTTGCGCTCAAACTCCGCGCTCTTCTCGTCGCGCCAGTAATTCTTGGTCTCCTCCCATTTGAGCGCAAGCTCCTTGGAAGCGCCGAGCAACCGGCCCTTGCTGCCAACCGCGCTCATGCGGTTTTCCCCTCCGATTTTCCGGGCGCGCCGGCATCAGTGTAGGCGTCCAGCGACCTCACCACCTGCGACAGATACGCGACCGCCTTGGGCATTTCAGCGGTCAAGAAACTGTGCAACTGCTCCACCTCCTTGAGCAGCGGCGCCGAGCGGTTTTCCAGTTCCCGGTCCCATTTTTTCAAACGCGCGAGTTTTTCCTCGGCGTCGCGGACGGTCCGCTGCGCCCGGTTGACTGTCATTTGCAGCAGCGAAGTGGTTTCCTGAAAATCGGAGAGCCGCGCAGTGAACAGTTCCTGCTGCGCCTGCTCCAGCTTCTTGCTCCGGACGCGCCGTTCGTTTTCCCAAAACCGCCGCTGGTCGTTCTCCAGCCAGAGCCGTGTGCGCGTCATCTCGCTGGAAATCTCCTCCAGCGCCGGACGCGCCTGGCTTGTAAACACAATCAATGCGGCGCGGAACAGCTCGATCGCCTCCACCGATGTGATTTTGGCTTGTCCGGCCATGATTTTAATGGGTCATCGCTGGTGCAGATATTCCTCGATGCGCTGGGCTTTTCTCAAGAGATAAGGCGTATGTTCCTTGGACAGCTCGACGAATTTTTTGAGCGCCTTCATCGCCAGCTTGAACTCGTCGGCGAATTTCTCGTGCTCCTGATCCTGCCACGTGTCGCTCAATGCGCCGAAGCGCGCCTGGAGCAGCACCAGCCGGTTTTCGAGGTCGGTGTTGAACCGCTGCAGTTCATCCGCGAACCGC
>Ga0265337_1000759_pt1 | contig 16997 bp, 14 predicted proteins | sample 42122metaG_FD_192441 | JGI IMG/M metagenome (GOLD analysis project Ga0265337, IMG submission 192441) | Rhizosphere microbial communities from Carex aquatilis grown in University of Washington, Seatle, WA, United States - 4-21-22 metaG | ecosystem: Host-associated > Plants > Roots > Rhizosphere >... | reverse complement strand
CTTCTACAAGCGCAAAGCTGTGAGGGCTATTGTATCTCCTCACTTGGAGCTTGCCGAAGGGTCCGCCATCCAATGGATGTGACGCGCCGCTAATTCGGTTCCAGCACCGCCGCGGGCAGCACGCGGGCGAAATGGTCCTCGACGGAGTTGTAGCACTCGCACGCGATCTTCTGGATTCCTGCGCGGTCCAGAATCTCGACCCGGCCCCTTGAATGCCGGATCAAACCACGTGCTTCGAGCGCGTTCATCACCACCGTCACGGTCGTGCGCTGCACGCCGATCATTTCGGCGAGCGCTTCCTGCGTCAGCGGAATGGGACCCGATGAGACGATGCGGTCCTGCGTCGAGAGCAGCCAGCGCGAGCAGCGCGCCTCCACCGAATGCAGCGCATTGCATGCCACCGACTGCATGATCTGCGCAAGTAGCGCATCGGCGTAACGCGAAAACAGTTCGCGCACCGGAGGCGAAGCCGCCTTCACCTCTTCCAGCCGCGCCGTTTCAATGGCCAGAGCGGGCCCCCCGATCTGGACGACCGCGCGCGTATAAGCGGGCTTGTGGCCGGCGCTTACGATGCCGCCGATGGCGCCTTCATGCCCGATGGTCGCGGCTTCCACCTCTCGCCCATCGGAAAGGATCACGACGAGCGAGCCCATCGTGCCGCGGCAGGGGAAATAAGTCTTCTCGATGTCGTCGCCGGGCTCGAACAGGACTTCCGTCCGGCGCAAGTCGCGCCGCACCAGATGGCGCGCAATGCGCGCCCGCTCCTCCAGAGGCAGCGCAGTCAGCAACCGGCTTCCGCAGAGCGGAACGTCCTTGGGCGCGATAGGGGCGGAGCCTTTTGAGCCCCCGGATAGCATCTTCATGGGCGCCCGAATCAACGCATATGGCCGCGTTCCGGGCGCAAGAAAAATACCGAGATGGTCCTTTTTTCCTTCCCCGTGCGGGAGGAAGCCTCAGGTTTTAGCCGGCACTCCACACAGGCGGGGACGCTTTGAGACGGTTGATCAGGTCCTGGCGTTCGCTTTCCAGTGCGGCCGGCAGGCGGTCGCCGAACGCCTCGAAATGCGCCAGCTGGTCCTCGGCTTCTTCCAGGCCTTCCGCGCGGTCGATGTCCGTGATGCGCTGGAATTTCTCCTTCGGGAAATTCACGCCGTTCCAGGGCAGGTCCTGATAGCGCGGCTGGAACCCGAAGGGGCCTTCCGGCGAATCCGTGGCGCGGCCTCTTACGCGGTCCACGATCCATTTCAGCACGCGCATGTTTTCACCGAAACCGGGCCAGACGAACTTGCCGTTGTCGTCCTTGCGGAACCAGTTCACGCGATAGATGCGCGGAAGCTGTGTCACCTTGTCCTTGATGGACAGCCAGTGCTTCCAATAATCGCCCATGTTGTAGCCGCAGAACGGCAGCATCGCGAAAGGATCGCGCCGGATCGCCGCCTGATTCTCGGCAGCCGCGGTTGCTTCCGAACCCATGACGGAGGCCCAATAGACGCCGTTCGCCCAGCTCCGCGATTCGTAGACCAGCGGGAAGGTGCGCGACAGCCGCCCGCCGAAGATGAAGGCCGAGATCGGCACGCCTTCGGGATCATCGCCCGCCGGGTCGTAGCTCGGGCACTGACGCGCCGACACCGTGAAGCGCGAATTGGGATGGGCGGCCTTGCGCCCCGATTCCGGCGTCCAATCCTTGCCCTGCCAATCGATCAGATGTGCGGGCGCCGTGTCCGTCAGGCCTTCCCACCACACATCGCCATCGTCGGTGAGCGCGACATTGGTGAAGATCACGTCATGGGTCAGCATCTTGACCGCGTTGGGGTTCGACTTCATGCCCGTGCCGGGCGCGACGCCGAAGAAGCCGGCCTCCGGATTGATGGCGCGGAAGGTGCCGTCGGGGCGCGGCTTGATCCATGCGATGTCGTCGCCGATGGTGGTCACCTTCCAGCCGCCGAAGCCTTCCGGCGGGACCAGCATGGAGAAATTCGTCTTGCCGCAAGCCGATGGAAACGCGGCTGCCACATAAGTCTTTTCGCCATCGGGACTCTCGACGCCCAGGATCAGCATGTGCTCGGCGAGCCAGCCCTGATCGCGGCCTAGCATCGAGGCGATGCGCAAGGAGAAGCACTTCTTGCCCAGCAGCGCATTGCCGCCATAGCCCGAACCGAACGAGACGATGGAATAATCGTCGGGGAAATGGACGATGTATTTGTGCTCGGCATTGCAGGGCCAGGCCACATCCTTCTGACCGTCGGCGAGCGGCGCGCCCACCGAATGCAGGCAATGCACGAACTCGCCGTCACCGAGCTGATCGAGCGCCTTCTGCCCCATGCGCGTCATCACGCGCATGCTGACGGCGACATAAGGCGAATCGGTGAGCTGCACGCCGATATGGGAAATCGGCGAGCCGATCGGTCCCATGCTGAAAGGGATGACGTACATGGTGCGCCCGCGCATGGCGCCGTCGAGCAGCCGGTCCAGTTTCGCGCGCATCTCAGACGGGTCCACCCAATTGTTGGTGGGGCCGGCGTCGTCCTTGCTTGCCGAACAGATGAAGGTGCGGTCCTCCACGCGCGCGACATCGGCGGGATCGGACCGGCAGAGATAGGAATTGGGGCGCTTGGCAGGATTGAGCCTGATGAGGGTGCCGGCGTTGACCATCTCCGCGCAGAGGCGGTCATATTCTTCCTTCGATCCGTCGCACCAATAAATCTGGGCGGGTTTTGTTTGCGCCGCCACTTCTTCGACCCAGGCGAGAAGCTTTTTGTTGGTCGTCGGACTCGCCGGAATAGCCATCGGTACCGTCATTCTCTTGAAACCCCTTTATTGCCGCGTTCCCGTCCGCCGACCCGTTCAAGGCATCGCAACAGAGAATGCGTGCCGCACGGGGTGCTCAGGAGGCCCGCCGGCTTTTCGATGAAAGCAGTCTTTCCCGCCCTCCCTGAAGGCGAACCAGTGTTGCGGACCGGAACCGCTCCGGCATCGGGCCTCGTCGGCCTCTCGCGCTTTTCCGCCGGTCGACTCTGCAGGTACGTCCGCAAAGCCCAGCCGGCCCGGTCGCTTTATCCGTCCAACGCGGCTTCCGGGCAAGATAGTTTGCCGGGCAAGTTGCCGCAACGATGCGGCCCCGCGCTGGTTAACGGACCCTGCCTGCTTGAGATTTTCGCGGGCCGCCATGTTAAGAAATGCACATGAGCCAATCCCCCCCGCATGGCCCCAGGGCGCTCAAAGACGAAGACCTCGAACGCTACGCACGCCACATCGTGCTGAGGGAGGTGGGCGGTGCCGGCCAGGCCAAGCTCCTCCGCGCCAGGGTGCTGGTGGTGGGGGCGGGCGGCCTTGGCAGCCCGTTGATCCTCTATCTGGCCGCGGCAGGGGTCGGGACCATCGGCATTGCTGATTTTGACCGGGTAAGCCTCTCCAATCTGCAGCGCCAGATCGCGCACCGGACACAGGATGTTGGGCGGTTGAAGACGGAATCGGCAAGCGATACCGCCCACGCCATCAATCCGGGCGTCAAACTGGTTCCCCATGCCGAGCGCCTGACATCGGGCAATGTCGCTTCCATTCTTGCCGATTACGACATTGTGGCGGACGGCTCGGACAATTTCGCGACCCGCTTTCTTCTCAACGATGCCAGCCATTTCGGGAAAAAGACGCTGGTCTCGGCTGCCGTGACGGAATTCGATGGCCAGCTCGCGACCTACCGGGCGTGGGACAGAACCGCGAGAAATCCTTGCTATCGCTGCCTTTTCCCGGAAATACCGCCGCCCGACCTGGCCCCCAATTGCAGCGAGACGGGGGTCCTCGGGGCGGTCGCGGGCGTGATGGGGACACTGCAGGCGGTCGAGGTGCTGAAGGAGATCCTCGGCATCGGCGATCGCATGGCGGGGCGTCTGCTGATCTACGACGCGCTGGGGACCCAATTCCGGACCGTCAAAGTTTCACCCGATCCCGCATGCCGGCTCTGCGGCGAGACGCCCACGATCCTCGACCTGGCGCTGCACCGCGTTCCGGCCGATCCGGTGTGCTTAACCGGCATTTAAGCTGGAACGTCTAATTTCCTCCGCCTACGCGGCCGGAGGACCGTTTGCAGGAAATCCACTACGAGATATTTCGCCAACTCGGCAAAGGGGGCGGCTGGGCGCTGATCGAAGCGGTCGAAGATCGCGAGACGGCGCTCGATCACGCGCGCGCCTTGCTGGAGGAGGGCAAAGCCACCGCGGTCAAAGTGGTGAAGGAGACCTATCAATCCTCCACCGGCGACTATATGGGCCTTACCATCTTCGAGGCGGGGCACAGCGAGGTCAAAAAGAAGAACAAGAAAGTCGACGACATCGCCAATCCGTCGCCCTGCTTCAAGCCCGACGATCTCTATTCCTACCACGCGCGCATGACCATGGCGCGCCTTCTGTCCGAATGGCTGGCACGGCACAAGCTGACGGTCACGGAATTGATCCACAGCGCGGCTGCGCTGGAGAAATTCGAGGCGACCGGCACGACCTATCAGCACGCGATCCAGAAGATCGCCGTCGCGCAGGCCACCGATTCCGAATTTTCGGTCGCCCAGATCGTCAAGCAGCTGAACGAGCTTTGCACCGGCGCGATCCATCGCGTCTACAAGGACGAGCGCAGAAAGCTGTTCCCCGAGCTCAAAGCCGCTGAATTCGGACAGCTGGCCGAGAAGCTCGGCCTCAATCTGGAAGCGCGCTACGTGATGAACGGTGCGCTCGCCAAATATCTCGCTCCCGCCAAGAGCTGGGACGTGAAGCTGCAACGCCTGCTGCTCCTGATCGAGAACGTGCCGCAGGAAGGCCAGGGGCGCACGCTTATCCTCACCTCTGTCGATACGCTGATCGCGGAGATCCTGAACGGAGCGGCGGCGCTTGCCGACCTCCTGGGACACAATCCCGATCTCGGCCATGCATTGCTCAACCTCGTCGAGCTGTTCCTGGGCGAGAAGGTCAATGTCGCCGAGGGGGCGGGGCGGGGCATCAACGAACTGGCGCGCTTTTTCTCCAAGGACGAATTGCCCGAATCCCGTACCGCCATCGCCGGCCGTATTCTGGCCGAACTGAAAGGCTTCAAGCGCCTCTGCCCCGACGCCCTCGAAGACGAGTTCAAGATGCTGCGCCGGCTCGGCAACCGGCTGGTGCGCGGCCAAGGCAAGTATCTCTCCAACCAGGATTTGATCGAGGCGTTCACCGAACGCTCCCGGCGGCTGATCACGCACGAGCCGCTCCAGCAATACATGCAGAGCGCAAGGACACTGGACGAAAAGCTGGAACGGCTCCTGGTTGCGGAAGAAAATATCGTCGGCGCCGAGAACAAGCGAACGCTCTCCAATTTCGTGATGCCGATCATCACGGCGAACAATTTCGAGGATCAGCTTGGTGCGGGCGCCCCCGTCCCACAGCGTCTGCGACGGCTTGCGGAGTTGCAGGACCGGGTGCTGCGTTCCGGCTTCCAGGACGTCCAGAAAAATCAGATCGCGGTCGCACTCGACACGGTGGCGATCCGGATCGAAGCGCGCGCGAAATTCCTCGCCTCCATCGAAGCCCGCATGACGAACCCGATCGAGCGGGCGCAGACGATGGTGAAGCTCTGCGCGGCCGGCGTCTTCACGCAGGGCGATCTGATGATGAAGGCGCGGAGACTCGTCATGGCATCGCTCGCCAAGCCCGGGTTCCTGAATTCCTATATCGCTCACCTCGAAAGCGAGCGGCGTTCGGCCATCGACCGCGATAAGGTGTTGGTGGAGCTTGCCACGCAGCTTGAGGGCATCGGTATCGCCCAGGAAGACGCCATGCGCGCCTTGGCGGCGTAACGGCGCTCGAACGCAATCCGGCGCAATGCAATCTCGCTAGAGCTAGTGCGCCTCGTCCCAGTTCTTGCCAGCGCGCGCGTCGACCACCAATGGCACACGCAATTGGATCACCGGCAGCGATGCTTTTTCCATCACCGAGCGCGCGACATCGCAAACCTGTTTGGCTTGGCCGTCGGGCGCCTCCAGAACCAGCTCGTCATGGACCTGCAGGAGAAGCTGCGCGTCCAGATCGTTCTCCGCGAGCGCAGGGATGAGGCGAACCATCGCGCGGCGGATGATATCGGCCGCCGAACCCTGGATCGGCGCGTTGATGGCCTGCCGTTCGCCGAACGCCCGCTGGGCGGCGCTTTGGGCCTTCACATCGCGGACATGGATGCGCCGCCCGAAGATCGTCTCGACGTAGCCGTGCTCGCGCACGAAGGCCTTGGTCGATTCCATGTAGTCGCGAATGCCGGGGAAGCGCTCGAAATATTTCTTGATGTAGGCGTCGGCCTCGCCGCGCGGGATGCCGAGCTGGTTGGCGAGCCCGAACGCCGAGATGCCGTAGATGATGCCGAAATTGATCGCCTTGGCACGGCGCCGAATCTCCGGGGGCATGTCCTTGACCGGGACGCCAAACATCTCGGAGGCCGTCATTGCGTGAATGTCGAGCCCATCTGCGAACGCCCGGCGCAACGCCGGCACGTCCGCGATATGGGCGAGAAGGCGCAGCTCGATCTGGGAATAATCCGCCGACACCAATGAGCGGCCTTCCGGCGCCACGAAGGCGCGGCGGATGCGGCGGCCTTCCTCGGTGCGGATCGGGATGTTCTGCAGGTTGGGCTCGTTGGATGACAGCCGCCCCGTGGTGGTGGAGCCCAGCGCATAGGACGTATGAACGCGGCCGGTTGCCGCATTCACGTAGGTGGGAAGGGCGTCCGTGTAGGTCGATTTCAGTTTGGAAAGCTGCCGCCATTCCAGGATGGTCTTGGGCAGATCATGACCGCCCGCGGCGAGTTCTTCCAGTATGTCGGCGTCCGTCGACCATGCGCCCGTCTTGGTGCGCTTTCCGCCCGGCAGCGAGAACTTGCCGAACAGGATGTCGCCCAATTGCTTGGGCGAACCCAAATTGAACGTCTCGCCCGCAAGCTTGCAGCATTCCTGTTCCAGCCGCGCCATCGAAAGCGCGAAATCGTTCGACAGTTTGGCGAGAAAAGGGGGCGCAATGGCGATGCCGTTGCGCTCCATGCGCGCCAGCACCGAAATCAGCGGGCGCTCGAGGGTCTCGTAGACCGTCATCCGCCGCTCGGCCACAAGGCGCGGCTTCAGCAGCAGCGAGAGGCGCAGCGCGATGTCGGCGCGTTCGGCGGCGTAGCGTGCGGCCTCTTTCAGCCCCGCCTGTTCGAACGGCACCTTGTCGCGGCCCTTGCCGATGATGTCGGCGAGCGCAACGGGCTTGTGCTGCAGATGAATCTCGGACAATTCCTCCAGCCCGTGGCCGTGCAGCCCGAGATCGAGCACATAGGACATCAGCATCGGATCGTCGTAAGCCCGTATCGGCAGACCGCGCTGGGCCAACGTTACGAACGCGAATTTCAGATTGTGCCCGAGCTTGACGATGCTCTCGTCTTCGAGCGCAGGCGCAAGACGGGCGAGCACATCCTTTTCCGCCAATTGCACGGGCGCCGCGCCGGCCAAGTCCAATTCGCCCGATATGCGGTGTCCGAGCGGGATGTAACAGGCGGTTCCAGGTGCGGTTGAAAGCGCGATGCCGGTAAGGCGCGTCCGCATGGGATCGATGGAATCGGTTTCGACCGAGAGCGCGAGCAGTCCGGTTTCGTGGGCGGACGCGATGCAGCGGTCGAGCGCTGCCATATCGGAGATGCAGTCATAGCGGCCATAATCGATCGGACGCAGCAGCGCTGCGCGATCCGTTACAGCGCCGGGACAGCCTTGGCCCGCGGCAGGAACCGGGGCGGCGGGTTTGGCTTCGGCGCGCACCGTTACGGGTGCCGGGGATGGTTCGGCTGCTGGCGCGAACGCGTCGGCTTCGTTTACGCCCAATTTCGCGGCGGCCCGGCGCAGCAGACTGGAAAATTCCAGCGACTTCAGGAACGGGATCAGCTTCGCCGGATCGGGATCGTGGACGGCGAAATTTTCGACCGGCTCATCGAGCGGCACGTCCCTGTCGAGCAGCACCAGGCGCGCCGAAAGCCGCGCCTGCTCGGCATGTTCGATCAGAGCTTCGCGGCACTTGTTCTGCTTGACCTCGCCCGCGCGGGCCAGCAGCGATTCGAGGTCGCCGAATTCGGCAATCAGTTTGGCCGCGGTCTTGACCCCGATCCCCGGCACGCCCGGCACATTGTCGATGGAATCTCCAATCAGGGCCTGGACGTCGACCACCTTTTCCGGCGGTACGCCGAAGCGTTCGATCACCTCAGTTGAACCGATGCGGCGGCTTTTCATCGTGTCCAGCATCTCGACGGCGCCGTCGTCAATGAGCTGCATCAGGTCCTTGTCGGAGGAGACGATGGTGACCTTGGCGCCGGCTTCGCGCGCCACCCGCGCATAGGTCGCGATCAGATCGTCGGCCTCGTAGCCCTTCTTTTCGACGCAGGCGACCTCGAAAGCGCGCACGGCATCGCGGGTCAGCGGGAATTGCGGGATGAGATCGTCGGGCGGCGCGGAACGGTTGGCTTTGTATTCCGTGTACATCTCGTTGCGGAAGGTATGCTGGCCGGCGTCGAAGATCACCGCGAGATGGCTCGGTTTGTCGCCGGCTTTGGTGTCTTCAAGCAGCTTCCACAGCATGTTGCAGAAGCCCGACACCGCACCCGTCGGAAGCCCGTCCGATTTGCGCGTCAGCGGCGGCAGCGCGTGGTAGGCGCGGAAGATGAAGCCCGAGCCGTCGATCAGGTAGAGATGATCGCCCGGCTGAAGCGCGCGGGCTTTCGCAAGCCCCTGGCCAGCGGCGTTCAATGCGCCCCGGCCTCGCCCTTCTCCCGGGCTTCGGCCGCTTCCTTGCTGAGGACGAAGCGCCGGTCGCAATAACCGCACTCGACGAAACCCTCGTCTCCCATTTCGAGATAGACCTTGGGATGGCCGAGCGCGCCCTCGCCCCCGTCGCAGGCGACGCGGGTATGATTCACGATGACGGTTTCGGGCGCTTCGATGCTCATGGGTCTCGCAAGGTTGACGGGCTGCGGATCATAGCGGGCGAACCGCCCGCCGCAACCCCGCTCTCATGGACCGGTCTGGTTGGCGGGCGGGATTGGCGGCGGAAGCCGGTATCGTTCACGGCGGGGCGCGGCGAGCATCCCGAGTATCGCACCCGGAACCCCAAGCACCGCCCAGCCCGGCCAGGACAGAATGGTGGCGAAGATCGGCGCCAGCGCGGGCGTCAGGCGCTGCGCCGCCCAGGCATGGGCGTCCATGCCGAAGAGCGCCAGGATCCCATCCAGCGAGCGGATCACGGTCATGCCCTTGGCTTCGAGCGTGCTCACCACATCGGCGCCCAACAGCATCAGCGCGAGCACAAGGAGAACAAGACCGATAAGCCGAAAGATCACCATTTCCCGATCCGCTTCAGCTCTCAGGCCCGAATGACCGGGACTTCGTACAGGTCGAATACTTTATCTCGGGTCATGAGCACCAAGTCTTCCGCGCGTGCCTGGGCTGCCAGCATCCGATCGAAAGGGTCAGAGTGATGCGCAGGGAGGTTTGCAGCCATCTCTGCATGTGCAAAAGTCACCGACAGACGATATGCGTTGCCGCGATCGAGGAATTTCGCCAAAGCATCCATGTCGAAGCGAAGCCGCTGCAATGCGCGCTTTATTCCAAGTTCCCACCAGCTTGCTGCACTGACGAAAAGCTCATTCTCGGTCAACTCGAGTTTGTCCAGCGCTTCTGCTCTGAGCGCACGGGGATTCGCCAGCCACCACAGGATGACGTGGGAATCCAACAGAAGTTTCACGGTTTCTCCCCACGAAAGGCGGCAAGAATATCTTCGGGCAGCGGATCGTCGAAATCCGGTCCGATCCATATCTTTCCCTTCATCACACCGGCGAGCTTACGGCGCTTTGTGCGGGCGACGCGGCTTTTGATGGGCACCAATTTCGCAACCGGCTTGCCGGCCCGGGCGATGACCACTTCTTCGCCCGCCTCAACCTCGGCAATGAGACTGGACAGATTTGTCTTGGCTTCGTGGATATTGACGGTCTTGTCCATGCTCCATGTCGCTTAGCTAAGCTTAGCTAAGGTAAGGGTGTGAACCGCATTCGTCAAGAAAACGCCCGGGAAACATCTGTCTCCCGGGCGTTCTCATGGGTATCGATGAAGCCTCAGCCGGCCTGCTGCTGATCGCCTTCGGCTCCCTGCTTCTTGCTCAAATCCTCGCCGGTCGCCTGATCCACCGCCTTCATGGAAAGCCGCACCTTGCCGCGGTCGTCCATGCCGATCAGCTTCACTTTGACCACGTCGCCTTCCTTGACGACGTCGTTCACCTTGGCGACGCGCTTGGAGGCGAGCTCGGAAATGTGCACCAGACCGTCGCGAGGCCCGAAGAAATTCACGAAGGCGCCGAAATCCATGATCTTGACGACCTTGCCTTCGTAGATTTCGCCGATTTCGGGTTCGGCCACGATCGATTTGATCCACTTCAGCGCTGCCTTGATCGACTCGCCGTCGGCGCTCGCCACCTTGATGGTGCCGTCGTCCTGGATGTCGATCTTGGCACCCGTCTTCTCGACGATCTCGCGGATCACCTTGCCGCCCGACCCGATCACTTCGCGGATCTTGTCGGTCGGGATCTTGATCGTCTCGATACGCGGCGCATGCTCGCCAAGCTCGGAGCGAGCGGTGGTGATGGCCTTGCCCATTTCGCCCAGGATGTGCAGGCGCCCATCCTTGGCCTGACCGAGCGCGACCTTCATGATCTCTTCGGTGATGCCGGTGATCTTGATGTCCATCTGCAGCGAGGTGACGCCCGTTTCGGTGCCTGCCACCTTGAAGTCCATGTCGCCCAGATGATCTTCGTCGCCCAGGATGTCGGAGAGCACCGCGAACTTGTCGCCCTCCTTGATCAGGCCCATCGCGATGCCCGCAACCGCCCGCTTCAGCGGCACGCCCGCATCCATCAGCGCAAGCGACGAGCCGCACACCGTGGCCATGGAGGACGAGCCGTTGGATTCGGTGATCTCGGACACCACGCGGATGGTGTAGGGGAACGTCGTCTTGTCGGGCAGCAGCGGATGGACGGCCCGCCAGGCGAGTTTGCCGTGACCGATTTCGCGGCGTCCGGCACCCGTCATGCGGCCGACTTCACCCACCGAATAGGGCGGAAAATTGTAATGCAGCATGAAGTGCTGCTTGTAGGTGCCTTCGAGCGAATCGATGAACTGCTCGTCTTCGCCGGTGCCGAGCGTCGCCACCACGAGGCCTTGCGTCTCCCCGCGGGTGAAGAGCGCGCTGCCATGGGCGCGCGGCAGCACGCCCACTTCGCACACGATGGGACGCACCGTTTTCAGATCGCGCCCATCGATGCGCATGCCCGTCTCGATGACGGCGCTGCGCATCACGCGGCTCTCCAGCTCCTTGAACAGCTTGCCGAAGAGGCCCGACGGAATCTTGCCTTCCTCTTCGCCGACGAGAGAAGCGGCCGCTTCGGTCTTGATGGCATCGATGCGCTCGTGCCGGGAGCCCTTTGCCGCAATCTGGTAGGCGTCCTTGAGATCGCTTTCCGCATGACGCGACAGAAGCGCGAGTTCGGCTTCATATTCGGCCGTGTGAACATCGCGCGGTTCCTTGGCGGCCTTCTCGGCCAGCCGGATGATCGCGTCGACCACCTTTTGCATCTCGCGGTGGCCGAACATCACGGCGCCGAGCATGACCTCTTCGGTCAGTTCCTTGGCCTCCGATTCGACCATCAGCACGGCGTCGGCCGTTCCCGCCACCACCAGATCGAGATCGGAATTCACCATCTCGTCGATCTGCGGGTTGAGCTTGTATTCGCCGCCGATATAGCCGACGCGCGCCGCCCCGATCGGGCCCATGAAGGGAATGCCCGAAAGCGTGAGGGCGGCTGACGAGGCCACCAGCGCGACGATGTCGGGCTCGTTTTCCAGATCGTGAGAGAGCACCGTCACGATGACCTGGGTCTCGTTGCGGTAGCCCGGGACGAAGAGCGGACGGATCGGACGGTCGATGAGCCGCGAGATCAGCGTCTCGCGCTCGGTCGGGCGCCCTTCCCGCTTGAAATAGCCGCCCGGAATCTTTCCCGCGGCATAGAACTTTTCCTGGTAATTGACCGTCAGGGGAAAGAAATCGATCCCCGGCTTGGGCTCGGTCATGCCCACTGCGGTGGCGAGCACCACAGTCTCTCCGTAGGTCGCCCAGACTGCGCCATCTGCCTGGCGCGCGACCCGTCCTGTTTCAAGAACGAGCTTGCGCCCGCCCCAGTCGATTTCCTCGCGATGAATGTTGAACATTAGACTTTTCCTTCTTTCCCGTGGCCGGATTGCCGCGGGCCTTCCTTGCTGTTGTAGTCAAGAAAACTTGTGCACTCGGGCGCGCGCTTCCGCGCGACCGCGGCGCAGAGGCCGGACGCTGCCGGTTCGTAAGCACGGCGAATGTGAGCCCGATGTGCGGGAGAGGCGTCAGCGGCGCAGGCCCAGACGCTGGATGAGCGACTGATAGCGCGCTTCGTCCTTCGCCTTGACATAGTCAAGCAACCGGCGGCGCTGCGATACCATTTTGATCAGCCCGCGGCGCGAATGGTTGTCCTTGCTGTGGGTCTTGAAGTGCTCCGTCAAATTGGCGATCCGCTCCGAGAGCACCGCCACCTGGACTTCGGGCGAACCCGTATCGCCCTCGCGCGCACCATATTGCGCGATGACTTCCTTCTTGCGTTCAGTCGTTACCGACATCGTCCAATCCTGTTCCCGGCACCAAGGCTCAAGCGCCTGATCCAAAAGTGAAGACCCTGAACGGCCTCAACTCTCCTTCCGCCACTTCGGCGAGCGCTACCGGCTCGCCTTTGGCGGTCGCAAGAAAGACCGTCAAACCGTGAATATCCGTACCCGCTTCGGTGTGCCCGGCCTGCTGTTCCATGAGCCTTGCAAAGTGCGGCGCACGGATGAGGATGGGGTTACCGCTACGGAGACGAACCGAATCCGGCTCCGTCACGGCCAACGCCGGGATGCCGTCCAGCGCGGTCGCGATGGGCCGCAAATGCTCCAAAGCGGCCGGACTATGGCCGAAAGCCTCCAGCGATTCCAGAGAAATCGCGGTTTGGATGGAAAAAGGCCCGACTCGCAAGCGCCTGAGTTCCGTCACGTGCCCGACTGTGCCCAGGGCAAGAGCCAGATCGCGTACCCAGGCGCGGATATAGGAACCTTTGCCGCATTCGACCTCGAAGACGGCATGATCGGCATCGGGCATGTCCATAAGGCGAGCATCGTGGATCTGGATGGGGCGGGCTTCGAGCGTGACCGTTTCACCTTCGCGCGCGAGATCATAGGCCCGCTCGCCATCCACCTTGATGGCCGAATAATCGGGCGGCACCTGCATGATTTCGCCAATGAATTTCGGGAGTTGCGCGAGAATCTGCTCGCGCGTCGGACGCACTTCCGAGGTGGCGGTGACGCGGCCTTCCGAATCGTCCGTGTCGCGCGTCTCCCCCCAGCGGGCGGTGAAGCGGTAGAGCTTCTCGCCCTCCATCGCATAAGGCACCGTCTTGGTGGCCTCGCCGAGCGCGATGGCGAGCACCCCGGTGGCCAGGGGATCGAGGGTGCCCGCGTGCCCGGCCTTTGCCGCGTCGAACAGCCGGCGCACCCGTGTCACCGCGTGGGTCGAGGTCATGCCGGAAGGCTTGTCCAGCACCACCCAGCCATGGATGGGCGAACCTTTGCGTTTGCGGCCCATCTAGTCCTCGGATTCGCCGGACTGGGACTTGAGATCGCGCGCCACCCGTTCGGATTGCAACAGCCTCTCGATGCGCTCCGCTTCGGCAAAGGATGTATCTTCGACGAAGCGCAGCTCCGGCGTGAATTTCAGCTCAATAGCGTGGCCCAGTTCGCCGCGCAGGAAGCCGCGGTGGCGGTTGAGCGCGCCGATGACGGTTTGGGCATTTTGGCCGCCGAGCGGTTCGACAAAGACTGTCGCGTGGCGCATGTCGGGCGAGGGCTTCACTTCGGTCACGGTCACGGAGACGCCGATCAGCTCGGGGTCGCGGATTTCGTTGACGCGCAGGATGTCGGACAGCGCATGGCGCAGCAGTTCGCCGACCCGCAATTGGCGTTGCGATGGACCCCTGGAATGCGATTGGCTGGAGCGGCGATTCATGGTTGTCCCGCGAATGGCGAATAACGAGTAGCGAATGGCATCGTGTCAATTATTCGCGATTTGCCGGTCCCTATTCGCCTTCAGAGCGAGCGCTTGATGGTCTCGACCTCGTAGCACTCGATGATGTCGCCCTTCTGCATGTCCTGATAATTGGTGAACGCCATGCCGCATTCCTGCCCGGACTGGACTTCGCGCACCTCGTCCTTGAAGCGCTTCAGCGTCGAGAGATCGCCTTCGTGGATCACCACGTCCTGGCGGATGAGGCGCACCTTGGCGCCACGCCGGACCAGGCCTTCGGTGACGCGGCAGCCGGCCACCTTGCCGACCTTGGAGATGTTGAACACCTCCAGGATTTCCGCATTGCCGAGGAAGCGTTCGCGCGTTTCGGGCGCAAGCATCCCGGACAGCACCGCCTTTACGTCGTCGATGACGTTGTAGATGATGTTGTAATAGCGGATTTCCACGCCGTCGCGGCGCGCCCGTTCACGGGCCTGCGTGTTGGCGCGCACATTGAAGCCGATGATTGCCGCACCTGAGGCTTGCGCCAGGATGACATCGGACTCGGTGATGCCGCCGACGCCCCCGTGCAGAATCTGGGCTGCAACCTCCTCCGTCCCGAGCTTGCTGAGCGAACCTTCGATGGCTTCGAGCGAGCCTTGCACGTCGGACTTGATGACGAGCGGCAGCAGGCGCTTCTCGCCGTCTTTGCGGCTCTTGAGCAGCTGGTCGAGCGATTGGCGCGAAATCGTCGCCTGGCGCGTCTCGCGGCGTTTGCGGGCGCGGTATTCGGTGACTTCACGGGCACGGGCTTCCGATTCCACGACGACGAACTCGTCGCCGGCTTCGGGTGCTGCCGAAAGGCCCAGAACCTCGACCGGTTCGGACGGGAACGCCTCGCTCACCGGTTCGCCCTTGTCGTTCACCAGCGCGCGGACGCGGCCCCATTCGGAACCTGCGACGACAAGGTCGCCCTGCCTCAGCGTGCCGCGCTGAACCAGGACGGTTGCGACCGGCCCGCGGCCCTTGTCGAGCTTGGCTTCCACCACGGCGCCATCGGCCGGACGGTTCGGATTGGCCTTCAGGTCGAGCACTTCGGATTGCAGCAGGATCGCTTCTTCGAGCTTGTCGAGGCCGGTCCCCTTGATCGCGGAGACTTCGACGGCAAGCACGTCGCCGCCCAGTTCTTCCACCTGAATTTCGTGCTGCAGCAGCTCGTTCTTCACGCGCTGCGGATTGGCGTCGGCTTTGTCGATCTTGTTGATCGCGACGATGATCGGCACGCCTGCGGCTTTCGCATGGGCGATGGCTTCCACGGTCTGAGGCATGACGCCGTCATCGGCCGCGACCACCAGAATCACGAGGTCGGTGACCTTGGCGCCGCGCGCGCGCATGGCGGTAAAGGCCGCATGGCCGGGCGTGTCGAGGAAGGTGATCTTGGCCCCGGATCGGAGCTGCACCTGATAGGCGCCGATATGCTGGGTGATGCCGCCCGCTTCGCCCGCCGCCACGTCGGTTTTGCGCAGCGCGTCGAGCAGCGAGGTCTTGCCGTGGTCGACATGGCCCATCACCGTCACGATGGGCGGGCGCGACTCCAGATCCTCGGGATTGTCGATGATGCCGCGCAAGCCTTCGAGCACATCGGATTCGGCCACGCGCTTGACCGAATGGCCAAGCTCGGTCGCCACCAATTCGGCCGTATCGGCGTCGATGGTGTCGTTGGTGGTTGCCATCATGCCGCTCTTCATCAGCACCTTGATGACATCCACGCCGCGGCGCGCCATGCGGTTGGCGAGTTCGGCAACCGTGATGGTTTCGGGAATCACCACCTCGCGGGGACCTGCGACCGCGGGGGCCTGCTGCTGGCGATGGGCGCGGGCCTGTTGACGCCGGAAAGACGCGAGCGAACGCATGCGGTCGTCGTCTTCCGAGAGCGCCCGCGTGATGGTCAATTTGCCGGCGCGGCGGCCTCCGGGGGTCGCCTTGCGGGCGGCCGGAGCCTTGGCGGGCACCTTGCCTTTTTTCGCCGTGGCCTCTTCTTCTTCCTCAACGAGTTCGCGGCCGCGTTTGGGCACGAGAGCGGCGGCGGCAGGTGCTGCCGCTGCCGGAGCGGTGGTGCCGGTTTCGGCTTCCTTTTCCTTCAAGCGGCGGGCGGCTTCCAGTTCGGCGCGGCGGCGGGCTTCTTCTTCGGCGTGCTTGCGGGCCTCTTCTTCGGCCTTGCGCTTTTCGGCGGCTTCACGCTCGCGGCGAACGCGGTCTTCTTCGACGGCGCGGCGGCGGGCTTCCTCTTCGGCATGCTTGCGCGCTTCTTCTTCGGCGTATTTGGCGTCCGTCAGCGCCCGCAGACGGGCTTCCTTTTCGTCGTCCGTGAGTTCGCGCAAGACCACGCCGCCGCGCGCGGCAGCGGCACGGCGTGCCTCCTCGCGCGCATCGGCGGATGGTTGCAAAGCCTCATCGGCCGCATGCCGGGCGGCGGGCTTTTCCGCTTCCGCCGGTTTGCCGGTCGCGGGCATCACGCGGACGCGCTTCTTCTCCACCACGACCGCCTTGCTGCGTCCGTGGCTGAAGCTTTGGCGAACCGTCGAGGTCTCCGTCCGCTTCAGCGACAAGGTCTTGCCGCCGCCGCTGCCGCCTCGGGTACGCGCACCGCTGTCATCCGTCTCGCTCATTCGAACCTTTCACGCATCCTGAACCTGCAAAGCGGCGAGTAGGGGCATCCGCCCGACAAAACCCTGCTACCCGCCGGAAAAACCGTCCCAGACCCATGGCTTGAGCGGCCGAAATCCGTTCAGCCGTTCCGCCTCGAAGATAAGCCGCTCTGCAATGCGCCCGGATTTGAGCGCTGCATGTACCACATTTGCCT
>Ga0265337_1000758_pt1 | contig 17006 bp, 17 predicted proteins | sample 42122metaG_FD_192441 | JGI IMG/M metagenome (GOLD analysis project Ga0265337, IMG submission 192441) | Rhizosphere microbial communities from Carex aquatilis grown in University of Washington, Seatle, WA, United States - 4-21-22 metaG | ecosystem: Host-associated > Plants > Roots > Rhizosphere >... | reverse complement strand
CTGGCGCGTGGACCTGACGCCCTACGTCAAAACCGGCTCGGACAACGTCCTGGCCATCCGCCTGGACAATCCATCTACGTCCTCACGGTGGTATCCCGGCGGCGGCATCTACCGCAACGTCTGGCTGACGAAGACCGCGCCGGTTCACATCGCGCAGTGGGGGACGTTCGTCACCACGCCGGAGGTCACGGCCAGCAACGCTGCCGTGACGCTGAAGGTCACGGTTGACAATAACGCCAAGGCGGATGTGAACATCAGCGTGTCCACGCAGATCTTCGCCCTGGACGCCAACGGGCAGCACACCGGTGCGGCTGTGGCTTTCATCGCGGCCATCAACACCCCGGTGGCCGCGGGGAAGAGCGCTTCGGTTGACACCAAAACATCCTTGGCCAATCCCAAGCTCTGGAGCCCCAAGACCCCCAACCGCTACGTGGCCGTCACCACCGTGACCCAGAATGGCGCGGTGGTTGATTCCTACGAGACTCCCTTTGGCATCCGCACTTTCAAATACGACCCCAACGCGGGCCTGTTCATCAACGGCGAGCACGTCAAACTCAACGGCGTCTGCGATCACCACGATCTGGGCGCCCTGGGCACCGCAATCAACTCCCGCGCCCTGCAGCGCCAGGTTGAGAGGCTCAAGGACATGGGCTGCAACGCCATCCGCACCAGCCACAATCCCCCCACCCCGGAACTCCTCGACCTAGCCGACCGGTACGGCATGATGGTCCTGGATGAATCCTTCGACACGTGGGGCAGCACCAAGCGCGCCAATGACTACGGCGGCGCCAACCTCTTCAACATGTGGCACGAACAGGATCAGCGCGCGCTCGTCCGCCGAGATCGCAACCACCCCAGCGTTTTCGCCTGGAGCACCGGCAATGAAATCGCCGAACAGAGCCAGGGCGCCAACTGTGCCATCGCCAAGGAACTCGCCGCGATCGTACATTCCGAAGACCCCACACGCCCCGTCACCGCCGCGTGCAACGGTGCCGAGGCCGCGCGGAATGGTTTCAGCACTCTGCTCGACGCCATGGGCTTCAACTACAAACCCGACAACTACATCAGTTTCCACCAGAGTTACCCCACTCAGTTCTTCTTCAGCACCGAATCGGCCTCCACCATCTCCTCCCGTGGCGAGTATTTCTTCCCGGTGGTTGGACCGGGCTTCGGTTCGATCACTGGACGCGGCGGACGCGGCGGCACCACCGGCACAACCCCGCCGGTCAGCCAGGATAACGCGAGCCACCAGATGAGTTCCTACGACCTGTACTATCCAGGCTGGGCCAGCTCCCCCGACCACGAATTCTACGGCCAGGACCACTGCGTCGCCGTCGCCGGCGAGTTTGTCTGGACCGGCTTTGATTACGTCGGAGAACCCACCCCCTGGGGCGGCGGCAGCGACCCCTCGCGTTCCTCCTACTTCGGCATCATCGACCTCGCGGGCTTCCCCAAAGATCGCTTCTACAGCTACCAAGCCCAGTGGCGTCCCGATTTCCCCATGGTCCACATTCTGCCGCACTGGAACTGGCCGGATCGCGCCGGTCAGGTCACGCCCGTCCATGTCTACACCTCCGGCGACGAGGCCGAGCTCTTCCTCAACGGCAAGTCGCTGGGCCGCAAGAGGAAGATCTTCGAAAGCTCCGCCAACCAACAGATCAATGGCCAGCCGGCCTACCGCGTCCGCTGGGATGACGCAGTCTACACTCCCGGTGAACTCAAGGTCGTCGCCTACAAGGCCGGCAAGGAATGGGCCACCAACACCGTCAAGACCACCGGGGCCGCCACGCAGTTGTTCCTCAAGCCTGACCATGCCGCCATCGCTGGCGACGGCCACGACCTTTCCTTCGTCACGCTCACCGTTGCCGACAAGGACGGCCTGATGGTCCCGCGTTCCAAGAACCTGATCACCTTCGAAATTTCCGGTCCCGGCGAGATCGTCGCCACCGACAACGGCGATGCCACCGACCTCGTGGCCTTTTCCTCGAAAGAACGCAAGGCCTTCAATGGCCTGGCCCTGGCCATCGTGAAGGCGAAGCGCGGACAGGCCGGGATTATCACTGTGACGGCCAAGTCCGACGGCCTGACCACCGCCTCCACCAAGATCGAACTGAAGTAGCGGCAACATGGCACCAACTCGCGGGTGACGTCACTGATAGGAAATTGCTTTTCGCGCGCCCGCCTGTACTGAGCGCTGCGGGGGTAATGAAGGTCTTGTGCTCTCAGGCGAGAATGCCATGGGCGATGGGGCATCGGTGCTGTAACGGACGATCGGGGTCTGCCGGGAGAGGGAAAATCCTCTACTGCCGAAACATCGCCTCATTTGGAGCATTTCTGGGGAGTTCCCACGGGAGGTGAGGGTCAATTTCCAACCAAATCTCGGCGGAAATCCTCATTACAAGCAGCTTGGAGGCGAGGGTCGTTATCGAACGGGGAATGTTCACTGTTCCGACCGCAACTCACTCATTTGCTGAGTAAAGAATAGGTTGATTCTATTGGGGTTTCAAGCACTTCTTTACTTTTCCTTCACCGTTTTCAACGTGAGCGCTGAACGGCCCAAACCTGACCGCCAGGTGAAGATTTAGGTGAAGATTTGGGTGGGACTTTTCCGACCGTGAATCGCGGTCGAGCACAAATCCAAAAAGGAATGACTGGTTCTGAAAGATCCCCTGGAGGTGTTGAGGGATGCCTTAAGAGTGTTCTAATGCTGCGAGGCCGGGACGATGTGCGTGAGCGCCATCCCCAGAAGCAGGAACACAATCAGGCCGAAATACATTCCCGCCATGACCAGTCTTCGAGCAGGCGTCACTTCGAAGTAGCGGCGTTGTTCATCGCTCTTCTTGCGGAACAGGGACCACAACCTGGGCAGCGAGATGAGGAGAATGAGCCCGATGAGGAAGTTCGGATGGATCACCAGCAGCGCCACCATCACGGCTGCCCCGACCAGCCACAGCCAGGGCGAGAGTGCGGTGACGATCCGCCCGCCATCAAGGACGCCGATAGGGGCCAAGTTGAAGAGATTCAGAAAGAAACCAGTATAGGCCAGAGCGCGAAACAGTGGATTGCCGCTGACCACGAAGAGTACCTCGCAAACCACAGCCCCTCCAGCGCCCAGCAGTGGGCCGCCGATGCCCACCCAAGCCTCCATCCAGGCGTCCTTGGGTGCGTCCTTCAACGCAATCAGCGCACCCATGAAAGGAATGAATACCGGTGCGCCCACCTTCAGACCGAAGAACCGTGCGACGAGGAGGTGTCCGCACTCGTGGACGAAGATCAACAGCACAAAGCCCACGGCAAACATCCAGCCCCACGCCAGCGCATAAGCCCAGATTGAAAGGACCATCGTGCCGCCGGTTTTCAATAGGATCGGGAGAAACTTGACGAGTGGGATGAAAACAAACTTCAGCTTTGCCGCAAACTTGAATACCAACAGCAATGCCACCCAAATGGGAGCGAAAAGCTTCTTGAGCCGCTGCGCCAAGCCGGGTTCCTCGCCAGGAGGCTTCGAATAGTGCGGCTCCAGCAATGGTGGAGTGTTGGGTGGTGGCGATTCCTGACCTCTGTCGTTCATCGGAGGAAAGGCATGCAATCGGGCGTTAGCATCCGTGTTGAAGCCTGCGATTTACCCATGAAGATCCGAAACTCCAGGCTCAGCCCTTACTTCTGCTCGTCCGCGTGCCCATGGTTTTGGTAGCCAGCCTCGGCGCCGCCCTTCCGCGTTGCCTCAGCGAACAGTAGATCAATCCAGGCTTCGGTCTTGATGAAGCCTTTGCCCAATTCCTCATACTTGGCCAGCAAATGGTCCTGCTTCATTTGCTTGGCGCTTTTGCCCTGGTCGGCGGCTTGCGCCACCAGCGCCCGCGTCTCCTTCAGCATTTGGACAAATTTACGCACATCTGCCGGCGTGGAAAGCGGGCCATGCCCGGGGATGATCTTCGCATCGGGCGGAGTCATGCTGAGGACCTTCTCGACCCCGGCAATCATGCCACTGACGCTTCCGCCGCTCCGCACATCAACGAATGGAAAACCATACGTGACGAAATCGTCCCCCATATGAACCACATTCGACTGTGGGAAGAAGATGACGCTGTCCCCATCAGTGTGGCCGTTAGGAAAATGAATCGCCCGGATGTCCTCGCCATTGAGATGGACGGTGGCGCGGTCGTTGAACGTGATCACTGGCAGGGCCTCTTTGGACGCTGGTTTGGCCTCGGTTCCGCCAACCATGCCGCCCTCTTTCAGCCGTTTGCGCACGTTTTCCTGCGCGATGATGGGAGCTTCCGAACTGAACTGGGCGTTGCCACCGGTATGGTCACCATGAAAATGCGTGTTTAACACGAACTTAATCGGCTTGTCCGTGATGCCTTTGAGGGCCTCTCGGATCTTGGGAGCCAGCGGTGCAAACTGGTCATCGACTAGCACGACTCCATCCTCGCCTACAGACACCCCGATATTCCCCCCAGCGCCCTCCAACATGTAAACAGTCCCGCCCACCTTGGTTACCTTGATCTGCACCTTGCTGAAGTCTTGCTGGGCCGCGGCAAGGCCAGCCGTGAGGAGCAAACTGACGGGAAGAAACTTGAGCGTTAACGGCGCGCACTTGGTATGAGCAAGGTGTCTCATCCAGATCTTGATCTGATCAAACATAGATGCAGATCATTTAGCGCATCTCCGAGATTTGTCGAGTGCATGGCGCAGGTGGGCGGTGGCCAAGCACTGGGTCACCCCGCGCTGGTTGGCTCCTCTCCACTGCGGACACGGACGGTTTCTTGCATCCTCGTTGTGGCGCGACCTCTCAAACCGGAGCAGATTACCCTTTGGTGACGGACATGACACAAAACAAGTTTCTGATCAATCGAGCGCCGGTGTTGACACTCTGGGCTTCGGTGGTGGCGGAGCGGCTGGGGTTCAAATCAGACGAGGCATTATCTCTCGGCAAGGCGCTGGCGGGTCTGAACGCGCAAAGCAAAGGCAGGCGGTTGGGCATATTCAAAGCGACCCCAAAGGAACTCAAAAAGGTACGGGAACAGAAACGAGGTGAGGGATTTCGGGTGGAACTCCTTGGAAGAGCGTTACCGGCCATGACCACTGAGGAAGGGGTGCGGGCGGTGATCAAATCCAAGCCCATTGAACCTGAGGGTGTCGAACGATATCTGGAGAGCAAATTCGGGGGTGCTCTGCCGGACGTGCGAAAGGCAATGAAAGAACTGGCCAATGCATTAAAGCCGAATGAACTGGCTCAAAAGGGGTTTGGCCTTTACGAGCAATTCCGGCCAAATATCCCCGAAGGTGTCCAAGGGTGGGGCGCAAAGGGAGAACTGGATCTTGGCCGCATCTCGAAGCTGGCTGCGATGCCCAAGTGAAAGGTTTGCCCCAGTAAACTGCTGGCCTCCTTTCAGAGTCCCTTAAACAACTGGCTCAGCGACCAGTCGAGAGCTTCTGCTACTCGGCGAGCGGTCTCAACGGTCATTCCGGCCATCCCGCGCTCCACACCCCAGACTTGCCGTTGGCTGGACACTTCAGCCAACTCAGCCAAGCCACGTTGGGTCAGCCCCAGTTCTTTCCGCCGTCTGCTGATGCGCCGACCGAGCTTCTGGCGCAAACTGCGGTTAAATGCTCGTCGTTTCATTTGGCGGCATATACTGATGGAGCAAACCAGGCCGATTCCAGTGCTGAATCGTCCCTGGGTTGCATTATCAACGGAGTGCGGATGGCTGCCAACAAATGAGGCGAAGGACCTGAATCCTCCGCCTCCACAACAACAAAACCGTCCCCGATTACTTGCTGCCCAGAATGGCGTTTTTGGCTGCCTTGGCGACGCGGAATTTGACCACTCGCTTTGCAGCAATCTTGATGGCTTCACCGGTTGCAGGATTTCGACCCATCCGAGCTTTGCGATTCACCAGAACAATCTTGCCCAATCCAGGAATCGTGAAGGAGTTCTTCGCATTTTTATACGCGAGGCCCACCAGAGCTTCCAGGGTTTGCACGGCCTTTTTTTTTGTCAGACCCACGGTTTCCGCAAGTGACGCAACAATTTGAGATTTAGATAATGCTTTTGCCATATTTGTGTTGGGGATGGATAGCGGCAGAACCCAATGAAAGCAAGAGGAAAGTGGCGTTTACATCGGCACCAGTTGATGCAGCAGACCAGGCCGATTCAAATGCCCGATCGTCACCCGGCTCTTTTTTTAGGCTGCGGGCGTGGGGATGTTCGGGGGCCATCAGGCACCGCAGCACATTTCTTCTGGGGCACACCGATCGCAAAGTGGGTGATGCTGAACCGGACTGGGCTGAACCAGAACTTCGAGATGAGTCGCTCAGTCCAGCTTCAAGCGCAACTCCGTGGACCCTCGCGAGCAACGAGGTTGAGCAAATCACTTAGGTTCAGCCGAGGAATTCGCCCTCCCGAAGCGCGCAAAGCAGAGACGCCCGAAACAGCCGATGTCTTTATGGCGCAGAGAAGCCAACTCCTTTACGAGCGCCAGATCTATAGAAGCGCGATCCCGTCAAACGAGTTTCAAGCGCTTGCGTCTTCCTTGACGTGGACGGACCCTTGTGCGTTATTCCCCGGGTGAAGGCAGCCGGACAACTGGTCGCGGCGCTGCTGGCGTTTTGGTTCCCTGGGGGTGCTGTGGCCCAGACCGGCGCTTCGTCCGACGCCGCGAACTCATTCTTCCAGCGGCAGGGCCTGCTGCTCCGCTTAAGGTACGGGTGATAAATGTCGCTGGGGAGGCCTCGGTTGATGAGGTGATCCAGGACATGGTATGGGAGGCGGACATGTGTTTTGGCAAGCCCGACATGGGGCAGAGCATGCCCTGGACATTGCACATCGCGGACACAGGCGCGCTCCGGTTGGCACGGTCATACCGGATTGTCGGCATCGGAGGCAAGCCGAGGAGCTGTGATCTCGCCGGTGGCGGCCAAGTAGCTGATCTGCCTTTCAATGCGTATGGGCCTTGACCGGACCAGTCCCGACTGGAACCTCCGCGTCGTACATGCTCTCCCCGTCAATCGAGATAGTTAGGTGGTCTTGGTCACGGTTGAGGTACGCCTCTTTGCCCGTGCCGCGATGGCGGTACCAATAGTCCACGCCGACGCCGCTATCGGGACCGTCGAGTGATTCCCAGTCATCGGCGGACGTGTGTGTCGCCGACGCCAGTACCTGCAAGAGCGATGCGCGTTGATTGGGCACGGCAGCCATCAACTACCGGATGATGCTCCAGCCCGGTGAGGCTGTCGAACCCAAAACGCCCGCATCATTAGCGCCTAGGCGAACAGCCGGAGCCGCTGTCCTTGGGCGCGGTAGAGCCGGACTGGCCTGCGGCGCGAATGTGGCCGCTGCCCAATGCGATGATGGAGAAGCGTTACTGACGTGCGCTTATAGCTTTCGGCTATGCCTCAGGTCCTATTGAACTCGAACTGCGGGAGGTTTGGTATTCTCTCGTCCGGTGCGCGGAAGGGATCGTCCTGTTCCAGAAGCCATTTCAGTCCGTCTTCCAATACTCGTTTGGTCTGCTCCACGTCGATACCCATGTGATCCGACTCGTACCAGGTGATCTTCTTGGGTTCCTTGGCGGCATCCTGCAACGCCTTGCCGGCCGAAGCGGGCACAAGGACATCGTGCTTGCCGTTCTGGAAATACACCTGCCTGGGCGAAATCTGGTCGACGTAGTGAATTGGATCCGTAACTCCGAGGAAATAGCGCGCAACCGGCTTGACGCACCCAATAACGAAGCCCACTTTGCGCTCCTGGGATTGGGTCAGTATGGGCAGAGGGGGCTTCTCAGGATTGAGATTCTTGCCGTCGATTAGGCCCAGTGCCACAGCCGCACTCAGGTGATTGGCATACGAGTCTAGTAGTTTGCTGAGGTCGCCGCCACCGTACACCATAACCCCTGCCCGCAAGCGTTTGTCCTTGGCCAGGACTGTGGTGCCGGTGACGGCACCGTAGCCGGTGGATGGATCGATCGAGGTTAACGGCGCGTTCCGCGGGTAATGCGCGCAGCCGTTGACCAGCAGGAGAACAGCGAGAAAAAATGGAACAGGTTTCAAGGCCATGGCTGCTCTCCATTAGCGAAAAGGAAAAAACGGTGTTCGTGCGAGTCCCAATCCTGATCCGAGCCATTCCGCTCCGCGGGTGAACGCTTGAAAAAATGCAGGGCGCAGGACGGGGAACAAAGTAAAGTGAGCGCTTTTTCCCCTGGAAGGCGGCAAAACCAATGACCGTCCACAATCTTCGCCTGACAATGAACGCACGCTGGGGGCGTTTCGCCATCGCGTCGCAGGCGGGTTGAGTTCCAGTCACCGGCCGGCGCTGGCTTATTCGACTGTGGTGAATGATTCACAGAGATATTCAGGTTCGGCACCGTTCGGACCAAGTTCATCGGGGAAAAATTCCTGAATGGCGAAAAGAAGCCGTGGGACTAGATTCGCCGCCTTCAGCAGAAATGCATCTGCGCCTGCGGCTAGACTCCCGGCTCGGGCTTCGGGTGACTCGTCCGAGGTCACGATGAATACGATGGGCGGGTTCGGGCATTGCCTCAGGCGACGCGTGACTTCCGCGCCATTCAGTCCCGGCATGTGCAAGTCGGTGACCACCAGGTCCGGCCCCAGTGTTGAAGCGTTGCAAAGCGCTTTTCGGCCGTCCGACGCAGAGCCCACGATGGCGACCCGCTTGTCCTTCGATACAATCCTGGCCAGCAGTGCCATGAGCACGGGAGAGTCCTCTGCCAGAAATGTTCGAATGGTGCGCATGGGGCGGTTATTCCCCGGTGCGGAAGATTGTAGATGTTCAATTCTCGGTTTCATGAACGAATTGCCTCCGCGAGATTCGCCGGACTATTGATTCGAGACGGAATCCACCGGCGCAATTCGAGTGGCAGCGCGATTCCGGGGAGCGCTTCGGGTTTGGGCCATGCGCTGGCACGCGTGATGTTGGCGATATTGATGAGGCCGAAGCCACCTTCCTCCAGGCGGAAGGGAATGGTCGGCACATCAGGTAAATGCGAAAACAATTGACGCTCGTCTTGAACATTTCCGCGAATCATCGCCACCGCTTTCAGTGTGACAGTCCAACCGCCGAGGGTATGTATCTCCACCAGCGAGCTGCGCCGGCGCGGCTGCCCGCACCCCTGCTTGTTTTGTTCTTCAATCGCGGCCGATTTGTTGTCCGGCCAGGCTTCTGGTTGTTCGACGATGTCAAACAGGCCCACGGGAAGATTCAGGGGAAATTTCAGAGGCGTCCGCGCGAATGTGCGGACGAGGAGCATGTCAATCCCCTTGCAAGGAATCATGCTGGCGCAGTGTTGCGAGGCCAGCAGCAAGTGGCGCTGGGCGAACAACTGCGGCGCCGCCAGCAAACGGAGCGTTTCGCGGACGCGTTCCTCGTCAGCCTGATAAAACTCCGTTGAGGATCCGTTCGCGGAACGAAGTTCGATAGTGAGATCAGTTGGGCTTGTGGTCATATCAACTGGGGGTGTGTTCATAATGTGGCTCCTCGAAGGGGATGATGGTTGATTTGCCGTTTTCATCCGGCGGCAGCTTCCGGGGAACATGCAGTTCCAGAACTCCATCCTGAAGTATGGCGTGAATCTCGTCGCCGCAAGCATCCGCCGGCATTACCAGTCGGCGCACGAAAACCCCGGCAGGGCGTTCGGCCCGAAGACTTTTGCCGCCGTAACGCAGAGTCTTGCGCTCCCCATTGAGATAAAGCGCAGTGTCATCGCGACTGATCTGGATGGCTTCCAGCTTCAGACCTGGCAAATCGAACTCGAACAAATACTCTTCGCCTGTGTCGGACAAGTCCACGGCGGGAAACCAGTCCGTGTCCTCTACGCGCTGCCTGCATACGGGCACCGCGTTCAGAGACGCCCGAAATAGATCCCGATCAGCGTTGGATTCTTGTGTGTTCATTTTGGAGCCTTTCTTTCACTGCCAGTTCCACTTCACACCAGTCGTTCAGGGTCATCTGGGCGGCACCAGCACGCGCGGCGCAGGCGGCATTGATCAGCGAGCAAATCTGGTTGTCGAGTTGTGCGCCGCAGAGTCGGTCACCGGCCGTGTGATCGCCGTGGAGGCATCGGTTTTTCTTGATTGTTTTCATGTGCCGGTCAGAAAAAATAGCTGATCGAGAGCGAGCCAAATTTGGAGTAGTCCTGTTGCCCCTCGAATTCCTTGCCCCAAAACACGAAGCTGAACGACGCCTGAATTCGCCGATTACCAACGCTCATGCCGACCCCGGCTTCCGGGACAAAGAACTTATTGTCCACACTCGGGCTATCTTGCCAGGTATTACCGTCGAGTGTGATGTCTCTCAGAACGAAATTCCCGAATGCGCCGCCATATACGGAGAATCCCCAGCCCGACTTTGATGCGCCCGGTGTGGTGTTGCGCGGCGGCGGCATGAACCCCATACCGCGCACCAGCGACGGGCCGAAATCATCCGGCATGTTGTAGCCGACCCTCAGGAGGCCGCCGATTTCGCCTTGGGTCAGCATATTGCCCAACCAGCCGCCGGCGAGGGGCAGAGCTTCCGATGACCATCGTTCGCCTTGGCCTGTCAGGCGGAACTTGTGACGGTATTCGTAAGCGAGATTAAAGATCGGCTCGTTGTGCAACTGGTGATCCCAACCTTGCGACTTGCCGTTACCGATGAGGTCATGAACCGTATCCTGCGTCTCCTTCGCCAGTGAGCACGGACCGACAACGCCCGTCACGAACTTCAGGCCGTGATAAGATGTCTCCTTCTCGATATGCAATGTGAGCCCAAAAACGAGAATCCCGGCATACGGGCGATCATTTGGGTCGGGGACGCTCCGCTTTGTGTCGGACGGCGTAAACATCCCTTGTGCCACGTCGTAACTCACGGTGCGGCGCCCCTCGCCCCACGGCAACCAGTCCGCCAGCGGATCCATCCAGCTCGGGCCGGTGTGTGATACTCCGAGGGCAACCCCGTCGGTATAAAACCTGTCGGTCCCCCCAAACGTATCGTTTTCCCAGCGCACTGAAACTGCCCACTCGCGCTTGGGTGCGCTCTGCAAATCTATGGGCTCAACTGCGTCGGAGGCCAACGCGCCAGACTGCGACCAGACTCCCAGCGCGCCTGAAATCGTGACGCTCGCCGCGACTACGACGCGCGAACCGCGATTTCGAATCCGCTTTGCCGATGTCGCGTCTTCTGGTCTAGTTTTCATTTTTTGAGCAGATCCGTCGTGACCTGATGGCTCTGGTTTGGATGGAGTTCGGTCATACCGGTAGTTCTGGATGAGCAGTCTCTGCATTCAAGCTCCGCCTCTGTCCCTGGGTTCGCAGCCTGAGAGAAAAACAACCGCGAGATACCAAGTGGCAATTATGAGCAGGGAACACATAGGCTTCCTCCCGTTTTGGTGCACTCTGGATTGGTGTCAGTCACCGTCTTCCGACGGCGCTTGAGCAACCAATGAACGATGTATATTCCCGCCAAGACTACGATCAGCAGCAAAGAAACGGCACCCAACTTTCGAAGGAATGCCACCACCTGTTCCAGTTGTTTGTGGAAAGCGAATCCCAAGAAGGCATACACGGCGGCGTAAATGACCGAGGTGAAAGCATCCACCAGCAGGAAGCGCAACGAACCGACCTCCAACGCGCCGGCATGCAGGGGCACGACTGAGCCGAACGGTAGGAATTTTGCAACCGTGAGCATCCGGGCGCCGTGCAGGATCGAGCCGGTGAGTTTTGCTCGTTGAAGCCTGGACCGCACCGCATGCAGATGGGGGAACACTCGAAAGACCCGGGACTTGCCGCGGTGTCCCAGGTGAAACCAAATCGCGTCTGCAGCCAAACAGCCCGCCGCAGCCCAGCAGACTGCGGTGATCAAACTAAATCTGCCGCTGGCGGCCAATGCCCCTGCCGCCAGGAGCCACGGCGCCCCGGGAAACGGCAATCCGCTCTGTTCCGCGAAACCGACTACAAACAGGAACATCCCGCCATATGAAATAAGGAATTGGGTAATATGGTTCATGTTTTCCTGCCTTGTTGCGGTTTCGCCAGATTCTCCGCCGGCGACTTCTTTTCCGGGTTCCTCGCTGGCTGATCATGCCAGGCCAGGGCATACAGCGTGCCGAGGACTGCGACTGCGATTAACGAGAGTGAGTGCATGGGACTTATTGTCATTTAACTGATGGCTGCGAGTGAGTTGGGTTGGTTTTGCGAGTCTCTTGTTGTTCCGACGGCATTTGGATCAAGCGCACGTTTGCCATCCACCAGGAAAACGTAATGGTGATACCCGTGCCTCAGTTCCAAGCTGGCCATCCATTGGCCGTCGGGTTGGCGAAGCATCGGGGTCGAATTTGGGTTCCAGTTATTGAAATCGCCAACGATTGAAACCTGTTTTGCCTCCGGCGCGTGGCAAAAGAAGTCCGCATGATGAAGGTTTCGTTTTGCGGAGTAGCGCGACAGGGTGTCGCAGGTGTGGAATTCGGTGAGCATTAGATCAACCCTCCTTTCGAGGTTGCTGCCCCCGCGCCGGAGGCTCTCTTCGCTAAAATATCAATGTGGTCCGCGAAGCAGAAGGCTTTCAGCTTGGCGAGAATCGCGTCCTTCGTGGCCGTGCCCACAATCTGAACCCGCAGTTTTCCTTCGACGAAATAGAGCAACGTGGGGATGGACTGAATGTCATAACACAGACTGAGGTCGAGGGAATCATCCGCGTTGACGCTGACCACCTTGACTTTTCCTGCCCAGTCACGCGCGAGCTCTTGAAGAACAGGATCAAGGGCCTGGCAAGGCCGGCTCCAAGAGGCTGTGAAAACAACCAATACTGGCTGTTTGGATTTCAGCACTTCCGCCTCGAAACTCGCAGCGGTGAGCTGCAAGATCGTTATGGTGTTTTCACCCGTGTTCATCTTTTCGTTTCTTCGTTTCACAGCGACAGGACTTTTGCACAGTCTGTGCCAAGGAGTCGGATGTTGTGTAACACCTGTAACGATAGCCACTTGCGTGTTTGACTGACAGGCTTACCCCTGTTTCGAAAAAGTGAATCCCCGAAAAACCGTAATTTTCGGTTTGCCCGGCACCAAAAGGGTCAATAAAATCCGGCAATGGACCCAACCAGCGACAGACGGTTCGATCCTCATTTCGGAGCGCAGTTGCTCCTTGAGATTGCCCAGGAGCGGTCGGTGGAGCCGCTGTTGAAGAAAATTGTCGAGAGCGCGGTCGAGCGCACGGAGTTCGTATTCTCCCAGGTCTGGTTGATCGAAAAAGGTGACCTATGCGCGACGTGCAAATATCGACCTGTTTGTCCTGACCAGTCCCGCTGCCTGCACCTGGTTGCGGGAAGAGGGAGATCCCTTGCGGAGCCCGGAAAGGGGCCGCAGCCGTGCGAGGACCGCAATGCTCGCCTGCCACTGAATTTCGGCCCGCTTGGAGAAGCAGTGGCCAGTGGTCAGTTGAAAGTGGTAAGAAGCGCGGACAATCAGCCGGTATCCGTTGCCGGATTCGAGTGGTTGCGGGAAGAGGGCATCCTGGAATGTGGGATCCGCCCTATTGAGTTTAAAGGAGAGGTTCTGGGAGCCACTGCGGGTTTTGCTCGCGAATACATACCGGAGACATTCACGCCATGGGGACGGATATTCGCGGATAACGTGGGTGCCGCCATCGCCAACGCGCGCGCCTTTGAGGAAATCCAGCATCTCAAGGCGCAATTGGAACTTCAGAATAGTTATTTGCAGGAAGCGGTGGTCGAGGCCAAGGCCTTTGGCAATCTGGTTGGACAAAGCGCGGCGTTAAAACACATCGTCAGCCAGATTGACCTGGTGGCGCCCACGGAGGCTTCGGTGCTTATTCTCGGTGAGACGGGAACAGGCAAGGAATTGGTTGCCCACGAAATTCACCAACGCAGCGCGCGCAAGGATGGCCCCTTGGTTCGGGTCAATTGCGCCTCAATTCCCCGAGAGTTGTTCGAAAGCGAATTCTTCGGCCATGTCAGAGGCTCATTTACAGGAGCGGTGAAGGATCGGGCCGGACGTTTTGAAACCGCTGAGGGTGGGACCATTTTTCTGGATGAGGTGGGAGAAATTCCATTGGACATCCAGAACAAGCTGCTCCGCGTTCTCCAGGAGAAACGGTATGAACGCGTTGGTGATGACCGAACACGTCGCGCGAATGTGCGCGTTGTGACCGCCACCAACCGCGATTTGAAGAAAGAGGCTGCTGCGGGCAAATTCCGTGAAGACCTATACTACCGGCTGAACGTCTTTCCGATTCAAGTTCCAAGGCTGCGAGAGCGGATGGACGATATTCCCTTGCTGGCGAAACATTTTGTCGAACTCTCCGCCAAAGACTTGAATTGCGCGAAACCACGACTGACCCGGGCAGCAATCGCAAAGCTCCAGAGTTACGATTGGCCGGGCAATATCCGTGAATTGCGGAACGTGATCGAACGCGCCGTCATTTTAGCCCGCGGCGGAGGATTGGATTTTGACCTGCCCGTCACCGGTCCATCTGCGCCTCTTGCTCGACCGAGTGCTCAGTCGGATTCTTCGACCAGCAGCCCGGCGCGCCCCAAGTTCCTCACTGAAGCCGAACTCCAACGCCGTGAGCGTGACAACCTCGTGCAGGTGTTGGAGGCGGCGAATTGGAAAATCAGTGGACCGGACGGCGCGGCGGAGCTCTTGGGAGTGAAACCAACTACTCTGCTTTCAAGGATGGACAAGTGGGGTCTCAAGAAACCCGAACGCGAAACGTCCTGACCCATGCCCAGCCTGCCTGATCCAACAGTACTACCCCGAACAGAACTGGGAGACAGCCTAAAGGGTGAAAACACGAACCGGCCGGAGCTTAGGAGCTGGCTCCGGCGGGTTTGCTTCTAAAATTGGATGTGAGTTTGTCAGACTGGACAGCGGATTCTCCCGGAGACACTTTTTAGCCGTCCGGGGCGCGGACTTCCCGCGACCATAGGTTTCGGTTTATGAGAAAAACAATCAATTCGCCATTCAGCGTTCTTGCCGGCCTTGCTGCCGCAGCGTTGCTGGTCCCGCAACTTGCCACGGCCCAATCCCCACGCGAGCACCTTTCGCTCGACGCAAACTGGCGGTTCCATCCGGGCGACGACTGGCCGGATGCGCTCCATCTGGAGAATTCCGGCACCGGTTCCGGGCCGGCGGCGGAGCGGTTCGCCGACGCCTACTGGCGCGTCGTGAACCTGCCGCACGATTGGGCGGCGGAGTTGCCCTTCGACTGGGCGGCGGACGGCAGCCACGGGTTCAAGACCTTGGGGGTGAAGTACCCGACGAACAGCCTGGCCTGGTATCGCCGCGGTTTTGAGCTACCGAAGGCGGATGAGGGCAAGCGCATCTGGCTCACGTTCGATGGCGTCTTCCGCGACGCAACCGTGTGGGTCAACGGTTGGTGCGTGAGACATCATGAAGGCGGCTACTATCCGTTTCGCGAAGACATCACCGACGTGGTGCGTTTCGGCGGCAAGAACACGATCGCTGTGCGCGTGGACGCGGCCAAAACCGAGGGCTGGTTCTACGAAGGCGCCGGCATCTACCGCCACGTCTGGCTGGACAAGACCGCCCCGTTGGCCATCGCGCCGGATGGGGTTTTTGTGCAGAGTGAATTTGAAAAGAGTATTCCACAGGGCACCGCTGAAATTACCGTCGAGATTCGATTGCTCAATACAACGACCATCGCGACGAAAGCGACGGTGAACTGCGAACCCTTTTCACCTGAAGGCAAATCGCTGAAAAAGCTCTCGGGCTCGGCAGAATTGAGAGGCAAATCACAGGGCACCGTAAAGCTGGCATCAAGGCTTTCCTCACCTCTTCTCTGGTCGCCGGAATCGCCCAAACTCTACAAGCTCATCAGCACAGTTTCCGTGGCCGGCAAAATTGTTGACAAACAGGAGACCCTGTTTGGCATCCGCACCGTCGGCTTTGACCCGACGAACGGCTTTTTGCTGAACGGCAAGCATTACGAGCTCTACGGCACGTGCAACCACCAGGACCATGCGGGCGTCGGCGCGGCCATCCCGGATGCGTTGCAGGAGTTTCGCATAAGGAGGTTGAAGGAATTCGGCTGCAACGCCATTCGCACCTCGCACAATCCGCCCACGCCGGAATTGCTCGAGGTCTGTGACCGCCTGGGCATGTTGGTCATGGACGAGAGCCGGTTGATGGGCGGCGATTCGGAAAACATGAAGAAGTGGGACGACCACATCCGCCGCGACCGCAATCACCCGAGCGTGGCCATCTGGTGCATCGCCAACGAGCAATTCGCCGTGCAAGACACGCCGCAGGCGGCCAACGTCGCGCTCACGATGCAGGATTATGTCAAGCAGCTCGACGCGCTGCGTCCCGTCACCTATGCCGCGCCGGAAGACAACGTGTTTCGGGGCATTAATTCGGTTATCGAGGTGCGGGGCTGGAATTATCACTACGGTCCCCAAATGGACCGATACCACGCCGAGCATCCGAGCCAACCGAACGTCGGCACCGAGCAGGCCAGCGTCGTCGGCACGCGCGGCATCTACACCAACGACCGGCCGCGTGGTTACGTTGCCGCCTACGACGTCGTCTGGCCCGGTTGGACTACGACCGCCGAAAGCTGGTGGAGCTTCTTTGCGGAGCGGCCGTGGCTATCCGGCGCGTTTGTCTGGACCGGTTTTGATTACCGCGGCGAGCCGACGCCGTATTGGTGGCCGTGCATCAACTCGCATTTCGGCATTCTCGACACATGCGGCTTTCCGAAGGATGCTTTTTACTATTACCAATCGTGGTGGACAACGAACACCGTGCTGCATCTGGCACCGCACTGGAACTGGCCCGGCCGGGAAGGCCAGGAAATCCTGGTTAAAGCCTTCAGCAATTGCAAACAGGTGGAACTTTTCCTGAACGGCGCGTCGCTCGGCAAGCAGGCGATGAAGCGTAATTCCAAATTGAGCTGGCAAGTGAAATACGCGCCGGGGACTTTAAGCGCCAGAGGTTTTGATGAGGCCGGCAACGTCATGGCCGAAACGAAAG
>Ga0265337_1000755_pt1 | contig 17042 bp, 21 predicted proteins | sample 42122metaG_FD_192441 | JGI IMG/M metagenome (GOLD analysis project Ga0265337, IMG submission 192441) | Rhizosphere microbial communities from Carex aquatilis grown in University of Washington, Seatle, WA, United States - 4-21-22 metaG | ecosystem: Host-associated > Plants > Roots > Rhizosphere >... | reverse complement strand
CCGAAGTTGTGACGTTGGCGGCCCCGCTAGCATTCGGGCGTCAAACACAAGTGTTCAATTTACCCCCACGGCGATTTGGGTTCGGTCGAGATAGGTCCGCTGCATACCGTATTCCGTTCTTTTTTGTCGAAGACGGAATCATCAAGTTGTATTTCCTGCAGCCGCGCAAAGGCGCAGGACTAGACTATGATGATTTCGGAATGGTGGCCGCGATTGTGAAGCGGTATTTGCTGGACATCGAATTCTACGGTCAGCGATATGACGTTGAATTCGTGGATGTGTCCGCATCAGAAGCCCAGTCGCCCCGTTTCATCCGCAGGTATGGCCTCTCCGATCTCCGGCTTTGGTCAGATAAGCGACTTGCCGACCGTCTCTCGCTTATTAGCGAGTCACTTGATGCTGCTGCTGCAAGCGGCCGCATTGAGAAGCGCCATCGGATCATTCCGCGTCCAGAACCCGAAATGCCGTTGTTCGATTAGTTTGCAGACCCGGCTGCGTGCCCCCTTTTGGGGAGGAACTCTGGTGGTTCCCATCCGGGGCGCATTCTTTCTTGCGCGGCACAAGATGATCCGGCGGCGGAAGGAAATCCTTCACCACCTTCACCTTGCCGATTTCGCCTTTGGTATATCGAACCGTCTTCTTGCGCATTGTCATGCCGCCCGGGGAATGCGCCGGACCTTGATTTCCCGCTCGTGCTTGCGCACCTGTGCGAGGTCGTAATCGAGCTGCAACCCGAGCCATACTTCCGCACCCCCGCCGAACGCCTTATCCAGTCGGATTGCCATTTCGGGTGAAATTCCGCTCTTCCCGTTCACCAGATTGTTGAGCGCCTGACGCGTCACACCCAATGCCTTTGCGGCTTCGGTGACCGTCAAGCTCAGCGGCTCCAGGCAATCGTAACGCACCGACAAACCGGGATGGGGCGGACTCTTCATACGCATGAGACACTCCTTCAGTGGTAGTCCAGGTAATCCACGTCGGTGACGTCGCCGTCCTCGATGCGGAAGACGATCCGCCAATTCGCCTGAACCGTAACGCTCCAGAAGCCGGCGAGGGCGCCTTTCAGGGGATGCAGGCGCCAACCGGGCAGGTCCATGTGCTCGGGCCGGGACGCTCGATCAAGGCGCGCGAGCACGCGTCTGATCTTCTCGACGTGAATGGCGTTCAGTCCACGTGTGCTGTCATCCTCATAGAGGCGTTTGAGCCCACGATGGCGAATCCGCCGGATCATCCCGCAGATGTAATGTGACAAGCGTCACTTGTCAATTGACGCCGCCAAACCAGCGCGGTAATCCCTTTTCATGCTCGATCATCTCAAAGACAATAATCGCGCCTGGGCGGCCCGGAAAACCTCCGCCGATCCCGGCTTCTTCAAGCGGCTGGAGGGCCAGCAGGCGCCCGAATATCTCTGGATCGGCTGCTCGGATTCCCGCGTGCCGGCGAACGAAATCGTCGACCTCGATCCGGGCGAACTCTTCGTCCATCGTAACGTCGCCAATCTTGCCCCGCCTCAGGACGCCAATTACCTCTCTGTGCTGCAATTCGCTGTCGACGTCATCAAGGTCAAGCACATCATGGTGGTCGGCCATTATGGCTGCGGCGGCATCGCGGCCGCGGTCGACGGCCAACGCCGGGGCCTTGTCGATCACTGGCTGCATCCGATCCGCGAAATCGCCGCCGAGCACCGCGCCCAACTCGACGCCATACCGGAGGCGCGCGCGCGTCTGGACCGGCTCTGCGAGCTCAACATCGCCCGCCAGGTGAAGAACGTCGCCTCCGACGTGTTCGTGCAGGACGCCTGGCAACGCGGCCAGGACGTCTGGGTCCATGGCTGGGTCTATTCCATCGCCAACGGGTTGATCCGCGACCTCGACGTGACCGTCGGGCGGCCGCGCTAGAATTTCCGGTCGGCGGCGCGGTGGCGATCGACCCAGGCGGCGAGCGCTACGACCAGCCATTGCCCCATATCGCTCCACGCGACGGTCGCTGCGCCCGGCGGCGGCGGCCCGAACAGCGCGCCGGCAAAGATGAGCAGCATGAGCCCGATCATTCCAGCGAATCCCCACGCGCCCACGCTATCCCGCGCGCGCGTCGCACCGAGATAGAGCAACACCCCGACCGCGAAGAGAACGAGCTCCACCGCGAGCGTCGCCGGGATGGAGTTCCACAGGCCGAGGCCGATCTTCGGCCCGCCTCCGGGCGCCAGCGGCAGATCGGGCACGTGCACGATGACGTCCAGTACCCAATGGCTGACCACGAGCACGCCTATGGCAATGGCGCCCGCGCTGTACTGGCGGACCATGAAATAGAGCCCGCCGAATACGAGCCCCCAAACGGCGCTCATGATCAGGCTGTGCGACCAGGGATACGAAACGAAGGTCAGCGGAGTGGCGGCCGTCACACCCGGCGTAACGGTCACGACCTCGATTCCGGCAAGCACCAGCACGGGCCAGACGAGATCGAGGAAGGCGCCCGCCGCGATCAGCGTTCCGAGCGACGTCCGGGGCGCCCATTTCTTGGCCGCCATGCCCACGGCGTAATGTCCGATGATCATGCGCGCCCCCAGCCGCTGAAAATCGGCGCGAACCTACACGGTTTGCGTTCGCGTGCGAAACGGGGACAATTTGCGGCATTGCGGGGGTGAGGGGCTCTCTCGACAATGGCACGGGCTTTCCGGAAAAACCCATCATGCGCGCAAGGCTCCTGTCGATCCCGGTTCTGGCGGTTCTCGCCGCGCCGCCCTTCGCGCCGGCACACGCGCAAACCTGTGCCGACGATTACCTGAGCGCCGAAACGATCCGGGGACAGATCATCGACATCCGGCCCGCGCCCGAACCCTTCAAGACCGCCGACATCTATTTCACCGGGCCCGCCCCGTGCGATCGCATCTGGATGCAGGTGTTCAAGACCGACGCCGGCCGCTGCCGCATCGGCCAGCCTATCGAAGCCAAGGGCATCGTCACCTCGGACCCGGAAAACAACGCCTGGCAGATCGGCTCGGTGATAGGTGAGTACATGATGCTGGGGCAGGATTTTACCTGCGGTTAAGACGGATCACTTTTTGCGCGCCCCGCTTGTGCCCGAACCCATTTACAACGAAAGTCGCAACGGCTGACGAGGGATTCGGCAATGCGGGTGATTCATGTATTGGCGGCCGCCGCTGCGGCTGCGGCACTTTCGGGATGCGCCGTGGTCAGCGCTGTCGGAACGGTGGCGAGCGTTACGGGCTCGGTCATCTCCACGACCGCGGAGGTGACCGGCGATGTCGTCGGCGCGGCGGCGCGCACGGTCACGGGCAGCGGCTCCGACAGCGACAGCAAGTCGAAATAGGCCGCTCGTATCGGGCGGTTCTAGAACACATCCTTGCGGCGGCGCGTTTCGGCGAAGACGTCGACATCGTTTGCGCTTTCGAGCCCGAGAATCTTGCGGATTTCGGGCGAATGCGCACGCAGGAACGGGTTGGTCTTCTTCTCGAGCGCCATGGTCGTCGGCAGCGTCGGCAGGCCCTTCGCACGCGCCGAGCGCACATCCACCATCCGGTCGTTCAAGTCGGGGTTGCCCGGCTCGACAGTCAGCGCGAAGCGGCCATTCGCCTCGGTATATTCATGGCCGCAATAGATCCGCGTGCCGTCGGGAAGTCGCATCAGCTTGGAGAGGCTTGCCCACATGGTCGGCGGGTCGCCTTCGAACAACCGCCCGCAGCCCATCGCAAACAGCGTATCCCCGGTGAAGACGGTCGAATCGCCCTCGAACCAGAAGGCGATGTGTCCGCGCGTGTGGGCCGGAATTTCCAGCACCTTGGCGGCATGGGCTCCCACCCGGCAGGTCTCGCCTTCCATTACGCCGATGTCGATGCCGGGAATGCGCGCGGCATCCTTGCCGGGTCCGATGATGGTGGCGCCGAATTCCGCCTTCAGCGCCAGATTGCCGCCGACATGATCGGGATGGTGGTGGGTGTTCAGGATATGGGTGAGCTTCAGCTCGCGCCGGGCAAGGGCGCGGCTGACCGGCTCGGCCTCGGAAGGATCGACGATGGCGGTCACGCCTTCGCTGCGGTCGTAGGTAAGCCAGGCGTAATTGTCCCTCAGGCACAGTACGGGTTCGATTTCGAGCATGACCTGGTGCGTCCCTCAGCATCGTCGTCCCTATGCTGGGCCAGAGGATGCTCCAGGGCAACTGGCAACCCTGCGGCGGGAACCTTACATTGAGCCCAGGCGATTGACGGTCTAAGCATGTGCCATGGCCTTGGATGTACGCACCCTCGAGGAGTTCTATGACGGCCGAATCGGCCAGGTGGCCCGCCGCCTTATCTTCAGGCGTATCCGCGACCATTGGCCCGATCTCACCGGCCAGCGCGTGCTTGGCTTTGGCTATGCCGCACCCTATTTGCGGCCGCTGGTAGGGGAGGCCGAGCGCACCATCGCGGCTGTGCCCGAAACGCTTGGACGCGCGCCCTGGGGACCCGGCGGACGCAGCCTGACCGTGCTGGTGGACGAAGTGGCGCTGCCGTTTCCGGATGCCTTTTTCGACTGCCTGGTCGTGGTCCATGGGCTGGAGGCCGCCGAAGCGCAGCGGCCCTTCCTGCGGGAATTGTGGCGGGTGCTGACGCCCGCCGGCCGGCTGATGATCGTCGCCCCCAACCGGACGAGCCTCTGGGCCCAGCTCGAAACCTCGCCCTTCGCGCACGGCCAGCCCTATAGCCGAGGCCAGTTGGAGCGCCTGCTGGAACAGGCCCTTTTCCGGCCAGAACGCTGGGATTCCGCGCTCTTCATGCCGCCCTTCGGCTGGCGGCGGACGCTTCGCACCGGCAACGCCTGGGAACGGGTAGGCCACCGCGCATGGCCCAGACTCGCCGGGGTCCATATCGTGGAAGCGACCAAATCGCTGTACGCACCGCTCCCGCGCGGCAAGGTCCGCCGCGCCGTCTTGCGGCCCGCGTTAGCCAATGGCGCACAACGATATGAACTTCCGGAAATGATCTGTGCTAGACTCCGTAATGTCGATGGTGAGCGGCTCGGCCGCTCGACCGTGGACGGGGACAGTTTGGTTTGATCAGGGGGTCTGGATGCGCCGCTTCGGAACAATTCTCATTGCTTTGGCCATTGCTCTCTCGGCCTCCCCGGAGGCTTTTGCAAAACAGGCAAAGGGCAAGGCGGCGAAGCAGGCCGCACAGAGCCAGGGTACGGGCGGCGGCGGCGGCGGCGGGAGTTCAAAGAACTCGGGACTGCATTTGAAGACCGCCAAAGGCAGCGCCAAGGGCGACGATTGGTGGAAGAAGGGCGGCAGCGGCGGCCGTTCCAAGCATTCCGACTACTGACGGATCGCCTTCTCCGGCACGGGTTCCTTTGCCAGCAGGAAGATTGCTCCCTCCGCGAAAATGTTCGGACCCCAGGCATTGGGGTGCATGGGGCGCGTGCGCTCGGTGCCGGTGAGCGCGAGCGCTTTTTCGATGTGTGCGCCTGCCCCCCTCGCCAGCTCGCGAAAATCCGCGATGGTGCACAGGTGGATGTTGGGCGTGTCGTACCAGCGGTGACCCAGAGTCTTGGTCACCGGCATCCGCCCCTCGATCAGCAACGACAGCCTGATGCGCCAATGGCCGAAATTCGGAAACGAAACGATCGTCCTTGTGCCGATGCGCAATAGCTGGCGCAGCACGAGACTTGGATGCCGCGTCGCCTGGATGGTCTGCGACAGGATCACGATGTCGAAGACGCCGGAGGGATATTCCGAGAGATCGGTGTCGGCATCGCCCTGCACCACCGAAAGCCCACGCGCCACGCAGTGATTGACGTTCTGCTGCGACAGCTCCAGGCCGCGTCCGTCCACCTGTTTCGCCTGGACGAGATATTCCAAGAGCGATCCGTCGCCGCAGCCGATGTCGAGCACGCGGGCGGCCGGCGGTATCATCTCCGCGATGGCCGCCAGATCGGGCCGGAGCGCGGATGAGGGCCGCGCCGCGATCGGCGTCTCGCGATTCATCGCACACCCTTCACGGCAGCGGCCGCACCCAAAAAGCCCCTCAGCGTATCGAACAGCTCAGGTTCCTCGAGCAGAAACGCGTCGTGGCCGCGGTCGCTTTCGATCTCGACGAAACTGACATTGGCGCCGGCCGCGTTCAGCGCGTGCGCAACGCGCTTGTTCTCGATCGTCGGGAACAGCCAGTCGCTGGTGAAGGAAACCAGGCAGAAGCGCGTCTTGCTGCCGCGAAAGGCTTCGGCAAGCACGCCGCCATAATCCGCGGCGAGATCGAAATAATCCATCGCCCGCGTGATGTAGAGATAGGAGTTCGCGTCGAACCGGTCGACGAATGTCATGCCCTGATGCCGCAGATAGGATTCGATCTGGAAATCCGCGTCGAATCCAAAAGACAGCGCGTTGCGGTCATGCAATTCGCGGCCGAATTTGCGCTGAAGCGCTGCTTCCGAGAGATAGGTGATGTGAGCGGCCATGCGCGCCACCGCGAGCCCTTTGGCGGGCCGCGTGCCCGCGAGCGCGTAATCGCCGCCCTTCCAATCGGGATCGGCCATGATGGCCTGACGCCCGACCTCGTGGAAGGCGATGTTCTGGGCAGAGTGGCGGGCCGCCGTCGCGATCGGCATGGCCGAATAGACCCGCTCGGGATAGGCCGCCGCCCATTGCAGCACCTGCATGCCGCCCATGGAACCGCCGATCACGCAAAGGAGCTGCTCGATCCCCAGCGCATCCAGCAGCATCGCCTGGGCCCGGACCATGTCGCGGATGGTGACCAGCGGAAAGCCCAGTCCGTAGGGTTCCCCGGTCGCAGGATCGATTTCGCTCGGCCCCGTAGTCCCCATGCAGCCGCCCACCACATTGGCGCAGATGACGAAATATTTGTCGGTGTCGATGGCCTTGCCGGGACCCACCGAATAGCTCCACCAGCCGGGTTTACCGGTGACCGGGTGAGTGCTGGCGACGAATTGATCGCCTGAAAGCGCATGGCAGACGAGCACCGCATTGGAGCGGGCATCGTTCAGGACGCCATAGGTCATATAGGCGATCTGGAACGGCGCCAGACGCTTGCCCGAATCCAGCACCAGCGGGCTTTCCGGCCCAAGCTCCAGCAGCCGGCCGCGGTCTTCGGCCGGTGCCCTCATGGGCCTGTGAAACTGCGGATGTGCTGTGTCCGACAACCCGTTCTCCAGAGGAAGGGGACGCGTGTGCTAAGTCGCGTAGCCCCCCGTGTCAACGAGATCGGTTCGGCGCGCGCCTTCCACCGGCTGCGGCACCTCGAAGACAGCTCCTGTGATCTTGTAATTGTGGAACAGCCAATAGAGCTTGCGCATCGACCGTTTCCAGCCCTTGAACCCTATGAAGGGAAAGGGAAACCGGGAAATGTGGCGAAACAGGATCCAGGGCCGCTGCGCCACCTGCCCGCGATAGGATTGGCCCACATCGATGACCTCGCCATGGACCATGATTGCCGGCCGGAACAGGGCTGCGAGCGCCTCCGGCGAAGGGCGGAACATGGTGTCGATGGGATCGCGATGATGCGGATAGCTGAACGGCACGGTGACGAAAATGAGCCCCCCGGGGCCCACGATCTCCATGCAGCGGCGGGCAAGCGCAGCCGGATCCTCGACGTGCTCCAGGATGTTGCAGCAAAGGATGGATTTCGCCCCTTGGCTCTTTATGCGCGGCAAATCCGCGTCCGACAGGATGTCGGCCTTCAGATCGATGCCCTCGCCGTCCTTGGCATCGAGATGGACGATTCCCACCCCGCGCGCCCTCAGGGGCGCGAACAGGCGCCTATCCGACCAGGGCTGCTCGACCTCCCGAAAATGGCGGGTGCTGCTGCCGACGTTCAGCAACGGCGAAAGCTCGTCGGCACGCCGCTGCCGCAGCAATTTTTCCAGCCATTCCGCCTCGGCCTCGAACATTCCCGTTCCACTCCTGACGGCCCGAGACTGGGGCAAAGGCGGTTTGCTCGCAACGCTTTGATTTTGCCCCTCCGCGCCCGTATCAATAGGGCCCAGGGCAACGGGATATTGCGGTTCTGAGCCGTGCCGTCCGGGGCGTGTGGAAGGGTGGGTAGCGGTCGCTTATGAGCAACCAGACTGGAACGCTTGAAGACCTCCGGAGCGAGATCGACAGGGTGGACGACGCCCTGCACGATCTTTTGATCCGCCGGGCCGAGCTCAGCCATGCCATCGCGAAGGTAAAACAGCCCGCGGCCGATGGCGCGGGATCGCTCATCCCTGCCCTTCGTCCCGCGCGCGAGGCGGCGATCCTGCGGCGGCTCCTCGCCCGGCATACCGGCGACCTGCCGGCCCGCGTGCTGGTCCGCATCTGGCGCGAGATCATCGGGGCAAGCCTTCGGGTCCAGAGCAAATTCCACCTTCACGTCTATGGCGCAGAAGGCCAGACCGCCTATGCCGATCTGGCGCACGCTCATTTCGGTTCGCTGACGCCCGTTAGAACCCACACAAGGCCCTCGCTTGTCGTCCATGCCTGTGCCGAGGAGCCGAACTCGCTCGGCATCGTTCCGCTTCCCGAGATCGAGGAGCCCGGACCCGCCTGGTGGGCGCAATTGGCGCCGGCCGGCGAAAAGGGACCCCGCGTTGTGGCGAAGCTCCCCTTTGTGGTGGACGGCGAGGATGTGCTGCAGGCCTATGCCATCGGCGCCATAGAGCAGGAGCCCTCGGGCGACGATACGACCCTGCTGCTGCTTGAAATCGCCCCAGGGGTCGCGCGCGCGAGCCTGCAGACCATGCTCAGGCATGCGGGCCTCACCGGGCGGCTCGCGGCGGCCGGCCGCTTGCACGACAAGGGCGTGCCCGACGAGGTGCTGCTGGAGGTGAAGGGCTTCGTGGGCAGGAACGATCCCCGGCTTTCCGCCCTTGCCGAGGCGGAGGGCGATTCCATCACACGGGCGGTTTCGATCGGTGGCTATGCCAACCCGGTCATGCTGCCGCCCGCCCCGAAATGATGGACATGATGAGTCTTTCCCCCAAGCCCGGAATCATGGAGATCGAGGCCTATGTGCCCGGCCGCTCGGAAGCGGCGGGTGCGGCGCGGGTGTTCAAGATGTCCTCCAACGAATCGCCCTTCGGACCGAGCCCGAAGGCGGTCGCCGCCTATGAACAGGCCGAACCATCGCTCGGCATCTACCCCGAAGGCACGGCGCGGATCTTGCGCGAAGCCGTCGCCGCCCATTTTGGGCTGGCGGCGGACCGTATCGTGTGCGGCAACGGCTCGGACGAGATCCTGACTCTGCTCGCCAATGCCTATGTGCAGCCCGGCGACGAGGTTCTGTTCAGCGCGCACGCGTTTTCGCTTTACCGGATCGTCACGCTCGCCAACAGCGGCATCCCGATCGAGGTGCCGACCCCCGATCTCAAGCTGAACGTCGACGACGCGATTGCGCGCATCAACAGGAAGACCCGGCTCGTCTATATCGCCAATCCCAACAATCCGACGGCGAGCTATGTCTCGGCCTCCGAGATGCGCCGGCTGCATCGCGCCCTTCCCGAATCGGCGCTGCTGGTGATCGACGCCGCCTATGCCGAGTATGTCCGGAGGAACGACTTCGAAGCCGGGATCGAACTCGTCAGCACGTCCAACAACGCGGTGATGACGCGGACCTTTTCCAAGGCCTATGGGCTCGCCGGGATTCGCGTAGGCTGGGCCTATTGCCCCAAGGACGTCGCCGATGTGCTCAACCGGGTGCGCGCCCCCTTCAATGTGAACATCGCCGCCCAGCACGCGGCCGTGGCCGCACTTGAAGATGTTCCGTATACGGACAACGTCGTCCGCCACAATGAAAGCTGGCGCGCCTGGCTGATCGAACAAATCCGCGAACTGGGGCTGCGCGTCGACGACAGCGTCGCCAATTTCGTGCTGATCCATTTCCCGGAGAAGGCCGGTTGCCGCGCGTCGGACGCCGACCGTTTCCTGATGGCGAAGGGCATCATCATGCGCGGCTGCGGATCCTACGATCTGCCGCAGTGCCTCCGCCTCACCGTCGGCAGCGAAGAAGCGAACCGCGCGGCAATCGCTTCCTTGCGCGAATTCATGTCCAGCCGATGAGCAGCAATCCTCCCATCTTCGACAGGATCGCGTTGATCGGCACCGGCCTGATCGGCTCCTCCATCGCGCGTGCGGCGCGCCGCGGCGGATTGGTGCGCCACATCGCGGGCTACGTCCCGCGGCCCGAAACGCGCGCCCGCGCCGAGCGCGCCGGATTCGCCGATTCGTTGCATGCGGACCTCGGCCTGGCCGTGGAAGGCGCGGACTGCGTCGTGCTGGCGACGCCGGTGGGCACCTATGGCGCGCTCGCGCCCCTGATCGCGCCCTATCTGAAAGCGGGCGCGATCCTGACCGACGTGGGTTCGGTGAAGGGGACGGTGGTGAAGGAAGTCGGGCCGCATGTTCCCCAAGGTGTGCATTTCATTCCCGGCCATCCCGTCGCGGGCACCGAGCAATCGGGGCCGGAAGCCGGGTTCGCGGCGCTATTCGACGGACGATGGTGCATCCTGACGCCGCCTCCCGGAACCGATCCGGACGCGCTCGACACGCTGAAGCGCTTCTGGCGCGGCTGCGGCTGCGAGGTCGAAGTCATGGACGCCAAGCACCACGATCTGGTGCTCGCCATCACCAGCCATGTGCCGCATCTGATCGCTTACAACATCGTGGGCACCGCGGCCGATCTCGAAACCGTCACCCAAAGCGAAGTGATCAAATATTCGGCATCGGGCTTTCGCGATTTCACCCGCATCGCAGCCTCCGATCCCACGATGTGGCGGGACATCTTCCTCACCAACCGCGAGGCGGTGCTCGAAATGCTCGGCCGCTTCAACGAGGATCTGGCCGCCCTTCAGCGCGCGGTCCGATGGGGTGACGGCGACACGCTGTTCAACCTCTTCACCCGCACGCGCGCGATCCGGCGCTCCATCATCGAGGCAGGCCAGGATACGCCCGCCCCGAATTTCGGCCGTTCAGGGACGCCGCCTGCCAAGAGCTGACGCGGAGCTCACGCGTATGGCGCCTTTCGCGAAGGTAAGTCCGTATGGCGAAGTCTTCTGGTCGTTGGAGACGCGCTCGCCCTTCAGCGTGCCTCCGGCATAGCCGTCGGCGTCCAGAGCGACATCGCCCGTCAGATCGGCGTGGGCGTCGGGCCAATGGATCGAAAGATCGCTGACCGCGATTGCGCCCGCAGCGGTACGCCAGGCGGCCAGAGTGTCGGCGATGCCCGCGACACCTTCGCGCAAGCCATCCAGCGCCTCGGCCTTCGTCAGCTTGGCGCGCAGATCGATCAGCGGAAGCTCGAGCCCGTTCGCGCCGCCGGCAAGCCCCGCGCCGATCTTCGCGTTGTCGATGCGCGCCGCCATATCGATGGTGTTGTCGGCCCGCGCCAAGAGATGCAGCTGCGCACGCGATGCCGTAAGATTGCGTTTCCCATCAGCGTTGGCGCTCGCGTCTCTGGACTGCACTTCCACAAGGTCGATGTCGAACCGCGCAAGCTTGCCGCCCACGAGAATCGCGCTTGCGCGCGCGAGGCCCGGCGTCACATCGACGATACGGGGCGGAGCGCCCGGCGTTGCCGGCGGAAAGGCCACCGACTGCAGCCCCGTGGTTTCGAGCAGATAATGGGTCTGGTCATAAGACTGGGCGTGGAGCGCGATTTTCTCAGCCCGCCAGTTGGTCTCACCTTCCGGCGCGGGATGAGAGAACGTGACGCCCGACAGCACCACGTCCAGCCGGAACGGATAACCACCGACCGATTTCTCCGCAAAGGCGAAGACGAGGCCCGGGATCACTTCGCCGCCATTCGCCCGGTCGAGCCGCGCCGCCAGCGTATCGGCCTGCACGCGCCAGAAGACGGAATAGAGCACGACGAGAAGCAAAAGCGCCCCAACCGGCCCGTAGAAGAAGATGCGGCTGGAATAGGACATCGATCAGGGGCTGAAGCTCTTGCGGGCCTGCACTGTGGCAGGTCAGGCGCATTTGGAATAGCCGCAAGAGATACAGGTGTCGCAGCCTTCGAGCTTCACGAGGCCGGCAGCGCTGCAGCGTGGGCAGCGCCGCACGGCCGCGCCTTCCGCGCCTGCTTCGGCTGCAGCGGCTCGCTGGGCGTCGGTCTCGTCAAGCCCAGGCTTGGCCATGAAGCCGATGGCGATCAGGTGCCGTTCGATCACCTCGCCGATGGCGGCAAGCAGCGAGGGGATATAGCGCCCGCCCATCCATTGTCCGCCGCGGGGATCGAACACCGCCTTCAGCTCCTCCACCACGAAGCTGACATCGCCGCCGCGGCGGAAGACCGCGCTGATCATGCGGGTGAGAGCCACCGTCCAGGCGTAATGCTCCATGTTCTTGGAATTGATGAAAATCTCGAACGGGCGGCGGCGTCCGGCTTCTTCGATGTCGTTGATGGTGATGTAGAAGGCGTGGTCGAGATCGGGCCAGCGAACCTTGTAGGTGTGGCCGGGGAGATCGCCCGGCCGGTCCAGCGGCCTCGTCATGTAAAAGACGCCCGCAGGCTCGGCGCGCTCCTGGGGCCGCAGCGCAAGTGCGGACGCCGCTGCGGGCCGATGGGACGGTGCGCTCGCGGCGAAATCCGGCTGGGGCTGGGCAGCCGGCGGAAGCGACACGGCCCTCGGAAGCGTGGCTGGCTGTGCGGCCGCGGGTTCGGTTGCGAGCACCGCGCCCGTGACCGCATTGGGGCGGAACGTCGTGCAGCCCTTGCAGCCTTCGCGGTAGGCTGTGCGATAGACCTCCTTGAAATCGGCGAAGGAAATCTCCGGCGGACAGTTGATGGTCTTCGAGATCGCGCTGTCGATGTATTTCTGGGCGGCTGCCTGAACGGCCAGATGATCGGCCGGCTCAAGCTCCTGAGCGGTGACGAAATAATCCGGCAGCAGCGTATCGTCGCCGAACATCGTCCGGAAGCGGCGATAGGCGTAATCGCTGACGCTTTCCTCGCGGGTGCCGCCGTCGGGCATCAGGATGTTGCGGGTGTAGGAATGCGCGAACACCGGTTCGATGCCGCTCGAAACATTCCCGGCAAACAACGAAATCGTGCCGGTCGGCGCAATCGAAGTGAGGAGCCCGTTGCGAATGCCGTGCCTGGCTATGTCGGCGCGAATGGGCTCGGGGAGCGCGGCGATGTTGGGCCGGTGAAGATAGGCATCCCTGTCGAACAGCGGAAAGGCGCCCTTCTCGGCAGCGAGCGCGGCCGATTCCGCATAGGAGGAATCGCGCAGGATCCGCAGCCAGCGCTCGATCAAAGCCAGACTCTTGGGCGAGCCATAGCGCGTGCGGCAGAAGATGAGCGCATCGGCCAGGCCCGTAACCCCGAGCCCGATGCGGCGCTTCTCTTTCGCTTCGCTGGCCTGGGCGGGCAGCGGAAAGCGCGAAATGCCGATCACATTGTCGAGGAACCGCACCGCCGTGCGCGCGAGATCGGCAAGGGCGGCCTCATCAAGCCTCGCTTCCTCCGTGAACGGACGATCCACCAGCCGCGCCAGATTGATGGAACCGAGCAGGCACGCGCCATAGGGCGGCAATGGCTGCTCCCCGCAAGGGTTGGTCGCGTGGATGGTCTCGCAATAGGAGAGATTGTTCAGCGCATTCACGCGGTCGATGAAGATGACGCCGGGCTCGGCCGCCTCATAGGTCGAGACCATGATCTTGTCCCACAGCGCGCGCGCCGAAACCGTCCGGTAGACCGTGCCGTCGAACACGAGGTCCCAGGAGCGGTCCTTTTCCACCGCCGCCATGAAGGCGTCCGTCACCAGCACCGAGAGGTTGAAATTGCGCAGGCGGTTGCCCGCGCCTTTCGCCTCGATGAATTCCTCGATGTCGGGATGGGAGCAGGCGAGCGTCCCCATCATGGCGCCGCGCCGCGCGCCGGCCGACATGATGGTGCGGCACATGGAATCCCACACATCCATGAAGGAGACGGGGCCCGAAGCATCCGCGCCCACGCCTTTGACGGCGGCGCCCTTGGGCCTGAGCGTCGAGAAATCGTAGCCGATGCCGCCCCCCTGCTGCATGGTGAGGGCAGCCTCACGCAGATGGGCGAAAATCGACGAGAGATCGTCGGCAATCTCCCCCATGACGAAACAGTTGAACTGCGTCACGGCGCGGCCCGTGCCCGCCCCCGCCAGAATGCGGCCTGCCGGAAGGAACCGATAACCGGCGAGCGCCTGGGCGAAGCGGTGCGCCATGGGGCGGCGCTTATTGAGGCTCTCGGCACCAGCCGCCGCGAGCGCAACCCGCGCCCAGCTCTCCTCGACCGAGCGGTCGAGCGGCGTTCCGTCGGCCGCCTTCAGGCGGTATTTCATGTCCCAGATTTGATGCGAGAGCGCGTCCAAAGCCGGATTTTCCATAGCGACGCCGTGATCATCGCATGGGCTGCGATGGTGTCAACCGATGGTTCCCTTTTTGTTCGTAGCCTCTCCTCATCCTTGAGCTTGACGAAGGATGAGGTTCATCAGCCCGGAAAATAGGTCGCCCGCACGCGCCGCGACCGTTCGAGATAGATAAGCCAGGCAGCCGAGACGAGGGCCTGGCTTCCGGCCACAAAGGCGGCAGGCCCCTTCAAGAGACCGGCGAGAACGCGATCGGAGGTCTGTTGCTGGAGCGCCCCGATGACGGTCAGCCCAAGCCCCAGCACGGCGAGCGTCAAGGTGACGATGAAATAGATTTTCGCGACCGCAACGGCATTGGTCCGCCCGCGATAAAGCGCAACGCCCGCATACGCAGCGAACGCAGCGAACGCGATCTCGAACACCGCATCGAAGGCCAGCATTCCCCTGAGCGTCGGCGAATTGGCTGCCGCCTGCCACGCGGCGAACAGCCCGATGGCGGCTTTGAGCGGCACCAGAACGATCAGAAAGAGACAGAGCAGCAGCAGCCAGCCGCGCACGCCCTTGATTGCAGGCTCGTCCGTCATTGCCGTCGTTCGATCCGTCACGGATGTCTGCCCCTTCTCGTTTCGGCGATTATAATCACCGCGCGGGTCCGCGCGAGTGGGTCCCTTCTTCGAGGAGGCGCGCTGTTGCGCCTTCGATTCGGGCCTGCAGCTCCGCCATGAATTGCTGGCGGGAAAGACCGGGCGGAATCGGATCGAGGAATTCCACGACGATCGTACCGGGGCGTTTCCGGAAGCCCTGCCAGAACAGGCCCGAATTGTGGGCCACCGGCACGCACGGGACTTGAAGCTGCGCATAGAGGGCCGCGATACCCGGCTTGTAGTCGGGAGGCGCGCCCGGTTTCTTCCGCGTGCCTTCGGGGAAAATGACGACCGGGCGGCCGTCGTCCAGCGCCCGGCGAGACGCGGCCGTCATCGCACGGACGGCTCTAGCCCCGGCCGAACGGTCGATGGCGATCATCCCCATCTGGCGGGAATACCAGCCATAGAACGGAATCCGCAGCAGCGATTGCTTGAGCACGATTGCCGGGCGCGGAAGAAGGCAGAGGAACGCGACCGTCTCCCACATGCTGAAATGCTTGGAGGCGACAATCACGCGCGGGTCGCGCAGGGTTCCTCGCACGTCGAGTCCCGTTCCGGCGGTCCATTTCAGTCCGAACAGGATCAAACGCGCCCAAATGTTGGCCCCAGCCAAAGTCAGGTCCGAAGGAAACAGAAAGAGCCACAGCCCGCCGACATTCATCACCACGGAAACGACCGCGAACCAGACCAGGAAAAGTGCCGAGCGGAGGAGGATCATGCGTCACGCACGGCCGAATGCGCCGGCAACCCGCACGCGAAGCGCGCTGGCCACATATTTCACATATTCGCCATTGAGACGTCTGACGCTGCCCCATGAAAACAGCTGCCCGGAATCGGCCGATACCGGAAAGGCGACGAGCTTCACCTCCGGCATCCGGGCCTTAAATTCGATCAGGCTTCGCGGCATGTGGTAAGCGGCCGTCACCACGATCAGGCTCTTATAGCCGTGGGCGCGGACCCATTGGGCCGCCTCTTCGGCGTTGCCGCTCGTGTCGGTGGCGGCAAAACCAAGATCGACGCAGCAATCGAATTCATCGCCGCCATGGAGCAGCGTCTTCAATTGCGGTCTGGAAATCAGCCGGTTCACGCCGGTGATGAGCAGCCGTTTGCCGGTACCCTGTTGGAGAAGCGTCATAGCCGGGCCGAGCCTGCCGCCTTGGCCGGTCAACGCCACGATGGCATTGGCCTTTTCCGGCATGGAGGCGGCGGGCTGGGGCAGGTCCGCCACGAAGAACGCGAAGCCCACGCCATAAAGCACAAGGCCGACGAGAGCGGCCGTGACCGCCCATCGCCGGACGCGGACCCGCCGTTTCTTCGGACGCGCACTCGCCTGCCCCTTCCGTCGTGTGATCATGGCCCGATGTTAGCGCGCTCAGTAAAGTTCGTGCAGCGCCGCGATAACGGAAGCCCGCGCGGTTCCCCAGGCGATTGCCGCCGCGGCGGCCGGAATGGCGGCAAGCCAGGGGAGCTCCTTCAGTGCCAGTCCCAGAGGCGGCAGGAACGGCACGGTCGAGATGCCGAGCTGATCGAGGCCCCGCGCCGCAAGGAAGACGATCGCCGCAAGCGCCGCACCGCACGCCGCAGCAATCAATGCGGCCAGGAAATAATGCCATTCGAAGGCGCGGGCGATGAAGCGATCCTTCGCCCCCATGAGGTGAAGGAGCTGCACAATCTCCCGATGCGCGGCCAACCCTGCGCGCGTCGCGAACGCCACCGTCGCCGCCGTGCCGATGGCGATGAGGGCGAGAATGGCGAGCGCCCCGAACACCACGCTGTTCGCGGTTGTCCGCAAGCGCTCGATCCAGCGATTGTGATCGTCGAGCACAGCTTGGGGGGCAGCTTCCTTCAGCCGCTTCTCAAGTGCGAGCGTATCGGGCGTGGCGCCGGGCGCCAACCTGACGTCGATCATCCTCGGAAAGGGCAAGGCCGCAATCACCGCATCGCGCCCGAGCCAGGGTTCGACTAGCGCGAGATTGTCCGCATCCGACAACGCCGCCGCGCTGAGCACCCCCGGCGTGCCGCGCAAGACACCGAGCGCCGCGTTCACCTGGGCTTCGGGCGCCGCGTC
>Ga0265337_1000754_pt1 | contig 17075 bp, 22 predicted proteins | sample 42122metaG_FD_192441 | JGI IMG/M metagenome (GOLD analysis project Ga0265337, IMG submission 192441) | Rhizosphere microbial communities from Carex aquatilis grown in University of Washington, Seatle, WA, United States - 4-21-22 metaG | ecosystem: Host-associated > Plants > Roots > Rhizosphere >... | reverse complement strand
GAGGGCGCGGCCCGGCGATTCAACCTGGATTTCTACTGCAAGGCCTTCGGCATCGAGTCCCCCAAGAGCCACGGCGTCACCGGCATGGACGTAAACACGCTGATGGCCGAAGGAAAATTTCGTGAAATCGCCGAATACTGCCTGCGCGACGTCCGCGCCACGGTCGAACTTTACCGGATCTGGAAGGAAAGACTGGCGGGGATCAAGTGATGTCCGAAGTCCAAAATCCAAAGCCCAAAGGTGCCGTGCTGATTTGTTTTGCGCTGAAAGAAGAGGCCGCGCCATTCCGGAAAATCGAAGCGGGCAAATCCCGGATTTCCATTCTCGTCACCGGCATCGGGCGGAAGAATGCGGAGAAATCGGTGCGCGAATTTCTGGCCGGTGGGGTGGGCGTCCCCGCGAGCCGCTCACAAGACGCCCCGTCCGGCCAAGCCCGGCTCGCGAGGACGCTCGCCCCACCGGAATTGGTTCTGACCTGCGGTTTCGCTGGCGGATTGAATCCGGATTTGAAACTCGGTGACGTGGTTTTTGAAATCCCTTCGCGTAGCCGCCGAGGTGACGAGGCTCAAACTGAAAACGACGAAACATTAGAGGCTCCTTATGTCAGCGGCTACGAACAATTGATCGCCGCCGGCGCCAAACCGGCAAAGTTTTTTTGCGCCGATTGCATTGCCACGACAAGCGGCGAAAAGAAAAAGTTGCGCGCTGAAACCGGCGCCGACGCGGTGGAGATGGAATCCGGGGCGATCCATGCAGTCTGCCGCGAGCGCGGGATTCCCTGCGCAACGGTGCGGGTAATTTCGGATACAGCTAACGAGAATTTGCCGCTGGATTTCAACCAAGTGGCCAAGCCGGACATGAACCTGGATTATGGCAAGCTGGCCCTGGCCATTCTCAAATCGCCGGGGAAGATCGGTGCCTTGATGAAGTTGCAGAAAAAAACGCGGTTGGCCGCGGAACGGTTGGCAGCCGTTTTGGAAAAGATCGTTTCTGCTTAGAGCTTGTCTGAAAATGGAGCGGCGGGCCTCCCGGCCTGCCGCCCGGAAGAATCGCCGGCCTGCCGCCGCTGCCCGGGAATTCAAAAGCGTTAATAATTGCGGACGGTTTTTTCCGCCGGCTGGAAGCCCGGCTCTACGTCAGCCAAGATGGCTGACGCTACATTTTCAGACAGGCTCTTTAACGCCGAGACGCAAAGGACACAGAGTGGCGCAAAGAACAACGGTCATAATTTGTGCTGCCAAGCTGCTGTTAACAATCTCTGCGACCCTCCGCGTTCTCTGCGCCTCTGCGTTAAGATCCGCTGCAAGCTTATGGTCCGACCGCCGTCAAACTCATTTTAATCCCGTTTCCGACTGGCTGATCGCCGGTGCCGGCGCCGGCTTTTCCTTTTGATGTTCGCTGTAGCTGATAAAGGCCGCTCCGAGCATGATGAGCGCCACCCCGCTCCAACGCATGGCGTCCACGCGCTCATGCAGGAGAAATTGCGCCGCCAAGGTCGTCATCACGAAGCTGATCGCCGTCAGCGGCCAGACGAAGCTCACGTCGCGCTGGCCGAGCAGGTAATTCAGCAGGATGAAGAAAATTGTTTCCAACAACAGGCCGAACAGCACGTCCGTGTTCGTGAACCAGTTGCCGACCAGGGTGACGACATTCTTCCAGACCGGGAGGGTGCCCTCGCGTTCGGTGTATTTCGCTCTGATTTCGTTGATGCCTTTTTTCAGGGCGATGACGCCAAAGGCCTCAAAGGCGAAGGCGATGAAGAGAATGATCAGAATTTTTGTCATAAAATTTCTTTTTGTTTGTCACGAAACACACGACAGACGCGACGATCCAATTTTGGATCTGCTGGTTCTGTTCAAGCTTTCGCGGATTCAACTATAAATCCTGGTAGCGAATCAATTCGACTCCGAGTTTTCTTACCAGTTCCTTCACGCGCGGACTGACCAGCGCGTCGAATTCGTGCTTAAATTTGTCGAGGGACGGATGCGAGTAAAGCTCGGAATCGCCCGGCGGCAGTTCCGGCAACAGTTTTAAAACGTAATCCTCGTCCACGAAGGAATCCTGCAGCAGGCCGAAGGTGATTTGCGCGTGCTTGATCCCGCGGCGTCGCAGCGGTTCGCGGGCGCGTTTGGACAGGCGATCGTGGATGAACGCGTGCGCGACGCGATAAAACCAGCGTCCGCGCGCCAGGCGTTGACTGCGTGCGAAACAATCGCGGGTGAGCCGCAGGTGCCGGATGCCGAGCTTTTCTGCGTCTGCCATCAGAATTTGGAACACGGTTGGATGCAGGTGCAGATGCAGGTGTCCATTGACATGGTCGAGGGGCAGGCCGGTGGTGCGGAACCGGCCGAACTGGGCATGGATCTCCGCGCGCACTTGTTCGCGCAGACCGCGATGGAAAAAGTATTTCAAGCCGACGCCAACCGGGTTATTGCTGAATTCGCCTTGGTTGTTGACCAGACCAGGAATTTTTTCCGAAGGCAGAGCCGAATGTCCCATCAGCAATGTGAGGTGCAGCCCGACACCCAGTTTTGGATTTTCCTTTGCCAGTTGAACCGCCTCGTCGAAGCCGGGTTCATTCACCATCAGGCTGGCCGAGGTTAAAATGCCTTCGCGATGCGCCCGGATGACGGCGGCGTTGATGGAGCGGGAACGGCCAAAATCATCGGCATTGACGATGAGACGGCGAAGAGATTCCCGGTTGCCGATCGCCGATGGCGGATGGTTAACGCGGTCCATAGTTGGATGCGGTTGCGCCGACGACAAACCGCAACCAGCTTTGAAGAATCAGAAAGGTTTTGTGTCCATTGCTGAGCCGTGTCGGTTGCGGGCCGAAGACATTGAATTGGCGCGATTCCAATGTGAGCAGCAGCCGCCAATAAACCGAGCCCATCAATTCGGCGGCAACCATGGCCCGGCGATCCTCGGCGGGCAGGGTCTCGCGGGCGAGGCGATAGAAATTCCTGGCGCGGGCGGCAAGGTGCCCGGCGAGTTTGAGGTAACGTCCGGAATATTCGGAGCGCAAAATTTCTTCGGGCGTGACCCCAAATGTTTTCAAATCGGCGAGCGGCAGATAAATCCGGCCGCGTCCGGCATCGGTGCGGACGTCGCGCAGGATGTTGGTGAGCTGCAGCGCCTTGCCGAGGTAAACGGCATAGTCGCGGCACGCAGGGTTTTGGTAGCCGAAAATTTCGATGCTCAACAGGCCGACAACCGAAGCAACACGATGGCAGTAGAGTTCGAGGTGTTCGAAGCTTACATAGCGCTGGACATCCAGGTCCATCTCGCAGCCCTTGATCAATTCGTCGAACAGCGCAAACGGGAGCCGGAATTCGCGGATGACCGGCTGCAACTCGAGATTCACGTCAAATTGTGGGGCTTCATTGTCGCACGCGCGGCGAATGTCCGTGCGCCAGGCGGCGAGCTGCTCGCGGCGTTTTTCCACCGGCACGGAATCTTCATCCGCCACGTCATCCACCTTCCGGCAAAAGGCATAAAGCGCGGACATGGCGTCCCGTTTGGCGCGCGGTAAAATCACAAAGGCCAGCGCCAGGTTGGAGGCGCTTTTGCGGGTGATCGCGCGGCTCTGGTGCATTTACGGGCGGGGCGTTGGCGGCGGCGGGCCGGAAGATTCTTCCTCCCGGCGGATCGGCGGCAGACCTCCGGCTTTGGAAAGGGTGAGTTCGCGCGGGTGGGAGTGGTGATGATGATGATGGTGTTTACGCCGCCGCCGCCGGGACCGGCGAAAGAAAAACATCCAGATCAAGCCGCCGGCCGCCACCAGCAGAAAGACGCTGGTCATGACCAAAAAATCCAACCATCCCGGCGTCATCCGGCTGGTGACTGGTATTACGCTGCCCATGGCATCAAAATAAAATCAGGCCTGAATTTGCCGGTTAAAAGTCACGGACTTTCTTCCGGGGCATTGTCGCTGAAGTCCATCTTCAGCCGTTGCATCCGGTAACGGAGCGAATGCCGGGTCAATTTAAGCTGCTCGGCGGTGTGCGTCAGGCTAAAATTGTTTTGTTCCATCGCCCGGGAAATCAGTTCGCGTTCCAAGCGCGCCATCGCGTCATCGAGCGATTCATCGGGCGCGGCCTGTGCTGCCGCGGTCTTTTGCAAACGGGTTTCAACCTGGAAATCCGGCAGGCTGGACGCCTGGATTTCCGGCATGGTTTCCAGGATCAGCGCGCGTTCGATGACGTTGCGCAATTCGCGGACGTTGCCGGGCCACGAATGCGACAGCAATTTCTGGCCCGCGGCGGGCGCCAGGCCCTGCGCGTTCTTGTTCATCGTGGCGCGGAACATTTTCAAAAAATGGCGGGCCAGCAACACAACATCCCCCTCCCGGTCGCGCAGCGGCGGCAGGCGGAATTGCACGACATTCAGGCGATGAAACAAATCCTCGCGAAACTGGCCTTCGGCAATGGCCTGCACAATATCGCGGTTGGTCGCGGCGATAAGGCGGACGTTGACCCGGAGTTCCCGGGTGCCGCCGACCCGGGTGAAGGTGCCGTCTTCCAGAAACCGCAGCAATTTGGCCTGCAGCGATTTGCTCATGTCCGCGATTTCATCGAGAAAGATTGTGCCGCTGTCGGCTTCTTCGACCCGGCCGGGTTTTTGTTTCAACGCCCCGGTAAAGGCGCCTTTTTCGTGGCCGAACAATTCGCTTTCCAGCAGGGTTTCGGGAATGGCGGCGCAGTTGATGCGGACGTAATTTGATCCGCGCCGCAGGCTCAGCCCGTGCAGGGCGCCGGCGACGAGTTCCTTGCCGGTGCCGCTTTCACCCAGGATGAGCACCCGCGCGTCGGTGGGGGCGACAGTCTGGATCAATTTCCGCAACTCGCGAATCTTTTGCGATTCACCCACGATTTGCTCGAGGCCAAAGATTTCATTGGCGCGCGAGCGCAGGGCGGCGTTTTCCTGCAGGAGCCGGTAACGCTCGGCGCACCGGGCGACGGCATGCAGCAATTCCTCCGGCGCGAACGGTTTGGACAGGTAGTCAATCGCCCCGGCTTTGATGGCTTCCACGGCCAGTTTGGGGGTGGCATAGGCGGTGAGCATGAGGGCCGGCAGGTCGGGCCATTGGTTGTGGAGCTTGGCGAGAAATTCATAGCCGCTCATGCCGCCGAGCCGGGCATCGGTGATGACCATGAAGAATTCCTCGTGGGCCAGCAGGTTCAGCGCTTCCTCGGCGGATTCGACCGTGTGGGTGGCATAGTTTTCGCCCTTCAGCACCGTCTGGAGGGACAGGCGCATGTTCTTCTCGTCATCCACGACGAGCACCGGTGGCAGTAACACACTCATTTGGATGGTTTTGACAATGCTTTCGCAGGAAAGACTAACGTAAATTTTGCACCTTTTCCAAGCTCGGATTCCACGCGCACCGATCCGCCGTACAGTTCAACGTTGTGCTTCACGATTGCGAGGCCCAGGCCCGTGCCGCGTTCCTTGGTGGTGTAATAAGCCTCAAAGATCCGCCCGATCTTGTCCGGGGCAATCCCCGGGCCATCGTCGCGCACGGAGATTTCAACTGAATAATCACGACGGCTGCTGGCGGCGACAAACAGGTTGCCCCGTTCCGCGAGCGCTTCCCGCGCATTGAGCATGAGGTTTGAGATCGCTTCCGACAAATGGCCGCGTTGCATCAACAAGGGTGGAAAATCGTGACCGAACTTGCGGTGAACCCGGATGTTTGTCGGAACGGCGGGGGGAAACACCTGGGCCAGAGCCCGTTCAATCTCCTCGATGACATTGAGTTTTTCGACATGACCTTCGCTCAATTGCGCGTAGCCCATGATTTGGGTGATGACCTGGTCGGCGCGGGCGACTTCCTCCTGGATGATGTTGATTTGCTGGGCCAGTTCGGTTTTGACGCCGGGCAGGGCGCGTTGCAGGGAAAAGGCGGCATTATTGATGATGGCCAGCGGATTCTTGATTTGATGCGCAAATTCAGCGGCGAGCCGGCCGGCAGAATGCAATTGGCCTTCGCGGAGGGCAAATTCCCGGGCTTCCTCGAGAGCCAGACGTTGGCGTTCGGCCAGCACCTGCACGCCATAACAGCAGGCCGTCAGGAGCCATAACATGAAAAGTCGCGGCAAGTCCGGTCCACTGGCATTTTCTGGCGGCGTGGAACTGTAAGGCATGTCGCTCACCCGGATCGGCCGGTTAGGCCGGGAAATCCGGTTGGTATCCGGGAAGGAGCGAAACCCATTCGTGCTGGCGGGGCGGAAGGCAACCGAGGGCAGATTTCCGAAGGTCGGGTCCGGCACGTTGGCGTACAAGGTTCCCGCGCCCAGGTAGAAGAGGCTCAAAAACAGGTTCAACGCGATTTGCGGTGTTGCCAGGGGAATGCTGATCGCATTCAACACGATCATGCCGGGAAACATCCAGTAGGTGGTGCTGTCAAAGCCGCCCGTCAGAATCATCAGTTCCGCCACAAAGAGACCGTCCAGCAGCCCCAGCAAAAATACGAGCCATTGAAAAATGCCCGGCGGGAACCGGCGCCAGAGCAACAGGACAATGGCCGCCAGGACGTTGCCGGCCACATAAATCAGAAAGTATCGCTGCAACGTTTCCTGCACCACCCAGCGGACGGTCAGTTCCTCGGACAACCAGCCGGCATAAAACAGGTAGTAGAGCACGACCGCGATGACTCCCACCTTGACCGGCAGAACGATGTGGAGCTGTACGGTGACGATCCGTTCGGCCTGTTGCGGCGGTTCCGCCGGGGAAGTCGCCAGCAACTTGGGCAGGCCTTTAAACGTTTGCCAATCCAACGGTTTCATGGGCGGAGACCGCGTTCGGATGGATGGCCCTTCAAGCCAGCAGCTTGAGGGCGCGCGCCGCCACCTCTTCCACCGGCCACATCCGGCCAATGCCTTCGTAGCCGCACGAAAGCATCCCTTCATCCGGCCCGATGAATTCTGCGCCGCGCGCCTTCAGGGTTTTGACATTCTGTTGCGTGGCCGGGTGCAACCACATTTTGCCGTTCATCGCCGGCGCAATTAGAATTTTTGCCTTCGGATTCAACGCCAGCGCCATGCAGGTCAAGGCATCGTCCGCCAGTCCCTGCGCCAGTTTTGCAAGCACGTTGGCTGTTGCCGGCGCGATCAACAACAGGCCGGCCTGATCGGCGAACTCAATGTGCGTCGGTTTCCAGCCTTCCTCCTCGTCGTAAAGATCGGTCACGACCGGATGGTGCGAGAGCACCTTGAACGGCAGGGGCGTGATGAAACGCCGGGCATCGGCGGTCATCACCACCCGCACGCTGCATTTTTGTTTGGTCAGCAGACTGGCCAGGTCCGCCGCCTTGTGCGCGGCGATGGAGCCGGTCACGCCCAGAATCACGTTCTTGGAAGTGCTCATGTTTCGAGTGTAACTTGAACCGCTCATTTTCGCCAATGCTGACTGATTGGCGGCCAGCGCACCGACGAGCGGTTAAAACTCCGGTGACTGCGCCCGCGCCGTGCGCATCTTCTCCGTTTCGACAATCGACAGCATCCGCCGCAAATCCTCGGGAATGGTCGAACTGATCAAAAGGTAATCAAATTTGTTCCACTGCGCGATTTCCTTCCGGGCGACGCCGAGGCGTTTCTGGATTTCCTCCGGCGCATCCGCCGCGCGCTTTTTCAACCGCTCTTCCAGCACCCTGAGGGAGGGCGGCGTCAGAAACACCGTGACCAGTGCCTGCTTCAATTCAGGCTCGGCTTGTATCCGGCCGCGAATGGTCGCCGCACCTTGTACATCCACATTCAGCAGCATATCCCGGCCCCGTCGCAATTTTTCCAGCAATTCGGAACGCAGAATGCCGTAACTGTGGCCAAAAACCGTCGCATGCTCGATGAATTCACCGGCCTGCACCCGCCGTTGAAATTCCGCCGGGTCAAAAAAATAATAATCCACACCGTCCTTCTCACCCGGTCGCGGGGCCCGGGTGGTGCAGGTGACCGCGCGGATCATGTCCGGTCGGGTGGCGAGCAACTGCTGGCATAACGTCGTCTTCCCGCCGCCGGACGGGGCGGAGATGACAATGAGCAACGGGCTGTTTCCCGCCACCCTTGGGTGCCGGCTTTCAATTCCCGACTTTCGGATCTCGACATTCATGTCACGTGTCATTACTCGACGTTCTGCGCCTGCTCGCGGAACCTCTCCAATTCCGCCTTCAACGTCACGACCTCGCGCGAAATCAGCGCGTCATTGGCTTTCGAACCGATGGTGTTGATTTCGCGGTTCATTTCCTGAGCGAGAAAGTCCAGCGTCCGGCCCACCGGCTCCTTCGATTTCCGGCAATCCTCGAACTGCTGGAAATGGCTCTGCAGCCGGGTCAATTCCTCCGAGATGTCCGAACGATCGGCGAACAAAACGATTTCTTTCAACAAGCGCTCGTCATCCGGCGCGGGTGATTCGAGTCCGGCGCTCTTGATGCGTTCGATAAGTTGCTGGCGGTAACGCTCCGCCGTCTGAGGCGCCTGTTCTTGGATGCGTCCGGCGCATTGCCGCATGATCTTGGTGCGGGCGGCCAGGTCCTGCGCCAGATGCGCGCCTTCGCGTTCACGCATTTTCACCAGCGCCGCCAATGCCTGCCTCAATGCTTTTTCAACGACCGGCCAGAGGTTCTCCGCGTTGACCAGTTCCTCGTCCGATTGAAACACGCCCGGGGCCCGAACCAGTTGGTCCAGCGTGACCTTGTCGGCGAGCTTGAGCTGTTTGGCCAGGCGGTTGAGTTCGGTGGTATAGGCCCTGGCCAGCGGCAGATTGATGTGGGCGCGCGCCGATTGCCTGCCCTCGGCGGTGTGGATGGAAATCCGCGCCGTCACGCGCCCGCGCGCGACGTGGTGATTGATGGCATCGCGCACCGGGGTTTCCAGCATTTCCAGCTCGCGGGGCAGATTCACAGAAATTTCCGTCTGGCGGCGGTTTACCGCACTGAGTTCCACGGTGATTTTAAAACCATCCCGGGCACTCTCACCGCGGCCGTAACCTGTCATGGATTTCATCGCGGGGAATATGCAAAAATCCCGCGCGGCAGGCGAATCAATTTTCAAAATGCGCCGGGCGAAATGAATTCAAATCAATCTGGACGTGGCGGAAATGAAGATTAAATGTGTGAAAAACCATTTACGCTCATGCCTTGCGGGCGAATCATTGAAGGAATGGTTGTTGGCGCAGAACCGTGGAAAGATTCCCCGGAAGAATAATGGCTTAACCAGGAATGAATTTCAGCGGGGCGCGGAAATCCTGCGGCCGCGGCCCTTCAAACAAACTCGAAGTCCACGTCGGGAAAGGTCTTGGTCCGGCGACGGTCATTCGTCAGGTGCGGAAGATTCAACACCGCCGCCTGCGCGCGGATGAAAAGATCCGGAAGCACCAGGTCGTCGGAATCCTGGCGGCGATATTGGCGGAACGCCATGCCGGCACGCCAGGTGGCGTCGGTATCCAGCGGGATTTTTTCAAAACCGCGCAAATCTTCCTCCACCGCCTCGCGGGTGCGTCCGCCCGCCGCGAGTTCGCCATAAGTCACGGAACTGACCGCGAGCCGCCCGCGTTGCGCCCAATGTTCAATGGTCTTCAGGCAGGCGCGATGTTGCGGATGCTTCTTGTCCAGCCAGGCGACAATGACCGAAGTGTCCACGAGAATCATGGACGGGTTCTCCGCAATAATTCTTCACCGGAAATGTCTCCGTCCCAGGTTCCGGCGCGGGCGCGGAGGTGTTCCACCACGGTATTCCGTGCCGCCGGGTCATGGCGGACATAATTTTCCGCGGCCGCGCGCAAAACCTCGGTGGGATTGGTTTTGGCGGCGCGCGTCTTGGCCCGGAAATCCCGCGCCAGCGATTTGGGCAAACGAATGGTCAGCGTCTCTGTCATACAAGCGTTGTAACACGACCAGGTAAGGGGTCAAGCCCGCAACAATTTCAAAGCTTGCCGGAAATCCTTTGGCAGCGGGGCTTCAAAACTCATCTCCTTTTCCGTGCGCGGATGGATGAAGCATAGCTCTCGGGCATGCAACATCACGCGTGGCGCGGCGTAATTCGTCAATTCTTTCAATCGCGCATTCTGCCGCGCACCATAGGTTTCATCGCCTGCGAGGGGATGGCCGAGAAACTGGAAATGCACGCGGACCTGGTGCGTCCGGCCGGTGTGGATCTGCGCCTCGACGAACGTGGCTGAGTTCAGCCGTTCCAATACACGATAACTGGTGTGCGCCGCCCGGCCGGAATCGTCATCGCGCACGGCCATGCGTTTGCGATGCGAGGGATGGCGCGCAATGGCCGCGCGGATTTCACCGGATTCCCGCGCGAGTTCACCACACACTATCGCATGGTAAATTTTTTCGACCCGGCGCTCCGCAAACTGGGCCGAGAGCGCGAGATGGGTTTCGTCATTCTTGGCGACGACCAGGCAGCCGCTGGTTTCCTTGTCGAGCCGGTGCACGATGCCGGGCCGGGCCACGCCGCCGATGCCGCTGAGCGAACCCCGGCAATGGTGGAGTAGGGCATTGACGAGCGTGTGCTCCTCGTGTCCGGCGGCGGGATGCACCACGAGTCCGGCGGGTTTGTTCAACACGAGCAGAGATTGGTCCTCAAACAGGATGTCGAGCGGGATTTCCTCCGGTTGCGCGGCGGCGGGCCGGGCTTCCGGCCAGTGGATTTCAACCTGTTCGCCGGCGCGCGGGCCGTGCGTGGGTTTGACGCTCCTGCCATTGACGCGGACGTGGCCCTGTTCGATGAGCCGCTGCCAGGCGCCGCGCGAGACCGCGGGAAATTTTTCGCGTAGAAACGTGTCGAGTCGTCCGGCCGGGAGCGATTTTTCGACGGTGAAGTTTTCGGTATGCACAGACATCAGCGGGCCGTTTTGATTCTGACAACCACCTGAAAGATACAAGCAGCAAAAATGCTCAACGTTCCACCAAGATACGACGCGTTGTGCATATAACCCACGCAAAGGAAACGGCGCCGGTCAACCACGTCTTTGGGAATGAACCAGCCATGATAATCTGCCAAATTGATCGTCTTTGTCTGGAGGTAACCGTAAAGCAAACCACTCAAGCCGAACAAAAGAGTTATGGCAATAACCAGACCGAACGCCAACAAAGTTATTTTGAGCATTCGCCAATGACCGGGGTGAATGAAGCCGGTTCCGCCAACCATCAAACCAATGGGAATACCCATCCACCACGAGGCGAGAAAACCAACGATTGAAGCGCGGGCACGGTCAGGGAGATTCATGTCCGCGATCCCAAACTGCTGGAATTTAAATATTGTATAATACTCTGGCGATACTGTGTAACTGATTTGATCATGAACCATGCCGTAAAGACCCGACACCATGACTGCCAGCAGAATCAGGAAAACGAAGACCAAAAACTTTTTCATGAAGTTTGGCCTCACGCTGGCGGGATGGCATTTCGCGGTCCGTGCTCCGTTTTCCAGGTGATGATAAAGATCAATCCGACCCCGGTGCAGATGGCGGTGTCGGCGACGTTGAAGGCGGGAAAATCGATGATGCCGCCGTTGCGTTGCTGCAGGTAAAAGTAGAGAAAATCCACGACGGCGTGGCGGCTGGGCAGCAGGCGGTCGGTGAGGTTCCCGGCGATGCCGCCAAAAATCAGGCCGAAGGCAATCTGCCCGGAGAGCGTGTGCGAATTGAAGTGGTGGCGCGTGAGAAACAGCGCCACGAGCGCAAACACGGCAACCAGGGCGAGTGCAGCATTATTTCCGCTGAAGAGGCTCCAGGCCGCGCCGGTGTTGCCCCAGTGGACCAATTTGAAGAAACCAGGGATGACCATCGTTTCGTCGCCCAGATTGAGGGCATGCAGCACCAGCCATTTGGTGAATTGGTCGAGCGCGAGCACCACCACCGCGAGCGCGGCGATCCCCCGGTTCGATTTTTGAAAAATGTTATTGGCGGCGGCCATGGCAAATTAGCGACGGCTGATTTAAGCGGGTTTTACCCAAAAGACAATGCGTTTTGGTTTGGGACAATGGCACATTTTGCGGTTTTTGGAGCGCGGAGCATTGCTCTGCAGGTTGCCAACCTTGGTTTGGGCGGAGCGATGCTCCGCGCACCGGTCAAACCTTGCCCCCGTCTGATCGGATATTGACCCGGATTCCGGCCTCGAAACGCCATCGCCCCGGCGGATTGGAATCATGACAACGATCAAGATTAGGTTTTTATTTGGTTCACAAAGTGCTTATGATGCGCGCATGGCGCTGGTGCGCATTTTGGTGGACGGCTACAGCCTGTTGCACAACTGGCCGGAACTGGCTCCCGGCCAGCCGCGTCACTCGGCGCGCGCGCGCGAAGAATTGATTCATGTGCTCACGCGCTATCACGACGTAACGGGCACTCCCATCACCATTTTCTTCGATGGTTCCGGCGCGCCGGCAGGAACGCTGCCGTACGAGTCGAATCCCGGGGTTGAAGTTTTGTTTTCGAGCGCGGGGCGGACCGCCGACGACCTGATCGAGCGTGCCGCGCACCGGTTTAGCGCCTACGGCGAGGCGATGGTGGTCACGGACGACGTTGCTGAGCGGGAAACGGTCTCGGGCGTGGGCGGGCTGGCGTCCAGTTGCGCGAATTTCATCCGGACGGTTGAAAGCGCGCTGACGGAATTGCAGGATGAATTGCGGGATTACAATCGCGCGGAACGCAACCGGTTTAAACGGAATCTCGGACGTGATTTAAAATGAAGGCACGAATGCAACCAAAACGAATGGTCCATTGGGGATTGCTGCTAGCGGCATTGCTCGGTGGAATGGCGGCGGTTCCGGGATTGCGCGCGCAACCGGCAGCGCGGAAAGTGGACAACCGTTTCCTGTTCGTTTTTGACACGTCCGCGGAGATGAAGCGCCGGGTGCCGGCGGTACAAGTCGCCATCACCAACATTCTGACAACCAGTGCGGGTGGCCAGTTGCACTCGAACGACACCATTGGAGTGTGGACCTTCAATCAGGAGGTGCGAACCGGGCAGTTTCCTCTGCAACGCTGGAAGCCGGACCAGGTGGCCACGATGGCGAAGATCATCAACGTGTTTGTTGGCAGTCAGCGGTTTGCCAAGAAGACCAGCTTTGAGGCACTGGTGCCGCGTCTGAATCAGATCGTGCAGAGTTCCGAGCGCCTGGCGGTGGTGGTGTTCTGTGATGGCTACGAGGAAATTCACGGAACACCCTACGACGTTGGATTGAACCAGGTTTTAAAGCAGCACCAGAGCGAACGGCAGAAGTCCCGGCAACCCATCGTCATCGTGTTGATTTCGCAACTGGGCCAATACGTTGATTGCACGGTAAGTTTTCCACCCCAGCTGGTGAGTTTCCCCCAGTTTCCACCTTTGCCCGAGGCCGTTGTGGTGGCACCCAAGAAGGCGCCGGCGCCGGCTCCGCCGCGACCCAGCCTTCCGCCGCTCATCGTTATTGGAACGCCCATTACCAACCGGGCCCCGGTGTCCGCGCCCCAACCGGTGGTGCCCGCCAGTTCGCCGCCGCCCGCAACCTCAACGCCGGCGCCCGCGCCAGTTTCTGAGGTGAGCCCCGTGGACGAGGCGCCATTGACGCGACCCGGGGGAGGGGCCGCTCAACTTAAGATCGCCCCCGGGTTGTTGCCCCAGACGAATGCCGTCAGCCCGCCGGCTGAAAGAGCCGTGATCAGCCGGACCAAGGCCTTTGCCATGGGCGTGGCCTTTCTCGTGGTGGCGGGTGGCCTGGTGGTGCTCCTGTCCAGCCGTGGTCGCAGGTGAAAAAGGATTGATTCCGCCCGTGACATTTATCCGCCAGTCTGGAAAATTCCCGTCCATGAAAGCACGGATTTCCATTTTGGTCATGCTCCTTGCCGCAGGCCTGCTGACCGCCTGGGCCCAGGAAACGAAAACCAATGCGGTTCCGGCCGCCGGGACGGGGCCGGTTCCGCCGCCGGTGACCGCCCCGGCAACGTCTGCCCCCGCGGCGGTCAAAGAGGTAAAACCGCCGGCTGTTGGAACTCCGGCACCCGCGAATCCAGTTCCGGCGCAACCCAAAACCTCCACGACTTCACGGATGTCGCCCCCCGAAAGCACCGTGGCCGCTCATAAAGAGGTTGTGACCAATACCCCGCCGCCTGTCTCCGCAGTGGCTGAAGAGGTCAAACCGCCGGAGGAGATTTCTTCATCACCCACGAATGCCGTTTCCACTGAAGCCGCGGCTGCGACGGCTGCAGTGCCGCCCAATGCCGCCGCCCCGACGCCGGAAAATTCCGGGATCGACCGTAATAGCACCCTGCTTATTGCCGCGATAATATTGGTGGTGGCTGGCGGTCTGGCGGGATTCATGTGGCGTCGGGCCAGCATTGTTTCGCACGGGAGCTTGATTTCCAGCGCCCTGAATTTGGTCAAATCCGATGACAAGGCCGAAGAGAAGGCTGAAGAGAACGCTGAGGCGAGCGCTGAGGAAAAAAGCGAACCCGTGGCCGAAGTGGAGAGTGAGGTCAAGAAGGAGGAGAAGAAGTTCCCGCCGCCGATGAATTGAAATATCCAATTCCGCGCGTGACTTTTGGTTGCAGGTCTGGAAAATTCTGCGCTCATGAAAACTTTCAATTTGATTTGTGCCATTGTCCTTGTCGCTGGCATGGTGACGGCTTTGGCTGAAGAAACCAAAACCAACACCCAATCCAACGCCACCATGAGCACCCCCGGAAACACCAACGAAGTCGCCGTCATCACCACCACTGAAGGCACGATGGTCATCGAATTCTGGACCGATGTCGCGCCCAAAACCGTCGAGAATTTCAAGACGCTGGCCAACAAGGGCTTTTACGACGGCACCTGTTTTCACCGCGTCATCAAGGGTTTCATGATCCAGGGCGGTGATCCGCTGACCAAGGATCCGGCCAAGGAGGACATGTGGGGCACGGGCGGTCCCGGTTACACCGTCAAGGCCGAATTCAACGACCATTCACACGTTCGCGGCGTCATTTCCATGGCTCGCTCCAACGATCCCAATTCCGCCGGCAGCCAGTTTTTCATCTGCCATGGGGACCCGACTTTCCTCGACCATCAATACACTGCTTTCGGCAAGCTGATCAAAGGTGACGACGTGCTCGAGAAAATCGGCACCACGCCCACCCATCCGCAGGACCGGCCCAATAAACGCATGGGTGTCATCAGCATCAAAATCGTTCCACGCAACGCGGTGAAGTAATTCTTGCAACGTGGCCGCGTCTCGTGAGAGCGCGGCACTTTTTTTGTGTTTTGAGCAGCAAAGCCACACCACAAATGGAAACATCCGAACTGGCCAAAGTTCTGGTCGCCCTCGGCTGTCCGGTTGAAAAGTCCGTGGAAATGGCCGGGCAACTGGACAAACGCGCCCGCCAGCTTGCCGCGGAAAAAAACCGTCCTTACGAAGAGGCCCTGCAACATCTGCTCAACTTGATGAAACACGGCTGGGCCACGTCAGGAAAAGGGCTTTGAATTTACGATTTACGATTTACGATTGAAGTCATGAGTCAATGGCCGGCGGACAAGCCGGCGCGTCAATCCAATATCGTAAATCGTAAATGATCAAGCCCTGGAAGACACTCCGTTCGACGCTCGTTGGTGATTTTCGCATCTTCAAGCTGCGCTCGGACGTGAAAATCTCGCCGCGCACCGGCAAGGAACACGATTTTTACGTCCTCGACAGCGTCAACTGGGTCAACGTCATCGCCGTCACCCCCGACGAACAGCTCGTGATGGTGGAACAATACCGTCACGGCTCGAACACCGTGGAACTGGAAATCCCCGGCGGCATGATGGACCCGGGCGAGACCGACCCGGTGGCGACCGCCGTGCGTGAATTGCGTGAGGAGACTGGGTACGAGGGCGAAAACGCGCGCGTGCTGGGCCGCATCTGGTCGAATCCGGCCATCCTGAGCAACACCACCTACACCGTATTGATTGAAAACTGCCGATTAAAACACGGCGTCGAGTTTGATCACGGCGAAGACCTTGTGACGCGGTTGGTGCCGGTGCCGGAAATCCCGAAACTTGTTGCCGACGAAAAAATCGGCCACTCCCTCGTCGTCGTGGCGCTGTATCACTTTGATTTGTGGCAGCGGGGCGTCAAGAAAATCGGTGTGTAAAGTCTTTCGTCACCGGATTTCCGCGAGCACAAAACGTTCATAACCTATTGATAATTAACGAAAGAAAATTGTTGAAGTGTTATATTCTTTGTGTTATAAATTTATGTATGAACGTTACAAAAGAAATGGATGTCCTTAACAGGATTGTTAAAGATTTGACACCCTTGGAGTCAGATGCGCGCCGCAAGGTGATTGATGTTGTCTGTAAAATACTCGACATCAGCCAAGTTCAATCGTCAGTACCGGTGCAGGAGAGTGTTCGCCAACTTCCGTCGCCAGGAACGCCTCAAGTGGGTGACAAACCAACTTCGCCTCAACAATATCTGCGTAACTATAACTACAAAATTATGACGAAAAGGATTGGGGTCATTGCTGTCTATCTGGAACGTGAACGAAAAATGAACAGATTTAGTCTTAGAGATATTACAAGTGCGTTTCGTGATGCCAAGGAATCAAAACCTCCAGCTCACTCACAATATGCCCGTGCTGTTGCCATGGACTATTTGGGTAAAGAAGGTGACCAATATTACGCGACATCAAAAGCAGAAGGATTGGTAGATACTTACAAAAAACGTCAAGCCGATGAAGCCGGAGTAGAGGAATAATGAGCGACGAAATTCTGCGTTACACCGACCTTGCGGCGGCCATTCAATTGGCCAAGTCCGCAGGCATGACCACTCGCGAGATTGTGCGGGAGTTGACGCGGGGAATGGCTTATTCGGACGCTTTGAAATTCGCGAAACGCGCCGCACCATTGCTGGACATCAAGGTGTCGGAATTTATGCGTCTGAGGAAAAACGAATGAAGGAATTCAGGCTTCTTCAAGCTTGGCTAAAAAACGATCGCTGTAACCATCTTTGCGTAGTTTGCTGTAATCCACGCGGCCTTGCTTTTTGGCCAGCTTCTGTTTGACAGCACGCAAAAGGTTGCCAGTTCCTTGATCCAGCAACTCAGCTTCACTCTTTTGGCTTTTTACAGCGGCA
>Ga0265337_1000753_pt1 | contig 17093 bp, 12 predicted proteins | sample 42122metaG_FD_192441 | JGI IMG/M metagenome (GOLD analysis project Ga0265337, IMG submission 192441) | Rhizosphere microbial communities from Carex aquatilis grown in University of Washington, Seatle, WA, United States - 4-21-22 metaG | ecosystem: Host-associated > Plants > Roots > Rhizosphere >... | reverse complement strand
TCGGATCGGCGAAATAAACAACGCCGTTCTCCTCGACGCGCATGCGTTCGGGCGACGCCCCTTTCGCCGTGCGCACATATGAGTCGAGCCCTTCGAGTGCACGCGCCGCTGAATCGTTGCGCAGGATCACATTTTCCGGTGCAATCACCGCATCGAGCGCTGACAGCAATTCGCCGGTGAGGCGTTCCATGCCGGCGGTCGTGATCTGCACCACGCAGGTCTCGCCGAAGCGGTCGATGACGAGACCCGGGAGGCCGTCGCCTTCCGCATGGACCAGCCGATAGAAGGGCGCCTCGAAGAAGCGTTCGCGCAGCGCGCGGGCCCGCCGCAATTTCGCGGCGAAGAAGTCCACGCCGATCTCCGCGTCGGGCGGCGCCAGCAGCCGCACCGCGATCAGGCTCTTGGGGTTGAAATACCCCGTGCCGAGCACCGTTCCGTCCTCGGCCGCGAGCCCCACCAGCGTGCCGGGCTGAAGCGCCTTGACGCGCTCGTCCATCGCGATCTCGTTGGAGAACACCCACGGCGCGCCGGCGCGGGCGCGGCGGCCTTCGCGGGTTTTCAAGCGAATCACTGGACGTTTTGTCAAAGGGGTGCCGTTTGCCTCAGGCGTTCGCGCCTTGATATAGAGGGACAGGGTCTGTGGGAAGCGAGGACGGGAATGGGGTCGCGCATCTTCGCTGCTTGCGTGCTGGGCGTCCTGTCATTTTCGGCCGCGAGTTCCACCGCTGCGGATGTCCAATCCGCTCCTGATTTTTCCGGCGTCTGGACGCGCACCTGGAAAGTTCCGGGCACCTTCGATCCGCCGCCCTCCGGCCAGGGGCCGGTGATGACCGATCCCGCCCATCCGCACAATTCGCGCACCGCCGACAGCGGCGCGATCAATTACGCGATTGCCGGCGATCCCTGGGTGGCCGATCTTTCCAACCCGATCCTGAAACCCGAAACCCGCGAGGCGCTGAAGAAGATCGCGGAACAGGAACTCAAGAGCAATCCGCATCTGGAGCTTTCCACCATGTGTTCGCCGCCGGGCGTGCCGGAAGTTCTGAATTTGCGCGACGACATGCAGATGCTGCAATCGGTGAACGAGGTGGTGATCCTCTATTCGCGCGATCATTGGGCGCGGCATGTTTATTTGAACCGTCCGCATACGTCCGATCCGGGCCACACCTGGTTCGGCGAATCCGTCGGCCGCTATGAGGGCGATACGCTTGTGGTCGATACCATCGGCGAGAACGACAAGACCCACGCCGACCGCTTCGGCACGCCCCATTCGGGCGCGATCCACGTGGTCGAGCGTTATTCGCTGACGCCGGACAGGAAGCGGCTGAACGTGCTCGTCACGGTGGAGGATCCCGGCGCTTTCACCAAGCCGTGGTCGGCGCGCGCCGATTACAAGCCCGACGATTGGTTCTTCGAGGAAAACGTCTGCGCCGAGAACAACCGCCCCACGGGTCCGGCGTTCGAAATTCCCATTCCCATCGCAGAGAAACCCGAATTCTGAGCATGAACACGCGTCCGCCGCTCCCGCCTTTCACCGCCGAAACCGCCGCCAAAAAAGCCCGCATGGCGGAAGATGCCTGGAACACGCGCGATCCCGCGCGTGTGGCCGGTGCGTATACGGAGGATAGCCGCTGGCGCAACCGCAGCGAATTTTTCGAAGGCCGCGCCGCAATCGTCGAATTCCTCAAACGCAAATGGGCGGAGGAACAAGACTACCGCCTGATCAAGGAAGTCTGGGCTTTTCACGGAAACCACATCGCGGTGCGCTTTCAGTATGAGTGGCATGATGATGCCGGAAACTGGTTCCGCTCTTACGGCAACGAGCAGTGGGAGTTTGACGAGGCGGGACTGATGCGCCGGCGCGAGGCCAGCATCAACGATGTGGCCATCGCGGAATCGGAGCGCAAATTCCACTGGCCGCCCGGCCCGCGCCCGGCGGACCACCCGGGGCTGACGGAATTGGGGATGTAGCGCCCGCAGCTCTTTCCTCCCCCTTTTACGGGGGATGTCGCCCGAAAGGGCCGGAGGGGGCATCACGACGGGCGGGCGCGCATCCATTGCGAGAGCAGCCATTTCTCGCCGCGAATTGTCGGCAAGCCCGCATGCCGCGTGCGTCCATCGACGCTGCCGTCCGGCTCCACGTTCCAGAAGAACAGCCCGCTCCCCTTCCGCCCTTTCCAGGCTTTGCCAAGCTCGGGAAAATCGGTCTGGCCGCCTTCGTAATCCTCGTTGAGGGCGATGAGAAACGTCAGCACGCGCTGGCCTCGCATGGCTACATCCTTGGCGTGGCCGGGTTTGGCGGTGTCGAGAAAATCGAAATGGGGCAGGAATTCCTCGCCCGGCCTGTAGTGCAGCACCGCCGTCGATTCCAATCCTTGCAGCGGCAGTTCGGCCGCCGCCGCCATGCGCGTGCGCAGCGCGATCAGCAAAAGATCGCTGTCGTCCCATTGGAAATAGCAGGCGCTGTTGGTGCGCACCTGTTCGACGCGCTGCTTGCCGGTGTCGTGGTCGTAGACTTCGGCCGGCGCGAGTTTCGGCTTGGCGCGTGCGATCAGCCAATCGCACAGCTCCGGCGAGGCGATGTTCTCCACCGTCGCGATTCGCGGCGCTGCGGAGACGATTAGCCGGCGCGGAGGCGTTACCCAGGCGCGCACATCGACGGCCCGGCGCAAATCGCCCCATGCTGCCTCGATGGGCTCGCCTGCGGCGATTCTCCCCGAAAGCGCCCAATCGCCGGAAAGTGCGGCGAGTTCGGCCTGCGCAAGCCGGTGTCCGAGCGCCGCCGCGCGCTCCAGATGGCCGAGCGCGGCGTTCCAGTCCGGCGGCGTGCCGGCGCCCTCGGCGGCATAGACCGCCTGGGTATGGGCCCTTGCGGCTGCATCGGCGCCTTCCGCCGCTTTTGGCACCTCGCCCGGTTTGGCCGTGTTCTCCTGCATGGGCCGAATATGCCCCATTCTTCAGGCGGATGACACGCGGGCTCGGGGGCCGAAGCCTCTTTCGGCCCGGCCTTTGCGCCATATCAAAATGGCTTACAGCGGTGTAAGATATGAAGAGTTCGGGGCAATTGCCCAAAAAGGAGTCCCGAGATGCGAAAAGCTCTCCTCTTGACGTCGATGGTGGTGCTCGGACTTGCGGCGGGCGGTATTGGGACGATTGGCCCGGCTTCGGCCCATCACTCCTTTGCGCTGTTCGACGAATCCAAGCTTGTGACGCTGGAAGGCACGGTCAAGAAGTTCGATTGGACCAACCCCCACAGCTGGATCACCTTCGAGGTGATCGGCTCGCGCAATGTTGCCGAGGAATGGCAGATCGAGCTGCCCTCGGCAGGGGCGCTCGCGCGCGAAGGGTGGAACAAGAACTACCTGAAAGTCGGCGAGAAGCTGGTCCTGCACGTCAATCCCCTCAAGGACGGGCGCAAGGGCGGCAGCCTCGCGAGCTTCAACGCCAACGGACACAACGACTAAGTTCCGAAGCGGTGTATCTTCCAACACGCTGCTGATAATCTCCCCGCCGGTTCAATAGATTGCGGGGAGAGGAAACGCATGCGTCCGAACTGGAAGATTTGCACGCTGGCCGCGGTATCGGTGCTGGCTTTGAGCGGTGTCGTGGGATTGGCAATCGGCGCGCCGGCCGCCGGCGACAAGCCGCCGACCTACAAATACGACCCAGCCTGGCCCAAGGAACTTCCCAACAAATGGACCATGGAGGGCATCACCGGGCTGTTCGTCGATAAGGACGACCATATCTGGGTGCTGAACCGGCCGCGCGATTTCGACGAGCGCGAAAACATGGCGGCAACCGATCCGCCGGCCGGGGAGTGCTGTGTGGCGCCGCCCGCGGTGATGGAATTCGACGTCAACGGGAATTTGCTGACCGCGTGGGGCGTGCCGGGTTCGATTCCGGGCTGGCCCAAATCCGAGCACACGATCTTCACCGACCGCGCCGGCAACGTCTATATCGGCGGCGCGCAGGCGGGCGACACGCTGCTGAAATTTTCCCATGACGGGAAGCTGCTTTCCGATTTCGGCCATCGCGGTCCGGCGGTCGCGGGAAACATGCAGAAGCAGGACAATCAGCAGACGGACCTTCTGCTCCGCGGCGTCGCGGCGGCGACGCTCGACGAGGACGCACACGAAATCTACATCGCCGACGGGTATCTCAATCGCCGCGTGCTGGTCTATGACTGGGATACGGGCAAGTTCAAGCGCGGCTGGGGCGCCTATGGCAAGCCGCTGTCGGAAATCAGCAACGATGCCCAGCCGCCGCACGATCCCAAGGGGCCGCCGGCCAAGGATTTCAAGTCGCCTGTGCATTGCGTGCGCATTTCCAAGGACGGCCTTGTCTATGTCTGCGACCGGGCCGGCGACCGCATCCAGGTCTTCACCAAGGAAGGCAAGTTCCTGAAGGAGTTCTTCATCGCCAACGACACGCTGCGCGGCGGTTCGGCGGGTTCGGTCGATTTCTCGCCCGATCCGGGGCAGAAATACATCTTCGTCGCCGATATCGTGAACAATGTGGTTTGGGAGCTGGAACGCGACACCGGCAAGGTGGTGGCCAAGATCGGCCATCATGGTCACCAGGGCGGGATGTTCCATTTCGTCCATGTCGCCTTCATGGATTCGAAGGGCAACCTCTATACGGGCGAAGTGGATTCCGGAAAGCGGGTCCAGAAATTCACGCCCGTTCCGTAAAGACACTCGGTTTGGCGGAAAAGCCGGGAGAGGGGGCGGCCCCGTTCCCGGCTTTTCTGTATCCGCACGCGCGCTGACCAGTAGCGGACTGCCGCAAAATGAGCGATTCTCCCGGCGGGGGAGTCAGACATGCCAAAACAACGATTCGACCCTTCCCTTGAGGGAGGGTCGAAATTTCGAGGGCGTAGCCCGAGGAATTTCGGGGAGGGGACTTGCTGCAACAGCTCCCCCCAACGAAGCCGGTTCGCCCTTTCCCTCAAGGAGAGGGTAGGAGGCGGTATCAAAGCGCTGGCGCTTTGTTCGTCCGCGCTGGCGCTCGTTTCGCCTGCGTTTGCCGAAGAGAGCACGGCCGTTCCCGAAACCGTCCTCATCACGGCGCGTCCGCCCGATCCGGTCGGGAATCAGGCGTTCTCGACGACGCTCCTCGACGAACAGCAATTGCAGATTTCGCCCGAGCTCGACTCGGCGCTGCGCCAGGTGCCGGGCCTTTCTCTGTTCCGGCGCAATTCGAGTCTGTCCGCCAATCCCTCGGTGCAGGGCGTCTCGTTGCGTTCGATCGCGGGATCGGCCGCGGGCCGCGCGCTGGTGACGCTCGACGGGGTGCCGCAGAACGATCCCTTCGGCGGCTGGGTCATCTGGAGCTCGCTTCCCCCGGAGGACATCGAGGGCGCGGAAGTGGTGCGCGGCGCGGGCGCGGGTCCCTATGGCGCGGGCGCGCTCACCGGCGTGATTGCGCTGTTCGCGCGCGAGGGCGGGGGCCTCGTCGGCGATGCGGAGGGCGGCGATCACGGCCAGGGACGCGCGGCGGCGGCGGGCGGGGTGCAGTTCGGTACGACCACGCTTGGCGCCAGCGCGATGTACCAGACCTCGGGCGGCTGGATACCGGTGAACGAGGCGCAGCGCGGCGCCGCCGATACGCCGGTCACCTTGAAGGCGAGCAGCATGTCGCTTCACGCCTCCGCGGAAATCGGCCCGGGCACCGTCATCGTCGGCCGGGTCGGCGATTACGATGAGAAGTGCAATTCCGGAGTCGCCGATACGAACTCCCATGCCGAAGGCACGACGGGCAGCGTGACGATCGCCCACCCCGAACGGCCCGGCGATCTGGGCTGGCGCGCGCAAGCCTGGTACCGCGACAGCAATCTTTCCAACACGTCCGACGCCATCGGAACGGGACGGGCGACCGCCACGCCTTCCAACAACCAGTATGCGACGCCCGCGACCGGCTGGGGCGGCAACGCGGCCGTGCGCGGCACCTTCGATATCGGCGATTGGGAAATCGGCGTGGACGGGCGCGCTGCCCAGGGCGAATCGCGGGAGCTTTTCACCTTCACCTCAGGCCAATTCCAGAACCGGCGCGTTTCCGGCGGCAAGACGGTCGTCGAGGGCGTCTATGCGGAAGGTGCGACCCGCTTCGACGGCTGGCTCGTGACCTTGGGCGCCCGTCTCGATCGTTGGGCAAATTCCGATGGACATATCATCCAGACGAGCGCGATCACGGGCGCCCTGACTTCGACCACCTATCCGGGATCTCGCAGCGGCACCATCGCCACCGCGCGGGCCGGCGTGCGGAAGGACATCACGGAAGATCTGTATGTGCGTGCGGCCGCCTATAACGGGTTCCGCCCGGCGAGCCTCAACGAGCTCTATCGCGGCTTTCGCCTGGGCAACAATTTCACGCTGGCAAATGCGGCGCTCGCACCGGAGCGGCTGTCGGGAGCGGAAATCGGTGTGGGCGACGACACCGGCGCGTTCACCTGGAATCTGACCGGCTTCTGGAACAAGCTCTCCGACGCCATCACCAATGTGACGATCAATCATGGTCCCGGCACGTTCCCGATTGCGGGATTTCTGCCGGCCGGCGGTCTTCTGATCGAGCGTGAGAATGTCGGTTACATCCAGGCTTATGGTGCGGAGGGCGATGCGCAATACCGGTTCAACGACATGTTTGCGGTTCGCGGGGCTTTCGCGATGACGGACGCGGAGGTGAATGGCGGCACGCAGGCGGCCCAGCTCACCGGCAAGCGGCCGTTGCAGACGCCGAAGCTGACGCTCACCGGGGGGATCGTCGCGACGCCCCATCCGCTCGTCACGCTGGAGGCGTATCTGGTCTATGAATCGCTGCGCTATTCCGACGATTTGAACACACTGCCGCTGAGCAGCGCCACGACGGTCGATACCAGGGTGACCTTCCACGCGCTGCCCGAGCTCGATGTCTATGCCGCCATCGACAATGTGTTCAACGCGGAGATCGGGTCGTCGAAGGGGGCGGACGGCGTCGTCACCATCGACGCGCCGCGCATGTTCCGGGCCGGGATCGCGTTCCGGTATTGAAAAGGGCGAATGGCGAGTGGCGAATAGAAATATTCGCTACTCGCTGTTCGCTTTTTTCAATACATCACCACGGAGCGGATGGATTTGCCTTCGTGCATCAGGTCGAAGGCGTCGTTGATCTTTTCGAGCGGCATCGTGTGGGTGATGAGATCGTCGATATTGATTCGCCCCTGCATATACCAATCGACGATTTTCGGTACATCCGTGCGGCCTCTCGCGCCGCCGAAAGCGGTGCCTTTCCAGACGCGTCCCGTCACCAGTTGGAACGGGCGGGTGGCGATTTCCTGGCCCGCGCCGGCGACGCCGATGATGACGGACATGCCCCAGCCCTTGTGACAGCATTCGAGCGCCTGACGCATGATCTTCACATTGCCGATGCATTCGAAACTGTAATCGGCGCCGCCATTCGTCAGTTCGACCAGATGCGCGACCAGATCGCCCGAAGTCTCGTGAGGGTTCACGAAATCGGTCATGCCGAGTTTTTCGGCCAAAGCGCGGCGCGCCGGATTGAGGTCGATGCCGACGATCTGCGAGGCACCCACCAGCCGCGCGCCTTGGATCACGTTGAGCCCGATGCCGCCGAGCCCGAACACCACGACGCGCGCGCCTGGTTCCACTTTTGCGGTGTTGATAACCGCGCCGATGCCGGTGGTCACGCCGCAGCCGATGTAGCAGACCTTGTCGAACGGCGCGTCGGAGCGGATTTTCGCGACCGCAATCTCCGGAAGCACGGTGAAATTCGAAAACGTCGAACAGCCCATGTAATGCAGGATCGGCTGGCCTTTGTAGGAGAATCGGCTGCTGCCGTCGGGCATCACGCCCGCCCCCTGGGTGGTGCGGATCGCCTGGCAGAGATTGGTCTTGGGGTTCAGGCAATATTCGCATTGCCGGCATTCGGGCGTGTACAGAGGAATCACGTGATCGCCGGGCTTGACCGACGTCACGCCACGGCCCACTTCGCGCACGATGCCCGCACCTTCATGGCCGAAGATGACGGGAAAGCGCCCTTCGGGGTCTTCGCCGGAGAGCGTGAACGCATCGGTGTGACAGATGCCGGTGGCTTTCAGCTCGACCAGCACTTCGCCGTCGCGCGGCCCATCCAACTGGACGTCCACGATTTCAAGCGGTTTCTTCGCCTCGAACGCCACGGCGGCTTTCACTTGCATATGCAATATTCTCCGTTGCTGTAATCGATCCTCCCTTGCGAAGCGGGGGAGGTGCCCTGCGCAGCAGGGCGGTAATCGATCCTCCCCTTGCGAAGCGGGGGAGGTGCCCTGCGCAGCAGGGCGGTAATCGATCCTCCCCTGCGAAGCGGGGGAGGTGCCCTGCGCAGCAGGGCGGAGGGGGTACAAGGCCAGCGCAATCACGCCCCCTCCACCGCCTTCAGCGGTCCCCCTCCGCCGCGAAGCGGGGGAGGATCAAACATTGATCGTCATTTTAGCACATTGCTCTTTTCGGCCTCGTCGATCATGCGGTCGGCATCGGCCTGAAGCAGGAAGCCCTGCGCCACGATCTTCTGCGCGGATTCCTTCACCTTCGCCACGTAACCGGCATGATCGTGATAGCGCTCTTCCAGCGAGAGCCGCGGATCGTCATTGGCCATGCGCTCGGCCCGGGTCTTGGCAAACGGGATGAAGCCGCCGGCATAATTGCAGAGCTGGCCCGCGTGGAAGCCTTCCGCCGTCACGTTCCAGCCGGTGTAGGTTCCAAGCGGTGCCTCGCGCAACACCACCGGCACGCCGCCCAATTCATTGCCGTCGGCATCGACCTTGGGCGCCTTCATCGGCATCACATGCTTGATCGCGGGCGGCCATTTGCCGATCACGCCCGAGCCGTCGGCGTAGTTGAAATCCGGACCGTAATCGTAATCGAGGTTCGTATTCATGAATCCGGTGGGTGCGGCCTTCGGAACGCCCGGCACATTGTCCGGGAATCCCATCGCCTTTTTCGTGGGCTCGACCAGCGTGCCCGCGGCGATGGTGGGATAGACGCTGGCGGGCGGCGGCGTGCCCTTCATGACCCAGTCGCGGAAATGGACGCGGAGAGCGTTCACCGTCTCGCGCTGCGGCATCGGATTGGTGGCGAAGCTTCCCTTGCCGTAGCCATTGCTGGGGCAGGCGGGAGGTGCTGCCGGAGTCGTCGTAAATCCGCCCACGCCGCCGCCATGCTGCGTGCTGCCGATGTAATAGCGGCGCACATTGTCGGGCAGCGGCACGTCTTTGTCGGCCGCCGGTCCGACATAGGACGGCGACAGCTTCAGGCCCCACATTTCGGCCGCGCCATTGTGCTCGATGATCTTCGGGCAGGTGTTGGTGGCGGTGCAGCGGTCGAGAACGCCGGCCGCGGGCAATCCGCGGATGGTATCGGGCGAGGGGGCCCAGGTCTGCGTCCCTTCGCTGCTCGGCTGATAGAGCATCGACACGCCGTCGGGCATCGCGAAGCGGAAATTCAGCGCGATGCGCTTGCCCGCGATGATCGGCCAGGCGCCATCGAACACCTGGCGGTTCTGTTCATCCTGGTTGAAGCCCAGATGGATGAAGCCGCGGATGTAATTGCCGGACTGCGATACGCCGCGCGTAATCGTCCAGGTGATGTTGTCGGCCAAGGGATTGGCCGTCCCCATGTCGTCGGCCTTGGCGTGCTTGAAGAAGGAATCGACATCGCGGAACGCGGCCATGCCTGCGCCCAGCACCAGCGGGTCCTTCGCGGTGTACACGATCTGATAGAGCAGCTTCGGATCGAAGCCGCCTTTGATACAAATCTGCGAGGGATCGGGTGTGCCCGGGAAGGGGTGGTCGGCGTCGCATTTGGCGAACGCCCAATCGGAAGCTGCGACCTCTTTCTCGCCCTCGACCTTGCCGTCCATGGTCTCATGCGTGTGCGTGACCATCTTCGCCTTGGAGGTATCGAGCGAGAACGGCTTGTAGGGGACCACATTGGTGTGGATGAACATTGCCTGCGAGGAAGGCCCGCTCGCATTCATGATGCGCGCCATGACGGGGCCGGTGATCGGCGATCCGTCCGGATTGTGCGCCACGGGTACTACGACATAGTCGTTGTTTTCCTTGGGCGCGGTGGCGCCGGTGGCATCGCCCTGCCAGCCCGAAGAGAGACCCACATCGCCGAAATTGCGTTCGGCCGGAACGATGGTCAGCCGCCCGCCGCGATTGGGTACGTCGTGCCACATCAGATGGCTCGCTTTTGCCATATCGATAGGCTTCACGATCTGGAAGGTCGCCATGTATTCGACCATGCCCTTCGCATTCTTCGGCGCGAGCGCAATGTCCTGGATGATGGCGTTGTGCGGGTCCTTGGGGTCGAGCTCGCCATAGGCCTTGCCGACAAGGGTTTCGTACTGGCCGGCATTGCCGAAGCTCTGGCCGTTGAAGGCGGGCGAGGTTTTCTTTTCGATGACGATCTTCGTCACCCGGGCATTGGCGTCCGGTGCGGCGACGGTAGCGACGATGATCCCTGCGGCTGTGGCAAGAAGCGCGCTGCGAATGGATTTCATGATGACCTCCCGATGGTCCCTGTCCCGTCAATGAGATTACCCGAAAGCGATGAAAGCCGGAAACGCGCTACCGCGCGCCGAAGACGCCCAGATCGACCGATTTGCCCATCTGGAAATACCCGATGGGAGCGGGATGCACCCCGTCGCCGCAGCCATAGGCCTGCTGGATCACATCGGGATGCTCGGGATCGCGCACCACGCGATCGAAATCGAGCACCGCGTCGAAGCCCGCGTCTTTGCGTATCCACGCATTGACCTCGTTCTTCACCTTGGTCTTGCGCTCGTCGAACAGAGCGAGATTGCCGGCAATCGGGTACGCGTTCGCCCTCGGAAGGATGGTCACGCCGACGATCTTGAGGCCCTTCGCATGCACGCGGGCGATGATGTCCTTCATGCCCGAAATCAGCTGCTCTGTGGTCGCGCCCCTCGCAATGTCGTTGGTGCCTTCGAAGAACACGACATGGGAAACGCCCGCATGCGAAAGCACGTCGCGCTCCAGCCGGTCCACGCCGGTGGGCGAACCGACCGGCGGGTTGTAGCCCGGCGCGTCGATCACCGTGTTGCCGCCGATGCCTTCGTTGACGACCGCAAGCCGGATCGGATTCTGCAGCGCCAGACGCTGCGAGACGATGTCCTCCCAGCGGTCATGCGCGTCCAGCGTGGTGCAGGTGCCGTCGGTGATGGAATCCCCGAACGCGACGATGGTGGTCGCTCCGCCCATGGGCCGTACATCGATGCTCTTCAGCCAGAACATCGCCGTCGTCTTGCCGGTGAAGCCCTTGCCGTCGGCGGAGTCCGTCTGATCGCCTGCGCCATTATCCGTGAAATAAGAGGTCACCTGCGCGTTGCCGTGCTGGCTCGGCTGCACATCCGCTCCCGTGACGAACAGGCTCACGCCGATATCCTGCTGCGCGTCCACATGCATCGCGACCGCATCGCTTTCGACCGAGCCGCCGGCAGGGATCGTCACGCTTCCCTTGCCGCCGAAGGTCACCGGCTTCACCAGCCCCACCGCCAGCGCCGGCCCCCGCACGCGCGGGCCCAACGTCGCACGGGCAAAGGTGACGGGCGTCTTACCGAAGGTGTTGTCCAGCCGGATGCGGACCGCGTCCCCCGGCAGCGTCACGCGTGCGATCATGCGCACGCTCGCGTTGGTGATCTTGGTCTGCGCGGCGAGGCCCTGCTGCGAGGTGCCCCAGGCGGTCACCCAATTCGCGTTCTGTGCCGATGCCGGCGCGGCCAGCAGAATGGCTGCCAACCCGAGCAGGCTGGAAATTCTCATCTTCGCGCGCATGCCGGTCCCTCCCTCATGTCGCGGGGGCTAAAAACTAGCGCATCGGTTGCACCCAATCCAGGAGACCCGGGCTCCTTGATTCCCCGCAGGCCGCGGCGCGGTTGGCGTCGTGGCTTGGGATGAGGCCCCATTTCGTTCAGAATTGCGCATTCGCGTATAGGTCCCGGGAAATTCGTCGCTAGATGGCCGAACCAGACGATAGTTTCGATTACGTCATTGTGGGTGCGGGGAGTGCCGGATGCGTGCTGGCGAACCGGCTGTCCGCGGACGGGCGGACGCGCGTCGCGCTCATCGAAGCCGGCGGCCGGGATAATTGGATATGGTTCCATATTCCGGTCGGTTATCTGTTTGCCATCGGCAATCCGCGTTCCGATTGGATGTTCCGCACCGAGCCCGATTCGGGGCTGAACGGGCGCAGCCTGGCTTATCCCCGCGGCAAGGTGATCGGCGGCAGTTCGTCCATCAACGCGATGATCTATATGAGGGGGCAGTCGGCCGATTACGACCATTGGCGCCAGATGGGCCTGGAGGGGTGGGGCTGGCGCGACGTGCTGCCCTATTTCCGGAAACACGAGGATCATTTCGGTGGCGGAGACGAATTCCATGGCGCCGGCGGCGAATGGCGCGTGGACACCCCGCGCGTGCGCTGGGACCTGCTCGGAGCCTTCGCGCGGGCCGCGCGCGATTCCGGTATTCCGTCCACGGATGATTTCAACCGCGGCGACAACGAAGGCTGCGGCACTTTCCAGGTCAACCAGAAAGGCGGGCGGCGGCTGAGCACGGCGCGCGGGTTCCTGAAACCGGCGCTGAGGCGGCCCAATCTGACGCTCATCACGGAGGCGCTGGCGGACCGGGTCGTGTTCGAGGGCAAACGCGCGGCCGGCGTCGTCATCCGGCAGAACGGAATCGAACGCACGATTTCCGCGCGGCGCGAGGTGATTCTTTCTGCGGGCGCGGTCGCGACCCCGCCTTTGCTCGAACGCTCGGGTATCGGCGACGGCGAGCGGCTGCGAACGCTTGGCGTGCCCGTCGTTCATCACGCGCCCGGCGTGGGAGAGAATCTGCAGGATCATCTGCAGCTCCGGCTGATCTTCAAGGTCACGGGCGTGCGCACCATGAACGCCGATTACCGCTCCCGCATTCGCCGCGCCGGCATGGTGCTGAATTACGCGTTGCGGCGGCGCGGTCCGCTGACCATGGCGCCCTCGCAATTGGGCGCCTTCACGCGCTCGTCGCCGGATTACGAGACGCCCAATCTGCAATTCCACATCCAGCCCTTGTCGCTCGACAAATTCGGCGATCCCCTGCACGAATTTCCGGCCTTCACTGCGAGCGTCGCCAATCTGCGCCCCACCAGCAGAGGGTCGATCCATGCGCGGAGCCGCGATGCCGACGATCCGCCTATTATCGTGACGAATTATCTCTCCACCCCGGAAGACAGGCGGGTCGCGGTTGACGCGATCCGGCTGACGCGCCGGATAGTCGCCTCACCTGCACTCGCGGCCTATCGCCCGGTGGAATTCCGCCCCGGCGCACACCTGCAATCGGATGCGGATTTGCTGCGGGCGGCGGGCGATATCGGCACCACGATCTTCCACCCCGCCGGCACGGCGAAGATGGGTGCGGAGAGCGATCCCAACGCGGTGGTGGATGCGAGCTTGCGCGCTCGCGGCGTTGAAGGTTTGCGGATCGTCGATGCCTCGGTGATGCCGAACATCACATCGGGCAACACGGCGGCTCCCACGATGATGATCGCCGAAAAAGCGGCCGAGATGATTTTGAAGGGGCTGTGATTCCCCTCCCCCTGCCCCCTCCCGCAAGGGGAGGGGGAGCACGCGGGGAAGCAGCAGCTCTTTTACTTCGGAAATACCTGAGCCATCCGTACGAGCTTCGGCTCGTTGCCCGGTGCGGTATCGGCCTTCGCCGCGATCAGCGACATCGCCGTGATGCCGTAATAGCCGGCAAGCCCGATGATGTCGGTGACGCCCTTTTCCCCGAACTGCTTCACCGCGGCATTGAAGGTCGCGTCGCTGACATTCTTGTCGCGATAGGTCTCGACCAGATAGTCGTAGATGATCGCTTCGTCGGGCTTCAGCTTGGTCGGGCGCTTGCCGGCCGCGATGTCCGCGCCTACGGAAGGGTCGAGCCCGCCTTTCACCGCAATCGGATAATGCGCGTGCCAGATATAATCGCTGGTCCAATTGCGGGCGGCGATCAGGATGGCAAGCTCGGAGAGCCGTCCATCCATCCCCGTGCCCCAGCGCAGATAATCCGACATCTTGATCGCATAGCTCGCGAATTCCGGGCTGCGCGCATAGACCTTGAACGGCGCGTTGGTGATGTTGCCGGCCCGCGGGCTGTTCTTCAGATCGTCGGCGAACTGCTTGGTCTTGGCGTCCATTTTATCGGGCGGAATGGGAGGAAAGCGCACGCTTTGGGCGGCGGCAGGCAACGCCAACGCGACGACGAGCGAAGCAAGAACCGCAAGTTTCTTCATTGTTCCCTCCCGAGGAATCGGCCCGCCAAGCGCGCGGGTTCCGTTTCTTTCACTTTCGCACAAAGCGGCCGCCCGGTCACGGCTTCTCCGGAAACTTCAATCGCGTCCGCGTCTTAGGCGCGCCGATTGCGGGCGGCCGTCCTCCCGCATAGATTCGCGCCAACGGACCAGGAGGCCGAAAGCGCCATGGCGAACGTGACCTTGCGCGTGAACGGGCGCGCACAAACCATAGACGCGGACGACATGAACATGCCGCTGCTCTATGCGCTGCGCGATGATTTGGAGCTGCATGGGCCGAAGTTCGGCTGCGGCCTCGGACAATGCGGCGCCTGCACGGTGATGGTGGATGGAAACGCGGTGCGTTCGTGCCGGATGACGATTCAGCAGGCGCAAGGGCGCGCCATCACCACGCTCGAAGGCTTGGGTTCGCCGGAGCAGATGCACCCGATTCAGGCGGCCTTCGTCGCGGAGCAGGCGGCGCAATGCGGCTATTGCACCAACGGCATGATCGTGTCGGCGGCAGCACTTTTGCAGAAAACGCCGAAGCCCACGGAGGCGCAGGTGCGCACGGCGCTTGCGGGCAATCTCTGCCGCTGCGGCACCCATGTGCGGATATTGCGCGCGGTGATGCGCTCGGCGAATGGAGGGCGCACCAATGGGTGAGATGGACATCGCACGGCGCCAATTCCTGAAAGGGACTGGCGCGCTGGTCGTGGCCTTCACGATGGCCGACGCGTTTCCTGCGCTTGCGCAAAATGCCGGTGTGGGAAAAAGTCTCGCGGCCGATCAGGTGGATTCCTATCTCATCATCGGACCCGGAAAAACCGTGACGCTCTATGCCGGTAAGGTCGATATCGGCACCGGCGCGCGCGCGGCATACCGCCAGATCGTGGCCGAAGAACTCGATTTGGATATAAACGACATCGCCATGTTCGAAGGCGATACCGCGCTCTGCCCGGATCAGGGCGGTACGGGCGGCTCGACGGGCATCGTCAATGGCGGGATGCAGATTCGCCAGGCCGCGGCCACCGCGCGTCAGGCGCTGCTCGCGAAAGCCGCCTTCGTTTGGTCCGAACCGGCCGCCGGCCTCTCGGTCAGCAACGGCGTCGTGCAATCCCCGGACGGCCGGAAGATCGCCTATGAAGAGCTTCTTGCCGGGAATCATTTTGAGGTGAAGCTCGATCCCAAGGCGCCGTTGAAAGACCCCGGCCAATACAAATATGTCGGCCAGCCCGTTCAGCGGCCCGACCTCCCGGCGAAGATGACGGGCAAGCACACCTATGTGCAGGATTTCCGCCTGCCCGGAATGCTGCATGCGCGCGTGGTGCGGCCCTATCAAGTCGGCGCAACGCTGGCCGATTTGGACGAAAGCTCCATCGCGAACATTCCCGGTGCGCACGTCGTGCGGATCAAGGATTTCCTCGCAGTGGTTGCGGAGCGCGAATGGAACGCCGTGCGCGCCGCCAAGGCGTTGCGCGCGCGCTGGAGCGGCGGCGGCGGCTTGCCGGGTTCGGAGCGCGTTCACGCGGCCATCCGCACCAGTGAAATCGCCAAGGACGAGGAGCTGATCAAGCAGGGCGACTCGGCGGGAACGCTGCGCGGTGCAGCCCGCAAATTCGCCGCGAGTTATGAGTGGCCCGCGCAATCGCATGCCTCCATGGGTCCGTCCTGCGCGGTCGCCGATTTCAGGCCGGACGGTCTGACCGTGTGGTCGTCATCGCAAGGCACGCACGGCTTGCGGCGCAATCTCGCGCGCGATCTGGGCGTGCCGGTCGAGCAGGTGCGCGTCACCTATATGGACGGCGCGGGCTCCTACGGCTCGAACGGCAGCGACGATGCGGCGGCCGATGCGGCGCTGATCTCGCGCAGCCTCGGCAAGCCGGTGCGCGTGCAATGGATGCGCGAGGACGAACACGGATTCGATCCGAAGGGCCCGCCGCAATTGCTCGATTTGCGCGCGGCACTGGATGCGAACGGCAACATCGCGGCGTGGGAAACCGAAGCCTGGCTGCCGGAGAACACGCCCAATCTGCGCGCGCGTCCGATGCTGGCCTTTCTCGCCGCGGGAATTCCGCAGCCGGTCGGCCAGTCGGTGGCGCAAGTGCAGGGCAATGCGTATCCGTCATACGAACTTCCCAACATGACGGCGACGGTGCATTGGACGAAGACGACGGCGCTCCGCCCGTCCAATTTGCGCGCGCCGGGAAAACCCGGGAACACCTTCGCCGTCGAATGCTTCATCGACGAATTGGCGGCCGCCGCCGCGCGCGATCCGCTGGAATTCCGCCTTGCCCATCTGAAGGACCCGTTCGGCGTTCGTCTGTTGAAGAACGTGGCGGATCGCATGGGCTGGAAGGCGCGTTCCGGCCCGAACCGCGCCGGTGGCGCGATGCTCACGGGGCGGGCCATCACCTATGTCTGGTACAAGCACATGGACAACCGAATGGCGCTGGGGCTGGACCTTTCGGTCGAGCGCGCCACCGGAAAGGTGCGCGTGACGCGCGTTGTCGCCGCCGTGGAATGCGGGTTGATGATCAATCCCGACGCGGTGAAGAACCAGGTCGAAGGCAACATCATGCAGGCCGTGAGCCGCACGCTGTATGAAGAAGTGGTGTTCGACCAATCGGGCGTGACAAGCGTGAATTGGGCGAGCTATCCCATCCTCACCTTCCCCGATGCGCCGCAGATCGACGTGGAGCTGATCGGCTCGACCCGCGACAAGCCCTTGGGAGCGGGCGAAGCGGCATCTGCCCCGGTACCGGCGGC
>Ga0265337_1000752_pt1 | contig 17101 bp, 13 predicted proteins | sample 42122metaG_FD_192441 | JGI IMG/M metagenome (GOLD analysis project Ga0265337, IMG submission 192441) | Rhizosphere microbial communities from Carex aquatilis grown in University of Washington, Seatle, WA, United States - 4-21-22 metaG | ecosystem: Host-associated > Plants > Roots > Rhizosphere >... | reverse complement strand
ACCCCCCTCCCCCCTTTTGCAGGATTTTCCGGCATCGGATTCCAATGTTTCCAAAGACATACGCCAGCTTTGTGAAATTTTATAAGGTGCCAATAACGGTGCAATTACGGTGCAATTCGGTACCAGGGGCTGCGGCGGTTTCAGGTCGCTCATCCTGCATGATATGGGGTCGGGCGGCAGCGAACGCCATGCGGCGGACTCAAGAGACGGTCAGGCGCGGCTGGGCGGGCGTGGGATGCGGGAACGGCCGCCCGCCGCCTTTGGCGCGCACCCGCTTCAGGATTTCGATGCCAAGCGCCAAGTCGGACAAACCCATCCCCATGGCCTTGAACAGCGTGACGTCGGCGCCTTTGGGCCGCTCGGCCTTCGCCGCCACCAGTTCGGACAATGGCCGCACTTGCGACCAATCGCCTTCGCCGAACCGTTTCCGGAATTCCGCGCTCAAGCCTTTCACCGATTCCACCATGTCCACGGCGATTGCCCCGACCCGGTCGAACACGTCCTGGGTGAATTCCTCCCGCTCCGGCGTGATCGCGCCGACCGCGTTCAGATGCGTGCCGGGCGCGATCATGGCGGCGGTGAGAATGGGCGTGCGCGCCCGCGTCACCAGCGTGACGATGGGCGCATCCTTCACCGCTTCTTCCACGGAAGCCGCTTCAACCAACGCCGAGGCCGGGAACAGCTTCTCCAGCCGCGCAATAAAAGCACGCCGGTTTTCCGCCGTCGGGCTGAACACACGGATGCGCTTCAATGGACGCACCGCGGCGACGGCGACCACCTGCGTTATGGCCTGCTTGCCCGTGCCAACAATAGCGAGGTCGTCGGCGTCGGCGCGCGCCATGCGGGCCGTGGCGACGCCGGAGATACCGCCGGTGCGCATCTGCCCCAGCGCAAAGGCTTCGATGATGGCTTCGAGCTTGCCCGTGTCGCTGTTCCACAGCGTGACCAGCGGCGTGGCGCCGCCTGCGGTATGCGCCCAGGTCTTGGTGCCGACGACGTGAGCGCCTTCGACGACCGCGCCGATGGCGTGCAGCGTGTGATGGCCGCCCCAAATCTGATGGGTCTTCTCCATGTTCCGCGCGGTGCCAGCGGCTTCGAGGGCAAGTCCCGCTTCCAACGCCGGTATCGCCTCAGGCAGACTCAGCGCGTCGACGACGTCCCTTTCGGTGATCCACAGCGGCTCGGTCACCGCGATTCTCCCGCGAAAATGGAAGGCACGGGCGGCGCCAGATTCAGCGCATTCACCACATAGGCGTGCATGACATAGCGGCCGATCAGAAACAGCACGGCCATCGCCTGGGCATAACCTATCCGCTCTATCGCGGCCTCCAGCTCCGGTTCGACGTCATGGCCCCGCCGCGCCACCATTGCGAGTGCCAGCCGCTGAACGGCGCGCTCGTCCTCGCTCAGCGGACCGGGCGCATCGGGGTCGAGCCGGTTCACCGCGGCCACCCAATCCCGGCCGAAGCCGAGTTTTTCCGAGAGCCGTTCATGCTGATTGCGCTCATAGTCGTTGCCCATCAGGCCGGCGACGGTGAGGGAACCCACCTCCGTCAGCCGGTCGGGCAGCGCGTGCTTCAGGGCTTCGGTCATTTCCATGAAGGAGACCAGCACATCGGGATTGTGACCGGAGCATTTGAAGAACTCGCCCAGATAGCCGAGCCGCTTCACCCGCGCCGCGAGGCATTCCTGCACATTGGGTGCAAGTTCGGCCATTTCGAGACGGGGAATCCTGCTGCTCATATCAATAGCTCTTGGCGAATTGCTCTTTTGCTTGCACGGGCGCGGCGCTCGCGAAATCCACCGACGCGGTGGGCTTGCGCTTCAGCACGTCCAATGCCACGCAGGCGCCCGCCACCACAAGGTCGGGTGCGGCAATGAACACCAGCACTTCGCGCAAGGGGACCTTCGCGGCCATCAGATAGCCCACGATAACGGGCCCTAGGATTGCGGCAACCCTTCCCATGCCGGTCGCGTAGCCCACGCCATTGCCGCGAATGACGGTCGGATAGAAGCCGCCGACGATGCCGTTCAGCGATTGATGCGTGGCCGAGGCGGAGGCTTGGGCGACGATGGCGACCATCGCGATGACCGCCGGCGTAAGACCCGGAGTGCCGAGATAAACGATGGTGGCGACCGCAATCGTGCCCGAGACCGCGCCGGCCTTCGGGCCGAAGCGGTCGATCAGCCGCCCGAAAGCGAGAATGGCGATCATCGCGCCAACCGCGCCATAAGAGAACGTGAGCGCGGCATCCTTGGGCGGCAGGCCCGCCGACTCCAGGATCACCGCAAGCCAGGCCGACAGCGTCATGAAGGTCAGCGATTCGGCGAAGAAGGCGATCCACAACAGCGGCGTCGCGATGCGGCGGTAGGAATCGAACAGCAGCCTCAGCGAGAAATGCGTCTCGCGGGCGGGCCGCAGGATCACGATGCGGTCGTCGGGGCCAAGCGCAAGTTCGGGGGCCGCGCGGGCCGCGAGCCTGCGCAATTTCGGCGAATCCGGCTTGGCAATTGCGAGAAACGGGATCGACTCCGGCAATGCGAAAGCGAGAACAATGCTCAACACCAAGCCGATGGTGCCGGCCACCAGGAACACCACCGGCCATCCATAGGCCGGGATGAACCGGGCGGCGACCTGCGCGATGGATGCGTTGCCGAGCGAATAGCCGACAAACGCGATCATCACGAAGGTAACGCGAAGCCGCCTGGGTGCGGTCTCGGTCAGAAGCGCGATGGTGTTCGGCACCACGCCGCCGATGCCGATGCCGGCGAGGAATCGCCACACGGTCAGTTCATCGAGAGACCCTGCGAACATGGTGAAGATGGCCGGCACGCTGTAGGCGAGGACGCCGAACACCAGCCCCGGCTTGCGGCCGAACTTGTCGCCGATCCAGCCGAACAACACGGAGCCAACGAAGATGCCGGCATAGCCCCAGCCGAACACGAGCCCCATGGCGCTTCGCTCGGCATGGAACGCGCGCAGGATTGCCGGCGCCCCCACATTGATTGCGCTGTAATCCAAGCCATCCACGAACAGGACGAGAAACCCGAAGGCGAGCGTCAGCACCTGGAAGAATCCGACGCGGCGGTTCTCCAGCACGGGGCCTAAGTCGATCTCGCGGCGCTGCATCGTCTGCCCGGGCGCGTGTCGGGAGTATTGTGCCCCGGCTGAGGCCGCCGGGCCAGACCTCCTCAGACTTCTAAGTCACGCGGCAGGGTCGCGGCGGAGTTCGAGATCGAGCGTGGCCGTATCCAGCGCCTTTTCCCAGCGCGCAATCACGATGGTGGCCAGGGCATTGCCGAGCACGTTCACCGCGACAAAGGCCGACGACAGGAGCCGGTGAACCCCGAGCACCAGTCCCACCGCGGCAACCGGTATCGTCCCGGTGGCCGCGAGCGTGGACGCCAGCATCACGATGGCCGATCCCGCCACCCCCGCTCCGCCCTTCGACGTGATCAGCATGATCACAAGCAGGCCCAATTGCTGCCACAGCGTGAGGTCGATGCCGACCGCCTGGGCCAGGAACACGGACACGGTCGCGAAATAAAGACATGTGCCGTCATGGTTGAAAGCATAGCCGGTGGGCAGCACCAGGGCGACCACGGATTCGTCGCAGCCGAGCGCGCGGAGCTTCGCGTTCAGACGCGGAAACACGGTTTCGCCCGAACTGGTGCCGAGCACGATCAGGATTTCGGCCCCGATATAACGGATCAGACGGATGAGGTTCACACCCGCCAAATACGCTACCGGCCACAGCACGAGCGCCACGAACAGCGCGCAGCAGACATAAAACTCCGCGATCAGCTTGCCCAACGAAATGAGCGTGGAGGGCCCGAACTTTCCGACCGTGAACGCAATCGCGCCAAAGGCGCCGATGGGCGCCACATACATCACATAGCCGATCATCTTGAAGAGGATCTGCGCGGCCACCCCGATGCCATCGACCACGGGCTTTGCCTTGGCGCCAATGGCGGATAGCGCGAACGCGAAGAGGATCGAGAAAAAGAGAACCTGAAGCACTTCGCCGTCAACGAAAGCGCCGACCGCGCTCGACGGCACGATGTCGAGGAGGAATTCGCCGAACCCGACCGTCTTTGCCGACGCTTCGACGGACGCCACGCTTTTGTCCGCGAGCGTGGCCGGATCGACATGCATGCCGGCGCCCGGCTGCCACAGATTGACCAGCACCAGCGCGATGACCAGCGCGAGCGAGGTGACGATCTCGAAATAGACCAGCGCCTTGATCGCCACGCGCCCTACGCGTCTCGCCTCGCGCACGCTCGCGATGCCATGGACGACCGTGCAGAAGATGATGGGCCCCACCAGCATGCGCACGAGCTTGACGAACAGATCGCCGAGCGGCCTCAACGCATCCGCGCTGTCCGGCCACATGTAACCGACCCACACGCCAAGCGCCATGGCGGCGAGAATCTGAAGCGACAGATCGCGATAAAGCGGACGCCGGCGCTTCCCGGCGAAATCGGTGGTATCGACTGTCATAAGGTCCTATCCGATTTTCGTATATCGGCCGACATCGAGGGGCTTGGCAAGGAGCGGAGCGGCTGACGCCACCGCGTGGTGGAAATGTGGTGTCCGGTTGTGCGCATCCAGATGGTCTGCGCTCTCCCATTCCTCGTATAGGACAAACGTCTCCGGCTCCGCCAGATTCTCAAGGGCCTCATAAAGCAAACAGCCTGCTTCCTGCCGGGATTTGTCCGCCAATTCGAGCACGATCGCGCGAATTTCGGCGACCGAGTCTGTGCGGGTCACGATTTTCACCACCACGCGTACGGCTTCGCTCATCGCATCATTGTCCGTTGTCGAGAAATGAAATCATCGCCGCGTTGAAGCGGTCCTTGGCTTCCAGATGGACCAGGTGGCCCACGCCTTCGAACACCTCGGCGCGCGCGTTCTTCATGCGGCCGGCGAGCGCTTGAGCCAACTTCGCATTCTCGCCCATCTTGCCGCGCAGCGCCTCCGGCGCAAAGGGCCGGCCCGGCGCGTTGTGATCGTTCGCCCCCATGATGAAGAGCGTCGGCTGGGTCAGCAGCGGAATCTCGTACACCACCGGCTGGCTGTAGATCATCTGGTACGAATTGACGAAAGAGCGCAGCCAGCGCGGATAATCCGCCGCCTCCTTGATGCGCATGCGCGCGTCTACGAAAGGCGTGATGTCCGCGGGCGGGAGCGTGAGCGAATAATTCGTCACGAGCTGTTGGCGATAGCCGTCGGGCGAGAGCGCGTCCTCGATCGCAAGCAGCCGTTCGGTCTCGACGGGCGGGGCGAAATTCCGATAGTCCTCGAGCCCGATGGGGGCAGCGAGGACCAGCCGGTTCACCCGATCGGGATAGGCACGCGCAAAGCGCACCGCCAGCATGCCGCCCATGGAATGGGCGACGACATCGACGCGGGGCAGGTTCAGGTGATCGAGCAGGAGCCCGGTGTGCCGCGCCAGCATATCGAAACTGATCGCGAAGAGGGGCTTTGAGGATTTACCAAAGCCGATCTGGTCCGGCACGACGACGCGATAACCAGCAGCGCTCAGCGCCTTGATCGTCGGCTCCCAATAGGAAGACGGAAAATTGCGCCCATGCAGCAACAGCACCACGCGCCCGTTGCCTACGCCCGCAGGCTTCACGTCCATATAGGCGAGGCGCAGGGCTTCCCCTTCGGTCGGCACGGCGAGCATCGAAACCGGATAGGGGTACGGAAATCCCTCCAGCCCGATGCCATAGGGTTCCGCGGCCCGCGCAAATCCGCCTGCCAAGACGAACGCCAATACCAGAAGCACCGCAAACCTCTTCATGCGACCTCCTCCCAACATTCCCGTCCGGAAGAATGGCCCGCCTCCCGAACACATAGTGGGCCGTTCAGGACAAAACTGGGCATTGGATTATTGTGATTCCACTGGCCTGAGTGCGTGGCGTTATCGCTGCGCGCCCTTTGGGATGACACTCTTCTCGACATGGCAGATCGGCGTCAAGTTGATCGCGCTGAGCCGGGCGCCTCCGTTTCTGGGGGTATCCCCGCGCGCGCCGGATACACTTCGTTGTGGCCTCTGGAACGCCGAGGTAACATAGGGGGTCGAAAAGCCGGGACGTTTCACGATCCCGGCGGATTTTTCATGGGGAGCCCACGATGAATGACCTTAGCGACCTAACGCGCCGCCGCCTGTTGCAGACGGCTGCCGGTGGTTTGGCCTTGGCAGCGGGATCGCGCGGCGCGTTTGGTGCCGCTGCACCCGTCCTCCAGCGCCAAGAAGCGACGGCGCCGCCGCTTCCCGGCCCCTACCCCCGCATCGAACGTCTAGCCCCCGAACTCGACGATATCGTGACGGGCGAAGTCGAGATCGTCGCCAAAGACATTATGCCGTCCCTCGAAGGTCCGCTGTGGTCGAAGAAGGATGGCGGGTTGTTGATCTGCAATGGCCCGCGCCGTCTGCTCTATAAGCCCGGCCAAGGGGTCAGCGTCATCAAGGAGAACATTCAGGGCGGAGGTCTTACCCTTGATCCGCAAGGACGGATCGTGGCGACCGGCGGCACGAGGATCAGGCGGGAGGAAGCCGACGGCAGCGTCACGACCATTGTCGACAATTACAAAGGCATCCCGTTCAACGGGACGAACGATCTCTGCATCCACACCGACGGCTCGATCTACTTCACCGATCCGACCTTCATGCCGAAGCAATTGGGCTTTAACGGCGTCTTTCGTGTGACGCCCGATGGCAAACAACTCGACCTTCTGACCGACGATGCCGGTTCCTTCCCCAACGGCATCGCATTGTCGCCCGACGAGAAGACCCTTTATGTCTGTTCCGGCATCGAACTCGCCGTCTTTGCCTGGAACATCCTGCCGAACGGGCTGATCGACAAGGCTTCGAAGCGGGTTGCCGCCGACGTGCGCGGAAGCGGTGCACCGGGACGTCCCGACGGATTCAAAGTGGACTCGAAGGGCAACATCCACACCGGCGGCGGCGGCGGACAGTGGATCGTCAGCCCGGCCGGAAAGCCGCTCGGCATCATCGTGACCGAAGAATTCGCGATCAACTGCGCCTTCGGCGGGGACGATTGGAAAACGCTCTATTACGTGACGCGCAGCACGGTCGTCGCGGTGAAGCTGAAAATCGCCGGCGAACCGGTGCCTATGAAAAGGTCCTAGAAAACCATCGCCCATCGTTGGACTTGCGCTTTGGCTGACGTCCCACCTCTGCCATGCGCGCGTCGTATCGTGATGTACATTCCAGCGATGGTGGGCCCGGCTGGACTCGAACCAGCGACCAGACCGTTATGAGCGGCCGGCTCTAACCAACTGAGCTACAGGCCCTGAAAGAGGGTCCCGGTTGATAGCAGGAAAGCGCGCGTGGCTGGAAGCCTTTCGACCGGGTTGGCGGCCCCACAAACGCCGCGATTGCATTGCTAGGCTTGCCGCCACAAAAAGAGGTTCGCCATGGACACGATCCGCCGCCTGTCCTCCCGCGCTGCTATAGCCGCTCTTGCCGGCCTCATCGCGGCGGCCCCGGCAGCGGATGCGGCCGAAAATGGCGCGTTGGTTCGAACCATCAGCGTCAGCGGCGAAGGGGAAATCCATGCCAAACCCGATTCCGCCCGCCTGTCCGCAGGCGTGGTGAGCCAGGCGGGCGCGGCCGCCGCTGCGCTCGCCGCCAACACTGCCGCAATGAACCGCGTCTTCGCCGCGCTGAAGGCGAGCGGGATTCCCGACAACAAGATTCAGACCTCGAATTTTTCCGTCCAGCCGCAATACCCTGCCTTGCGGCCGGATGCGACCGAACCCAGGACCATCATCGGTTATCAGGTCTCGAACCAGGTCACGGTGATCGTGGACGACCTGTCGAAATTGGGGCCTGCGCTGGATGCCCTCGTGAAGAGCGGCGCCAACCAGTTGGGTGGAATCGCATTCTCCATTGCCGATCCCAAACCATTTGCGGAACGGGCGCGCGGGGCCGCGGTGGCCGACGCGATGGCGAAGGCGAAAACGCTTGCGACTGCGGCGGGCGTGAATCTGGGGCCGTTGCTGTCGATCCAGGAAGGAACCGCGATCAGACCGGTGCCAGTCTATGGCGGCGGAGCACGCGCACTCGCGGCGGCCGCACCGCCTCCCGTCTCCGCCGGCGAGGAAATCGTCGCGGTGAATGTGACGATGACCTATGCGTTTCAGTGATTGGGGTTCTCATGCCTCGACACGCATGAGGTTCATCATTTTTCCTCACCCTGAGCGTGTGGAAGGGTGAGCCTGTGAGCAGCACTAACGCCTGAGCGCCTCGATCTCGTCCATGATGCGGTTCATGCGCGCGACCAGCGCCCGATAGGGCGCCGGTGTCGCCATGTCGATGCCGGCCCGCTTGTAGATTTCATAAGGGTAATCCGAGCCGCCCGCCCGCAGCATGGCGAGGAAGCGCACTGCCGCAGGGTTGCCTTCCTTCATGATGGCATCGGTGAATTCGGCGGCGCCCGCCATCGACGTCGCATATTGATAGACATAGAAATTGTAGAAGAAATGCGGGACGAATGCCCACTCGATGCAGTAGGCGGGATCGATCTTCATCACGCCTTCCGCTTCGCCGTAATATTTCTTGAGCAGCCCGCAATAAATGTCCGTCATGCGCGCCCCCGACAAGGGCCTGCCCGCTTCGATCTCCTCGTGGATGGCGAGCTCGAATTCCGCGAACATGACCTGGCGGAAGAAGGTGCCGCGGATCGATTCCAGTCCCTCGCCCAGATAGTAAAGCTTCTCCTCCTTGGTCTTGGCATGCGCGACCATGTAGTCGTTGAGCAGCATCTCGTTCGCGATGGAGGCCGATTCCGCGATGAAGGTGGAATAATTGGATTTCTCGAACGGCTGATTTTTGGTCGTCAGCAGCGTATGGACCGCATGGCCCCACTCATGCGCGAAGGTCGAGAGCGCCTGATAATCGTCATTGTGATTGAGCAGCAGATAGGGATGTACGTCATAGGCCGAGCCGTTCATGTAGGCGCCCGAGGCTTTGTGCGCCCGCGGATACGGGTCCATCCATTTGCCGGCGAAGCCGCGCTTCATGAGCTCGACATATTCGTTGCCGTAAGGGGCAACCGCTTCGAGCGCGATCCGCTCGGAATCGGCGACCGAGAATTTCGGGATGTTCCGCCCCGGAAACATGGTCGGGTAGATGTCGTAATATTGCAGCTCGTCCTTGATCCCGAGCAATTGCCTGCGCAGGCGCAAATAGCGGTGAAGCGCGGGCAAGCCCTCATTGGCCTCCGCCACCAGCGTTCGGTAGACGCTCTCGGGCATGGCGTCGGGGAAGAGAGCGGCGGACAAAGCATTGGGATAATGCCTCGACTTCGCGACGAAGGCATGGCCCATGATTCCCGCGGTCAGGACGGCGCCGTCGGTGCTCTCGAACGTCTTCCATGCGCCCCAAAAGGAATCGAACACCAGCTTGCGCTCGGCGCGGTTGTCCGACTGGCGATATTTCTCGTAGGCCGATTGGTCCAGACGCACCTTGGCGCCGCCGAGCATAATCTCCGGGTACGGAAGATCGGAATTGGCGAGCTGACCATAGACGGCGTCGGGCTGCTGCAGCACGTCCCCCGCCGCGGCAAGCACCGATTCCGCTTCCAGCCCGAGCGTGTGAGGCCCTGCCCTGAGCACGTTCTTCAGGAAGAGGTCGTGGCGAAGCGCGAGTTCCTTGTCCGCGGCAAGAAAGGCCTGCACCTTGGCTTCGCCGAGCCCCAAGATTTCGGGCGACAGCCAGGCGGTCTTTTCGCCGATCAGCGTGTTCAGCGCGCCCGCCTGCTGCTTGCGCTCCTGGTTGGGCGCGATGCTCAAATCCTCGTCCGCCTTCAGGCTGGCATAGGTGTAGAGGCGGCTTGCTTCCCGATTGACCGCAGATATGGCGTCCAGTGCGGTACGCATACCCGCTGCGCCGGAGCCGAGCGTGCCCTTATAATTGTCGAGCTGCTGCGCGTCGGCTTTTGCGGCGGCGTATTCGTCGGCCCAGGCTTGGGGAGATGCATAGAGGTCCGATAAGTTCCACATCGTCATCTCCGTTGTTGCGGGCTGCGCCGTTGCCGGCTTTGCCTGCGCTGCCTCGCTTGCAGGCGGCCGCGAAAGCGCAAAGGCCACAAACCCCACACTGACCGCAACGCGCAACCGCCGAAGGAGCAAATCCATCTTTCCTCCGGTTTTAAGAGCGAAGCACCATAGCCCGAGATGCGAAGGCGCCAAAACGGCTGTTTGTGCGGCGCCGAAGGGGGCAACAAAGGAGGGCTGGCGCTCGATCTCCAACCGGCTAAGAATGGGTGCAAAGGTGGGGGCATAGCCCAAGGGGGAAGGACGCCATGGCCATGGAAGCGCTGTCCGGCTGGACCAAGGAACAGAAAAGCGTTGTCGCCGCCGCCTATCTCGGCTGGATGCTGGATGCGTTCGACTTCTTCCTGATGGTGTTTGTGTTCCGCGATATCGCCAAGGAGTTCAACGTCGAGATTCCGGCGGTGGCTGTGGCGGTCGTGCTCACGCTGGCGATGCGGCCGATCGGCGCCTTCATCTTCGGCCGCGCCGCGGACCGCTACGGACGGCGCCCGGTGCTTGCCGCGGTCATTTTTTGCTATTCGACGCTCGCCTTCATCTCGGGTTTTTCCAACAGCCTGACGATGCTGCTGGTGCTGAGGGCTTTGTTCGGCATCGCCATGGGCGGCGAATGGGGCGTCGGCGCCTCGCTTGCCATGGAAACCATTCCGCCGAAAGCGCGCGGGCTGGTCTCGGGCATTCTTCAGGCCGGATATCCCAGCGGCTACCTCGTCGCCTCGGTCGTCTACGGTCTCCTGTACGGATATATCGGCTGGCGCGGCATGTTCATGCTGGGCATTCTGCCTGCCTTCCTCGCTTTCTTCATTCTCAGGAACGTGAAGGAATCCCCGACCTGGACGCCCAAGCCCGCACTTGGGACCGATTCCATTGGCACGCTGACGGCCTATGGGCGTCTGGTCATCTATGCCGTGCTTCTCTGGCTGGGCGCCGGTCTCTACGCCGACCAGCCCGCGATTGCGGCGATCTGCATCGCGATTCCCATTGTTGCGAGCCTGTTCCTCGCCACCCGCGATCCCGGAGCATGGATCGAATTCTTCGCCGTCATCGGAATGCTGCTGGTCGATTATTTCTCGGTCGTGATGCTGTTCATTCCGACCATCATGGCGGTCATCTACAATGTGGCGGCGATCCTCGCAGGCGTCTTCCTGAAGACGCATTGGCGGATCGGGCTGTACGCGGTGCTGCTGATGACCGCATTCAATTTCTTCAGCCACGGCACGCAGGACCTCTATCCGACCTTCCTGCAGGTCCAGCAGAAGTTCTCGCCCGCCGTCGTGAGCATCATCGCGGTGGTCTACAATCTCGGCGCGATTGCGGGGAGCCTCACGTTCGGCTCCCTTTCGGAGCGCATCGGACGCCGGCGCGCCATCGTCATCGCATCCATTGTCTCGCTGCCTGTGATCCCATTATGGGTGTTTGCGGGGTCGCCGATCTGGTTCGCGGCCGGATCGTTCCTGATGCAATTCATGGTGCAGGCGGCGTGGGGCATCGTGCCGGTCCATCTGAACGAACTGTCGCCACCGGAAGTGCGGGGCACCTTCCCGGGTTTCGTCTATCAACTTGGCAATCTGATGGCTTCCGTGAACGCGACTATCCAGGCGGGCTATGCAACCAATCATAGCAACGATTATGCAACCGCACTTGCCTTGGTTGCAGGCGGTGCGGCCATCGCCATAGGCTTGCTGGTAGGATTCGGGATCGAACGCAAGGGCGTGCATCTCGGCACGGGAGAGGCGGAACCCGCTTCCGGAATGCTTACGAAACTTACGCCGCAAGAAGCTGAATAACCAATTTGTTACATTAGCTTAACGAAAGTTCCCGCGCCGATTCCCGGCGAAACTGCATCATTTGTTGGCGGTGCCGATCCTGGTCATTCTTTGATACAAAACCGAAACCTACCGGCATACATTTGTAATACTGTGCCTGACATCCTAAGTCCTACGGCGGCATTACCGAAAGTTGAGAACGGAATGCCCGCCGGGGGACCGGGGGCGTCATGGATTTCCTTTGCGTATGCGTTCGGATCCCCAAATGTGGAAGTACAAGTCTTGGAAACAGCTTGAAATTCGCCTTTTCGGACCGGCGCATTTTCTATCTGCCGCACACCCTCGGACATGAAGCCAAGCTGTCGCCTCTGCAAAAGCTGCGATTTCATCGTTCGCAGGTTCGGAATCTCTGGGCGCATTACGGAACCTGCGATTTGGCCACTGCCTGCAGGCATATCGAGGCATGGGCGCTGGATGGCGATCTGATTACCGGAGGGCACATCGATTTTCCCTCGGTCCGCGCCAATATCGGCAGACGCGCAAAGATGATTACCTTATTCCGGGACCCGGCTACGCGCTGCCGGTCGGAATACGATTATTGCCGCAGGACCTACCTGACCAAGCCGCTTCTGTGGCGATTCGATTCCAGCCCCAAGCATAAGATTGCCAGTCGCTACAGCTTCGAAGGCTATATCGACTTTCTTCTGGAACACACCGGGACCTACGGCAATCTGGCGGCGCGCTATATCGGCTGGGACGGCAAAGAGAGCCTCCATGGCTTCTTCGCCGACCACGTGTTTCATTCCGGCGTGATGGAAGAAAGCGGCGCGTTTGCGCGCGGATTGGGCCGCAAGATGGGGGTGCCTATCCATTTTCCACACGACAACAGAGGAAAGAGCGCGGCCATGCGAATCGGCATCGGCGAGCGGGCGAAAATAGCGCGGCTCTATCCGCAGGACTTCGAGCTCTACGAATGGCAGCTTGCCCGCATTCGTCCCGAGCACGCGCCCGCATCCGTTCCGGCAAATCTCAGAATATCGGCCCAAATCGCGCAGGGAGCGCGGTTCCGGCAGAGCATGGGTGGGATTACCGCGTCCGCCGGAAGGTGAGGTCGCGTTTGATCCGGGACAGCGCGAGGTAGCACCCGGTCGCCGTCACGCTTATGCCGCCGAAGAGAAGCACAAGCATCAGCACGTCCCAAACCGGACGCTGCCGCATCCATTGGGCGAAATCGAGCCGGTGCAGCCCACTGAACAGCCAACGCTGGCCGCGCGCATCCGCATCGACCTTGCGCAGCAATTGGCCGGTCTCGGGGCTTAGGTAATAGCGGGTGTGCTCGGGATCGTTCAGCACGACGCGATAGACCGGCAGGGGCGGCTTGTCCCTGCGCTCGGCAATCGAGAAATCGAAATAATATGCGTCTTCCGACGCGATCGTTTCCTGCATCTCGATGCTGGAGCCCTTGGCAAGACGCTGTGCCGCGGCCCGAAGCTCCATGATCCCGATCGGCGCAGGCTGAGCCTCCGCATCCAGCCGGATCGCCGTGCCGTCGCTCTTCGAGGCAATCCAGAACAGCTTCCCGTCGAGCGGCGCACTTGCGATCCGCACCGCATCGGCCGGCGGATTGTCTTTCAGCGCCTCGATGGAGCCGCGGACATCGCGCCAAGCAATCGGCTCGCCCGCAAGCCGCACACGCTCATCGCCCCCGCCACCTTCCAGAAAGCCCCAGGGATTCATGGAAAGCGTGCCGCTCACCACCCAGGTCAGCGTCACCACGCCGAACACCAGCCCCACGATGTGGTGCCAATAGAACCAGCCGCGATAGGGCGAAAGCCGGCCGCTGCGTCCGCCTTTGAACTGCGCAATGCCGAGATAAAGTCCGAGCACCGTGAGAAAACCGCCCACGATCGATGTCCAGATGACGATCTGTGACCACAGCCGCCCGTCCTTGCGCAGTTCGGTAAAATACAGCCAATGCGGCACCGCGCCGAACCAGTTCCAGAACCGCTGCGAGGCGGTGGTCCACTGCACCACCTCGCCTGTCGTGCTCGACACGTAAATCTCGGTGCCGGCGGGATCGTCATAGACGAAATGCCCGAGCGGACGGTTGCCTTCGCCCGCATCGCCGACGGTCCACTGATCCTGCTCGATCACATCGGCGTCGACCGCGCGCGCAGGGCGTCCGATGATGCGGGGCGCGGCTTCAGCGGCCACGGCCGCGATCTTCGCCTCGTCGAGTTCGAGCGCCGGACCCGACGGACCCAGACTCGACAGACGCGGCGGACGGCCATCGGGCCGGATGAAGAAGACCGGCTCGTCTGCGACGCTCTGAATCTGCACCGCGCGGATGGGCTGATCGTCTTCGATGTTCTGCGCGGCCAGTGCGCAGCAGGCATGCCATGGTATGGGCCCGAGAGGCCGCAGCCGGTCTTTCGCCGTCAATCCCGGATAGGGCACGTACATCATGACGACGCCCGAGGCGAACCAGAGGAGCATCAAGAACCCCACCGCCACGCCCAGATAGCGGTGGGTCACCACGGTCGCGCGCCAGAGAAATCGTGCCATCAGCCCAGCCCTTCGGACCGCAAGTATAGGGCGAGGCGGGTGACATGGGCCACCCGCGCGCGCCAGGCGACCTCAGAAGAAATTATAGGTGTAATGCACCGCCAGGGTTCGCGGCAGGCCGAGATTCTCCGCGATATAAGCCGGCCCGCCATTGTCGGGGAAACCGCGCGTCAGCCGCGTGGCATATTGCTCGTCGAATATGTTCTGCAGATTGACGTCGATCCGGTGATGGCGGTCGGCGTCGAGGAACACGCGCCCTCCGACATCGACGACAGCGTAATCCCCGTATTTCTGACGGCTTCCGCCAAGCGTGTCGAAGGTATCCCCGACATAGTTCAGCGACACGAACAGGCCGTAGGGTTCGTTCGCCGGGTGATAATCGAGCGCGACCTTCGCCAGCTGCTCGGGCACGCGCCGGATCTGCAGATGGTTGGAATCGCGCGATTGGCTGTAGGTGTAGCTGAAGGCGCCCGACAGGTCGCCCGTGATGGACGCATCCAGCACAAATTCCGCCCCCCGGACGCGCACGGTACCGGGCAGATTCCCGAAAATGTCCTGATTGGTGACGGAATCGAAATCGGTCAGACCGATCTGGTTGGTGATGTTCCGGGCAAAGCCGATCGCTTCCCAACGGATCGACGGATTGAGCATGCCGCCAATGGAGAGGTTGGCATTGGTGCTCTTCTCCGGCTTGGTGTCCGGGTTGCCGCGCTCGTCATTGGGATCGTTGGCGAACAGTTCTTCGGCGGTCGGCAGGCGGAAAGCCGTGCCCACCATGCCCTTGACGAAGAGATCGCCCGTCACGTCCCAACGCGCGGTCACATTCCATACGGTCGCGCTCGGCCCCACGCTCGGCATATTGGTCCGGAAGCCCGCCGCGAATTGCAGGTTCGAAAACAGGTCCTTGTTCGTCGCGACCTCGCCGAAGATTGCGTGCACATGCTCGGTCTTCTGCGAGATGACAAGAACGGCGTCGCGTCCGGTATAGTTCTGGAAATCGTAGCCGAGATAGGTATCAACACCCGGGCTCGCCGCGAATTTCGCAAGCGCATTCAGGCCGTAATCGGTGAAGCCCCAAAAGTCGTGATTGTCCACGACGGTGACGCCGCCGGTGAGCGCGCCGGACTCGTCAAGGTCGTTGTCATATTCGGTGAAATGGGCGTACCACCAATGGTAATAGCCCTTGAGGAAGAATTGCAGCCGGTCGTCCGGCGTGTAATCGAGCTTGGCGCTCAATATGTCTTCGTTGCGCTCATTGTAGGCCTGAAGGACGCCCTGCGGATAGGTATAATCGAGTTTCGCATCGGTGTGCTGCTCGGCAACCGTGAAACGCAGATCCTGTGCAAAATCATAGGCATATTTGCCGCCGATCGTCAGCACATCGTAGCCGCGGTTGCGGTCGGTCGAACTCGGCTGATAATCCTGGTCGCGCAAGGGCTGGTAGCCGTCCGATTTGTCGGCCGAGCCGTAGACGACGAAATGGTTGCTGCCGAGACTGTCGCGGAAATAGCCGTCGAGATGCCGGCCGCTATTGCTGTCGAAGCCCACATTCACACGCCCGTCGGGGCGCTCGGAGAAATCCTTTGTGACGATGTTGATGGCGCCGGCCACCGCCGCCGTGCCGTAGAACAGCGCCTGCGGTCCTTCCAGCACCTCGATACGCTCAATCATGGCGGCGGGCAGGGTGTCGAGCGGCGTGGTTCCGGAATAAAGGCGGTTGTTGATGCGCACGCCATCCACAGTCCACAGCACATCGTCCGTGCGCGAACCCTGAAACGAGATATCGGCATAATCGAAGGGGCCGTTCTTGGGCGCGATATAGAGTCCGGGCACCAGAGTCTGCAGCGACTGGCCGACATCGAGATAACCGCCGTTCTGGATTTCTCCGGCGCTGACGGTGTCCACGCGCGTGCCCAATTGCGAGAGCCGCGCGGGCAGATCTTCCTCAAGCCGTCCGGTGACCACAACCTGTTCCGGTAAGCCCGGAATCGCGGCGGCCTGTTGCTGCGCTTCGGCGCGGCCGGCAAGGCATAGAAGCCCTGTGCTCGCGAGCGCCATGGCGCGCGCAAGCTGCAAGTTCGAACGCAAGAATTCCTCCCTCTGTGGCTACGCGCGTTCAGATCGCCGCGTTTCCTGCCACTCGTCTCGAATACGGCTGAAACGATCGTTCCCCTCAGCAAAATTTCACGCAACCGCCATGAGGGAAGCGGCCCGGCTGTGCGTAAGGAAGGGCTTTGTCAGGCCGGCGCTAGCGGTCAGCGCCCCTGCTTCTGCAGCCGTGCGGCGAGGCGCACCGCCTCGACGATTTCCGGGTAGGCGGCGCAACGGCAGAGATTGCCGGAGAGGTAATGGCGGATGTCGTCTTCGCTCGGATCGGCATTCTGCTTGAGGAGCTGATGCGTCATCAGCACGAAACCCGGCGTGCAGAAACCGCATTGGAACGCGCCCGTTTCGATGAAGGCCTGCTGCACCGGCGACAGGGCGCCGCCGGAATCCAGGTGCTCGACCGTGGTGACGGTTTTTCCATCGGCATTGATCGCGAGGTACAGGCAACCCGAGACGGCGACGTCGTCGACGAGCACCGTGCAGCAGCCGCAGAGCCCTTGGCCGCAACTCTCCCGCGCGCCGGTGAGGCCCAATTCGTGCAGCAGCTCGATGAGATTGCGGTGCGGCGCAATGGCCC
>Ga0265337_1000748_pt1 | contig 17131 bp, 10 predicted proteins | sample 42122metaG_FD_192441 | JGI IMG/M metagenome (GOLD analysis project Ga0265337, IMG submission 192441) | Rhizosphere microbial communities from Carex aquatilis grown in University of Washington, Seatle, WA, United States - 4-21-22 metaG | ecosystem: Host-associated > Plants > Roots > Rhizosphere >... | reverse complement strand
AGCAACGCGCTCCGCGGATGCGATGTCCGGCCGGCGCTCAATGAGCGTCGACGCCAGCTGTGCCGGAACCTCGGGGACCGTCAGGCCCATGGTCGCCGTGCGCGCGATGGAGAATGCCGCGGGCGCCTTGCCGACGAGCACGGCGATGGCATGCTCGAACTGAGCGCGCTGGACGCCGGTGGCGATCAGCTGTGCGCGCGTGCTGTCGAGCTGCGTCTGGGCCGTGATGACATCGCTCCTAGCGGCCACGCCGACGGCGTACTTGTTCTGCGTGATCTTCAGGGTCCGCTTGTAGGCCTCGACGGCGTCCTCAAGCAGCCTGATCTTGTCGTCCGTAGCCCGCAGCCCGATGTAGTCTTGGGCAAGCGTGGCCTGGGTGGAGAGACGGGCAAGCGCCAGGTCGGCGGCGCTCGCCTGCGCGTTGGCAACGTCGGCCTCCAGGGTCCGGCGAAGCTTGCCCCAGATGTCGGGCTCCCACGAGGCCTGCAGTTCGGCGGTGTACAGCGTCGAGGTCAGCGGGCGGCCGCCGATGCTTGTCGCCGCCGGCGCCCTCGAGCGGTCCGCGCTGCCCGCTACCGCTACGGTGGGCAAGAAGCTCGTCCTGTCCGAGCGCGCGATCTGCCTGGCCTCCTCATAGTTTGCGACGGCCTGCCGGATCGTCTCGTTGGCGGTCTCCACGCGGTTCTCCAGCTCGTTTAGGGCCGGGTCGTTGAAGACTTCCCACCATGGGCCCCTCTTCGCCCCATCGTCGGGCGCGGCGACTTTCCAACCCGCGTTCTCCTTGAAGGCGACCGGGGCTGCAACCTCGGGCCGCTTGAAATTGGGGCCGACGGCGCATCCGGCCACGAGTGCAAGGCAGGCGGCGAGCGCAAGTGCGCCCCTGTTCGGCACCGTCGGTTTCTGAAGGTTGGGGTCGGTCATTGCTTTGAGATCTTTTGTCACACCGGTGCCAGCGCGGGCTCCTTGCCCGGGGAGGCGAATCCAAGCCTCACGCGAACCCGGCGTAGCCAGCGGCTGGCGCGGTCGATGTAAAGGTAGACGACCGGCGTGGTGTACAGGGTCAGCAGCTGGCTGACGACGAGACCGCCGACGATCGCGATGCCAAGTGGCCGCCTCAGTTCGGCCCCCTCGCCATATCCGATAGCCAGCGGCACCGCGCCGAGAACCGCTGCCATGGTCGTCATCATGATGGGCCGGAACCTGAGCTGGCATGCCTTGTAGATTGCGTCCCTCGGACTCAGGCCCTCGGTGCGCTCGGCGTCGATTGCAAAATCGATCATCATGATCGCGTTCTTCTTCACGATACCGATCAGGAGAAAGACGCCAATGAGCGCGATCAGGCTGAACTCAACATTGAAGAGCATGAGGCCGAGAAACGCGCCTATCCCCGACGACGGAAGCGTGGAGAGGATCGTGAACGGGTGCGCGTAGCTCTCGTAGAGGATGCCGAGGACCAGGTAAATGGCCACGATCGCCGCGAGGATGAGCACCGGCTCGCTGGCGACCGACTGCTGGTAGGTCTTGGCCGTGCCCTGGAAGCTTCCGTGAATCGTCTTTGGCATGTGGATCGCGGCCGCCTGCCTCTCGATCGCCGTCACGGCCTCGGAGATCGAGGCGTCGGGGCTCAGGTTGAATGAGATCGTCCCGGCCACGAACGGGCCCTGGTGGTTCACCGAGAGGGGCGTCGTCCCTAGACCGTAGCTGGTGAAGGCCGAAAGCGGCACCATCTTCTCAAAGAGCGTGCTCACGGACTGGCCTGTCGACGCTGCCCCGTGGCCGGTGGTCGCGATCGCGTTCATGCTGGCGTTTCGCGCGGTGTCGGCCGCGACGGAGTTCGCGTTTGCGGAGCTTGTCGCGACGCTCTTCCCGATGCCGGAGCCCGAGGAGACCGACACGGTCCCCGCCACCGCGTTCGTCAGCTGGGAGCCGTTCACCACGCCCCCGGTTGCGCTGACGTAGATGTCCTTGAGCGCGGACGGGTCCTGCCAGAAGCGCGTCGCCACGACCATGACCACGTGGTACTGGTTCAGGGACTTGTAGATCGTCGACACCTGCCTTTGGCCGAAGGCGTCGTAGAGGGTGTTGTCGATCTGGCTCGCGGTCAGCTTGAGGCGGGAGGCGGTGTCGCGGTCGATCACGAGGTCCGTCTCCAGCCCCTTATCCTGCTGGTCGGAGTTCAAATCGGACAGGATGGGCTCGCTCTTGAGCGCCTCCATGAGCTTCGGGGTCCACGTGCGGAGGTCCTCGAGGTTGTCCGCCTGGAGCGTGTATTGGTACAGGGCGTAGCTCATTCTTCCGCCGACCCGCACCTCCTGCATGGGTGCCATGAAGAGCGACGAGCCGGGGACCTGCGCGAGCTTCGGCCTGAGGCGCGTCATGATCTGTTCCGTCGTGGCCTTTCGCTGGCCGAGGGGCTTGAGCGAGATGAACATCCTGCCGGAGTTGCCGCCCCCGCCGCCCGCCCCGGTGAAGCCGACGACATCGTCAACATCCTTGTCGGCCTGGATGATGGTGGCATACTGCCGGAGCTTCTGGGAGATCCTTTGGAACGAGATGCTCTGGTCGGCCTGGATGAAACCGAACATGCGTCCAGTGTCCTGCTCGGGGAAGAATCCCTTAGGGATGATGGTAAAAAGCCAGACGTTCATCGCCACCGTACCGAGGAGCACGAGGAGCATCAGCAGCTTGTGGTTGAGCACCCAGGTGAGGGAGCGCCTGTAGTCGGCGAGGGCGGTCTGGAAGATGTCGTCACTCCAGCGGTGGAAGCGCGCCCGTTGCTCGACCTTGCGGTGGACGCTCAGGAGCCTGGCGCACATCATCGGCGTCGTCGTGAGCGAGATGACCATCGAGATGAGGATCGCGACCGAGAGCGTCACCGCGAACTCGCGGAAATAGAGACCCACGACGCCGCCCATGAGGAGGATCGGGATGAATACGGCGATCAGGGAGAGGCTCATCGACAGGACGGTGAAGCCGACCTGGCGGACGCCGATCAGCGCCGCCTGGAACCTCGGGACGCCGTTCTCCATGTTGCGGACAATGTTCTCCATGACGACAATCGCGTCGTCGACGACGAACCCTGTCGCTATCGTGAGCGCCATGAGCGACAGGTTGTCGAGGCTGTAGCCGAGGAGGTACATCGCGGCGAACGTGCCCACAAGGGACACCGGCACAGCGACGGCCGGAACCAGCACCGCGCGCCCGTCACGCAGGAAGACGTAGACGACGAGGACCACGAGGATGATCGCGATCGTGAGCGACTGCTCCACGGTGCGCAGCGAGGCCCGGATGACCGTGCTCCTGTCCTGGGCGACGGCCAGCTGTGCCGCCGGCGGAATGTTGGCCCTGAGCCGGGGCAGGAGCGCGCGAATCCTGTCGACGGTATCGATGATGTTGGCCTGCGGCTGCCTCGAGATGATCACGAGCACTGCGGGTTCCCCTTTTGAGAGGCCGAGGTTGCGGATGTCCTCGACGGAGTCGCTGATCTCGGCGACGTCGGTGAGCCGCACGGGCGAGCCGTTCCGGTACGCGACGACCAGGCTGTTGTAGTCCTTGGCCGAGCGCGACTGGTCATTGTCGTAGATCTGCCAGTGGAGCGTCGCGTTCTCTATCGCGCCCTTCGGGCTGTTTGCGTTCGCGGCCGCCAGCGCGGCCCGGACGTCCTCCAGCCCGACCCCGTACTTGAACATCGCCGAGGGATTCAGCTCCACGCGAACGGCCGGCAGCGAGCTTCCCCCGACGCCCACGTCGCCGACGCCCTCGACCTGCAGGAGCTTCTGCTGGAGGATGGTGGATGCCTTGTCGTAAAGCTCGCCCTGGGATAGCGTCGCCGACGTCATCGCAAGGATCATGATCGGCGCGTCGGCCGGGTTGACCTTCCGGTAGGTCGGGTTGGACCTGAGCGCCGTGGGCAGGTCCACCCGCGCGGCGTTGATCGCGGCCTGCACATCGCGCGCGGCACCGTCGATGTTGCGGCTGAGCCCGAACTGAAGCGTGATGCCGGTGCTCCCCACCGAGCTCGAGGAGGTCATCTCGGTTACGTCCGCGATGGTGCCGAGGTGGCGTTCGAGAGGCGTCGCCACCGTCGTGGCCATCGTCTCCGGGCTCGCTCCCGCCATGGAGGCCTGGACCTGGATCGTCGGTTGGTCGACCTGGGGAAGCGGCGACACCGGCAGGTTAATGAAGGCGGTCGCGCCTGCCAGGACGATTCCGGAAGTGAAGAGGGTCGTCGCGACCGGCCTCCGGATGAAGACTTCCGAGAAGTTCATGTCGCCGTTTCCGCCGCCGGGGCCATCTCCGCCCCCTTCTCCCCGAAGCGCGCCGCGATCCGGTCAAACATCAGGTAGATTACGGGCGTCGTGAAGAGCGTGAGGACCTGGCTCACGATCAGGCCGCCCACGATTGTAACGCCCAGCGGGTTCCGGAGCTCCGACCCCATCCCGGTGCCGAGCATCAGGGGAACGGCGCTCAGGAGCGCGGCCATGGTTGTCATGAGGATCGGCCTGAACCGCAGCAGGCACGCCTGATAGATCGCCTCGCGTGCGGGCAGCCCCTCCCTTCGCTCGGCGTCGAGCGCGAAGTCGATCATCATGATCGCGTTCTTCTTGACGATGCCGATCAGGAGGATGATGCCGATGATCCCCATCACCCCGAGGTCGCTTCCGACAAACATGAGCGCGAGGAGTGCGCCGATGCCCGCCGACGGCAGCGTCGAGAGGATCGTGATCGGGTGGATGAAGCTCTCGTAGAGGATCCCCAGGATGATGTACATCGTCAGGACCGCCGCCGCTAGCAGGAAGAGCTCGTTTGACAGGGAGGACTCGAAGGCGGACGCGGCGCCCTGGAAGCTGGTCACGATGCTGAGGGGCATCTTGATCTCTGCCTCGGCCTGGCGGATCGCCTTGACGGCGTCTCCAAGGGACCCGCCCCGCGGCACATTGAACGAGATCGTGTTCGCGGGGAACTGGCCCATGTGATTGATGAGCAGTGATTCCGGGCGCTGGTCGAACTTCGCGATCGCCGAGAGGGGCACCTGGCCGCCCGACGCCGAGGGCAAGTAGACCTGGGACAGCGAGTCGGGGGAGCGCTGGAGCGCCGGGTTCGCCTCCATGATCACGCGGTACTGGGTCGATTCCGTGAATATGGTCGAGATGATGCGCTGCCCGAACGCGTCATAGAGGGCGTTGTCGACCGTCGCGGCGGTTATGCCGAACCTGGCGGCCGTGTCCCGGTCGATGTCGACGAACGCGGCGAGCCCGCCCTCCGAGAGGTCGGTGGCCACGTCGTTGATCTGCGGCAGCTGGCGGAGTTGGTCCGTCAGCTTGGGAATCCACGTCACGAGGTCGGCCGGATCCGCGCTCTCGAGGACGAACTGGTACTGGGTGCGGCTGATGCGGTCGTCGATCGTCAGGTCCTGGACCGGCTGCATGTAGGACGCGATCCCGGGCACCTCCCCAAGCGTGCCCCGGAGGCGCCGGATGACGCCCGAAGCCGTAGCGTCCCTCGCGCTCCGAGCCTTGAGGGTCACGAGCATCCGGCCGCTGTTGAGCGTCGTGTTGGTGCCGTCGACGCCGACGAAGGACGAGACGTTCTGCACGGCCGGGTCGCTCAGGACCGCCGACGCCACCGCCTGCTGGCGGTTGACCATCGCCTCGTAGGAGGCCGACTGGGGCCCCTCGGTGATCAGCTGGATCAGGCCTGTGTCCTGCACGGGGAAGAAACCCTTCGGTATCACGATGTAGAGGAACACCGTCAGCACGAGGGTGCCGACAGCCACGCCGAGCGTCAGCATCTCGTGGTCGAGCACCCAGTGGAGCGCGACACCGTACTTGGCAATGACCCGGTCAAACCAGGCGCCGGCGACGCGGCTCCACCTCGGTATCTCCTCATCCGAATGGTGCCTGACCAGCTTGGCGCACATCATGGGCACCAGGGTGAGCGAGACGACGGCGGAAATGAGGATCGTCACGGCGAGCGTGATCGCGAACTCCCGGAATAGCCGGCCGACCACGTCGCCCATGAAGAGGAGCGGGATCAGCACCGCGATCAGCGAGATCGTGAGCGATATGATCGTGAAGCCGATCTGCTCCGAGCCCTTGAGCGCCGCTTCAAGAGGCGAGTCACCCTTCTCGACGTAGCGCGCGATGTTCTCGATCATGACGATCGCGTCGTCCACCACAAACCCCGCCGCGATGGTGAGCGCCATGAGGGACAGGTTGTTCAGGCTGAAGCCCAGCAGGTACATGACCGCGAACGTGCCGATGAGCGACAGCGGCACCGAGAGGCTGGGGATGATGGTCGCCGGGATGTTCCTAAGGAAGATGAAGATCACGAGGACGACCAGGACCACGGCCAGCGTGAGCTCGAACTCGACGTCGCTGATCGAGGCCCGGATTGTCTCCGTCCGATCGGTGAGGACGGTCACCTCGATGGCGGGTGGAAGCGACGCCTGGAGGGAGGGCAGCAGAGCCCGGACTCCCTCGACCACCTTGATCACGTTGGCGCCGGGCTGGCGCTGGATGTTGAGGATCACGGCCGGCGTCTTGTTGTACCACGCCGCGAGCTTGTTGTTCTCAGGAGCGAACTCCACGGTCGCCACGTCGGAAAGCCTCACGGGGTTGCCGTTCTTGAAGGCGACGATTAGCTTCTCGTAGTCCGCCGTCGTCTTCAGCTGGTCGTTGGCGTTGATCGTGAACGCGCGCGAGGGCCCGTCGAAGTTTCCCTTTGCGGTGTTCACGTTGCCGTTGTTCACCGTCGTGCGAAGGTCGTCGATGTTCATCCCATACGCCGCCAGGGCCAGCGGGTTGGCCCTCACGCGGACCGACTGCCTCTGGCCGCCGCCGATGCTCACTAGGCCGACCCCGGGCAGCTGCGAGATGTTCTGGGCAATCCTGGTGTCCGCGTAGTTCTCGACGGTCGTCAGAGGAAGCGTTTTCGACGTGAGCGCGAGCGTGAGGACCGGGGCGTCGGCGGGATTGACCTTCGCGTAGATCGGCGGCGCCGGCAGGTCCGAGGGCAGGAGGTTCTGGGCTGCGTTGATTGCGGCCTGCACTTCCTGCTCGGCGACGTCGAGACTCAGGTCGAGCGCGAACTGCAGCGTGATCACCGAGGCGCCGGCGGAGCTCGTGGACGACATCTGCTTGAGGCCGGGCATTTGCCCAAGCTGGCGCTCGAGGGGCGCCGTCACCGACGAGGTCATCACGTCAGGGCTGGCTCCGGGATAGAACGTCTGGACCTGGATTGTCGGGTAGTCGACCTCGGGCAGGGCCGACAGCGGCAGGAACCGATAGGCAACGATGCCGACGATCAGGATCGCCGCCATGAGAAGCGTCGTCGCGACCGGCCTTAGAATGAAGATACGGGAGGGACTCATCGAGTGGATCCCGGAGAGGTGCGACTCGTCACAAGCCCCTTAATTGGTTCCGCCCTGACGCCAGTTCTTGTGCTCGCCATCGGCAGGGGTCCCAGGCTTTCCCTTCGGTCCACCCGACGGGCTTCCGCTTGGCGCCTGCACTAGAACCTCGATGCCGTCCTTTAGGCGGTCCGCGCCGTCGACCACCACGTTGTCGCCGACGGAGATGCCGGAGGCCACGGCGACGCGCTCGCCCTCCGTGTGGCCAAGCGTGACCACCTTCGCCGCGACCTTGTTGTCGGCTCCGACCACGTAGACAAACGAGCCCTGCTGGCCGCGCTCGACGGCGGAGGTGGGTACAACGATCACGCCGCGATCTACGTCGAGATGCATCCGGACCACCACGAACTGGTTGGGGAACAGGCTCTCGTCCTTGTTGGGGAACGTCGCACGCAGCTTGAACTGGCCTGTCGTCGTGTCGACCGTGTTGTCGATCGTCGTCAGGGTGCCCGAGGCGAGCTCAGTGCTTCCCGTGCGGTCGTAGGCATCGACCTGGATCGTCGCCCCGGAGCGCAGGCGCTTCACCACTGCGGGGATGTTGTCCTCGGACAGAGGGAAGATGACCGTGATCGGGTCCACCTGAGTGAGCACGACCAGTCCGTTCGTGTCGCCGGGCGTCACGTAGTTTCCCTGGTCGACCTGCCTTAGCCCCACGCGCCCCGGAAACGGCGCCGTGATGTGGCAGTACGTCAGGTTGAGCTGCGCGTTGTCCACCGCCGCCTGGTCCGTCTTCGCCATCCCCTCGTATTGGGAGACGAGCGCCTTCTGGGCGTCGACCTGCTGTTTCGAAATGGAGTCCTGTGCGGAGAGCGTCACGTAGCGGTCGAGGTCGATCTGTGCCTCCTTGAGCTGTGCCTGGGCCTGCAACAGCTGGCCTTGGGCCTGGCTGAGCGCCGCCTCATAGGGGCGCGGGTCGATGACCGCGAGCAGGTCACCCTTGTTGACGAGCTGGCCCTCCGCGAAATTGACCTGGAAGAGCTGGCCGCTGATCTGCGTGCGGATCGTGGCGATGGAGAACGGGGTCACCGTCCCGAGGCCGTTAAGGATGACGTTGATATCGTCCTTTTTCGCCTTACGCGCCACCACCGGAATGGGCCCGTTCATCCCGGGGCCGAAGCCGCCCCGGCCGCCTCGTCCTCCGGCCCCGAACTGCCGTGTCGACGACATGTGGGAACGGTAGGCGATGAAGGCGATGCCGAGAACCGCGGCAACCAGCACCGCCCAGAAGATGGGATGTCGCTTGCGCTTCTCGTGGTGGTGGGGTTCCGGAGAAGGAGGCGGCGATGATCTGGCTGAGGCTGCCTCGGTCGGTAAGTTGCTCATGTTATAAGTGTTCCTGAAAAGAAAGGGTTGTTAAAGCCGGGGAAAAGACGGGCAGATATAGGACATCCGCGAGGACAGACGCAAACCCCAACAAAAGGTCGCGATTCCGGACCAAATTACGATCAGGTGCCCGACAGGGAGGCCAGGGGGGGCACCGGCACGTCCAGGGATGCAGCGACGGCCCTGAGAAGCTCCGCCTCCTGCGTGAGGAGCACGCCGTCGGCGCTCACGACGTGCGCGGACGCCATCAGCAGCCGCTGTTTGATCGGGCCGCTCGCCCCCGCCAGCTTGTCCAGCGCGGCGTCAAGCTGCACGAGACCCGAATCGGTCTCAGACAGGAACGAGATCTTGCCCTCGACGAGTTTCAGCTGGGCCGCGCCCTGAGCAAAGGCCCGCGCGGCCTCGCTGGCGTCCTCGCTTGACGCGTGGGCGAGGGCCGAGAGAACCACGGAAATCTCGCCCGTGACCGCCTGGAAAGAATAGATCTGGGTGATCGAGACCGAGGGCGCCCGGTGGATCGAGAGCGTCCTCAGGACTAGCCTCTGCAGGGCGAATGCGAAGGTCGTGACCTTCCCCTCCGCCTGCACGAGGTCGTCGAGCGCCCCGGCGAACGGCCCCAGCGCCGTGGGCTCCAGGGCCTTCAGCGAGGGCAGCGCAAGTTGCAGCACGGGCAGCTTGTGGGCGGGCTTGAGCTGCCGCAGGGCCGGTTCGAGCTGCTGCAGCGTGTGGAGCGCGTCGCCCCCAAGGTCGCTGGCGATCGCGGCAAGCTGCTTGCCGCGCGGCTCCTCGGCATCGTCCAGTAGCAGGCCGCAAACAAGGATCGGGGCGTCATGGGGCGAGCGCGCCGCTGTGCGAATGGCCGCCGGGATCTCGGCGAGGAGCGCCTGCGCTCCTGCCGCACCCTCGGGGGTGAGCGTCCCGGCCGCCGCGGCGATCGCGGCGCCCAGTGCGACGGCGGCCTGCGGGGAAGGGGAGGGTGCTTGAGGCGGCATGTGCGGGACCTTTGACCACGGCTCCCTCGCGACGTCCACAACCTCGGGCGGCTCGATGAATTTTCCGTCGAAGCCCGGGTCGATCGCGCGGATCCGCATGTCAAGGGGCGGGTGGGTAGCCCAAAGACCGCCAAAGTTTGATGCGAACGTCTGCGCAAAGAAGAAATGGCTGATCTCCGAGGCTCTGTGGGTGTCGAGTGACGAGCCGATCGCGTAGCCGCCGATCTTCTTAAGGGCGCCGGTGATCCCCGCCGGATTGCGCGTGAACTGGACCGATGAGGCGTCGGCCAGGAATTCCCGCTGCCGCGAGAGCGACGCCTGGATCAGCTTTCCGAAGAAATACCCGATGTACCCGACAACCATGAGCGCGAGCCCAATCGCCAGCACGACGAGGACTCCGCCTCCTCCCTTCCCGCGCGACGAGCCGAACCTTCCGTAGCGCATTCCCCAGAGCGTGGCCCGGCCCGCGAGCCCGATGACGAGAATGCCGAAGATGATCGCCGTGACGCGCAGGTTCATCCGCATGTCCCCGTTGAGGATGTGGCTGAACTCGTGGGCGATCACCCCCTGGAGCTCGTCGCGGCTTAGCTTCTGGAGCGCGCCGCGGGTGACGGTGACAACGGCGTCGCTCGACGTCAGCCCCGCAGCGAACGAGTTGATCGCGGGCTCCGCGTCGAGGACGTAGACCGTGGGGACCGGCAGCCCGGAGGCGATCGCCATCTCCTCGACCACGTTGAGGAGCTGGCGCTCCCTGGGGTCGGTCGTGTGCGGGTCGACCCTCCTGCCCCCGACGCTTTCGGCGACCGACGATCCGCCCCCGCGGAACTCCGTCCACTTGTAGAGGGATGCAAGGCCGATCACGGCCACCGTCGCAACGGAGACCACCGCGAACACCTGGGGTTGCCACAGGTCGAAGGACCCCGATTCGCCATAGCGATCGGATCCGCCGAACTGGCCGTAATAAGCCCGCCCGTGGCCGCTGACGTGGGCAAACTGCAGGGCGAACACCGTGGCGAGGTAGCCGGCGACGACCGTCCCCGCGACGGCGAATCCGAAGAGGACCAGCAACCGCGTCGTGCGCTTCTTCGCGCGTCCCTCGGCCGCGAAGAAGTCCATCAGCTAAACGAGACCTTTGGGGCGTTCTTCTCCGCGGCGTCCTCCACGTGGAAGAGCTCGGCGGGCAGGAATCCGAACATCCCCGCGAGGACGACGTTGGGGAACGTCTCGCGGGAGGTGTTGTACTGCATCACCGAGTCGTTGTAGGCCTGCCGGGCGAAGGCGATCTTGTTCTCGGTCGACGTCAGCTCCTCGGTGAGCTGCATCATGTTCTGGTTCGCCTTCAGGTCGGGGTACTGCTCGGAAACGACCATCAGCCGGCTCAGCGCCCCGGTGAGCCCGCTCTCGGCGGAGACCAAGCCCTTCACGGCGCTTGAATCCGCGGGGTTGGCGGCCGCGGTCTGCGACGCGGCATACGCGATGTTGCGCGCCTTGATGACGTCCTCGAGCGTGCTGTGCTCGTGTTTTAGATAGCCCTTGGCGGTTTCGACAAGGTTGGGAATCAGGTCATACCGCCGCTTGAGCTGGACGTCGATCTGCGCGTAGGCGTTCTTGAAGCGGTTCCTGAGCGAAACGAGCGAATTGTAGATTCCGGCGGCCGAGAGCGCCAGGACGAGGATGACCGCGAGTAACCCGACGAGGATGATGATGGCTATCATGGGGGTCCTAGAATGGTCCTATGGCGCGGCCTGGTCAATTGAACTTCGCCCGCGTTGCGAGGGTCGACGGGGCAACGGCGGTCATTTCCGCTCCGCGCCCTCGACGGTGAAGAGGGTCCGGTTTTCCATTCCGTGCGGGTCGTCAGTCCGCGGATAGTCGCGCCAGAGCCAGCGCATCATCTCCGGCAGGGCGGCCCCCGCATGCTTCTGGTTGTGGGTGCCTATGCCCCAGCAGTAATTCACGTCGTAGCCCTTCTCGGTCAGCGCAGCCACCATCTTGATGTTCTGGGCGTGCCAGTCGCGCTCGGGATCGTATTCCGCCGCGGGCTCGGAGCCGCGCACGCCGCGGTTGTCGTTCACTCCGTCGAGGAGGTAGACGCGGATCGGCTTCCTTTCGGCAGCGCGGATGATATCCGGATAGACATGGCCGCCACGCAGGTTCACGAAACTGCCGATGGTGCAGAGCACCTTTCGAAACTGGTCGGGCCTGTGCCACGCCACCGTGAAGGCGGCGATCGCGCCCGAGCTGGCTCCTCCGATCGCATGGGCGTCCGGATCCCTCGAGATGTTGTAGCGCTGGTAAAGGACCGGCAGGAGCTCGTTGACGATCACGCCCGCGTACTTGTCATCGAGCGCGTTGTACTCCTGCGGGCGGTTCGAGGAGTGGTCGCCCCACTCCGACTGCGTCGCCACCGGCTGGACGGATGAGCGGCCGGGATTGATGAAGACGGCGATCATGACGGGGATCTCCCGGCGATACGTGAGGTTGTCGATCACCTGTGTCGCGCGAAGCTCGCCCGTCGTGCGCAGCCAGGCCTGTCCGTCCTGGAAGATCATCAGCGACGCGGGCGTCGCGGGATCGTACTGCGCGGGCACATAGACGCAGAAGTCATGAAGGGTCCCGGGATAGGCATTGCTGGGAAGCTTCTCCCAGTCGGTCACCTTCCCCTTGGGCACGCCGGGATGCGCCTCGGAATCGGGCCCGAGCAGGTAGACGTCGTCGGTAGGTGCGGCGAATGAGCGGCCGGCCCAGAGCGCGGCGGCGAGTAGGATGCAGTGGGGGGTGCGCGGTTTCATGGCGTTGTGGAACTAGGGATGCCGGGGGGTTACTGAGCGGGGGACGCAGTGACGTATGCGAAAAAGGAACGCAGACAAAGTCTGTTTTGAGAAAATCGGCCCGGGCACGGAGCCCCTTCCCGGGACCCGGCCCAATCCCGGGTTGATTGTTACCCCGGTTGCAACAAGGATTAGGGCGTTTTCCATGCGCCTCCAGACTGTCCTTGCCCCGCTGATAGCCGCGACCGCTTCCGTGGCAGCGCCGGAGCCGCTGAACGCGCCGGTGCCGCTCGCCCCGCCTGCGTCGGCAATCTCCGCGGGGGAGGCGGCGCACGAGATGGTGTCCGCGGCGCGCGCCCAGGCGCTCGGGTTCCCATCGACCGCAGTCACGCTCTACCGCGCGCTCCTTGCGCTGCCGGGCGCAGACACCAGGCGCCTCACGCTCGCGCTCTCATCGGCGCTCCTTGACGACGGCGATGTCGCCGGGGCCGGCCATGCGCTGGATGCCTACACGGGGACCCGGGACGCGGGCTGGCACCTGCGGGAGGGCCTGGTGGCGGCCCATTTGCAGCGTACGGACCAGGCGAGGGCCGAGCTCGGCCTGACGCGCGCCGACGAGCTCGATGCCGCCGAGCGGGGATGGTACTTCTTCCTGGAGGGCGTCCTGGCGGACGCGACCAACGAGTCCGTCCGGGCCGCGGGTTTCTACCAGCAAGCGGCTGCGGCGGCGGTCTCCGACCTTCAGCGGGCTAGGTTCCTCCTCGCCGAGGAGCAGGTCCGGCTCCGGGTCGGCGGCGTGACCGAGGACCAGCTCGTTGCGGACCGCAAGAATGCCGAGAAATTCCAGAACCAGAAGATCGGCTACGGCTTCACGCGCGAGTACGCGATCGCGCTGAACGCGCTCGGCCGCAAGGCGCAGGCCGTCGACGTGCTCCAGGGCGCGTTGCGGATCCTGCCCGCCGAGGAGCGCTCTGAGACCGACCATTTTCGGCTGCTCCTCGGGCTGATAGCCGGGGCGGGCGCCGGGGTGGGCCGCCAGGAGCTCTTCGAACTTCTGGAATCCGGGAGCGATCCCAACCAGCAGCGAATCGCCCTTCAGCTGCTCGTCCGCAACTCGCCCTCGGGCGCGCAGCGGACCGAACTCGGCGAGAGGCTCGACAAGCTGATCGCCGAGCCAAGGCAGCACCCGGTGCTCGAGAGCCTCCTCCTGCAGCGGGCGGAGCTCGCGCTCGGCGAGGCGCACATGGGAATCAGCGAGTCGGCCTCCTTCTACGCGAGGGCCGAGGACGATGCGAACGCGCTCCTCGAGAAGTTCCCGGGCTCGCCGCTGAAAGCCCACGCGTACGCGGTGCTTGCCGGATCCGCCTGGGAACAGCGCCGCTACCGGACGGCGGCCGACTTCGCGTTCAAGGCGGGGGGCGAGATCCCGGCGGGTCCCATCCGCTCGGAGTTCAGCGTTCTGGTCGCCGAGGCTTGGTTCCGCGCCGGCGACTTCCGGAGCGCGGCCGATGCCTATGCCGCCGCGCTGCGCTCGCGCCCGGAAGGCGTCCGCCCGGGCGCCCTCATGTTCCAGCAGGTGCAGTCCGAGATCGAGGCCGGCGCGCTCGCGACGGCGGTGTCCGTCCTGGACGAGCTGGCCCGCGATCGGGCCTTTGATCCCGAGGATCGCTGGGAAGCGGAGTGGAACCTTGCGCGCAGCCTCGAAGTTCACGGTGAGACCGCCGCTGCCTACGAGCGGGTGAATCGGCTCCTTCGCGGGGCGCCTCCCGCGGGCTTGAGCGCGGATCTGAGGGCGCGAATGGCGTGGCTCCAGGCGCGGCTTTCCTTTGACGCGAGAAAGCCCGAGGAGACGCTCAGGCTCGTCGATTCGCTTTCCACCATGGCCTCGGGCCTGCAGGCCGGGCTCGCGACGGACATCGCAAGCACGGGGGCGCTCCTCCGCGCCCAGGCCAGCTTCGAGCTCGGACAGGACGCGGCCGCTGAGGAGACGCTCCGCAAGCTCCGGGCCGATTTTCCGAGCTCGGACTCGGCGGTGTATTCCTACATCGTCGAGGCGGACCGGTACGCCCAGCAGGACAAGGTGATCGACGCCGAGCGCCTCCTGACGAAGCTGGCTGACGACTTTCCGAGCAGCCCGTACGCCCCGTACGCACTCTACCAGGCCGCACTCCAGGCCGAGCGCCTGGGCGCCGATGCGAACCTCAAGGAGGCGTACAAGTTCCTGGAGAACCTCGTCACCAAGTACGCGGCGAGCGACCTGGTGTTCACGGCGCGGATGAGGCAGGGGGACATCCTGCGGGAGCTGAACCAGTTTCCGCAGGCCCAGCAGGTGTACGAGTCGCTCGTCAACAACCCGGCCTCGAGCCTGAACTCCGACACGATTCTGGCGCAGCTGGCCCTCGCGGAATGCCACAACGCCCAGTCGTCGGGCAGCCCGTCGCACGCAGATAGCGCAAAGAGGATATTCCAGGACCTTGTCGACCGGGTGGACGCGCCTGCCGACGTCAGAGTGGAGGCCGGCTTCAACCTCGGGTTCATCCTCGCCCGTACCGACCGCGACAAGGCGCAGGCGGTCTGGTGGAACGACGTCGTGGATGCATTCCTTGTCAGGCACGGCGGCCCGAAGGACCTAGGCCCGAAGGGGCGATGGTGGGTGGCACGCACCCTTCTGGAGGTAGGCGCCCTCTACGAGCAGCAGGGCCGGATCGAGGAGGCGAAGCGCGCCTGGACGCTGCTGATCGACTCGGGGCTGCCCGGCGACACGATCGCCCGCCAGCGGCTCGCCCGCTTCCACTTGCCCGCGTCGAAGCCCTGATATAAGTCAAGCCCATGCCCCCAATGGAACCAAGCCTGCTCACCCATGGCGGCCCGATGATGTGGGTCCTGTTCGGCCTAGGGCTGATCCTCGTGGTCGTGTTCACCGAGCGCGCCCTCTACCTGCACCGGGGCCAGATCCGGTCGACCGCGTTCCTGAGCGGGATTAAGAACATCCTGGCGAAGCGCAGGCTCGTCGAGGCGCTCACGGTCTGCGAGGAGACGCCGGGCCCGGTGGCGGCCGTGGTGAAGGCGGCGCTGCTCCACGCGGACGACGACGCCGAGTCGATGAGATTCCACGTTCAGGAGGCCGCCGTCGTCGAGCTTCCCGCCCTTGAGCGCCGCATCGGCGCCATCAGCGCCATCGCGCAGGTTGCCCCGCTTGTCGGCCTTCTCGGGACGGTCCTCGGCATGATCTCCACGTTCGCGGCGTTCCAGCATGACTACGCCACCGCGAGCGTCCTGGCGAAGGGGATGTGGCAGGCGCTCCTCTGCACGGCCGGGGGTATCATGCTCGCGATCCCGGCCCACCTTGCGCAGCATTTCCTCAACGGGCGCGTGCGCGCGATCGTGCGCGACATGGAGTGGTCGGGAAACGAGATCATGAAGTATCTCAATACCGAATACAGGGCGGCCGGCGCCCCCACGAAATGATCGCGCGCCCCCTGGACCTGGCCTCGAGGCTGCGGCCGCCTCCGCACGGCACCGGGGCCCTGCACTACGTCAACGTCGGCCTCCTCGGGCTCTTCTTCTCTCTATTCGGGTCGCGTTTCGTCCTGGCACCCGGCCTCGGCGTCGATTTCCAACTTCCCCAGTTGGCGGGGGCCCAGGCGGGCGCGGCCCAGGCGACCCATGTGATCAGCGTGCTGCGTTCGGGCCAGATCTTCTCCGAGGAGGGGATTGTCGACATCGGGCAGCTGCGCGAATGGCTGAGGTCGAGGGCCGGGCACGAGCCGCGGCCGACGCTTCTGGTGCGCGCGAGCTCCGGTGTGACCCTTGCCGAGCTTATGGAAATCGAGGGTGCCGCGCACGACGCGGGCTTCAGGATCCTTTTGGGCGCGGAAGAACGTGGCGCCGGCCCGGGGCCGGTTGAGACAAGGTGAAGGCGCCGGAAAAACGCAGGGGCAGGGCGTGGGCCTGGGCGTTTATTTTGGGAGTCATTGTTCTTGTGTTAGTTGCGTTACTTGTTAAGGTCCCTGGACCCAGCGTTGCCCCGCCGGTTTCATCCGCACCGTCTGTCGGCCTCGTCGATCCGGGCGTGATCATGAGCACGATGCTTCGTGACCCGGCACCCCTGTTCCTGCCGACGGATTTCAACAGCTCGCGAAAGGATTACATTCCCAAGGAACCTGGGGGCGCCTTTGGAGGTTTCCAGCCTGATTATGTCTTTGATCCGTCGCAACTTGTGCTTCATCTTCCTCCTCCCGTGGCCATTCCGGCGTCGCCTGCGGAGGCGCTCTCGGACGATCCCCCGGGCGCTCCGTTTATCGGATTTGACCGGGCCAACCCTGTTGTGGAACCCCTTAGTCCGCGAAGGGCCTACGTGGAAGTCGTCGACGCCAGGACCGGCAGGAGCGTTTTCGGGGAGGCGGTCAGCGATGCCCATCCCCCGCAGGCCTCGGTGCCCTGGCAGCCGATGGAATTCATCGCCGCGGTGGACTCCGCCGGGCTTGTCGGGCCGGTGGTCCCGACGGCACGCTCAGGGGTCGATGAGGTGGACGCCTATTTTGGCCGTTATTTGGCCGAAACTCTGAGGGTCGGACAAAGGCTTGCACCAGGGTTCTATCGGATTAGCGTGGGACCCTGAAAATCCCCTGAAA
>Ga0265337_1000747_pt1 | contig 17157 bp, 15 predicted proteins | sample 42122metaG_FD_192441 | JGI IMG/M metagenome (GOLD analysis project Ga0265337, IMG submission 192441) | Rhizosphere microbial communities from Carex aquatilis grown in University of Washington, Seatle, WA, United States - 4-21-22 metaG | ecosystem: Host-associated > Plants > Roots > Rhizosphere >... | reverse complement strand
GGCGTCGTTCATGGCCAAGCTCAGTGACGACCACCCCGGACTCGGTGGCCACCCCATCCTCTCCTTGTTCGATCTGACGTCGGGTGCGGCGTCCTTTTTCGATGCGACGCGCCCTCATGGGCTCTCCCAGGCGCTCCATGGGTTCGTCGCGGGTGTGCTCGCGGTATTACCCGAGGTGACGGCGTTGTTCGCTCACACCACCAACGCCTATCGACGCTACGCGCCCGGCAACTGGGCTCCGCGAACGGCGACGTGGGGCATCGAGAACTACACGTGCGGAGTCCGGGTCGTGCCCGGTCGGGCCGAGGACGTACGCGTCGAATTTCGGTTGCCCGGCGCGGACATGAATCCGCATGCGAGCTTCGCGGTGTTGCTTGCTGCGGGCCTCGACGGCATCGAGCGACGCCTCGAGCCCCCGCCGCCCTGCACCACCATCGGTCGCGACGTCGGCAACGAGCCCGGCCGGCGTCTGCCGCGGGGGCTCCTCGAAGCTGCGGAAACATTCGCGACGTCCGCGTTCGCGCGCCGCCACTTCGGAGACTCCTTCGTCTCGCATTTCGCCGAAACGCGGATCCGCGAAGCGGAGGAGATCCGGCGGCACGTCTCTTCGTTCGAGCGCGCGCGCTACTTGCACACGGTTTGAGAGCACGGCCCTCGGAGGTCCCGATGAGTGATCTGGAACAATTCGCGAGTCTCCCGGAGCGGGTCGAAAACGTCAGAAGAGTCCGCGAGCTCATCGACGCGCTGGGAATCGACTACATCTATTACCAATTCGTTTCGGTGACCGGGCGCATCATGGGGAAGGGCGCTCCGGCGAGTCATTGGGAGCGCCTCGCCACGAAAGGCTTCCAGCTCGTCTACGGATCCACTGCAAATCTGTTCTTGAACCGCGCCGGCCAGTACCTCGGCTTTGGTCCCGAGGCCTCCGAGTTGGTCGGCATCGCCGACCCCGAGACGTTTGCGCAGCTTCCCTGGGAACCGAGGGTCGCCCGGGTGTTCTGCACGCTCTTCCGAAATCGCGAAGAGGAAGAGAACCCCGGCGGCGCTCTCACCGCGGACTGTCGCGGAAATCTGAAGCGTGCTCACGCCGCGTTCGAGGCGAAGCACGGCCTCCATCTTCGCCTCGGCACCGAACCGGAAATGATGTGGTTCAAGAAAGGGCCAGACGGAAAGCCGGCGGGCGGCGTGACCAAGCCGTACTGCTACCACATCGATCAGTTCGAAGAGCTTCGGCCCATCACGCTCAAGGTCACTGAGTATTGCCGAAAAATGGGGCTCGATTCGATCCAGGGCGACCACGAGGACGCCCCTGGACAGATCGAGCTGAACTGGACCTTCGATCGCGTCGAACGCACCGCCGATCGGCTCACGACGTATCGTCAGATCTGCGCGCAGATCGCCCGCGAGTTCGACGTGATCGCCTGCTTCATGTCCAAGCCGTTCATGCGGCTCTCCGCGAACGGCTGTCATCACAACTTCTCGCTCTGGCGCGGCGGCGAAGACGGCGTGGTCGACCTCGGGTCCGCCGGCACGTCGATGCCCGACGTGCGCTCGTACGCGCGCGGCGGCGAGAACGAGTTCATGCCCGACGGAGACGATCTGCGGATCCCGGGCCCCACCGGAAAGCGCGCGGCCGGGGGCATCGTGAAGCATTTGCCCGCGCTCACCGTTCTCGGCGCGTCCACGGTGAACTCGTACCGGCGCCTCCTCGACTTCGGGTACTGGGCCCCGGTCTACAACAACTGGGGCTTCCAGAATCGAACGTGTGCACTCCGCGTGTCGGCGCCGGGACGATTCGAATATCGCGCCGTGGATTCGATGGTGAACCCCTATTTGCTGAATGCAGGCTTACTCGCCGCCATGGACGAAGGTTTGTCGCAACGGCTCGACCCAGGGCCCCTCGAGCAACGCAACATGTATCAGTTCGAGCTCTCGGGCGGGAAGGTGAACAAGCTTCCGATGAACCTCGGCGCGGCGCTCGACGCGTTCGCCGCCGATCCGCTCATCCGCGGCGCGCTTCCGGGCGACATGGAGCGCGTCTTCGTCGAATACAAGCGCGACGAGTGGGACAAGTTCCTCGCGACGGTGACCCAGTGGGACATGGATACGTACCTGGATTGTTTGCCGTGAAGGCGGCGGCGCCATGAGCCAGCTCGAGCTTGCCCCGGAGCAGATCGATCGGTTTCACGAAGACGGGTTCATCGTGCTCCCGCGGATCATCGAACCCGAGGCCGTCTTCTTGCTCCGGGAGCGATTCGACCGACTCTTCGCCGCCGAATACGACACCGGGCTGGTTCCCGACGAAGTGAATTGGAAGGCCGGTCGCGACGACGAAAGCCTCACGCGCCAGATCTGCAACGCCTGGAAAGCGGATCGCTTCGTCGCGAGCGTCATTCTCCGAAGCGATATCGGCAAAGCGTGCGCGACACTCGGCGGTTGGCCCGGCGCGCGACTGAGCCAGGACAACTTGCTGTGGAAGCCGCCACGCGGAAAGCCGATCGGGTTTCACCAAGACTCGGCGTACGAGCGCTGGACCATCCCTCCGGATTGGGTCAGCTGTTGGATCGCCCTCGACGACACCGTGAAAGACGGCGGCACCGTCGAATACGTGCGCGGGTCCCACCGCTGGGGGCAGAGCGGCATGATCGAGCAGTTCCACGGGCCGGCGGAGCCGGTGAAAGAAATGCGCGCCGCGGCGGAATTGGCCGGGATCGACGCCCCCGAGCGCGTCCCGATCGAAGTGCCGGCCGGCGGCGGCACTTTTCATTTTGGATGGACCTGGCACGGCTCCGACACCAACCGGCGCGACGTGCCGCGCCGCTCGATCGTCGCGCATTGCATGTCTTCGGAGGCGCGATTCCATCCAACGAACGTCGGCTACATCTATAGTCGTTACAAACGTTTCGGCGACGACGCCATGGACGAGACGCACTTTCCCATCCTCTGGCGCGAGGATGGCTACCGATCGCCTTTCCTGGATCCCTATGTGACGCGCACGATCAATTGGGGTGAGTCACCGCCGGGCACCTCGGCGTCCACGCAACATCCCTGACACCGTCGAGAAAGCGATCGGCGCGCGCCGCGGGCGTAAGACGCTCGCATGGCAACCGATCATGCTCCCAAGTTCGGCGTCCCCGAATCGTTCAGCCAGGATCCGGCCCGCGTGAAGGCGACGAAGGAGCGGTTGGTGCAAGCCGGCGTCCGGGCTTGCCTGGCGACGTTCGTGGACGTGTACGGCATTCCGAAGGCCAAGAAGACGCCTATCGACGCGTTCGAGCACATGTGCGACGGGAGCGAGCTCTACACCGTCGGTGCAAACGAAGGGTTGGGGCTGGCCGGTCCCCAGGAAGACGAATGCGCGACAGTGCCGGACCTCGCGTCGACCATCGTCCTCCCCTGGGACAAGACGCACGCCTGGTTCGCGAGCGACCTTTATTATCACGGCGAACCCTACGCGGGCGATCCGCGCGGGATCTTGAAGCGCGTGCTGAAGCGCGCCGAGCAGATGGGGTTCAAGTTCAATCTCGGCATCGAGCCGGAGTTCTACGTGCTCCGTGAGACGCCGGAAGGGAAGCTCGTCCCGATCACGAAGACCGACTTCAAGGGGCCCAACGCCTGCTACGACGTCGCGCTCGCGACGGAATCGGACGCGTTCCTGACGCCGCTGTCCGAGTACATGACCGAGCTCGGTTGGGGGCTCTTCTCGTTCGATCAGGAGTGTGGCAAGGGCCAGTACGAATTCGATTTCGGTTACACCGACGCGCTGTCGATGTCGGATCGATTCGTGTTTCTGCGCTTCATGGTGAAGAAGGTGGCACAGGCCATCGGAGCCACGGCGACGTTCATGCCGAAGCCGTTTTCGAACGACTTCCGGAACGGCGCGCACTTCAACATGTCGCTCGCCGACGTGAAGACGGGCGCGAATCTGTTCGCGCCGAGCGCCGCTCCGGGTCCGCTCGCGAAGCGCTACGGCGTCGCGTGCTCGGATCTGGCGCTCCAGTTCGTCGCGGGGCTCAAGCGACACGCCCCTGCGATCACGGCCGTTACCTGTCCGAGCTACAACTCGTATCAGGGCCTCCTCGCGCAGGGCGACCTCGCCGACTTCTCATGGGCTCCGGTGCTCGTCGCTTGGGGGAAAAATAATCGAAGCGCGATGCTCCGGTTGCCCGGAAACCGGTATTGCATCGAAAACCGCGCGGTGGACATGTCGAACAATCCGTATCTCGCCGCGGCCATTTCGCTCAGCGCCGGACTCGACGGCATCGAGCAATCCCTCGACCCTGGCGAGCCGCTCAACGACGATCTCTACCGCCGAGGCCGCGCGGAACTCAAAGCCGCGGGCATCTCGCTGCTCCCGCGGACGCTGCTCCACGCCATCGAGGCGTTCGACGCCGACCCCATCTCGACCACCGCGTTCGGCGACTTCTACAAAGACATCTATTCGACCCACAAGCAGCGGGAATGGGAGCGGACCTTTTACCTCGTCAGCGAAGAGCAGCGAAAGCGCGAGCTCACGTTCATCTGACGAGGAGCTCCGAAATCGCCCGGTCGACGAAGGCCTGGCATTCGGCGATGCGGCCGGGGCCGCCCGCGACGTGACCGAAGTCCGACTCGAGAACTCGAAGCTCGCCGCGGGGAAGGCTGCGTACCTCGATCGCGCTATCTTCGACTGGAAAATAGAGATCGGTGCTCGACGGCATGACGATCGCGGTCGCCGAGATGCTCCGAAGGGCCATCTCGAAGTCGCCTGCGTACGTCGTGTTCGCGCTGATGTCCGCGTGCTGCCACGTGGCCAGCATGCACAGGAGATCGTTCGCGTCCCAGTCGAGATGATCCTTCGCCCAGGCGTCGAGCAGCGAAGACGGTGAAACGTAGCCGAGCCGTCGGTAGAGGCCGTCGCGAAAAAAAGCCTGACTGTACGCCCATCCTGCGTACACGCGACCGAACGCTTGGAGGCCGCGTTCTGGCGGCGCGATGTACCTCCCGCCGTCGAACGCCGGATCCGCGAGCAGCGCGGCCTTCACGCCCTCGAGGAACACCCAATTGTGCCGCGAGGTACGTGCCGAGCCGCACACCGCCAGCAACGCGTCGACACGATCCGGGTACGTCGCGGCGAGTTGATACGCCTGCTGCGCTCCCATCGACCATCCCATGGCGAGCGCAACGCGCTCGATCCCCCAGCGCTCGGTGAGGAGCCGCTCCTGGCATCGAACGTTGTCGGCGATCGTGATTCGCGGGAAATCCGCGCCGCGCTGGGTGGGGTGGTTGCTCGGCGACGACGACACGCCGTTGCCGAACAAGTTGGGGACGACGATGAACCAGCGGGCGGGGTCGAGCGCGTGGCCCGAGCCAATGATGCGTGCGTTGTCGCGGTGAGTTCCCGTGTAGTACGTCGGGAACACCACGACGTTGTCCTTCGCGGGACTCAACTTGCCGAATGCGGCGTAGCCGAGCCGCGCGGTTCGGAGCACCTCACCGCTGTCGAGCGAGACGTCACCGAGCTCGAAGAATTCGACCGAAGGACCCATCGGCGGGGCCTGAGCCTCCTTCGCGGCGCGGGTGATGGTGTGTCGAAGCGGTTTCGCCTCGACGCGCACGCGCCGACATTTCGAACCCGAGTCAGGGAATAACGGATTTTTGCAGCGCTTCGTCCTCGATGAGCAGGTCCTCGAAGAACGCGCCGAACTCACGCGTCGGATGCTTGATCTGAATCTCGAGTACCCAGAGGCCGCTCGACGGTTTGAACCCTACGCCCGCCATGGTGCCGTTGTAGTGCGCGTCGTGCGGGAAGTCGGAGAGGCGGTGGCCGGTGAGCTCGAGGTTGAGGACCCAACCCATCGATTTCGCGGTCTCGGCTGCGAACTCGTAGAGGGCTGCGCCCGTCATCTTGCTCTCGACCCATTTGTTGCGGACCTTCCACCACAACTCCTTCACGTCACTCGCCGCCCGCAGCATGTCGGCATCGTTCCCAAAGACGAATGTTCCGCCTGCGTCTCCCTCACACGTCTCGTATATCGGGCCGATGTCGACGAAGAAGAGATCGCTCTCGCCCAACACGACGTGGGGAAGCGACGGATCTTCGAAGTTCTTCGTGGTGTTCGGGCCGAAGCGAACGAGGATTTTGTGCCATCCCTTCTTCAATCCGTGATCGCCCAAGGTATCCGAGGCCATTTGTCGGGCATCTTCCTCGGCGATCCCGGGCTTGATCTTGGACGCGATTTCCTCGAGCGCCGCTCGCGTCCGAGCGCGCACATCGAGGACCTGACCGAATGAATACGACGGCCCAACCGCCTCGAGTTTTTCCTTAGTTTCGACACCAAGCATGCCAAACCTCCTGGAGAGCGTCGTTCGAATGGAGGTTAACGTCCGGCTATTTCGTCTCGATTTCTCGATCGCATCTCGTCGCGATCTTCGATCGAATCGCTTCCACGATGCACGGTGCGACACGGGTCGTGCAGAGAAACGACGAGATCATTCGGGGGAAACAGCGCTCTGCGATGCTTCCTTCAGAGGCGAGATAAATCATGACTACAGCAACCGTCTCGGGCGACATCGCCCCGGAGTCCAAAACGCTCAAGCGAACAGTCACTTGGAAATCGGCATTCGTCATTTCACTGGGCGGCTCGCTGCTCGTCGCGACGAGTCTCGGTCCAATGGCCGCGGAGCTCGGGGTGGCATCGGTCTTCGTGTGGACGTTGATCGCGGTGATCGGCGTCGTGCAATGCCTATTCATCGCCGAGATGGCGAGCATGTTCCCGCACAAAAGCGGCGGAACCTCGGTGTACGCGCACGAGGCCTTCAAGAAGGTCTCGCCGCTCATCGGGCTCGCGTCGACGTGGGGTTACTGGCTCGCGTGGATCCCCGTCATCCCGGTGAACATGATCCTGGTCGCCGGGTATCTGAAGGCAACGATGATGCCGAACGTGAACACGGTGGAGCTCGCCATCGGGCTCACACTCTTGCTCTACTTGATGAACTATTTTGGTTTGAAAGCGGGCGTATGGTCGTCCGTGGCGATGGCGGTGCTTTCGTTGGCGCCGCTCACGGTAGTTGCCTTGTCGCCCATCTTCCGGCCGTCTCTCTTCCACGTGAACTTCGTGACTCCCTTCGTCCCGTTGAAGGGTTCGTGGTCGTCGGGCGCGTCGTGGATGCTGATGATCAAGTGTATGTTCGTGGCGGCGTGGTCCGCCTACGCCTTCGAATCGGCCACGACGGTGATCGCCGAGCTCAAAGACCCTCAAAGGGACACCCCCAAGGCCATCAAAGCAGCGAGCGCCGTCGGATTGTATGCGTTCGGGCTCGTGCCCTTCATGTTGATCGCCATCATCGGTACTGACGCCATCACGGCGGATCCGGTCGTCGCGTTTCTGCCGGCCGCTCAGACGATCTTCGGCAACACCGGCGGTACGATCGTCGCCGTGATGCTCATCTGCGCGCTACTCCTCGGCGTTCAGACGACGATCATCGGGTCCACGCGTTGCGTTTACGAGATGAGTCGCGACAACCTGATCATCGAGCAGTTCGGAGCGATCAACAAATTCGGGGTTCCGGTCGGCTCGATGTTCCTCGACTGCGCGGTGACGATCCTCTTGCTGGTCATCTTCAAGGACAACATCGTCAACCTGATCGCGGCGTCGAACGTCGGCTATATGATCGTGTGGATCATTCTTCCCCTTGCGTACATCAAACTCCGCAAGGAGCAGGCGGGCCAAGCGCGACCGTACAAATTGCCGGGTATCTTCGTCCCGCTCGCGATCGCGATCTGTGTTTTCAACATCGCGATCTCACTGTTGGGTGGCCCGCAGCTCGGTGCGTCGGTGATGTGGACGGGCATCATCATCATGCTGTCGGTATTGCCGCTCTACTTCTACCGGATCTTCGTGCAAAATCGACGACCGGGCCGCATGGCCGCGGCGATGGCCGGCGGTCCTGCGATGCAGGAGGTGTTGCCCGACGAGCCTCCCATCGGACGCTGAGCCGCTAACCTGGAACACCTCGCGGAGGCGGAGGGTTCATCAATGCGCGTCGGCGCCGCCGTCACGCGCTCCGGCGTCGGCGGCGTTGGCGGCCGCGAGCGCGCGGAGCCACGCGAGCACGTCGTGAACGCCGGTCTCGTCCACGTCCTTGGTGGCGAGGGGCGGCATCTGCCCCGCGCCGCGAAGACCCATACGGAGGATCATCCGAGTCTCGGCCGGTAACGCCGGCGTCGCGAGCTCCGCTTCCGCGGTGTGATAGGAGTCCGTCGCCTGCACGCTGCCGAGCGCGTTCGCGCGCAAGAAGAAGCGGACGCCGGTGTTCTGTCCGACGAGCGTGCTCTCGTTGTGACATTGCCCGCAGTTGGCGTGCAGATAGAGGAGCGCGGTGCGCGCCACGGGATCTCCTGGGACGACGAGCGGCGCGGCGGGCGGCTTCGTAAGCTCGTGTTCGTCGAGCAACTTCTGCAAGGTGACGCCGCTGCCGGTGTGCGAGAGCTGCACCGCCGTGAACCCGAGCACGTCGTCCGGGAGGCCACCGTGGCAACGTTTACAGTCGGCTGTCGCCGGGATGTCGTGCGTGGTGCCGGCATCGCCGGCGTTCGGTGCCGCGTCGGGCACGCCGTTCGGGACCGCGATCGCGTCGCTCTGATCGGTCTTCCATTGATACGCGACCAAGGACCAGTCGCCTTCGGTGTCGCTCATCTTCTCGATCAGACGCGTCTCGATGCGCACGCCCTCGATGGAGAACTCTTTCCAGATCTTGGTCCCCGCCGGGTAGATCCAATGATCCATGTCGGCGGTGTCGATCTGTTTTCCGGGCGGCAAGTACACCCAGCGATTCTTCGTTGCCCCGTCCGCCCAGAGGACGCCTTGAGGCGTGTAAGCGAGCGCGCTCGTCGCGATCGTTCCGGTTGCGATGTCGGCGTAGAGACCGGTTTGTGAGAGGTATCGCGGGAGGCCGCCTTCGATCGCGCCGCCCGCGTCGAACGGCGTAGCGGCCTCGGTTCCTCGATCGGTCGAGGCGTCGTAAACGACGACGGGACCGACGTCGAGCAACGGCGCGTCCGTGGACGCGTCGGTGCTGGTGCTGGAGTCCGGCGACCCACCGGACGCGCTGCTCGACGAGCATCCCGCGAGGAACACCGTCGCAGAGAGCGCAGCGCGACAAAGGCCGTTCGTCGCCAAGCGACGTTTCGATTCCGAGGTGAGGGAGGTTCGCGACACGGCGCGATACTAACGTGGTGTTTCGGGTCGCGTCACGGAACACCGGCGCCGCAGAGCGCGGTGACCGAGTCGAAGACGTACCCGGCGCGGGCGGTGAACGGTCCCGGCATGCCGCAGTTGAGGGTCGGATGCGCGAAGGTCATCGTGTAGCTCCCGTCGGCCACGCCCATGAAGAGCCCCCAGCCGCTCGTCGACGTCGCTGCGAGCCCTGCGTCGGTAGCCGCATCGGCCCCGGCGTCGCCCGCCGCGCCCAGGCTTTCGTCGACCGTCGCGTAGATCGGCCCCACGCCGGAGAGTGGCTTCATCGTCGCGGTGAGCTGGTCCAACGTGATCAGGTCGAGTCCCCCGGTGCTCCACGTCGATTTCCGCGTCGCGCCGTCGGCGTTCACTTTTGCGCCGCCGAAGAGCACCCATCCGGTCTTGGAGTCGGGAAGCGGCGTTCCGAACTTCGTCGCGAGCGCTTGGCCCTGGGCCGTCGTGAACAGGCGGAACTGCTGCGACGCGGACTGGCTGCCGGCGCCGAGGGAGAGCGCGGTGAGAAAGCTCAGGTAGCCCGCCTTCTTGATGGAGACGCCGGCGGCGACCGGCGCCGTGATGGTTCGGTTCGGTGGAAGACCGGCGAGTACGAATTCACCGGTGGCATCCGTCTTCACGCACGGAACGCGACCTACCAAGGTCGCCGGTTCCTCGATGCAAACGTCGGCTCCAGCGATCGGCGTTCCCGCGGGAGGATCGGTCGTCGCGGCGAAGCCTTTGCCCGCTTCGAACTCGACGACCTTGCCGGTAAATGTCGTCGAATCCGGCTCGCCTTCCGGTGGCGTGCAGAGCGCGAGGCAAATCCCTTGTCCGGACAGCGCGTAACACTGGCCGAACGTGCAATCGGCGTTCTTCGTGCAAGTCGGCAGGAGCGGACCTGGTTTTTCGCAAATGTAGACGCCCGTCGGCGCGACACAGTCGAGACCGCTCGGGCAAATCGAAGCGCCGGCCTCCGCGGCATCGGCCTTGCCCGAATCGGGAACGGCCGCGTCGCCCTTGCCGCCGGTGCCTTTCGTGCCACCGGTTCCGCTGCTCCCTCCACTCGCGTGGGTGCCGCCACTTCCGGACGCGCCTCCGCTCGACGGCGAACCTCCGCCGGCGCTCGCGTCCCCTGATGAAGGGGACGAGCTACTCGAGCAGGCGACGGGAGCCAGAAAAGCGGCCAGCAGCGCGCATCGTGAAGACAAGGTGATCATCGGAAAACTCCTTCAACGGTTCTGGAAAATCGGATCAATGATCGCGGCCTGCGTCGGCACTCGCGTCCGGCGCGCCTGCCTCGGGAAGTGGGCCCGCGTCTTTGTTCGTCGGTCGGAGGGCGACGAGGTACGGCACGCCGAGCCCAGTGCCGGCCGGCACCAGCACCGTGTCGCCCACGACGGAGAGCGGCGCGTTGATTCCCGCCGGCGCCAGGTATGAAAAGAGCTGCTTACCCGTCGCGCGATCGACGGCGAACAACGTTCCGTCGAACGTCGTGGTCAGGACCACGTCGTTGACCACGGTCGCCGCGCCGATCGCGAGGTTCGGCAGATCGGTCTTGTCCCAGATCGGCTTTCCCGTGGTCACGTCGAGCGCGACGAGCTCGCCGGTGCCCGTCTGATCGGGCGTCCCTCCCGCCGGGGTGTATGCCGTACCGAGATTGACGATCGGCACGTAAATGACGCCGTCGGCGTATGCAGGTGGCGTTTCGACGCCGCCGAGCGAGCCCGGAAACACCTCGAGACCCGCGTCCGGCACTTCTTGAGCGTCGTCGTTCTGGTGTTTGCCGACCGGCGTCCGCCACAAGCGTTTGCCGGTGGTCTCGTCGAGAGCGACCACCGCTCCGGTCTTGCCAGAGCCGATCACGACGTGATGCTCGCCGCCGTCGATCGTCGCGGACACGATGATCGGGGGGCACTGAAAATCCAGATCGAACAGGTTGTGCGGCGCGTCCTGGTAGTACCAAGCGAGCTTTCCGTCGTCGGCGCCGAGCGCGACCACCGACGACGAATACAGATCCGCACCGGGACGGCTCGAGCCGTTCGGGAACGCCGCAGTGCCGGGGTAGGGCGCCGCGTTGCCGGTGCCGAAGAACACCATGCCCGTCGCGACGTCGACCGTCGGCGGATACCAGGAACCGCCGCCGCTATTTACCGTGGCGTTTCCCCAGATGTCCTTGGAGTCGACAGTGTCGAATTGCCAGACGATCGCACCCGTCTCCTCGTCGAGCGCGTAGAGAATGCCGGCCGTGCCGCCCGTGTAGGCGCCATTCGAGTTCACCGGCACCGTGCCGATGTAGACGAGGCCGTCATAGGCGACGGGCTGCACGTCGATCCCGCCGCTCTTCGGAATCGTGAGCGGTGATTTCCACAGTTCTTTGCCCGAGGCGATGTCGAGCGCGACGAAGCTGTGATCGCTACTCGTCGCGAATACCTTGCCCCACCCCACCGCGACGCCGTTCGGTCCCGGCGAAGGGCCGTTGTATTTCTTCTGCCACTTCTGTGCGCCCGTCGCGAGATCGATGGCATACACGTCGCTGGCGCTGTCTTCGAAGTAGACGGTGTCGCCGAGGACGATGGGCGCCGCGACGGCCGCGCCGTAGTCGCTGCCTCCCGGCAGTTCGAATTTCCAGGCTTCGGCGAGCTTGCGCACGTTTGCCTTCGAGATCGTCGCATCGGTGGTGGCTCGCGTTGCTTGGTAGTCGCGGTTCGCGAGCGGCCAATCTTTCGCGTATTGCGTGACCTCTGGAGGGGCGCCTTTCGGACGCGACGGCCCCGCTTCGGCGTCGGCCTTACCATCCGGCTCCGTCCCCGAGTCTTTCACGGGAGGCAGCTTGGTCGGCGCGCCGCCGGTGCCGCCGCGGCCGCCGGTGCTGCCACTGTCACCGCCGTCGGAACCGGAGTTACCGGATCCGGAGCTCGAACAGCCTGAAAGCGCAGCCGCAAGCCCGCAACAAACCAAGGAAGTGACAAGCGACGTGGTCGATAATTTCAACACGATAAGACCCTCCACAGCCCACGATCCTCTGCACGGACGGCGGCCCTAGCCCCGCACGACCAACTTCTGCGCCGACTCTCCCCGGCGCACCCGGCCAGGTCTATAGTCAATTCTCACAGTCTCAGCGAGTGCGATCTGTGTGAAACACTCCCGGCATGGTTACCCGCGGGGTAACTTTCCCCAGCGGCCGTAGAACGATCGGTGCGCTGGCTTCGGCGAGAGACGCGCGCTCGGGAAATGGCGTCCGAGGTTCGTACTAGGCTCCGGCGGATGCAGACGGCCGCTTCCCGCAGGTCACGCCGCCCGAATGGCGGCAAGAGCGCCGCTCCGGAGCATCGCTCCATCGCGTCGCGAGACGGAGCATTGCGAGTCGTCGTGGTCGCCGATACGCACGGTCGTCCGCATCCGAAGAGCGGCGAGCTCATCCGGGCGGCAAAGCCCGATTGCATCGTGCACGCCGGAGACATCGGCGATCTCGCGGTGCTCGCCGATCTCGGAAAAATAGCGCCGGTGTTCGCCGTTCGTGGAAACATCGACGCGCCGGCGCCGGGGGTTCCCGAGGCGCTCTCGCTCGACGTGCTCGACGGAGGCCGAGTCTCGCTCCGCTTGCTGCTCGTGCACATCGCCGTGTTCGGCGTGAAGCTTCGCGGCGACGTCGCGACACTCGCGCGGAGCGAGGGGGCGTCGCTCGTCGTCTGCGGCCACTCGCACATTCCGTTCATCGGCAGGGACAAGGGGCTCGCCATTTTCAACCCGGGCTCGATCGGGCCCCGACGGTTCTCTCTGCCGATCGTGTTCGGCATTCTCAACGTCCAACCAGACGCGAGCCGCATGCACCACGTCGACTGCGAGACGGGCCAAGTCTGGAGCCCGTAATTCGCGAAAAACCGCCGACTTTCGGCTCTTCGAGAAAAATGCCGATAGCCTGTCGATCCGAGCCCGAGTCGTTCGACCCTAGGGCATGACCATCCCTCTCTGGACCCTCCTCGTCGCGACCCTCTTGCCGTATCTCTGGTTCGGGCTTTCGAATCCGATGCGAAAGGCGGAGTTCGGCACCCTCGACAACAACCACCCGAGGCTCCAGGAAGCGAAACAGACTGGTAAGGGAGCCCGCGCATTGGCGGCGTCGGCCAACGCGTTCGAGGCGCTTGCCGTGTACGCACCGGCGGTCCTCGTCGCGCACATCCAATCGCCGGCTTCCGCGCTCGCTCCGCTCATCGCCATCGTGTGGGTCGTCGTTCGGACGCTTCACGGCATCGCGTACATCGGCGACAAGGCGGCGCTCCGCACCGCGCTGTTCACGCTCGGTTCGCTCGCTGCGCTCGCGCTGTACCTCGTCGGCGCACACATTCTCTGAAATTCACACCCCGCGGGCGACGCGCGTGACGGCATTCCGGAGCCAGGCGTGCGCCGGATCGGCGTCGAGGCGAGCGTGCCAGGCGAGGCAGATCGTGAACCGCGGGAGGGGGATCGGCGGCCGCAGGAGCCGGACGGGGTGATGCTTGGCGTGAAGGATCGCGAGCCGCTCGGGGCCCGTGTTGATGAAGTCGGAGTTCGAGACCACGAGCGGTGCGACGAGAAAGTCCGGCACGCGGAGCGCGACGCGACGCTGTTTGCCGCGCTTCGCGAGCTCGGTGTCGACGACGCTTCCGGGCGCTCCGGTGGGCGCCACGACGACGTGACGGAGCTCGATGTACCGGGCAAGGGTCAGCTTGCGCCGCCCTTCCGGGTGTCCCCGTCGCACCATGCAGACGAAGCCGTCGGTGAAGAGCTCCTGGCTCCGAAACGTACTCGGCACCGTCGGACCGACGACGATGGCGAGATCGATCCGTCCGCCTTCGAGGAGCTCGAACAGATCCGGCGCATTGACGACCGCGACGTCGATGCGCGGCGCTTTGCGTTCCAAGAAGGCGAGGAACGGCGGCAAGAGCAGTGACTGGCCGTAGTCGACCGCGCCCACCGTGAAGACTCGCCGCGCCGTGCGCGGGTCGAACGGCGGCTCACCGGTTATCGTCGAGCGGAGCTGGGACAGCCCGCGCTCTACCGCCGGATAGAGTGCGACGGCCCGTGGCGTGAGCGTCATCGCGCTGCGAAAGGTGCAGAAGGGGGCAGCCGCTTCGAACGAGGAGCGGATCGTCGTAGAGCTCGCGCAATCGGCCGAGCGCGTGGCTCGTCGCGGATTGACTCAGCCCCACGCGCGCCGCCGCCTTCGTCACGTGTCGCTCCGCGAGCAACGCCTCGAGCACTACGAGCAGGTTCAGGTTGAGCGCACTCAGATTCGGACTATGCACCATATACATGAGCATAGTGCCAACTGTGCATTGGACGAATGTCAGGGGGGGACGCACAGTCTCTTCGTCGAAAGGGAATCACCATGTACGTAGTCACTGGAGCCACTGGAAACACCGGGTCCGTCGTCGCAAACCGCCTGTTGGATGCCGGAAAGAAGGTGCGGGTCATCGTTCGGAGCGCCGAAAAAGGCGCCGCGTTCGCCAAGCGAGGGGCCGAGGTCGCCGTCGCCGATTTGAACGACGAGAAGGCGCTCGAAGCCGCGATCAAGGACGCGGAGGGCCTCTATCTCTTGTCGCCGCCCGACCTGACCACGAAGTCGTTCATCGCCGAGCGCAAGCTGCTCACCGAAAGCATCGCGAAGACGATTCAGCGAGCGAACGTGAAGCACGTCGTCCTCTTGTCGTCGGTCGCGGCGCAGCATGCCTCTGGCACCGGGCCGATCCTCACCGTGCACAACGCCGAAGAGCAGCTCCGCGCCAGCGGCGTTCCGACGACGTTCGTCCGCGCCGCGTACTTCGTCGAAAACTGGGGCGGGGTGATCGCCGTCGCAAAAAAGGACGGAGTATTGCCGTCGTTTCTGCCCGAGGGTCTTCGCATCCCGATGGTCGCCTCGCGAGACATCGGCGTCGTCGCGGCGCAAGCGTTGCTCGACGGCCCGCGCGGAAGTCGCGTGATAGAGCTCGCCGGTCCGCGAGACGCGAGCCCGGCCGACGTCGCGACCGCGGTCGGAAAGCTCCTCGGTCGCCCCGTGAGGGTCGTCGAGGCACCGCTCGATGCGGTCGTGCCCACGTTCGCGAGCTTCGGCGTCTCCGAAAATGTCGCGGGACTCTTCCGTGAAATGTACGCCGGCGTTGCGAGCGGCGTCGTGCGCTTCGACGGCCGCGGCGAATCCGCGCGCGGCACGACGACGGTCGAAGAGGCGCTCCGTCCGTTCGTGTGAACGCGAGTGGCGATCGATTCCCCGTTGACAGGGACGCGGCCAGTCATTATTCAACCAATCAGTTGAATGATAGCGGCTGACGTCGACCTCGTGTTTTCAGCGGTTTCCGACCCGACGCGGCGGAGAATTCTCGATCGGCTGCAGCGGGGGCCGGCGCGCGTCACCGACATCGCGGCGCCGTTCGACATGTCGCTGAACGCGGTGTCGAAGCACGTGAAAGTGCTCGAAAGCGCGGGGCTCGTACGCCGTTCGCGGCAAGGGCGCGAACACGTGCTCGCGCTCGACGCGAGGCCGCTCGCGAAGGTCGCCGATTGGGCGAACGGCTACGAACGATATTGGACGAAACGCCTCGATCGGCTCGAGGCGTTCTTCGTCGAGAAAAGGAAGCGATCATGAAGCGAATCGAATTGACGGTGACTCGATTGATCCCAGCCGCGCCCGCGGACGTGTACGACGTTTGGACCGACGCGAAGAGCCCGGGCGGTCCGTGGTTCGGCTGCGAACGCGTGATCCTGAACCCCGTCGTCGACGGGCTCTTTTTCCATTCGGTGCTGCACGAAGGAAAAACGTGGGCGCACTACGGCCGCTTCGTCCGGTTCGACCGCCCGCGGGTCATCGAGCACACATGGATGTCGGAGGCGACCGGTGGCGTCGAAACGACGGTGACCGTCACGCTCGAACCGAAGGGCAACGATACGCAGGTCACCATTCGCCACCGCGACGTTCCGGACGACGAGCTCGGACGCCAGCATCAAGAGGGCTGGACGTACATGCTCGGCGCGATCGCCGATCGGTTCGGCGCGCGCCAGTAGAAGAAGTTGGAAGCTGCCTCAGAAACCGTAGCGAGCCCGCTGTCACGATGCCTAGGAAGGCCGACGGAGGCATACGCTGGTATTTCGAGGAGGCCGACGACGCAGCGGGGGGCGTAGTAGGTTGATGAGGTAGCTTCCGTGGCGGCGCTCCTGCTCGATACCAATTCGCTCTTTTATCGGGCGCACTACGCGCTGCCGCCGATGAACACGCGCGCGGGCGAGCACACTTCCGCGCTCTACGGTTTGTCGGCGCTACTCGTGAAGTTGCTCCGCGAAGAACGACCGGACGGCGTCGCGTTTGCCCGTGATCTGCCGCGTCCGACCTTCCGGCACGAGCGATACACGGAATACAAAGCGAATCGTCCGCCGATGCCGGACGCGCTCCGGTCGCAATGGGGACGGCTCGATCAGCTGATCGCCGCGTTCGGCGTGCCGTCGCTCGCAGTCGAAGGATTCGAGGCGGACGACGTGCTCGCGACGGCGGCGCGCCGCATCGCCAGCGCCGGCAGCGACGTGAAAATCGTGAGCGGCGATCGCGACCTGTTTCAGACCATCGGACCGCGCGTGCGCGTCGTCTTCGTCGGCGCGCGTACTCAAAAACCGGAAACGCTCGACGTCGCGGCAATCGAGGCGCGGTACGGCGTGTTGCCCGAGCGATTGCCGACGGTGTTCGCGCTGGTCGGCGAATCGTCGGACAATTTGATCGGCGTTCGCGGCGTCGGGATGCGCACCGCGCAGAAGCTCGTCGCGAAATACGAAACCGCGACTCGACTGATCGCCGAGCTCGACACGGTGACGCCACTCAAGATCAAAGACGCGCTCGCCGAAGCCCGAGCGCGCGTGCTCATGAACGAGGAGCTCGCCCGGCTCCGAGTGGACCTCGAGCTCGCCGAGCCCGTCGTGG
>Ga0265337_1000746_pt1 | contig 17157 bp, 34 predicted proteins | sample 42122metaG_FD_192441 | JGI IMG/M metagenome (GOLD analysis project Ga0265337, IMG submission 192441) | Rhizosphere microbial communities from Carex aquatilis grown in University of Washington, Seatle, WA, United States - 4-21-22 metaG | ecosystem: Host-associated > Plants > Roots > Rhizosphere >... | reverse complement strand
AAGCTCAACAAGCGCAGGATCACCTGCAATCGTTGCACCAGGAATTAGTGCACTTTTTGGTAATTGTATGTTTTTGTCGTTTGTCGTATTAATTATCGAATTGACAGCCAAATCAGTCGCATAATTCCAAATGATGTGCCACTTTTTGTCAGGCATACGAGTGAAGATGTGTTCATTTATGATGTGATAGAATTCGTGAACGATGACGCCCATGATTTCTTGAGGCTGAAGCGCTTTAAAGAACGTTGGCGACCACAACAATTGTAGTTCATCTAATTCTTTGTTATACAATACACCTGCAGTTTCAATTGTTTCACACGGTATCTTGTGAATGTTACGCGAAATCTCTGCGTAAAATGGTACGTGTCGTAGCAAATTCACGAGGTGTTTGTCGAGGTTGAACTCTGTCTCAACGCTTTCGTACATACAATTATTATACCACGTTTTTTGATTTTTTACAATTCACAGGAACGTAATTGTCGTCGTCAATATAAAAAATGCTCCTGTTTGCAAATATTGTTGGATCTAATTTTTCTAAATTTGTCATGCCAATTGAACCATCTGGATTTATGTGTTCCCTTGCACGTTCAAAGCACATTGTTACTTCTTTTGCCCACTTTTCACCAACTTGCGTGTTCACGAACGTTTGTCGCATTTGTTTGCGACCGGTTTTCGTGAAGCCACGTTGGACTTTTCCTTTGCTTTCAATGAGCGTTTGTCGCAAAAATCCACTGTTCAAAAAATATTCGTAGTTCGAAGACGACATGTAACCCACCAACGACCCATGTTGTAATATGTGTGCGTGGTACAAACACTCTTCAGCCGTCAATGGACCATGTTGTGAAATTGCGTAACAAATGAAGTGTGACTTTGTGAGGCGTACTTTCACCATGTGACAAATATAACACAAATGTGTCTTTTTTACATTTTTGTGATATTATGATTTCATGGTTTATGTTCGAATTGACAAGAATAGTCATCCCACGAGGGGATGACTATTTGACTTTGAACCCAAATTTGCTCATGCTTGGCCGGCCAAAACGATGGCATTTTTTGACTGTTGACATGAAGTTGAAACCGCTTCACAATGAACCTTGGAAAAATGTGCTTGTGAATGCGCACGAAAAATTAATTTGTGCAGCAGAAAATTGGATTAAACGTTAGATAAACTGTGGTAATATGTCTATATGCATAGACAAACGCATGTGTTTGATTACCTAAACGACGGTGATAAAAATCAACGCGTCTTTGGTCAATTCAAATTTTGTCTCGACCAAGACGAAGTTCCTGCACATCGTCACATTAATCCCGATGGTTCGCTTGGTGGGTGGGTTGCTGAAACTGCGTACGTTGACGTCAGTGCATATGTGGATGAAACAGCTACGGTGTACGACACTGCACGCGTGATAGGTGCTTCAATCATTGAACCGTTCGCAAAAGTGTGTGATGATGAAGTCATTAATGACAAAGACTTTGCTGATGTCTTCACGTCGTGGGCTGAAACTTCTCCCAAAGCAGAAGCTTTAGCGGCAAAGTACGAAAAACGTATCAAACACAATTCAACCATAAAAGAATTTACAAATGTTGTTGAAAAGCTTTTTGAAAAAAGCGTGAAAGAATTCAAAGATTTAGATGAGTTATCGTCAGTTGAAGAATTCATCCAATATAAGGTCGACAATGACGAATTTTCGTTCACAACTGTTGAACTTCAAGCGCTCGCACACAACGTTGATTATTCGCAAAGAAAGATCAAGAACGCTCTCCCGCCTACTGCTTTAGTGAAAACAATAAAGAATGAACTTGTATCACTTGGATTGAAGTTCATTCCACGAGAGTCACCAAGGTTCACACGTGGTGCACGTAGCGGTTCACACGGTACACACCCATTCGCAGGTTCAGGTGGCGGTGGATCAGGAATGGGTTCAGGACGTGAAGGGCCGAGTGGGTTTTCGTTTGGTGGAGGCCCAGGTGTGATGGGCGGTGGGTACAAGTGGGACAAAAACGACAAGAAAAACTTGAAGATGTGTAAATAATCAACAAAAGTGATATACTAAAACAACACTATGACACAGATGAGTATCAAATCATTCGTTGAAGTAGCAAAATTGCTTCCCATTGAACAAAGTGTGATGGTCAGAGGAAATCACGGAATTGGGAAGTCGGACGTCGTTCGAATGCTTGCCCATGAAATGGGTTTCAAAAAAGAAGACGTCATCGACCAGCGCCTTGCACAAAAAACTGAAGGTGACATCATCGGCATGCCCGATAGAAATGGGCAGACGACAAGGTTTCTACCACTCGATTGGTTGATCAGCGCATGTGAAGCACCAAAGCTATTATTTTTCGATGAGCTCAATCGAGCGACAATTGAGGTCATGCAAAGCGTTTTTGAGCTCGCACTTGATCGTGGGTTGAATGGAAATAAACTACATCCTGGAACTCGAGTTTACGTTGCTATCAATGCAGACACACAGTACACAGTGAACGAAATTGATCCTGCGCTCCTCGATAGGTTTTGGGTGGTTGACCTAAATCCCACAGTTGACGATTGGATCACCTGGGCACGTCGTACAGATGCATTCGGCGGTGACGTCAGTGAAACAACGATTGAGTTCATTCAGTGCAACGCAAAATTCCTTGATCCCGAGAAGAACGTTGAACAGGACAAAGTGACTGTCTCTCGTAGGTCCTGGAAGAAGCTCGACAATGCTCTCAAGAATGCGAAGTTGATCGACACGCCTGAGAGCGACGTCTTTTATCACATGTGTTTGGGTTTCATAGGAGTCGAAGCAACAATCGCGTTCCAGGCTTTTGCAAAGAAAACAGACAATCGCCTCACCGGTGAGGACATCATTTGCGCAAAAGATTACGAAAAGCTGCGTAAGAAGTTCAAGAAGCTTGGTCAAGAACAACACAACGTGTGCATTGAGCGCATCACACATTACCTTCTCACGATGGACGCAAAAGATCTTTCAGAATTACAATTAGAAAACCTTTATACGTTCGTCAAAGAACTTCCTGGTGAACTGCGTGTTTCACAGTGGGCAAAGTTGATGCAATCGGGTACAAAGAAAATTGAGCTCGCGAGGCAGATACAGAAAAAGTGTAGTGATTTGATTGTAGAGGTGCACAAGTGATATTTAGACGTTACAAGAAACCAAAGATTGGTGACACACGTGAAGTGAAGCGGTTTGCATGGTGGCCAAGAAGTTTGGGTGATGATTACATCATTTGGCTTGGTTTCTACATGATTTATCAACGATATGATCCCTGGCCGGGTCAGCCCGATTGGCGTGAATTTACGTCAGAAGAATACAAAAATTGTTCGCGACATTGGATTTCATTAAATGAGTGATAGAATAATTTTGCTTCCTAATTATGTTTTGGAAGCATGCCGTCGTCGTTCAACGTTGACTTGTGGCGTTCTCGAGCCCGTCAGAGGCACGTTGATAGGTTTACGAAAAAACACGACAATCATTTATCGTCAATTTTACTAAAAAATGATTTAACTGCGATTGATGGTATCAAAGAAGTCATTGATTGGTGTAACATAAAAGGTATCAAAGTCATTTTAAATGCCAAAGAACTTGGTGGCACGTTTGAACAGTCAACACGTGAAATGATATTGAATACACGGCTTTTGCCACAAAAAATGCTTCACCTGATGTTGCACGAAGCCGGTCATATGTTGATTGGCGATAGCAAACCAAACGCTCGCTTTGGACGTGGTTACAACGCAAAAAAGACGTCAGACAAGGCTAAAAACTTTTCCCACCGCGTAGATGTCATAGACGAAGAACTTTGCGCCTGGGCAGAGGGCGAAAAGCTCGCAAAGAAACTAAAAATTACGTTGAACAGGGATGAATACATCTCAACGCGTGACAAGAACGTAAAGGGATATTTAGAGTGGGTAGTACGAGCAGGTAAATTCAGGCATCTAAAGGACGAAGACGACACTGACACGTATGCCGATGATACTTAATCATATGCGTCTCACAATCAAAACGTTACGTAAGATAATTCATGAAAGTCTCGTTGCGCGCTCAGGACAAGTAATTGCTCATGGGGACGATGATCAAGTCGTGTTTGGACACTTGCCAAATGAATTACCAAAGTCTGCGTCTCTTGAAAAAGACGACGAGCTCGACGAAGAAGCTTGGGTGCCCGGGCGATGGATGCCTGACAGCGGTGAGCCGGTGAGCAAAGATGACGCTGAAAAATTGGGTGATAAACGTGGAATGGCGTCTGACATAGACTTGGACGAAGAATGAAAACGTCAATAAAAAATCTTCGTAATATCATTCGTGAAGCGTTGTCAGAAGAAGAGCCCGTAAAAACGAGTTATTATGGTGATCCCACCGACTTGACAAATGCGCCCTACGCGTACGACATCGATATCACAGGAATGTCAGAACCCAATACTCCAGGACAACCATTTGATTACGATACACTGCGTCCTGAAGACGCGTTGTTGTATTTGGGTTTTATTAGAGATGGTGAGACAGACAAAAATACGACACATCCTGCAGCAGACGGTAAAAAAGGCGTTGCTGCACGAATTGGCACAGGTTTGCAACCGACGTCGACAAGAGATTTGCTACCGTGAAATCTTTTTGTCAATGTTTGCTAACTTTTTTCTGATTACATTTGCTGTCACGTTGACGTCGTTTTTTGTGACAGGTTGTTTTACGATCGCCTCTGCAACTACGTTGACTGTTTTCTTGAATTCAGCAACGAACTCAGCAGGAGTAAAGTAACGATTTTCTACAAATACTTCGACTTTACAATTGTACTTACCCGCTTTTAATCGATCATTCATTTCAGGAATGTCAAATCTTACGACGTTTAACTCACTTATCGCACGCCCAGGAAATGCGTACATTACATCACCACACTCACACACCAACCTTGCATTCGATGACGACGCGTTTGCTCCTTCAACGTGAATAGCAAAATCTATCTGATTTTTTTCAGAAATGTCAAAGACAACATCTTCCATTGTTATTAAGTATGACGCTTTACGTTTACTTTGACATCGTCAAATGTTTTCTTTGTTTCAACGTGATTGATGGCAACTCGTTTTTGCTCGTCGAATGCTAACGTTTGACTTGTTACTTTTGACAAAATTTTCTCACCGTTCACACGTAAAAGTTTCATGTAAATTGTAATTTCTTCAATTGTGCGTTTTGCTGCGGATCTACCCGCTCTAATCACTCGTCTGCTTGTTTCAGTGATAACAGCAAAAAATCCGCCCATTCCTGACGTTATGGGTGAACTATTTTTGCCAAATCCACGCGTGATTAGTTTTGCGACCATTTACGCCCTCCTACGCTCGAACACGTTTTCGCTCGATGGTGCACCTTGATCGTCAAACAAATTAAACGTCGCGATTGGCGTGTCGTCGTTAGTGCTGAAAAATATCATTTGATTGTTTTGAATTTTCCACCGCCCGACAGATACGTCAATGAGCGTTTGAATAGATCCCGTTAGTGATTGCAACGTTTGTAAAACACGTGGATCATTCGCTTCAACGTTGTATTCTTCAATTGCGTAAGACGTTGTCTGAAACGTAGTGCCACAATCCCAGACAACCGCACCTCGAAACGCGTCAGGAAAATCGATGTTTGCGTAATATATCCCACTATTAGGCAACGACTGATACACGTTGTCAGTCGTTCGTTGGGTTGCAACGTTGCCGTTCGTGTCTTGTAAAAAATAACCAACGCCAACAGAACCTGTTGCGTTTGCTCGATTACGTCCAAAATTTACAGTTCGCAGTTGAAGTGTCACAATGGCTTTCCACATGTTGGACAGTATGAAATTGGTTCAGTTCCTTGATGTACAACAATTATTTGATCAAGTATTGCCTTATCATATTGAGACAAGACGTCTGAAAAATAGATGTTACAATCGTCACCACACGTGTCAATGTGATCAATCGTTTGTATGTGTGCTTTGATTTGTTGTTGTAAAGCGTCAGGACACACCACTTTATTGGGAAAAGCACCTAAAATGCTGTACGCATATAACGTCATGTTAGTACTTCCATTATTATCAACGTTGCAAATTCTGCTGTTGGTGCCGCGATTGGCCTAATTTGTCCTGTTCCTGAATTGACGTACCAATTGATTGAAACAGTGTGTACACCCGCTGTTAATGAAGTTATAACAACTTGTAGCGCACTTGAGACCGCAGGAGCGTTAACATAACGTACCGCGGCCGCTTCCTGCACAACATTATCAACAAGAAGTTGAAACATTATGTTTGAGTTTGCAGTCGTATTTGAACATGACGCAGCGAACTGTAAAATTAATTTACCACCAGATGTTGTGATTGACGACGACATCAGTGTCACAGCAGTCGTAGATGTCGTCGTCGTGTTTGCCGTTACGGTAACGCTCGTTGACTGCAAAAAATTATTATTTGTTGCAGGATATAATGGCATTTGTTCCTACGTCAATTCTGTTATTCTCGCATTGCCATTTGCTGCCGCCCAAATTGCGTCAACACGTCCAACATATCCAGTAGGTAATTCATAATAACCTTGTGGCATAATTTTTACAGTGAAGTTAGCGTTAGTCGCAGTTATACCTAATTTTAGGTACATTGCGGCAGTACTGTCATTATATACTGTACCACCTAAGCGCGAATTATTCGTTGCGAGTAACGTTACGTTCGTAATCGCTGACACAATTGATGTCACCGCAGATGATGATGACGATTGATATTCAATAACTTGACGCCCGCCTGCATCAACCAACATTGTTCGAACAATGCCATTTGCATCAACACCTGCAACCAGTAATGGACCGTTCGTTGGGTCAGCAACTGATCCAGATAAATTATTTCCTGCAACTTTCTGCACACCTGTCGTCTCGTTTATAACGACAACAGATCCAGTTACTTGTTGCACTGTAGGAAAGTTTGTTACGGTAACACTTCCAGTAACAGAATTGCCTAAAGTGACAGGTAATGGATTTGATTGATTGATTACATTACCTGATGCGTCTACTAATAGTGCTGCTGGCCCATTTAACATTGTTTTTTGTTTCCTTTTCTATGAAAGAGTTCTTGTTCTACTGACTTCAAATATGCCGTTATAGCTTATTGTGTCAGTCAACGTCGATAACACTGTCACCCCATCAATATCATATATTTTATATTGTGTCGTCGAAGGTGTCATATTTGCGTTGTAAACAATGTGAGTTTCTATGATTTTTTTTGTTCGTGTTGTGTCAACAAACCAAATACTTGATGTAGGAAATGGTGTCGGTCCAACGTCCATGACGCATCCTGAAAACCCATCGTAAGGGCCGTCATTCGCTAGGTGAATGAACTGGCGCAAAGTTTCATGCGTTGTTGCTGTCAATGACGAAGAAATTTGTGTCAAAACATCCCAAGAAACGTTATTATCGTTTCGTCTGTACAACGCAAGATTTGTCGTGTTAAAGAAAACTTCTCCCGCAGATGCAGACACAGGCATTGTTGGCCCACTTGGCGGTATCAATACACCTCCACATGCACGATCAAAATCGTACACACCTGTTATCGTCTTGTTCGACGCATCATTGATGACAACTTGCACAACCTGTAATGACATTACACAACCCTTTTTCTATTAATTGACGTGATGCGATGTTTATTATCATACGTTGGCACGTCAACGATTTGCTCAACGAGTGAACCTGTCGTGTAAAGACTTGAAGTCATGACGTCGATGTAAGTTCCAGAGTACGCAACATCATAATGTTGAAGCTTTGTAGTTCTCGTTGCGTCTGACCAAACGTCCATTGAACTTATTCCAAACGAACAATATGAGACGTCAGTCACATTGACGACAGGATCGTGCACAAACGTGTTGAGCCCGTCATGTAGCGTAGCATCAAATCCACCTAACCCACGCACCGTTCCATTCTCATTAAACAAGAAACTTCCAGACGTGTAACACACCTCGCCCGGTGTCGTTGGTTGTCCAACACTTGGATCGATGAGTAAACTTTCGTCTTCCCTTTCACCAGGAAATCTATCAGGTGTAATTGGCATGTTATGTTTTAAAAATATTTCATGAATGAACAAATGAAACGTCTTAGCTTATTAATATTTCATGAACGAATTGTCACAAGTTGTTTCAGAAGTAAAAGTTTATACGGCAAACGAAATTGGAGCAAACATTGAAGATATGCTCAATAATGCTGAAAAAGCTGAAAAGATGCACGAAGGTGCAAAATTAGTATTGGGTGATGCAATCAAAAAGATTGGTGCGCTCGTCGATTTGTTGAAACAAGACATTGATGAAGGACGGATGAAGATTGATGATTTTTCGTCAATCACTGCCGTACAGGCGATAATTGTGAAATACGTTGCTCGAGCTCAAAATATTCTTGAGAACATGCAGTTATCAGAACAAAGTTCTCAAACTGCTGCAGCAGGAATGTCAGTTGCGTATAAGCGCTCGATGGACACAGTAAAAAGAATGAAAGACGCAGAAGAAGCAAAGTTAGTGACTTTAAAAAATGCAATTGTAGAAGAAATATCTGTAGAAAAAACCACAGATGACGTTGACGAAGACACAAGGCGACCAGCAGGAAGAACTGCGGGTGTGCACCCAGGTAATCCGATTGCGAAGCGAACTAAACGTGCGACAAAAGTGTAAATTCTTTGAAGATATGATATATTGATTTCATGGAAAAAACAATTGATGCGTTTTACAGATTGTTTTCTGATTATCGTCATTCACAACCAATTCGTTTGTCAGTGGAATTTGCATTGTTGAAAGTCGTTCAGAACGCAAAAATTGAAGGTGTGCTAGATGGGTACAAGATTTCTGTTGGAAACGTCATTGAATATTCATCTCACAATGAGAATGATTTTTTCAACGCCTGCGTGAGACTAATTAAAAGAATTTGATATCTTCTCTATTTTAGAATTAAACAAAAACGAGGTTTCAAAAGAAACCTCGTTGATTTTTGTCTAAAACTAATTTAGACGTATTTGACGATTGTTAGTACGTCAGGGTTTGCTCCAGTGCCCTTGAGTTTGAACGCAAACTTGATTTTTCCAAGAGACAAGTTACTTCCAGGATAATAATCGTTGCCATCGATGTTCGATGACGAATTGCTACCCTGTAACAGAACTCCGTTCAAATATAGATCATAATTTGCAGTAAAATCACTTGCAAGACTAAGATCACCGAACGACGTTGTGACATCAGTTCCTGCACTAACGTTTGCAGGAACAACATATGTTAATTTGTTGTGAGTTACGTGAGCAAACGCTTGATCAAGTGCCGCCATCAATGACACTTCACCAAAAGCAGCCTTGTACGCGGTCCATTCACTCGTTGCAGACGACAGTTGCAGTCCTGTCGTTACCGTCCACGAAGAACCCGCCTGATGTGCATCTTCCAAGAACAAGTTTGACGCAGCTTGAATTTCAAGGTTCCCTGCCGTCGTGTTGATCACGCCGTCAGTGACACCGACATTGATTGGTTTTGCGCCACCTGTGCGTACGTGTAACCCTGCGATGACGTTGTTCGTGACTGAATTGACGTTCAACGTATCGACGTCGCTTGCTATTGTAACGGTTGACGTGCCACCGGTTGAACCATCTGTAACTCTGAATAATGTCGCTTCAGCAAGGTCACGAACCTCCCAAAATAAACCCGCAGAATTTAGGTCAAGAGTTGCGTTCGTGTTTAGATCAACAGGCGTCGTTCCTTGGTTGTCATATGCAACCTGTCGAGTGATTGTTGTTGCGCCGGCAACGTCAACAATTGCACCACGTAGGAAGTCTTGCTCGCTCAATGTCAACATGTCGACACGTTCAACCCATTGAACGTCAACCGATTTACCAGCGATTGCACTAATGGGCGCTAATTTCAAGACATGCGATCCTGCGGATGTGTCTATTATAACGAATGTAAGTTGTACCCTATTTGGTGTTACGCCGCTGATTGTTGAACCATCGACTGTGCTTTCACACTGCGCAAGAGCAAAAATATCATTATTGTTTGCGTCAAGTACTGGTTGTCGTGTAACAGAATCAACTACTTGACACAAGTTTTTTGGATCGATTGCAGTTGAACCTGTCACCATCGCAAGTGTTGCAGTACCAAAAGCGGTGCTATGCGCAACGACGGTACCAAGCGTTGTTACGTTGTCAATTGCGGCAACAGTGTTCGATGGTAAAGAACCTGCGGGAACTATAACGTAGTTTGCTCCTGCGGGAACTGCTAAATCAGGTAAAACCGCGACGTAACGAAGTATACGCTTGTGTTCAAGGTCGTGTAAGTCTTGGTTTAGGTTATCAACACCACGTGCAACACCACCCTCAAATGTAGAAGGCACAGCAAGCGTGTCGTACCAATTACCGACCTGTTGATCTTTAAGATATGACGTAACAGAACGCAACGAGTTTAGATCGTCCTGAATGTTAGTTGCGGCTGTCACAAGGTTCGCCAGTGACGGCACGATGTTGTCGTTATATAAATTTGATTGTGATATCTGATCGTCTTGTCTTATGAATGTACGCGTCATGTGCACTCTCCCTCATTAAAAATATCTATGTAATCACCATGGATAAGTTGCCACAATATTGTTAGATTTACAACTATATTTAATGGTTACAATATTGTCTGTCAAAGTGTAATCGTTGTCAACACCTTGTGTTTGAAGAACGCCGTTTACAAAAAACATCAGCGCCATTGCAGGTGAAGGAACATGTTGCAAAATAAACGTGTTATTTGCTCCTGCGACAGGTACTTCCATCCACGACATTTGCGCAGAAACAGTAAGAAATTCACCATCGTCTACAATGTTTACACCAACGCCACGCACCAATTGTCGCGAATTACCAAACGATCCCGACGTGACAACGAGCTGCATTTCCGCAAGTTCATCAAGCTTTGAATGCGCGACAACGCCGCTGTTGTCTAACTCTTCATGTGCAGTTATAATCCGATTCGCTGTCACGCCACTCCCTATAGCAAATTTAACTTATTGTGTAAATCTTGTTTGAAAAATTATATTGCGTGCTGGTGTAATTACACGCGAAAGATATTATCATGATATTACAACATGGAAAACTTTAAACGTCAGTCTGAAGTCAAAAATTACGTTCAACGCATTCAGTGCATTCCTCGATTAAAACATGAACAACTTGTAGAACTATTTAAACAATACAATTCAACAAAATCACCACGAGCAAGAAAAGAGCTCATAGAGAAAAATTTACGACTTGTCGTCTCAATAGCAAAGACGTACAATCGAAACAATGAAATTTCAATGATGGATCTGATCCAGGAGGGAAATCTTGGATTAATGAAAGCATTAGACAAGTTTGATCACACGAAGGGTTTTCGGTTTTCAACGTACGCGTCATGGTGGATCAGACAGGCAATTGGACAGTTCATTTCACAGACACGTAGGACTGTTCGCTTACCTGCACACGCTGTCAATGGACAGAAGCGATTGATAATGTCAACTGAAAAGTTGCACAACGAATTGGGACATGAACCAACGATGGAAGAAATAATAGCAGACAGTCACGTCAGCAAAGTCGTTGCAAACGCAATTTTACACTCAGGACGTGGCACGATATCGTTACAGTCTCCGGTGAAGGGAGACTATTCTAAGGAAGAGACAATTGAAGATCGAGTTCTAAGTAACGATGATCCCTTTGAGAACGTTGCGAACATGCAAGCATTAGAGATTATCGATAACATGCTCAATAACGAGCTGTCTCCAAAGGAAGCAGCAATTCTTAGACTAAGATTTGGAATAGACGAAAATATTGATGAAAATGACTACCAACTAAAAGAAACAGTATGACTGTATTGATTGTAATTTGCACTGCATTATTAGCACTGATTTTAATCGTTGAACTCATAATCTTGAAAGTTATTGTCACATTGTGTGTTGATTTAAGAGAAAATCATCGCGTGATGTCACCAACTCGCCCAATCATGCACCCAGAAATATTTGACGCAATTAGAGAAAGAAAGTTATCATGACGGAAAAACAAGTTGAAATTGACTATCGAAAAATTGCCACAACGATGACGTCTCGAGGATACCCGCTCAATCACTCTTCTGTAAGAAACTATGTCCTTCGAGGAATGAATAAAATAACAGATCGCCTAATACGAGAGGACATACTACCCATCAAACAATCTAAATGCGAGCTCGTCTCGAGGTCAGCATCATTTCAAGATTGTGTTGGAGAATTGATGTACGCGAGTTCATTTAAACGTTCGTAGCTTACAATATCTATTGTATGCAGTACGTTTTAAAGAACACGCCAAAAATAACGCTTGCATATTTGCTGCGGCGGCGAAAAATATCACTAAACGATTTTATCTTAAATCGTGGAATAAAATCGTACGACGAATTATGTGCTTTGTGCCAAAGCATGGGTTGCTTGGCACCTGACGAGGTGACGTATTTAAAGTGTTTACCTGTCGAAAAGAAAATTGAACCTGACGTTCAAGTCACAAATAAAAAGAAACGTAAAGTTGTTTTAGAAGAGGAAATTACTATCGATGAGCCAAAATCTGAACGAAAAGCTACCGAGTTGGTGTTTGGAACAAAATCCGATTAAAAACGCAGTTGATGAATATGGAAAGCGCCTGTACGTTCGTTGCATGCAACAGTGTATTAACGAACTAAAGTCGATAAACACGAGTTTGCGTCACTTGGTGAACGTTGCAAACTCTGAAAACATGTCAAGGGAAGAAGTCATTGAAAAGGTGAGAACGATTTCTTTATCAAATGATAACGTGATTTCATCGCTCATGGGTACGATGAACAGGACTAAAGACACGCTTCCTGAAAATACAACGATTAGATCGTAGCAAATTGTATAGCTCAATCATATTTGAAATTTTGTTTGTTCCTTTTACACACTTTATAATGTGATTGACTTCGTAGTTGTTAAAGTGATTGTCAGCGCATCCAGGTTCAACTATGTATAATTTGTTTGAATAATAAGTGAGTCCAACAACTGTTTCTAACACACATGCACCTGTGTTGACGCCACACACTACAAAATTTGTTGAAAGTGCGTTCTTTGTGACACACTCATTGATTTCTTTGCTCCCGTCGCACTTGTCTTTATAAACGTAATGTGCGTTGCGCGCAAGTCGTTTGAGCGACGAGATCGTTTGTCCACATCCAACGTATTCAACAAACACAATGTCATTGTTCGTTTTTACAAATGCACGAACTATGTCTTTACATGCGTCTAAACACTTTGATGACGCAGGAAACATGTGTTGCATGTCAACAACGATGAGTGTGTACTTCATATTATGAATTTATCACATTCTTAGAAAGATTACACAATTTAAAAACTTTATATACTGCGACGATGTGTAACACCAATAAAAAATGTACTATTATTATATGGTTATATGATCACAAAAAATGTCGCGAAATTATATCGGCTTAACGACTATGTCGGTAAATGGATCAAAAAACTATCATTTGAAGATCGTGTCGCACGTAGCGTTATAACTCTAATCACGAACGATGCAACGGGAGAAATTGAAATATTACAGACGAATGACGCGGGAGACGAAATTAAAACACGTTTGAGCAAACAAGACGCATTAATAATGTGTGTAACGTTTAAACAATTTCTTGAAAAGAAAAAAGTGTAACGTTATCAACATGTGTGTTATTTTTTTACGTGAAAGGTGAGTGAAACTATGACTGAAAACAAAGAAGAACGAGTTCTTAGCGCGATTGAGAAGATTATCAAAGAATTTACCGACGGTGTATCTACGAACGGTGATTTAGCAGAGCAACTGTATGATTGCATTGCAAATAATCAGTGCACAAAAGAAGAATTCACAGATGAACTCATGTTTATGTTTAGTATCAAGAAGGATGAGATACTTGACGAGGCTCACAAGGCTCTACGCATGCTCTCGCCGTTCTACGACGGTGAGTATGACGACGAAGACGATGATTGCGACGAGTGTGAGTGCGTTTGCGATGATTGCAAGAAGAATTCATTGAACTAATCAAATTCACGAATGTGACAGTGCGTTGTAGTTTTGCAACGCAATTGTCGTTTAAAGTGTAATAATTTTGAGAATGTTATAATATGAGCTTATGAAATTAGAACTAAAACGTTTACAATGTTACGTTGACGACGTGTTTGAATGTTCATACACATACGATAAAACAACGTTGCCCATAATTGTTGCACTTAACCCATCGCCTAATGGCACAATTTTAGGTAAAAATGAGTGGTACACGTCACCATTTTCAACATATGATGTAAAACGTGTTGTTGAAACTGGTGAAACATTTGTGTGTCATAAAACGACATGGTGTGGCAAAGCCGCAGAATACACACTAAATTAGTGTACGTTTTAGTTTATGTGTGTTATTATAATTGTATGGAAAGAACAGTCTTAGATTGGCTTGAAGAACTTGAAAACGCGCAGGGACGCAACGCAAAGGAAGACATTCTTCGATCAGCGTCAAAGACTGAAATTGGTGATCTACTTCGAACGATATTTTATCTCGTAGATGATCCATACGTTAACTTTGGCGTGAGCAAGTTCAAGATGCCGCCACCTGGTACGTGTCGATTGGACGACAATACATGTGTTGAATGTTTTACTGACATTTTATCTAAATTAGACGCCCGTGTCGCTACTGGAAACGCAGCACGAAAGCTCGTCACCGATGCATTTGTGAACATGAACGTGAAGCAGCAGAAGTGGTGTCAGCGCATGATACTTCGCAACCTACGTGTAGGCGTTCAGGCGTCGACTTCTGAGAAGATTTGGCCTGGCGTCGTGCGACACTTCAACGTTGCATTGGCAGGGAAGTTGCAGGTGAAGCTCGACAAAGAAAAGGGCTTACAGATTGTCTCAAAGATTTCATTCCCGATTTTAGCAGATTGCAAATTAGATGGACTTCGATGTCTCACAGTGAAGCACGCAGGTAAAGTTACGTTGTACAGTCGGAGCGGAAAAGAAATCGTGACTTGTCAAAGGGTGCGAGATGCAATCGCAAGCGCTCCCGTTGACGACGTGGTGCTCGACGGTGAGATGCTCGGTAGTAAAGAGGGTGATTGGAACGCCGCGGCGAGCGTCATCATGTCGAGCGTCAACAAGAAGGACGATGCTGAAGTCACGTACAACGTGTTCGACACGATGTCTTACAAAGACTGGGCGAAGCAGGAAAACAACGTGCCTTTCTCTGAACGCACAAAGGCAGTCAAGGAAACTATCGAAAGGATTGACAGTGGCTACGTGAAGTACGTAGTTCCACGAGAAATCAACTCTGAGAAAGAGTTGTTGGATTATTATGCGGAGCTGCTAGAGAGCGGCAGCGAGGGAATTATGATAAAGGATCCCAAAGAGCCGTATGTTTTCGACAGAAGTGATGCGGTGAGGAAGCTGAAACCCGTGTTAACCGTCGAAGGCACAATTGTGTCTGTGTACGCGGGACGCGTGGGCACAAGCAGAGAGACAGGCATAGGTGGGTGGGAAGTTTTGTTCGAAACAGGCGTGATCACAAGAATAGGCAGCGGCTCAATGACGTCGCAGGTACAAGCGGACGTGATGCTCGACCCACAGTCGTTTATAGGACGCATCGTGGAATGCAATGGACAACCCGACGTCGCGACGACCCATCTGTTTTCGAAGGACGGCAAGTTAAGATTTCCCCGTTTTATCAGATTTCGTGACGTTGCAGACGTTGATCAGAAAATAGTTGAACTTGGACGAAATTATCTTATACACAAGAATGAAATTGTTTAATTTTATTATGTGAAGGATATACGAAAAAGACATCGATAACTTTATATGACGTAAACGTGTAATTTTATTGTGATTATGATATAATGTATCAAATGACTGAACAAATAGCGAATGAAAATCAGTGTCCAATGTGTTGTGGTCCCGCGACAATTGAAATAATTGAAAGTGAACTTGCTTACGGGTGTGAGCCAAACACAGTTATTTTGCAAGTTCATGACTTACCCGTTCATGAGTGTAAAACTTGTGACTTCATGTGGCTTGACAATGAGGGTGAGAGAATTCAACACAAGGCAGTATGTGACTACTTGGGCTGTGATCCTGACGAAGTTCTCGCAGAGAGAAAGCGATTGAAAAATGAACGTTTACAAAATTCAGATCAAAGATAATAACAACGTTCGATTTGTTTGCACCGGATACGGTGACATGTCTGTTGGCCACGTCTTCACAAAGAAAAACACTGTGACAAATCAAGTGAACGATTATCATCCCGAACAGTACGACGTCGTCGAGTATGAGCTCGTCGAAGTGAAGCGCACGCCAGGAGACGAGTGGTTGAAACAGTCGAAAGCGAAAAGGAAGTCATGACAACAACGTTTGAAAAAAGTTCATGTAATACGTTGATTGTTTACAGAAATTCATTACAACATTCGTGGTTTCAGCAGCGCATGGTGCCAGAAGCAATCGGCCCAAGTTCAGAAAATTTTGTAGCATACATTGTTACAAACGAAGATTTACAGCAATTTAGCGTTGAATTTTATTCAGGAAAAAACTAATGCAAGAAATTGCTACGAAAAACGTCACAAATGACGTACGCATGTTTCATTGGGTATTCCCTTGGATTTCTATTACAAAAGAAAAGTAAAAATCATGACAACTACATTTGAAAAATGTGCATGCGGTACGTTGATTATTGTTGACAGAAGTTCATTACAACATTCGTGGTTACATCAACGCATGATGCCAAAAGCCATTGGAGCGTGTACAGAAAATTTTGTAGCTTACATTCTTTCAGGCAAAGATTTAAATCTATTCAACACTGAATTTTATTCCGGAAAAGAGAAGCCAAAAGAAGTCGTCGTGAAAGACGTGTTTGGGTACGACGTGAAAGTGGGCGACGTCATAACGTACAGTTCAAGTCGCAAGGGTGGCATCGGCGCAATGGTCATTGCAAAGGTTGAAAAAATTAACAAGGCAATTCGTGCAAAGGTGTTGCAAAGTTCAAATGAAAACTACAGGACTGTTGGTGAAACTATCACTATCATGAGCAACTTTGTCAGAGTTTCAAACAGGAGTTTTTGATACGTAAATTGTGTACATTTTTGAGAATTGTTGTAATATCAATTTATGCAGAACAGAACGTACAGAATTTCGAAGCGCAGC